>ERZ795053.759-NODE-759-length-41174-cov-9.458863_pt1 | contig 41174 bp, 37 predicted proteins | sample MGYA00375137_ERZ795053 | MGnify/ENA primary metagenome ERZ795053 (study PRJEB30182, sample SAMN05720284) | activated sludge metagenome | isolation source: Anaerobic digester | place: Hong Kong | collected 2014-12-17 ... | reverse complement strand
TCAGACGGTCTCGTCGATCCAGCCCTTGAGGCTCGCCTTGGGCGCGGCGCCGGTGCGGTTGGAGACCAGTTCGCCGCCCTTGAACATGAAGAGCGCGGGGATGCCACGCACGCCGAACTGGGCGGGCAGGCCCGGGTTCTCGTCCACGTTCACCTTGGCGATCTTGATCTTGCCCTCGTATTCGGAGGCGAGTTCCTCCAGTGCCGGGCCGATCTGGCGGCAGGGGCCGCACCATTCCGCCCAGAAATCAACCAGAACGGGAACATCGGAGCCGAGCACCTCGTCCTGGAAGGTCACGTCCGTCACCTTGACCAAAGTCATCGGTGTGTCTCCTTGCATTGCGCTGTCCGAGCGAACCTATGAACGCCGCAGGGCCGGGTCAAGGTCGGCGGCGCGGGCCACCGCCGCCGCGACAAGACCGGCGGGAAGCCGCATCAGCGCGCCGGTCCGGGTCCAGAGGATCGCGGTTTCGACCGGGCGGTCGGGCCAGAGGGCGGTGAGCGCGGCGCGATAGGCGCCCATCTGCCGCAGGATGCCCTCCGGCACCGATTCGGGGGCGTCCGGAACGGCGCGGTTGCTCTTGAAATCGACGGCGAGGATCTCCTCCGCCGTGACGACCAGCCGGTCGATGCGTCCGAGAATGCGCGCGCCCCCGAGTTCCTGCACCGGCGCGCAGATCTCGACCTCGGCGAGCGAGCCGGGACCGAAGACGGAGGAGAGGCCGGGGGCGTCGAGCAGCGCGGCGGCCTCGGCGAGCAGGAGCTCGCGATCGGGGATGTCGGGTAGCAGCCGCGCGGCGATTTCGGCACGCTCCGCCGGGTCGCGGTCGTGCAGGCATTCGAGCAGGCGATGGATCGCTTCGCCGCGGGCCTTCGCCTCGGGATCCTCCGGGGCGCCGGAGCCCGCCAGCACATGTTCGCCGCCAAGCGCCGAGGGTGCCACCGGCCGCGGCACGGCCGGCCGCGGGGGCAACGGCACGGCGGGAGCCGCCGCCGCGGGCGCGGGGGCCGCAGGTTCGGGGGGCGCGGCGGCGCAGGGCCAGTCGTCGCCGAGAACCAGCGTCTCGCCCTCCGGCCCGGCGATGCGCTCCGGCGTGAGGGTCTCCATCGCATCCGCGACCAGGGCATGCCAGGCGTCGCCGTCGGGCTTCGGCGCGGTCCCGGCGCCGCAGACGATCAGCCAGCTCCTCGCCCGGGTGAGCGCGACATAGAGCAGGCGCATGTTCTCGGCGCGGGCGCGGTCCCGGCGCTCCGCCTCCGCCTCGGCGAGCGGAGGGGGCGCCGTATCGGCGGCCATGCGCCGGACCGCCGTTCCCTCCGGCAGAAGCAGGATTTCCGGCGCGTTGCGCCCCTCCTGCCGCGCGGCGGTGTCGGGCAGGATGACCACCGGCGCCTCCAGCCCCTTGGCGCCGTGCACGGTCATCACCCGCACCTGGTCGGCGCCCTCCTCGCTGCGGCGCTTGACCTGGAATTCGTCCTGGTCGATCCAGGCGAGAAAGCCGGTGAGGCTCGGCACCTCGGCACTCTCGTAGGCCAGCGCCTGGTCGAGCAGCGCGTCGATCCCGTCCTCGGCCTCGGGCCCGAGCCGGGCGACGAGGTTCTGCCGCCCGTCATGGCGAAGGAGGATGCGCTGCAGAAGCTCGAAGGGCCGCAGAAAATCCGCCTGGTCGCGCAGATCGTCGAGCATGGCCCGCACCGGCGCGTGGCGCTCCGGCGGCTGGCGGCGCAGGGCGGCGAAGAGGCTGCCCGACCGGCCATGGGCGATCTCGAAGAGGCCGTCCTCGCTGATGCCGCCGAGCGGGCTGCGCAGGAGCGCCGCGAGCGAGAGGTCGTCGCCGGGGGTGGCGGCGACGCGGAGCGCCGCCAGCAGGTCCTTGACCGCCAGCTCGCCGCCCATGCGCAGCACGTCGGCCCCGGCGACCGCCACGCCCTCGCGCTTCAGCGCGCGGATGACAGCGTGGAAGAGCGCGGAGCGGCGCTGCACGAGGATCATCACATCGCCGGCGCGGATCGGGCGGGCACCGTTCTCGCCCGGTAGCAGCTGGCCGTCGGCGATCCAGCCGGCAATCCGCTCGGCGATCTGCCTGGTGAGGATTTCGACCGGATCATCAGCGCTCCGGGCATCGACGGGCAGCCACCAGTCCGTCTGCTCCGGCTTCTCGGGCTTCGGCAGGAATGGCCAGAGCTCGACGCGGCCCGGCCGCGCGGGGTCGATGGCGGCATGGGTGGGGGCCCCGCCGGTACCCATGCCGGCGCGGCCGCCGAAGACCGCATCCACCAAGGCAAGGATCTGCGGCGCGGAGCGGAAGGAATGGATCAGGGCGCAATCCTGGAGCTCGCGGCCCATGGCCGCCAGCCGCGCCTCGAAATGCGCCCGCATGTCGCCGAAGGCCGCCGGGTCGGCGCCCTGGAAGCTGTAGATCGACTGTTTCTCGTCGCCGACCACGAAGACGGTGCGCTCGCGGTCGCGCGCGCCTTCGCCTGCGAAGAATTCCTCGGAGAGCGCGCGCACTACTTGCCATTGCGCCGGGCTCGTGTCCTGCGCCTCGTCCACGAGGATGTGCTCGAGCCCGCCATCGAGCTTCCAGAGCACCCAAGACGCGGTGGCAGGATCGGCGAGCAGCGCGGCGCTGCGCGCGATCATGTCGTCGAAATCAAGCAGGCCGAGGGCGGCCTTGCGCCCGTCGAGAACCGCGTGCCAGCGGCGGGCGAAGCGGTTGAGCGCGGCGGATCGCGCGAAGGCCTCGCCGGCGAGGCGGCGCGGACGCGCGTCCTCGACGCGGCGCATCAGCGCGTCGAGCGCGGCCGAAAGGCCGGGATTTGCCGCGCGGACCGCCTTGGTCGGCAGGGTCCCGATCTTGGCGGCGAAGGGAACCTTGGCGGTCTGGCCGGTGAGCAGGGCCGATTCGAGCAGGGCGAGGCGTCCGGCGGCATCCCGCTCCGCGAGGACGGCACGGAAGGCCTGGGCAAGCTTCGTGTCATTCTTCCCCGATGCCTCGAGGTGCGGAACCAGCGCGGCGAGGAGATCGGCGTCGTCGGGCAGGAAGGTCTCGCCGAGCAGGATTTCCGGTGACAGGGCGGGATCGGCGCCGAGGGCCCGGGCGAGCGCCTTCGGGTCGAAAGTCCGCTCGAAGGCCGCGCGGTTGCGGGCGATCTCACGCAGGAGCGGGTCGGGGTCGTCGCCGCCGAGATTCGCCGCGAGGTCGGCGAGGACATCCGGTTCGCGCTCGGCCAGGGCATCGAGCAGGGTTTCTCTCAGCGTCCCTGCCGCCCGATCGTCCAGCACGCTGAACTGCGGCGCGACGCCCGCCTCCAGCGGGAAGCGCCGCAGGAGCGCCTCGCAGAAGGCGTGGATCGTCTGGATCTTCAGCCCGCCGGGGGTTTCCAGTGCCCGGGCGAAGAGCGTGCGGGCCTGCGCAAGGCGCGCGGGCGGCAGCGCACCCACCAGCTCGCCGAGCTTGGCGAGTTCCGCCGCCAGCGGCGCGTCGTCGAGCATCGCCCAGGCGCCGAGGGTCCGGAAGAGCCGGGACTGCATCTCCGAGGCGGCGGCCTTGGTATAGGTGAGGCAGAGCACGCGCGCGGGATCGGTTCCGGCGAGCAGCAGCCGCGCAACGCGGTTGGTGAGCACGGTGGTCTTGCCCGAGCCGGCATTGGCTGCGACCCAGCTGGAGCGCTCCGGGGAGGCGGCGCGATTCTGGCGGGCGGCGGCCTCGCTCACGACACATCCTCCGTCGCGTCGCCGTCGGACCATTCGCCGTGGCGCGAGAGGTGGTCGTAGTCGCTCGCGTAGCTCAGGCGCTGTGGGCGGAGGCGGGCGGTGAAGCCGGTGGCGGGATTCTGATAGGTGGCGATCAGCTGGCGCAGGCGGTCGAGGGTTTCGGAGATGGCGGCGGGATCGGCGTCGAGGGAAAGCGTCTTGCGACTGCCGAGGCCGATCAGTTCGAGCCGGGAGACGGGGCCCGCGGGCAGGTCCTCGAAGCCCCCGGCGGCGAGGATGGCGGCTTCCAGCGGTAGCTGCAGGTGGAAGGCGTCGGCCTCCGCCCGGGAGGGCAGTCCGCCGGATTTGTAGTCGTAGATCGCGAAGCGCCCGTCCCCGGCACGGTCGATGCGGTCGGCCTTGGCCGTCACCGCGAAAGGCCGGGCGAGCCCGGCGAGCGCGAGCCGGCCGCGGACCTCGCGGGCGAGCGGGCGGGCGCGGGCGCGGCGTTCCTCCTCCCCGGCGAGAAACCACGCCGCGACCCGGTCGAGCCGGGCGGTCCAGATGGCGCGCACCGCTGGCCAGGGCGCGTTTCGGGCGAGGCTCTCGCGCAGGGTCTCGGCGAAGACCGCGGCGGCGTCGGGAGGGAGCCCGGCTTCCGTCGCCGCGACGAAGGCGTCGAGTGCATCGTGGAGCGCACTGCCGCGAGTCAAAGCGTCGGCAGCGCGCCCCGGCGGATCGAGGGCCACGAGGTCGAGCACCTTGCGCGCGTAGATCGCATAGGGGTCGCGCACCAGCGTCTCGACCTGGGTGACCGAGAGCGCGTCGGGCCGGGCCGCGGCCGGCGGGCGGGGCGAGGGCCGGCGGGTCGGGGCGAGCGGAGCTGCCGGCCGGTCGAGATCGGCCGCGCGCGCGAGCAGCACGTCCCCGCGGCGCCGGGTGGCGGCCAAAGCGTCCCTGCCCTCTTCCCCGAGGCCGAGCATCAGGTTCTCCAGCCGCAGGAGCCAGCGCGAGGGCACGGTGGGTGCCTCGGCGTCGCGGGCGGCGCGCGAGACGATGGCGCGGGGCGCGGCGATCGCCTGCTGGAAGTCGTGCGCGGCGAGGCCGACCGATTGCTCGGGGCTCGGAAGGCCCAGGGCGAGCCGAAGGCCGCGGTTAAGCCACGGATCGGCGCCAGGGATCCGCGGCCAGATGCCCTCGTTGAGCGCGCCGAGGATCACCAGGTCGGCGGATTGCACCCGGGCCTCGAGCGTGCCCCAGATGGCGATGCCGGCATCGGTGACGACCGCCTCTTCCGGCACGTCGCGCGCCGCCATCTCGGATTGCAGGAGCGCACGGTATTGCGCCGGCGACATCGGACCGAAGGCCGCGCCCGCCGCGGCGAGGCTTTCCATCAGTGCCCGGGCCCGCGCGCCGGCCTCCTTTGCCCAGAGCCCGTGCTCGCCGCCCGCCTGATGTCCGGCGGCGAGGCTTTCCGCCGCCGCGACCTGGGCTGCCACATGAGCGGCGAGCGGGCGGGGCCCGGCCGTCGCGAGAGGCCTGAGCGCGCCTTCGAGCCAGGCGATCCAGGGCGCGGCCTGCTCCGGACCCTCGGCCGCCCAGTCGCGCAGGGCGGGCCAGTCCACCACCGGCGGCCCGCCGCGCAGCCGTTCGAGCTCGAGCCGCGCGGTGAGGGCGGCATGGCCGGCGCGTGCGCCGGGCGCGCTCGTCACCAGCGGATGCTTGAGGAGCGCGAGCAGCGTCGCGGGGTCGAGCGGTTCCCCGGCGAGCCCGGCGAGATGGCGCAGGAGCACACCGGGCGGAACGAGGCCCAGCGGGCGGCCGGCGCTGTCGTCGGGGATGATGCCCCAGCGGTCGAGCTCCGCGGTGACCCTTCGTGCCAGCGTGCGGTCCGGGGTGACAAGTGCGGCGCGCAGGCCCTCCGCGGCGGCGTCGCGCAGCGCCAGCGCGATGGCGCGGCCCTCGGCGCGGGCGTCGGGCGCGTCGATCCAAGTCAGCCCGTCGGTCGCGGCCGCGAGGGAGCCAGCGAGCCCCCTGCCCTCCTGGCGCCACTGGTCAGTGACCGGCGCGGGGCGGAGCGCCAGCGAGACGAGGGCATTGCGCTCGGGCGCGGGCGGCGCGACGGGGTGCCAGGACGCCACCGCGCCGGCGTCGAAGCCGAGGCTGTCGGCCAGCCGGCGGAAGCCGTGCTGGGGATGGTCGAATGCGCCGGCCTCGCCCGCGCCGAGCCGCCGCCAGACCGCCTCCGGCAAGGCGGGGTCATGGCCTGGCAGAATCAGCGCGCCCTGCGGCAGCCGCGCCACGGCCGCCATGAAGGCGCGCGTGCCGCCGCGCGATCCGGTGGAGCCGGCGACGAGCACCGGATCGGCAGGCGCGTTCGTCGCCCAGGCGGCGGCGAGGGCCTCGGCGACGCGGCGGAGCCGGCCCTGGCCGCCGGTGATCGTGGCGGCGGCGTGGGTGACGAGGATGTCGAGAAAGCGCAGGCTCTGCTGCCAGTGGGCGGCATGGTCCCCTGCGTCGATGCGCCGGAGCGCGGCGGGATCGATGCCCTCGCCCTCAAGGTCGTCGAGGAGCTGCGCCAGGCTGTCGGCGAGGTCGAAGACCGCCGTCTCCGCGGCACGACCCGGCTCGGCGGCGAGCAGCGCCGCGACCAGTCGCGCCAGTTCGAGCTTGCGCGCCAGCGCCGGGCCCGCCGGCGGAAGCTCGAGCGGCAGGCGCAGATCCTCAGCGAGTTCCGAGAGCGCGCGGATCCGCGGCAGAAGTCGGGCGGGCCCATTGGCGAAGGCCTCCGTCAAGGCGCGGCGCGCGCGCTGGGTGTTCACCCAGATCTCGATCCGCGCCATGGTCTCCGGCGGCGCGCCGGCGAGGCGGGCGTCGAGGCCTTCGATCAATGCGGCGGTGAAATCGGCGCCGGGCGGCAGCGCGAAGACGCGAGGGCCGGGGCCGGGCGCGAAGAGCGTCATCGGGCGAGTGCGGCTTCGGCGAGCGCGATTCCCTCGGGCCGGCCGACATCGACCCAGGCGCCGCGGTGGACGCAGCCGAAGAGCCGTCCCGCGGCGATCAGGCGGTCCCAGACCGGGTTGAGCGAAAAGACCGGTCCGGCATGGCCCGCGAGCGCGCCCGCGCGGATGATCTGCGCCCCGGCATAGACGAAATCGGCGGCGGGCGCGGCGCCACGGCGGGCCAGGGCGCCGTCCGGCGCGGCGAAGAAATCGCCCGGCCCGGCATGGCCGGTGGCCTCGGCCCGCGGCACGAGGCAGAGCAGCGCGTCCATGCGCGAGGGATCCCAGGTCGCGGCGAGCACGGTCAGCGGGTTCGGGCCGGACCAGACCATGTCGGCATTAAGCGTGAAGACCGGATCGGCGTCGAGGAGCGGCAGCGCCCGGGCGAGGCCGCCGCCGGTCTCCAGCAGCTCCGGCTCGTGCGAGATCAGCGCCCCGGGCGCAGCACGGGCGAGATGCGCCTGCATCTGCCTGGCATGGGCATGGGTGTTGACGACGATGCGCGCCACGCCGGCACCGCGAGCGAGCGCCAGGGCGCGGTCGAGGAGCGAGACACCGGCGACCTCGATCAGCGGCTTCGGCCGGTCGCGGGTCAGTGCCCCCATGCGGGTGCCGAGGCCGGCGGCGAAGATCATCACCGCCCCGGGCGTCATGCGGCACGGGCCGCGATGCGGGCGCGCACGGCGGGTTCGGGCGGCGGCAGGGTGTCCCCGACCCAGGCCGCAAGCGGCGCCAGCGCGGGATGGCCCAGGTCGCGCGCCAGATGGCCCCAGACGCGGGGCAGGAGGTCGAGGTAGCGCGGCTTGCCGTCGCGGCGGCAAAGCCGGGTGAAGAGGCCGAGGATCTTGAGGTTGCGCTGCGCGGAGAGCGTATGCGCGGCGAGGGAGAAATCGTGCGGATCGGCGCCGCTGGCGGCGATGTAGCGGGAGAGCATGCGCGCACGAAGGCACTCGTCGATGTCGCGGCGGGCGTCTTCCAGAAGCGAGATCACGTCGTAGGCCGGATGGCCCACGAGCAGGTCCTGGTAGTCGAGCAGGCCGACGCGGGCATGCCCCGCGCGGGCGGGCAGCCAGATCAGGTTCTCGGCATGGTAGTCGCGCAGGACCGGCACCGGCGGCGCCGCGAGCAAAGGCGCAAAGGCCTCCGCGGCGAGGGCCTCGAAGCGCGCCGCGCATTCGGCACCGGGCGCAGCGCCGGTGGCGGCGGGCAGATACCATTCCACCGCCAGCCGCGCCTCGCGCAGCAGAAGCGTCATGTCGTAGGGCGGCGGGGCCCAGTTTGCATCGCCGGGCGGCAGAGCGAGGCGCTGGAGCGCGACAAGCGCGTCTATGGCCGCCCCGTAGAGCGCCTCGGCGCGGGTCGCGTCGGCGGCGCAGAGCCGCGCGAAGGTGTCGTCGCCCAGATCCTCGAGCAGCACCAGCCCCTGCGGCGGGTTCGCGGCCAGCACCTCCGGCGCGCTGAAGCAAGCGCCGCGCAGCCAGTCGGTCACCCGCAGGAAGGGCAGCGGAACGAGCCCGCTTTCGGGCGGCATGTCCATCAGGACCGCCCGGGCCGCCCCCTGCGAAAGCCGCTCGTAGCGCCGGGCCGAAGCGTCGCCGGCCAGGGGCGCCCGCCTCGCCCGGGCCCAGCCGGCCTCGGCGAGGAAGGCCGCGGTTGCCGCCTCGCGGGTCATGCCGGAACGCATCCGGCGCGGCGAAGGGCATCGGGAAGCCAGTCCCAACCACCGCCCGACGCGGCCAAAGTCGCGCTACGCGCGCCGTCGTCGCCGGGCAGGAACGCGAGCTCGATCCCGAGCGCCCGGCGGGGGCGGCTGCGACCGAGCCGGCCGGCCCATTCCACGATGCAGATCGCCTCGGAGAAAGCCTCGTCGAGGCCGAGCTCTGCGAGCTCCTCGGCGGTGGAGAGGCGGTAGAGGTCCGCGTGCCGGAGTGTGCAATCTCCAAGGTCGTAAGTCTGGACGAGCGTGTAGCTCGGCGAGGGTATGTCCTCTGCGCGGCCGGTCGCGGCCAGGCGTTCCGCGATCAGGGCGCGGGCGAAGGTGCTCTTGCCGGCGCCAAGTCCGCCGTCGAGCGCCACCAGATCGCCGGCGCGCAATCCCGGCGCGAGAGCACGCGCCAGCCGTTCGGTGGCGGCGACATCGTCGAGAACGAGCTGGATGGACAAGCCGGGTCTGGTCCCTGGTGCACGCGTGCGCGCCGTTCTAGGAATCCCGGCGGGGCGGCGCAAGGCCCGGCGCCGCCTCCGCTCAGGCGCGCTGGGCGACGGGCTCCTCGGCGGGAGCGCCCTGCCCCTCCGGCAACGCGGCACGGAAGGCGGTGCGGCCTTCCGCCGCACTGATCTCCAGCCGGCCACCGCCGGCCTCGACAATGCGCCGCGCCAGGGCGCAGCCGAGGCTTTCGGGCTTCGGGGACTCGCCGGTGGTCTCGGCAGTGATGGTGATCTCGGCCGCTCCCGCCGACCGGGAGACGGCGATTCCGAGCGAAGTACCCGTGGCCGCCCGGTCCGCGGCGGCGAGGCAGAGTGCCACGGCCGCGCGCCGCAGCCCCGAGGGCCAGAGCGCGGCATCGGCGGGGATCTCGGCATCGAGCCCGCGGGCCTTCAGCGCCCGGTCGAGGGCGGGGATCGGCCCGGCCAGGACATTTGGGCGTGCGTGGGCGAGGTCATGCAGCTCACGCGAGCGGGCGAGGCCGTCCCGGAGAGCCTGCGCTGCGGCGCTTAGGCCCTTGAAGGCCTCCGGATTCGAGACGGAGGGGATCGCCGCCGTCACCTGGCGCACCGCCGCCTCGACGGGCAGCCGGATTTGTTCGAGCGCGAGGTCCTCGATTACCGCATCCCCGCCGCCCCGCCGGAGATCTTCGCGAAGCCCCTCCTCCTCGGCCGCCTCGCCGGTCAAGTCGCGGAAGAGCACGAGCGCCGAGGCGTCGGGCAGGGGCGCAACCAGCATGCGCAGCGCGCGGCCGTCGTGCATCGCGATGGGCGCGGTCCAGCTGCCGCGGGTTTCGGCGGCGGTGGCGAATTCGGCGAGCCGCGCCCAGGCCGGGCTCGGGGCGCAGCGCGCCGCCCAAAGGCCGGTCATCTCGCCCACCCCCGGCCCGTCGAGCCGTTCCATCGGTTCGAGGCCCCAGAGCTGCTCGAAGGCGGAATTGACGAAGACCAAGCTGCCGGAGGCATCGAAGACCGCCACGGCCTCGGTCAGCCGGTCCAGGGTCGCCTGGCTGAGTTCAAGTTCCGAGCGGTATTTGCGCTCGAGCATGATCGAGGTCGATATGTCCTCGAAGAGGAAGGCGAGCGCGCCTTGGGGATGCGGCCGTCCGGTGACGCGGAAGACCTTGCCCGAGGGCAGCACCCAGTTCTCCTCGTAGGTGCCGTCGCGGGCGCCCTCCTCCAGTTCGCCGAGCTTGCGCCGCCAGGCGGCGAAATCCTTCTGTTCCGGCATCTGCCGCGTCTCGCGCAGGCGTTCGAGGAAGTCGCGAAGCGAAGGCCGGCCGGCGAGCCAGACCGCGTCGATCTTCACCAGATCGGTGAGCGCGGGGTTGAAGAGGCCGAGGCGGCGGTTTTTGTCGAAGACCGCCAACCCGATGGGCAGATGCGCGAAGGTCTCGGTAAGCGTCTCGACGAAGCGGCGCAGACTCGCCTCGGCGGCCACCAGGTCGTCGGCCTCCAGCGCGTAGCCGATTGCGGTGCCGTCGGGGCCGGGGCTCTGGCAGATCTCGTACCAATGGGCCTCGCCGTCCTCGCGCCCCGGGACCGAGACGCGGCGCCGGCTCTCGTCGCCACGCGTGGTCAGCGGCACCTCGTCGAGCACGTGGCCGAAGCCGTTGGCGATGCGGTGGTCGGGGAGCCCTTCCGCAGCCGGGTCGAAGCGTTCGCGATAGGCGGCGTTGGCCCAGGCGATCTGGCCGTCCGGGGCGAGGCTCCAGGCGAGGACCGGCGCCTCGTCGAGCACATCGCGCAGGAAGCGCGCCTCCTCGCCGGCGCGCTGGAGCGCGGTCTGTGCCTCCTGCAAGGCCCGGGCGTCGTCGCTCGGCTGGCGCATCGAGAGATGCCCCGACCCGCCACGGGCCTGTCCGACCACCTCGTAGACCGAACCGTCCGTCCGGGTGCAATGGACGCGAAAGCCCGTGCCGTAGAGCACCAGCGCCTCGATCCTCGCTTGCACCTCCGGGCAGTCGCGCGACAGATGCGCCGAAAGGGCGGCCATGCGCGAAGGCGATTGCCCCAGATCCTCGAGAAGCGCGCGGGCCGGTTCGCTGAGCGGCTTCACGCTCGAGCCGTTGAGCAGGAAGTCGCAGGCACCCGCGGCGGAGGGCGCCTCGGCGGCTCCCGGCGCGGAAGGTCGGCCGAGCGGCAGGCGCCGGGCGAAGACCGCGATGAGCGCCAGCGTCGCCGTGGCGCTGACGAGGGCCGCCGTCACCGTCTCGCGGGGCGGCAGGAGGCCGAGGCCGGTCGGCCATCCGGACGGGAGAAGGGAGGACAGATCCATCGCGTTCCGCCTTCGGGGTGTCTGCGCCGCGATGAGAGGGCGCAAGCGCTTAAGGAAGTCTTAACCCTGCCCCTCTGCAGCGGCGGCGCGCGCTTCGCGACGTTCTCTTGCACCATGCGCGACCGGGGCGCGGCGCGCAGGCGCGGGGCGTGCGGCTTGATGCCCGGGTCCGGCCATGCCAGATGGGATCATTGGCGGGAGGAGGATCCGGTGCGATGACCCGAATGTTCGCGCTCTTCGCAGCGGCCGCGGCCGCGATCTTCGGGCTCGCGGCGGGGTGGGCCTGGTACATGGGCGCTGGGAGCGGCGACCGTTTCGCGGATTGCCGCCAGTCCGTCGCGGCGACGGGTGCCGCAACCATCGGCGGGCCGTTCACGCTGACGAGCGCGTCGGGCGCCCGCGTGAGCGATGCCGACGTCATCACCGGGCCGACCTTGGTCTATTTCGGCTATACGTTCTGCCCCGATTTCTGCCCGACGGATCTGTCGCGCAACGCCGTGGCCGCGGACATCCTCGCCGAGCGCGGCGTCGATCTCGGGCAAGTCTTCGTCTCGATTGACCCGGAGCGCGACACGCCGGAGGTCATGGCGGATTTCACCGCCTCGATTCATCCCGACCTCGTCGGGCTGACAGGCTCACCCGAGGAGGTGAAGGCGGCGGCCGACGCCTATCGAGTCTATTTCCGCAAGGCCGGCGACGATCCGGAATATTACATGATGGATCATTCGACTTTCACCTATCTCATGGCCCCGGAAATCGGCTTTCTCGAGTTCTTCGGCTCGGATGTCGGCTCGGATGGTCTCGCGGAACGCGTGGCCTGCTTCGCCGGAAAGCTCTGAGGGTGGGCACCGGCCTCGCGCCGTTCGGAAACTCGAAAAAAAAGAGCCGCCACGCCGGGCGGACGAACCGACTCGCGCATGGACTGTGGCGCCACGGCAACTAGTCAACCGAAGGTAGAGGTGCGCCGTAGACTTGTGAGCGGAATCTCGCCTAATTCAACCTATGGACGATTCACTCGCTCTTGACTATACGCATAAGGCGTATCTGAATGTGACAGGCGTCGTGATTCCCGACGATCCAGCCATCATCACCCCGGCAATCCGGCGCGCGATGCTCGAAGGACGCTTCGAGACCGAGGAAGGCCAGCAGATTCCGCGCATCGTGCAACCCGGCGACCGGGTCCTGGAGATCGGCGCGGGGATCGGCTTCATCTCGACACTGCTCTCGCGCCAACGCCGGGTCGCAAGCGTGCTCGCCGTGGAGGCCAATCCGCGGCTGATGGATTACATGACGCGCCTGCACCGCGCGAACCGGGTGCGCAAGGTGCGGCGTCTCAATGCCGTGCTGACCAACGAGCCGGTCAAGAGCATGACCTTCTACCTGCGCCGGGATTTCTGGATGGGGTCGCTGATGGCAGCACCCAATCCCTATGTCGGGACGCTCGAGGTCCCGACCACGAATCTCAACGATCTGCTGCGCGCCGAGGGCATCAGCCTGATCGTCTGCGACGTGGAGGGAGCGGAAAGCATTCTCTTCCAGGGCGCCGATCTCGCGGAAGTCGACCGGATCTTCCTCGAACTCCACGATCACGTCACCGGCCTCTCCGGCGTGGCCAGCCTCTTCACGACCCTTGCGGACCAGGGCTTCGTCTACGATCCCCGGCATTCGGTGGGCAGCGTCGTGCTGTTCCGCAAGGTCGGACCCGCCGACGTGCTGCGGCCCTACGCCGGATAGGCGCGGGGCTTGCCGGCCACCCCGGCGGCTCCTAGCCTGATGGACGGTCCCGGAGCGGGAACCGATCGCGCCGGAGATGCGTTTCCGCCGGGATGCACGGGGCTGGAGGACTTGCCATGGATGTCGCGACGGCTGCAGCGCTCGCTTCGGGAAGCAAGGTCGCGGTGACGGGATTCGTGCTCCTCGTTTCCGGGCAGAGCCCGGTTCTCTGTTCGGAGCTGCTCGAATCGATGCCGCCGCAATGCGGGGGCGCCCGGATGGAGCTCGTCGGACTGGACGGCCCGGACCTGCCGGGCCTCCGCGAGGCTGTAGGCGTGAAATGGACCGCCGAGGCGGTGACGCTCTCCGGCGTGGTGCACGAAGGGCGTCTCCACCTCGGCGGCTGAGGCGGGCGATCAGGTGTACTGGTTCTTCCAGCCGACCAGGTTGTCGAAGACCGGCTTGACCAGCCGCACCGAGCCGTTGAACACCGGACCGCCGGTGTTGTGCACGGCGACGATGTGGCGCTGACCATCGCGGAAGCGCCAGACCGGGCTGCCGCTCTGCCCACCGAAAGTGTCGAGCCGGTAGAACAGCCGCCGATCGGTGACCGCCAGCACATTGTTGGCGTTCCACCACTGGGTGCCCGTGGGCTTGTCTCCCGGGTAGCCGGAATTGTTCACCCGGAGGCCGAGCAGGCTGGTGAAGGAGAGGTTGGCGAGCCCCATCCAGCCGGTGGTATTCCCGAGCTTGGCGTTCGAGGGCAGCACGACGACGGCGTAGTCGTAGTTGGAACTCTGGCTCTCGGTCCAGCCCTTGACGCTGTGGTAGAAGGTGCTGACCGCCGAGCCGAAGGGCTCGGAGGCGCCGTTCTTGCCCGGGATGACCCGGATGTTGCGCACCCAGCCGCCGTGATCGTGCATGAAAACGCAATGCCCGTTGGTCAGAACCGTGCGCGGGCCGATCATGGCGCCGCTGCAGCCGAACCGCGCGCCGTCGGCCGCGGTGATCTCCAGCTTGCAGATGGTGCGCCAGGGATAGGTCGTGGTATTGCCGACCTGCACGCGGTCGTCGTTGCCGAAGACGACCTCGTAGTTTTCGCCGCCGAAGTCGCCGATCTCGGGCGCGTGGCCCTGGACCTCGAGTGCGGGTTCGCCGCCGGCCGATTCATAGCGCGATTCGCCGGCGGTGGCCGGGCTGCCTTCGCTTCCGTCGGCGATCTCGTCGATATTGCCAGCCTCGGGTTCGACGCCGGTGCCGGAATCGATCTCGTGCCCGTCCATCCCTTCGGGGATCTTCGCTTCCTCCGCGAGTTCGAACGCGTGGAACTGGGCGAGCAGTTCGTTCATCGTGCCGCCGGCTGCGCCTCCGCCGTGGCCGTGACCGCCGGGGGCCGGCGTGGTCGGCCCTTCGGCGCCATCGGATTCGCGGTCGAAGCCGGCGACTTCGACCGGGCCGGGCTTGAGAGTATCGCGGGAAACATAAGTCAAGATGGGTACTCCGATAAAAGACCGGAAACTCGGCCTGCAAAGAGGACTCGTTGAACGACCCGACCCAGACAAAAGGGTCGGCCCACTCGGGAGAATTTGGCTCGAAATGCTTTGAGCCGCCTTGGTCACGACCGTTCTTATCAGAAATTGAACGGTCTGATCTGTCGGCCACAATACGACCGACGTGCGGTTATTAACACGCCAGGCGGTTGATTGCAAGCAAGCGCGACCGAAACGGGAACCGATTGCGCTTGCATCCCCGCCTGCGTCGGCCTATATCGCGCTCATCAGCGGCAGGTCGATCCTCGGGTCGGTCTTCCACCGGAGAGTTTCAACGGGCCGCGCGCCCGTTTTTTTGTGCCCTGGGAGCCTCGTTTGGCCGATCTCGTAGCCAAGGCCGCCATCGACCGGCGTCTCGCCGGTATCGTCGCCCCGACCGTCGAAAGTCTGGGATTCGAACTGGTGCGCCTGCGGCTGATGAGCGGCAAGCGCGCGACGCTGCAGATCATGGCGGAGCGGCCCGAGGGCGGCATTGAGGTCGAGGATTGCGCGAAGATCAGCCGCGCGGTCTCGGCGGTGCTCGACGTGGAGGATCCGATCGCGGGCGAATACGTGCTCGAGGTCTCGAGCCCCGGCATCGACCGGCCGCTGACCCGGCCGAAGGATTTCGAGCGCTACGAGGGCTACCGGGTCAAGATCGAGACCGCCGAGCTGATCGACGGGCGCCGGCGCTTCAGCGGCACGCTGGAGGGCGTCGAGGACGGCGAGGTCCTGCTCGCGATCGCAGAAGGCACGATCGGTCTCGATTTCGGCCTGATCGCCGACGCCAAGCTCGTGCTGACCGACGAACTGATCGCTGAGAGCCTCGCCGGGCGCAAGGCGCAGGGGTTCGACCCCGGCGAATTCGACGATGTCGAAGAAGACGATGAAACCGAGACCTCCGACGAAGGTGAGGAAATAGAATGAGCGTGACGTCAGCCAACCGGCTCGAGCTGCTTCAGATCGCCGATGCGGTCGCCCGGGAGAAGATGATCGATCCGTCCCTCGTGATCGAGGCGATGGAGGATTCGCTCGGCAAGGCCGCGCGCTCGCGCTACGGAGCGGAATACGACATCCGCGCGAAGATCGACCGCAAGTCGGGCGAGCTCTTCATGACGCGCTACCGGCACGTGGTCGAGGAGGTGGAGAACCATTTTACCGAACTAACCCTCGACGACGCCCGCGCCATCAAGCCCGACGCCGAGCTCGACGACTACCTCACCGATTCGCTGCCGCCGATGGACTTCGGCCGAATCGCGGCGCAATCGGCCAAGCAGGTCATCATGCAGAAGGTGCGCGAGGCCGAGCGCCTGCGCCAGTTCGAGGAATTCAAGGACCGAGTCGGCGAGATCATCAACGGCATCGTCAAGCGCACCGAATACGGCAACGTCATCGTCGACGTGGGCCGGGGCGAGGCGATCCTGCGCCGCGACCAGCTGATCCAGCGCGAGGCCTTCCGCAACGGCGACCGGGTGCGCGCCCTGATCCGGGACGTGCGCCACGAGGTCCGCGGCCCGCAGGTCTTCCTGAGCCGCACCGCGCCGGAATTCCTCGCAGAGCTCTTCAAGATGGAGGTGCCCGAGATCTACGACGGCGTCATCGAGATCAAGGCGGTGGCCCGCGACCCCGGCAGCCGCGCGAAGATGGGCGTGATCTCCTACGACAATTCCATCGACCCGGTCGGCGCCTGCGTCGGCATGCGTGGCAGCCGCGTCCAGGCCGTCGTGGGCGAGCTGCAGGGCGAGAAGATCGACATCATCCCCTGGAACCAAGACCCGGCAACCTTCCTCGTGAACGCGCTCCAGCCGGCCGAGGTCTCCAAGGTGGTCTTCGACGACGAGAGCGAGCGCATCGAGGTAGTGGTGCCGGACGAGCAGCTCTCGCTCGCCATCGGCCGGCGCGGCCAGAACGTGCGGCTGGCGAGCCAGCTCACCGGGTTCGACATCGACATCATGACCGAGGCGCAGGAGAGCGAGCGGCGGCAGGCGGAATTCGCCGAGCGCACCCAGCTCTTCATGGAGAGCCTGAACGTCGACGAGATGGTGGCGCAACTGCTCGTGGCCGAGGGCTTCACCACGCTCGAGGAAGTGGCCTATGTCGATCGCGACGAGCTCGCCTCCATCGACGGCTTCGACGAGACGACGGCTGAGGAACTGCAGGCGCGTGCCCGCGAGAGCCTCGAGGAACTGAACGCCAGGGCGCTGGAGCGCGCCCGGGCGCTCGGCGTCGAGGAGGCCCTCGTCGCGTTCGAGGGGCTGACGCCGCAGATGGTGCAGGCGCTGGCCGAGGACGGGATCCTGTCGCTCGAGGAATTCGCCCGCTGCGCCGACTGGGAACTCGCCGGCGGCTACACCACCGTGGACGGCAAGCGGGTGAAGGACACCGGGCTGCTGGAGAAATTCGACGTGTCGCTCGCCGAGGCGCAGCATCTGGTGATGAGCGCCCGCGTGCTGCTCGGCTGGGTCGATCCTTCGGCGCTGGAAGTGGAGGCCGAGGGCGAAGGCGAGGAGGCCGATGCGGACTCGGCGGCGGAACCGCGGCCGGAGGCCTGAGACCGGCGGTGAGTCGCGGCGGAAAGGCCAGTTTGCGGGACGAGCCCGAGCGGCGCTGCGTCGTCACGCGGAGGAGCGGCCCGAAATCCGGGCTGATCCGCTTCGTGATCGGCCCGGACGCCGATGTGGTGCCGGATCTCTCGGGGCGGCTGCCCGGCCGCGGGATCTGGGTAAGCGCCGAGGCGGGGGTGCTGCGCCAGGCGGCTGCGAAGGGCCATTTCGCCCGCGCGGCGAAGCAGGCGGTCCGGGTCGCGCCCGATCTGGCCGAGCGAGTGGAGGCAATGCTCGCGCGTCAGTTGATCGACCTCCTCGCGCTGGCGCGCAAGGCAGGCCAGGCGGTTGCCGGGCTGGAGAAGACTAAGGCGGCGCTGGTCGCGGGCGATGCGGCGCTTCTGGTGCAGGCCGCAGACGGCTCGCAGCGGGAAAAGGCGGCGCTGCGGCCGCCTGAAGGCGAAAAGACCTGCGTCACCTGCCTTTCGGGGCAGGAATTGGGCATGGCGTTCGGTCGGGATCGTGTGATACATGCCGCCGTGCTGGCGGGCGGTCTTGCAGACCGGGTTAGGGACGAGTCCCTGAGGCTCGAGGGTTTCAGGGTCGGAGTGGACCGGCAGCCGTTCGGGAACGAGGCTGCGAAGGATGCGGCGGGGGAAGGCTCCCGCGGGAAAGGCTGATACGGATGGACACCAAGGACAGCGATCGCAAGGGCAAGACGCTCGGACCGCGAGGCGGAACCGAGACCAGCCACGTGCGGCAGAGTTTCAGCCATGGCCGGTCCAAATCCGTCACCGTGGAACACAAGCGCAAGCGCGTGGTCGTGCCCAAGCCCGGCGCCGCCGCCGCGTCCGGTGCGGGCCAGAGCCCGCGCAACGCCATGGGGCAGAACCTCTCGGACGCGGAGTTCGAACGCCGCCTGAAGGCGGTCGAGGCCGCCAAGGCCCAGGAAGCCGAGCGCCAGGCTAAGGAGCGCGAGGCGGCGGAGGCCCGCGAGGCCGAACTCGGCCGCCTGCGCGCCGAGAAGGACGCCGCCGAGCGCGCGGCCCGCGAGCGCGAGATCGCCGAACAGCGCGCGGCTGCGGCCGCCGAGGAGGCCGCAGCCGCGGAAAGCTCGGCCGCCGCCAAGGCCAAGCCCGCGGCCCGGACCCCGGACGCGGCCCCGGTCGACCCGGCCGCGGCCCAGGCGCAGGCGGCCCGTGCCGAGGCCGGACGGCCGGTCGCGCAGAAGAAGACGGGCGACCGCGCCCCGGTCGAGGACAAGCGCACGCGCCTGAAGGGCGAGGACGACCGGCGCCGGTCGGGCAAGCTGACCATCGCGCGGGCCACCAACGAGGAGGGCCGCCAGCGCAGCCTCGCGGCAACGCGCCGCCGGCAGGAGCGCGACAAGCGGCGCATGATGGGCGCCGGCGGCGAGCGCGAGAAGATCGTGCGCGACGTGCAGGTCCCCGATGCGATCACCGTGCAGGAGCTTGCCAACCGCATGGCTGAGCGCGTCGCGGCCGTGGTCAAGACCCTGATGCAGAACGGCATCATGGCCACGCAGAACCAGACGATCGACGCTGACACGGCCGCGCTGATCGTGGAGGAATTCGGCCACAAGGTCCTGCGCGTCTCCGAATCCGACGTTGAGGACGTGATCGTCCAGGCTTCCGAGGAGGACCAGAGCAACCTCGAGCCGCGGCCGCCGGTCGTGACCATCATGGGCCATGTCGACCACGGCAAGACCTCGCTCCTGGACGCGATCCGCAAGACCAACGTCGTCTCCGGCGAGGCCGGCGGCATCACCCAGCATATCGGCGCCTATCAGGTGGCGACCGAGGGCGGTGCCAAGATCACCTTCCTCGACACGCCGGGCCACGCGGCCTTCACCTCCATGCGCGCCCGCGGCGCGCAGGTGACCGACATCGTCGTGCTGGTGGTGGCCGCCGACGACAGCGTCATGCCCCAGACCATCGAGGCGATCAGCCATGCCAAGGCGGCGGGCGTGCCGATGATCGTGGCCATCAACAAGATCGACAAGCCCGGCGCCGATCCCAACAAGGTGCGCACCCAGCTTCTCAGCCACGAGATCGTGGTCGAGGGCATGGGCGGCGAGGTGCTCGACGTCGAGGTCTCGGCGGTCACCGGCAAGGGGCTCGACACGCTGCTCGAGAATATCGCGCTGCAGGCCGAACTGCTCGATCTTAAGGCCAATCCCGACCGGCTCGCCGAAGGTGCAGTGATCGAGGCCAAGCTCGACGTGGGCCGCGGACCGGTCGCCACCGTTCTGGTGCAGAAGGGCACGCTCCGGCGCGGCGACATCTTCGTCGTCGGCGAGCAATGGGGCAAGGTGCGCGCGCTGATCAACGACCAGGGCGAACGGGTCGAGGAAGCAGCGCCATCGGTTCCCGTGGAGGTGCTCGGCCTCAACGGCACGCCGGAAGCCGGCGACGTGCTCAACGTCGTCGACAACGAGAGCAAGGCGCGCGAGATCGCCAGCTATCGCGAGCGGCTGTCGCGGGACAAGCGCGCGACGCTGGGATCGGCAACGACCCTCGACCAGCTCCTCGCCAAGGCCAAGGCCGACAAGGATCTGCGAGAACTGCCGGTGGTGGTGAAATCCGACGTGCAGGGCTCCGCCGAGGCGATCGTGCAGGCGCTCGAGAAGCTCGGCACCGACGAGGTGCGGGTGCGGGTGCTGCATTCCGGCGTGGGGGCGATCACCGAAAGCGACGTCGGCCTCGCCGAGGCCTCGAATGCGCCGATCATCGGCTTCAATGTTCGCGCCAATGCGCCGGCACGCGAGAGCGCCAACCAGAAGGGCGTGGAGATCCGCTATTATTCGATCATCTACGATCTGGTAGACGACGTGAAGGCGGCTGCCTCAGGCCTGCTCTCGCCGGAGATCAGGGAGAAGTTCATCGGCTATGCCGAGATTCTCCAGGTCTTCAAGGTCTCCGGGGTCGGCAAGGTCGCCGGCTGCAAGGTCAACGAGGGCGTCGCGCGGCGCTCCGCCGGGGTGCGACTCCTGCGCGACAACGTGGTGATCCACGAGGGCAAGCTGAAGACACTCAAGCGCTTCAAGGACGAGGTCCGCGAGGTACAGGCCGGCCAGGAATGCGGCATGGCCTTCGAGCATTACGAGGACATCCGCGAGGGCGACGTGATCGAGATCTTTGAGACCGAGACGGTGGAGCGCCAGCTGGCCTGATCGGGCGCCCGCCGCCAAGGCGGGCGCAGGCTGATCGGAATCCTCTCGGCCGGGCTACGGACGCACCGGGGCCACGGTCCTGGATGTCAATGCGGATGAGTGGCCGAGTGGTTTAAGGCACTGGTCTTGAAAACCAGCGAACCGAAAGGTTCCGTGGGTTCGAATCCCACCTCATCCGCCAATCATCGCCGAGTGCACTACTAAATCCCCAAAGCGACGGCCACCGAACGTCACCAGTGAGGCACAACGAGCCGCAGATTGCTCTTTTGCGGCGTCGCCGTCACGCGATCAGGCAAATCTTCTCGCGAAGACGACGCAGAAGACGATCAGAGCCGTTGCCGCGATCATGGACCAGGCCACAGGTTCACCCAGCAGAAAGCCAGCGAGCGCGAGGCCGAAGAAGGGCTGGAGCAGCTGCAATTGTCCAACGCTGGCGATGCCGCCGAGGGCCAGGCCCCGATACCAGAAGACAAAACCCACCAGCATCGAGAAAACGGAGACATAGCCGAGGCCGATCCAGGCCGGAGCCGTGACGCCATCCCATGTTGTCGGCAGGGTTGCGACCGCGAGAATCAGCATCAGCGGTGCGGAGAATACGAGCGCCCATGAAATGACCTGCCATCCTCCCAGGCGACGCGACAGTTTTGCGCCTTCCGCGTAACCGAGGCCGCAGAGAATGACCGCCGCGATCATCAGAAAGTCGCCGGTCCATGAGCGCGACCCGTCGCTCGAAAGTGCAAAAGCGGCAACGGTTGCGCTCCCGAGACAAGAGAACAGCCAGAACAGAGGTTTCGGCCGCTCGCCTCCGCGCAAGACACCGAAGATGGCGGTCGCCAGCGGGAGCACCCCGATGAACACGATGGAGCGCGCCGAGGTGATATGCTGGAGCGCCAGTGCGGTCAGGAATGGGAAACCCGCGACAACGCCGACTGTAACGGTGCCCAGCGACAGAATGTCTTTCCGCTCCGGTCGCGCCTGCCGCATCAGCACGAGGAGCGCCGCCCCCAGCATTGCGGCGATGGCCGCGCGGGCCGAGGTCAAGAATATGGGCGGAAATTCCGCGACCGCCACGCGGGTGGCGGGCAGCGAGCCGCTGAAGATGATGACGCCGAGCAGCCCGCTGCCCCAAGCTTCCAGGGATGTTCTCATGTCGTCCGCCACTGCTCGTATTCAAGGCGCGGAAGTAGTCGAAAATCACTGGCTCCATCAGATACAGAACAATACAATCTGACAAATCCGTATTGGTCTGGAAGGACATACAGTTGAGCCGAGTGGCCCTGAATGGCGAACGCACCGGCTCCCGGACAACGCGCGTGATGGACGCGATCCGAGGGCGGGTCGTCAGCCGCGTCCTCGGTCCGGGAGACCGCCTTCCGTCCATCCGCGCCTTCGCCGGAACTATGGGGGTTTCCCCCTCGACCGTGGTCGAAGCCTATGATCGGCTGGCGGCGGAAGGGCTGATCCACGCGCGGCGCGGCTCCGGCTTCTTTGTCTCGGCGACGGCCTCGCCCCCGCTGGCTCTGGCACAGGATGTGCCCCAGACGCAACGCGCGGTCGATCCTTTCTGGGTTTCGCGTCAGTCGCTGGATGCCGATGCTGCGACGCTGAAGCCCGGCTGCGGCTGGCTGCCGCCGGAGTGGATGCCGCATGAGGAATTGCGCCGGGCCTTGCGGGCGGTCGCCCGATCCGAAAACGCCGTCCTTTCGGACTATGGCCACTCGCGCGGTTCGTTGGCCCTGCGCCGGACCCTGACAGGCCGCCTTGCCGATGAGGGGATCGGGATCGGGCCTGAGCAACTTGTGTTGACCTCATCGGGAACGCAAGGGGTCGATCTGATCTGTCGCTTTCTGCTCCGCCCGGGCGACACGGTGCTAGTGGATGATCCCTGCTACTTCAACTTCCGCGCGTTGCTCCGTGCCCATCAGGTGAAGATCGTCAGTGTTCCCTACACCCCCACGGGCCCGGATATGGAGGTGTTCGAGGCTGTTCTCCGCGAAGAGCGCCCGCGCCTCTACATCACCAATTCCGCCCTTCACAACCCGACGGGAGCCACACTTTCGGCGCAGACGGCACATCGCCTGCTGAACATGGCGGCGGCCCATGACCTGACTATCATTGAAGACGACATCTTCGCCGATTTCGAACCGGAGCCGTCCGTTCGATTGGCCGCCCTCGATGGACTTAACCGGGTTATCCGCATCGGAAGCTTCTCCAAGACGCTTTCCGCCTCGGTCCGCTGCGGCTATATCGCCGCGAGGCTGGACTGGATTGCGGACCTCGTGGACCTCCAGGTTGCAACCAGCTTCGGCGGACCAAGTCCCGTCGCGACGGAACTGATCGCCAGCATCCTGTCCGGCGGTCGATATCGGAAGCACATGGAGGAAACGCGCCGCCGTCTGGCACAGGCACGACGGGACGTGTCAGGGCGGCTACAGAACATCGGGATCGAACCCTGGCTGACGCCACGCGGCGGCTTCTATCTCTGGTGCAGGCTACCCGATGGATGCGACTCCGGCGATGTAGCCCGTAGGGCCCTCGCTGAAAATGTGGTTCTCGCTCCCGGCAATGTATTCAGCGTTTCCCAATCAGCGACGGAATTCATGCGCTTCAACGTGGCGCAATGCGGTGATCCTGCGATCATGGGCGTGCTGCGGCGGGCGTTTGAGACACCCTGATGTCTGCATCAATCATCCTGGAGCTCTATGGCACAGACGTCGTCCTTGGTTTCGCGGGGCCAAGGGGACGCCATTTGGCACGTCGGATGGGGATCTCCTGCGCGGGCGTAACACCGTCGCAGGAGAGGTTGTGTCGCGGCGCGGAGGGCAGCCCCGGGTGAACTGGGAGTCGCGCCGAGGGGCCAATGGTCTCAGTCGGACCCGAAGAGCCCCAGCTGTCCCGGGTGCAGCTGCCCGAGCCAGGTCTCGGTGAGCGCCTCGTCGCCTTGCCGGAGGAAGGCGCGCAGGTCGACGGTTTCGGTCCCGGGGGCGATCTGGAGGTCGAAGGTCATTCGCCAGCCGCCGGTCCCGACGATCGGAAGGGCATAGGCCCGCACGACCGAGGCCCCCTCCCCCACGGTGACGACCGGCTCGACGCCGTCGGAGGCGGTGAGCGATTCCAGCCCGCCGCCCTCGAAATCGATGACATACCTGACCTGGTCCGCCGGGCGCGGCTGGCCCGGGACGCCGCCGGCGCCGATCCTCGTGGCCATGGTTCTCGCGACCACGGGCGTCACCGGAAGGCCGCGCCCCCAGTGGACGCGATAGTCGAAGGCCAGCGCGTCGCCGGCCTCCGGGAGGTCCCCCGGCTGCCAGTAGGCGACGATGTTGTCATGGATCTCGTCATCCGTCGGCAGCTCGACGAGCTCGACCGCCCCCCTGCCCCAGTCGCCCTTGGGTTCGATCCATACCGAGGGCCGCCGGTTGTAGAAGACGCCGTCGTCCTGGTAGTTCTCGAAGCTGCGGTCGCGCTGCAGGAGCCCGAAGCCGCGCGGGTTCTCGTCGGCGAAGCTTGAGGTCACCGCCCGGTCGGGGTCGTTAAGTGGCCGCCAGATCTGCTCGCCGGTCCCGGTAGTGATGGCGACGCCGTCGGAATCGTGGACCTCGGGGCGCCAGTCGAAAGCCTGAACCCGGTTGCTCTCCGAATACCAGTACATCGAGGTCAGGGGCGCGACGCCAAGCCGGCCGACGGGATTGCGGAAATAGAGCGCGCTTGAAACGTCCAGGATCTGTCCGTCCCCGTTCCTGGCCGCGATCCTGTAGGCGCCGGCGACGCTCGGTCCGTCCATCAGCGCATAGATGGTCACGTCCGCATCGCCTTCGCCGCCGTCCTCGATGTAGAATTCGGTGTAGCGTGGGAATTCCTCCGGCGACGCCAGGCCGGGGTCGATCGCGACCGCCCGCGCCGAGAGCCCGTACTGGGTGTCGGGGCCGTCGGTGCGGAAATAGGCGGCGCCAAGGAAGGAGATCCAGTCGGTCTGCAGATCTTCGCGCATGATCCGGAAGCCGGCGAAACCGGCAACATCCTCGATCGCCTGCGCCGGGCTGTCCTCGGGAATGTCGAAGAAATCGGCGCTGTAGAGGATCTCCCGCGCCTCACCGCCCTCGACCACATGCATCACCACCGGTTCGCGGAAGTAGCGGCCGAGGTGGAAGAACTGGAGGGGGGTATCGCCCACCCTGACGGTCGCCTCCGGCCGGAAGCGGATCCGCCAGTGCGCATCGTAGTCGATGGCATCGAGTTCCTCGGGCTTCTGCACCTCGTAAGGAACGAAAGGCTCGGCCGCCAGCGCCTCGGCGCGGGCCTTGAGCAGGTCGAAGGAGAAGGGCTCGGCGTCTCCGAACTGCGGCGTGAATTCCGGCTGCGCCTCGGCCGCCGGCGCCCAGAGGAAGGCGGCCAGCGCAAGTAGCCATGCCGCCGGGACCCAGGACGGGATCCTCCCCGGGCGGTGGGCCGTTTCAGCGCCCGTCGAGTCCATCCTTGCCAACCCAGTCATGACGTCTCCCATCGTATCAGCGGCACACCTCCGAGTATCGGTTGCCGCCGGAGCGGCCCGAAACCAAAACCCGAACCCCCGCCCAGATGGCGTACAGCTTCGGCGATGTAAACCGATCTGGAGACGGGGAGACCGGCGGTCGGCGCCTTCCGGCCGGCACCCGCGGCCAGAATCGCGCCGCCGGTCAGCGGTACTTGGAGGCCGCCAGCTCGATGTTGAAGAGGCTGCCGTTGATCGCGACGCCGGGCTGGAACTCGGTGAGCGCCACACGGGTGCGCTGGCCGGTCTTGGTCGTGATCTCCCATTGCTTCAGCGCTATGGGATCGTCGGAGAAGCTCATCACCATGCGGCCCTCGCCCGGAGCGCGCGGATCGACAACGGTGATGTCGGTCCCGCCGGCGTCGCGGGTCGCGCCAAGCACCAGGCCGGGCTCGGCGAGGCTGATGCGGTCGCGCAGCAGGAGCGAGAGCGGCGTCTTCGACAGCGGATAGCGCGTCGGGTTGCGGTTGGACTTCGGGTCGAAGACCCCGACCCATTCGCCGTCGGCGATGACCATGGCGCCTTTCGGCTGATCGTACTCGAAGCGGATCCGTCCTGGCTTGGCGAGGTAGAACCGGCCGGTCTGGGTCGAGCCGTTCGGGTTGGTCTGGCGGAACCTGCCTTGCGCCGAGCGCAGGCCGAGAAGGTAGCTGTTGATCGCCGAGACGTTTACGCCCGCGGCGCGCGCGGGCAGGCCCGCGGCGAGCGGCAGCGCGGCGAGAAGAGCGAGGAGCGCGCGTCGGTTCATCCTGCCGCCATAGCGCCTTTCGCCCCGCCGCGCATCCGCAGGCGCATCACGAAGCGATGAGCCGCCGTTCTCACTCCCCGCGATAGGGGCGCACGTATTGCAGCGCCATGTCCCAGGGGAAGAAAATCCAGGTGTCCTGGCTCACCTCGGTGATGAAGGTGTCGACCATCGCCCGCCCCTGAGGCTTGGCATAGACGGTGGCGAAATGCGCCTTGGGATAGAGTCCGCGCACGAGCTCCAGCGTCTTTCCGGTGTCCACCAGGTCGTCGACGATCAGCACGCCGGTGCCGTCCGCGCCCATGACCTCCGCGGAGGGGGCCTTGAGCACCTCCGCATCGACCTGCTCCTGCCAGTCGTAGGACTTGATCGAGATCGTGTCGACGGTGCGGATGTCGAGCTCGCGCGCGACGATCATCGCCGGGGCCATGCCGCCGCGGGTGATGGCGACGACCGCCCGCCAGGCGCCGTCGTCGGGCCCCTGCTTGTCGAGCCGCCAGGCGAGCGCGCGGGCGTCGCGATGGATCTGGTCCCAGCTGACGTGGAAGCCCTTCTCATGCGGCAGCTGCTCGGACATCACGCCTCCTTGCGTCCGGAGACCACGTCGATGTCCGGCGCATCCTCGGCCTTCATGCCGACCACGTGATAGCCGGCGTCCACATGCAGGTTCTCGCCGGTCACCCCGGAGGAAAGGTCGGACAGCAGATAGAGGCCCGACTTGCCCACGTCGGAAGCGGTCACGTTGCGCCGGAGGGGCGAGTTCAGCTCGTTCCACTTCAGGATGTAGCGAAAATCGCCGATGCCCGAGGCGGCGAGGGTCTTCATCGGCCCGGCGGAGAGCGCGTTGACGCGGATGCCGCGGGGCCCGAGATCCATGGCCATGTACTTGACCGAGGCCTCCAGCGCCGCCTTGGCCACGCCCATGACGTTGTAGTGCGGCATGACCTTCTCGGCCCCGTAATAGGTCAGCGTCAGGCAGGCGCCGCCCTCGGTCATGAGCGGGGCGGCGCGGGCGACCGCGGCGGTGAAGGAATAGACCGAGATCAGCATCGTCTGCGAGAAATTCGCCGCCGTAGTGTTCTCGGTATAGGAGCCGCGCAACTCGGCCTTGTCGGAAAAGCCGATGGCATGGAGCAGGAAGTCGAGCCGGTCCCATTTCTCGCCGAGGGCCGCGAAGGTCGCATCGAGCGAGGCCTCGTCGCTGACGTCGCAGGGCAGAACGATCTGCGACCCGACAGAGGCGGCGAGCGGCGCGACGCGCTTGCCCAGCGCCTCGCCCTGATAGGTAAAGGCGATCTCGGCGCCCTCCTCGTGCAGCGCCTGGGCGATTCCCCAGGCGATGGACTTGTCGTTGGCGACCCCCATGATCAGGCCACGCTTGCCGCTCATCAGTCCAGCCATCGTCCTGCCCCCGGGTCTTCGACTTCCGTCATGGGTGTAGGGGAAAGGCCGGCCCCCATCAAGCGCCGCACAAGCCCGCCGGCCGGGCGGTCGCGGCGATCCTGCGGATCCGGTTCATGGCGCGCGCCTCGCCCCGCCGCCCCGCGCCCGCGCGCCGATGCCGCAGCGCAGCATGGCGCTTGACTTCCCTGCCCGGACGCGGCATATGCGACCCGTGCGCCGCCCTCCGGGGCGGCCGGGAAGGATCGGCGTGAAGCGAACCGGCAGGTGCCGGATCTGCGAGCCTCCCGACACGCATGCCATATCTTGCGTCCTGAATTCACGCGGGCCGTACCATCCGCGCCCGCGGCATCGCCCTGACCGGCGAGGTATGCCGCGCGTTCCCGCATACCGAAGGCAGAAGATGACGACATTCTCCGACCTCGCGCTCGCCGCGCCCATCGTCGAGGCGCTGGCGGCCAAGGGCTATACCGAGCCCACACCGATCCAGATCCAGGCGATTCCGCATGCGCTGGCCGGCCGCGACCTCCTGGGCATCGCCCAGACCGGCACCGGCAAGACCGCGGCCTTCGCCGCCCCGATCCTCGACCGGCTGGGCAAGAAACCCGGGCATCCGCCGCGCAAATCCACCCGCGTGCTGGTGCTCGCCCCGACGCGCGAGCTCGCCGGGCAGATCGCCACCTCGTTTCGCGCCTACGGGCAGTTCCTGAGACTCACCGTCGCGACGGTCTTCGGCGGGGTGCCGATCAACCGCCACATCCGGCAGATGGAGCGCGGCACCGACGTGCTGGTGGCGACGCCGGGGCGGCTGATCGACCTGATCGACCGCCGCGCCATGACCCTCGACCATGTGGAGGTGCTGGTGCTCGACGAGGCCGACCAGATGCTCGACCTCGGCTTCATCCACGCCCTGCGCCGCATCGTCCCGCTCCTGCCGCGGCGGCGCCAGACCCTGTTCTTCTCCGCCACCATGCCCGCGGCGATCGCGGAGCTGGCCGGCAGCTATCTGACCGATCCGGCCAGGGTCGCGGTGACACCGGCCGCCACGACGGTTGATCGCATCGAGCAGACGGCGGTCTTCGTCGATCAGGGCCAGAAGCCGGCGCTGCTGGCCCTGACCCTGCGCGAGCCCTCGATTGACCGCGCGCTGGTCTTCACCCGCACCAAGCACGGCGCCGACCGGGTTGTCAGGCAGCTCGGAACCGCCGGGATCGAGGCCGCCGCGATCCACGGCAACAAGAGCCAGCCCCAGCGCGAACGCGCGCTGGCGGCCTTCCGCTCGGGCCATTGCCGCGTGCTGGTCGCCACCGATATCGCGGCGCGCGGCGTCGACGTGCCGGGGGTGAGCCATGTCATCAACTACGAGATCCCCAACGTGCCCGAGCAATACGTGCACCGGATCGGCCGCACCGCCCGGGCCGGGGCCGACGGCGTCGCACTCTCCTTCGTGGCGGGCGACGAACGGCCCTTCCTGCGCGACATCGAGAAGCTGACCCGCCAGACGATCCGCATGGCCGAGCTGCCCGAGGGCTTTGCCGCACCGAGCGCGCCGGCGGCGGCGGAGGCCCCGGCCCGCACGAAGCGGCACAGGCCGTCGCGCGGCCCCAAGCCCGGCGCCGGCCAGAGCCCCCGCCCCGCCTCGGCCCCGCGCCGCCGCCGTTCTGGCGGCCACGGCTGACCGGCCAGTCAGCGGGCGCCGCCGCGCGCCCGCTCGACCAGCGGCATCAGCCCGAAGGCGATCTGTCCGCCCAGGCCCAGCGCCCCATGGGCCGTGCCGAACTCGGCAACCTGCGCCACGAGCGGGCGGCCGAAGGCGAGCGCGCCGAGAAGGCTCTCGGCGAACACCAGCAGCGCGAAGCCGGTCCCGCCCATCACGGCGCGCGCGGTGGTGCCATCCGGGACGGCGAAGGCCGCGACGAGTCGCCGGCAGGCGATCCAGGATATAGCAAGCATCACGGGAAGCTCGACCGCCACCGCGCCGGTCGCGCCGAGCATTGGCGCGAGCAGGAGCACGCGCAGCGTCCCCAGCACGAAGCCCGCGGCGAAGACGAGCCCGAAATAGGCGATACCCGCCCGAAATGCGCTTCCCAGGCTCTTCTCCCCAAACCGATCCGACGTGGCGAGCCTCGGTCCGCGACAGGCGCGCGGCCATGATCTCGATCAAGCGCCGCCATTGCGCTCGCCCGCGGGAGGCCTAATCTTGGCGACCGGCAGAGCAAGGAGAATGGTGTGGCGCGAGAGGCCGAACGGAGCGGAATCTTTGCTGGCGACGATCCCTTCGCGATCGCCCGCGCCTGGCTCGCGGAGGCGGAAGCCTCCGAGCCGAACGATCCCAATGCCATGGCGCTCGCCACGGTGGATTCGGACGGCCTGCCGAACGCGCGCATGGTGCTCCTCAAGGAGATCGAGCCCGCGGCCTTCGTCTTCTACACCAACTACGGCAGCGCCAAGGCCCGCGAGATCGACCGGGCCGGCAAGGCGGCCTTCGTGATGCACTGGAAGAGCCTCCGGCGGCAGATCCGCGCGCGCGGCACGGTTTCCCGCGAGGACGGGCCGCAGGCCGATGCCTATTACCGCTCGCGCAGCCTGCCGAGCCGCCTGGGCGCCTGGGCCTCGCGGCAATCCGAGCCGCTGGCGAGCCGGGCGACGCTGATGGCGGCGGTGGCGCGGATCGCCGCGCTCAAGGGCCTCGACCCGGACCGCCCGCCCTTCTGGGGCGGCTACCGGATCGTGCCCGTGGAGATCGAGTTCTGGGCCGACGGCGCCAATCGCCTGCACGACCGGTTCCGCTGGACCCGCGCCGACCCGACGGCGCCATGGAACGTGATCCGCCTCAACCCCTGACCGACAAACAACTTCAGGTAGATTTCTCGATCGTCTTTGCAGCTTTATCCGATTGCACACCGCGGATATCATCCTGCCGATTGCTGTCTCGATGCTATTTCCGGGTGGGTTTCATGATGCTGTATTACGCAGGCCGGCACGACCGGCAATTTTCGAGGCGCGTTCCAACATCTCCTGATCGGAGGGCCTCGCCATGAATCCGGTCCTCGTGATCACGGCCGCCATCGTGCTCGGCGCATCGGGCGATTATTTCCTCAAGATGGCATCCGGCAAGGATCGTGCGCTGGCGACGCTGGAATTCGGGGCCGGCGCGGGCCTCTACATGCTCTCGGCGGTCGGCTTTCTCTATGCGATGCGGCACATGTCGCTGGCCACGATCGGGGTATGGTACGCGCTCGGAACGATTCTCCTGCTGGCGGGGCTCGGGATCTTCGTCTTCAAGGAAGAACTCTCCAGCCGCGAGATGGCGGGAATCGCGCTCGCCTTCGTGTCGCTGGGCCTGCTGAGTCGGTTCACCTGACCCGCCTGGCAGAATAGGCAGCCAAGCGCGAAGACGTGATCATCGCCGGGCGCTTCGTGAACGAGGCACCCGGCCGTTACGGTTGCAAATTTGAGGACAATCCGGTCAATTGCACTCGAATCTGCTGCGGCCACTTCTACCGGCACCCGAAGAATCTGCGACCTTCGCGAGTGAATTCACGGCAATGTCCGGTTCGGTCGCGTTCACAGTTGCGTTAACTGGCAAAAACGGTAACTTGGGGCCGTGGGTGGGATGCCAGTTTCCCGCGGAGTCAGGTATTTGTCGAAGGTAGGCGGCGCGCCTGCGCCGGCGAGGGTAGGAAGTATCGAGCGATGCTCGTTCGTGGTCATGTGAAATGGTTCGATACCACGAAGGGGTATGGCTTCGTGGTGACGAGCGATGGCGAAGGCGACATCCTTCTGCACGGCAATGTGCTCCGGGTGTTCGGGTTCACGTCGGTCGCCGAAGGCGCCGAGATCGTGCTCAAGGTGCAGAGCACCGAGCGTGGACGCCAGGCTGTGGAAGTCGTCGACATCCTGCCGGGCCCGCCAACCCAGGAAGGGGTGGCGGCAATGGTCGAACTCCTGCCGGGCGAGGCGGCGGGGCCGCTTGAACCCGCCCGGGTCAAATGGTTTGACCGCGTCAAGGGCTTCGGCTTCGTCAATCTCTACGGAAAAGCGGAGGACGTCTTCCTGCATATGGAGACGCTCCGCCAATACGGCTACGGCGAAGTGGTGGCCGGCGACGTGCTGGCGGTGCGGGTGACCGCGGGACCGCGCGGGCCGATGGTCTACGAAGTGCGCAGCTGGGACTACGTGGCGCGGATGCGCGCCAGCGGGGATCCCGGTGTCTAGGATCGCGACGGCGGCACTCCTCTTCGCCCTCGCCGGCGGCGCGGCAGCGGCCCAGGAATGCGCGCCGGGCGCGCTTGACCTTCGCGACGCCGATTCGACCCTGCGCTTTCAGATCGAGGTCGTGGACAGCGAGGAGGGCCGCGCCCGCGGGCTGATGTTCCGCGAGAACCTTCCGCGGTTCGGCGGCATGCTCTTCGTCTATCCCCAACCGGGGCCGGTGGCCTTCTGGATGCGCAACACCCTTATCCCGCTCGACATGCTCTTCTTCGACGCGACCGGGCGGCTGACCCGGATCCACGAGAATGCCGTGCCGCTGGACGAGACGCCGATCCCCGGCGGCAGCGACATCCAGTACGTGCTCGAGGTCAACGGCGGCACGGTGGCCCAGCTCGGCATCGACCTCGGCGCCGAGCTGCGCCACCCCGCGCTCGATCCGGACACCGCCGCCTGGCCCTGCGGCGACTAGCCCCTTCCCTTGACCCGGCCCGCGCGCTAGAGCCTGCGGCGTCGGGGCGTAGCGCAGCCTGGTAGCGCATCTGCTTTGGGAGCAGAGGGTCGTAGGTTCGAATCCTATCGCCCCGACCATCCGCTCCAACGGGCGCAACGAAAAAGGCCGGCGTCTCCGCCGGCCCCCAAGCCCTTGCCCGACGCGGTCGGGCGCCGCTCAGTTCCGGTTGCCGAACAGCTGCAGCAGGAACATGAACATGTTGATGAAGTCGAGATAGAGCGACAGCGCGCCCATGATCGCGGCCTTGCCCAGATAGGCTTCGCCCTCGGTGCCGCGCATCTCTAGATAGGTGGTCTTGATCTTCTGGGTGTCATAGGCCGTCAGCCCGGCGAAGATCAGCACGCCGATCGCCGAGATCGCGAAGGTGACCGCGGGCGAGGCGAGGAAGATGTTCACCAGCATGGCGACGATCAGGCCAATCACGCCCATGACCAGGAAGGAACCCCAGGCGGAGATGTCCTTCTTGGTGGTGTAGCCCCAGAGGCTGAGGCCGGCGAAGGCGATGGCCGTGACCAGGAAGACCTGGACGATGGAATAGCCGGTGAAGACCAGGAAGATCGAGCTGAGCGACAGGCCCATGAGCGCCGAGAAGAGCCAGAAGACCCCCTGCAGCCCGGCCTCGGACAGGCGGTTGATGCCCGCCGACATGCCGAAGACCACGGCGAGCGGCGCGAGCATGATCACCCATTTCAGTGGCGAGGCGTAGATCGCGACACCGAAGCTCGTCAGAAAGGTGTCGGCGCCGATCTGGTACTGGGTCGGCACGTCCGAGACGGCCAGCCCGGCCACGGCCCAGGCGGCGGCACCGGTGATCACCATCGCCATGGCCATCAGGCCATAGACCTTGTTCATATGGGCGCGCAGACCTTCGTCGACCTGCGCAGTGCGTACGCCGGCGCCGGTCCGGCGGACAGTCTCGAATTCGGCCATTGGGTTCCTCCGTTGGCGGGACTCACCCGCGGGTCGTCCCACGGATCAGCGGTAAATATCGGTGAGCGCAGCCTGGTTTTCAACCGTCACCCCGTGGCCGCGCGCGGAAATTTGACGGTTTTGCTTATGATTACGTTGATCCGGCGCGGGCATCCGGCCGCGCTGGATTCGCAAGGCTCAGTCCGGGGTCATGGCCACCACGGCGCCGTCGAGCATCAGCGGAACGATCGCGAGCCCCTCCTCGGGCAGGAAGGCGAGATTGGCGGTGCCCTGCGGCAGGTCAGCGAGCAACTCGAACCCGCCCTCCGGGTCGATGCGGTAGAGCGCCCCGGCGATCCAGTCGGTCACCATGAAGTTTCCGCTCCCGTCGGGCTCTAGTCCGTCGAGATTGCCCACCGGCGCGCCGGATCCGAGCGCCGCGACCTCGCCCGTCGCCAGATCGGCGGCCAGAAGATGCCCGGGCGCATCGGTCGTTAGATCCTCATGGAGGCCCTCGCCCCAGCCGGCGATGATCAGCCTGCCGTCCTCGACGTCCAGACCGTTGGGATGCAGCAGCCCGTCGCCTTCCGCCCAGACCGAGACCGCGTCGCCGTCGAGCACGTAGATCCGGCTGGTGGCCGTGTCCGAGACAAAGACGCGCGCCTGCCCGTCCACCGCGACGTCGTTCAGGAACCCCGCGCCCTCCGCCGGCTACCGGCCGCTGACCGCGCCCGTCTCGATATCGATGGCGACGAGTTGGTCGATGTCGGCCGCATAGAGAGTGTCGCCGCCGATCGCGAGCCCCTTGGGCGCATCGAGCCCGGCCGCCCATTTGCGATCCGCAGCGGTGCCGTCCAGGTCCACGCGGGAAATGTAGCCAACGCCGTCCTTGGCTGTGATGTCGCCGGCGACGTTGGAGACATAGAGGACACCGCGCCCGGCATCGTAGAGCACCGTTTCGGGCCCTTCGAATCCCTCCGCGCGCCAGGCCTCCCCTGCCGAAGCCGACTGCGTCGCGGACAGTGCGATCGCGGCGCCTGCCAGAAGCGCTTTCGATGCCATGGTCGTCTCCCTCCCTGTTCTTCTTCGCACCCGCCAATCTAGCGGCATCGCCGCCCGCGCGGAAGCTTGGGGGTGTGACCCCAGCCGGCTGCTATTCCCGGGCGCGCAGCACGCGGGCTGGGCGCGCGGAAAGCGGTCCGAGCGCAAAGGCGAGGCCCGCGAGAAGGCTCGCCAGGGCGCCACCCGCGACGATGGCGAGCGCCGAGACCGGCTCGAAGCGGAAGCTGCCGTCCATCACGAGCACCATCACCGCCCATCCGGCGACGCCGCCGGCGAGGATCGCTACCCCGCCGGCCGCGATCCCGATCAGTGAGGCGCGCAGCGCGAAGCTCGCCAGGATCCGGCCGCGCCCGGCGCCGAGGGTCTTGAGCACCGCCGATTCGAAGACCCGCCGGCGCACACCCGCCGCCGCCGCGCCGACGAGCACCACGAGCCCGGTCAGCAGCGTCGCCGAGGCACCCCACCGCGTCGCAGCACCGAGGCCCTCGAGCGAGCTCGCCACCTTCTCGATCGCCTCTCGCACCCGCACCGCGGTGATATTGGGGTAGGCATCGGCGAGGTCGCGCAGGAGCGGCGCCTCGGCCTCCGGCTCGGCATAGACCGTGGCGATATGGGTATGCGGCGCCCCGGCCAGCGCCGCCGGATCCACCGTCATCAGGAAATTGATGCCCATGGTCTCGAACTTCACCTCGCGGAAGTTCGCGATGGTCGCGGTCAGGTCGCGGCCGAGGATGTTCACGGTCAGGGTATCGCCGAGCATCAGCCCGAGCTCGCGGCCCTCCTGCTCGGCGAAGCTCATGAGCGGCGGACCGGCGTAATCCTCCGGCCACCAGGCGCCCTCGGTGATCACGGTGCCGGGCGGCGGGGTGGCGGCATAGGTGACGCCGCGGTCGCCGTTGAGCGTCCAGTGCCCGCCGGCGACCTCGCGCGCCGGCTGCCCGTTGATGCGTGTGATGATGCCGCGCAGCATCGGCGCGGTCTCCACCGCCGTCACGCCGGGCTCGGCCCAGGCGGTCTCGAGAAAGCCCTCGAGCTGGTCGTTCTGGATGTCGACGAAGAAATAGGCCGGGGCCCGCGCCGGCAGGTCGCGGGTGATGAGGCCGCGCAGGTTCGAATCGATCTGCCCCACCCCCGCCAGCACCGAGAGCCCGAGCCCCAGCGAGAGCACGACCGAGGCGGTCTCGCCGGAAGGCCCTCCCAGCGCCGCCAGCGCCCAGCGCAGCGCCGGCCGACCGCGCGCGAGGCGGCCGCGGGCCACACGGCGCGCGAGGCGGCGCAGCCCGTGCGCCGCGAGCAGGAGAAGGAGAAGCGCCCCGATCACCCCGCCGGCGGTGCCGAGCGCCAGCTCCGGCGCACCCGAGAGCCAGGTGGCGAGCCCGACGAGCAGCCCCGCCAGCGCCAGCGTCGCGGCGACGAAGCGCGGCGCCGGCCAGGCGCGTCGCGCCGCGGTCAGGTCGCGGAAGAGCTCCGCCGCCCGGATGTCCCGGGCACGGGCGAGCGGCCAGATGCTGAAGATGAGCGCGGTCAGCGCGCCATAGGCGGCCGCCTCGGCCAGCGGCCGGGCATAGAGGCCGAAGGCCGCCGGCATCGGCAGCCGGGCCTCGATCAGCGGCGCGGCGACGAGCGGCGCGCCGGCGCCGAGCACGAGCCCAAGTGCGATGCCGGCGAGCGACAGCAGGCCGATCTGGGCGAGATAGACCGCAAAGACCGTGCCGCCGGTGGCGCCGAGCGTCTTGAGCGTAGCGATGGTCTCGGTCTTGCCCTCGAGATGCGCGCGCACCGCCGCCGAGACCCCGACGCCGCCCACCGCGAGGCCGGCGAGGCCGATCAGCACGAGGAAAGCGCCGAGCCGGTCGACGAAGCGGCTCAGCCCCGGCGCGCCGTTGCGCCGGTCGCGCCATTGCAGCCCGGTGTCGGCGAAACGGGCCCGCGCCTCGTCGCGCAGCGCCGCGAGATCGGCCTCCGGCGGCAGCCGCAGGCGATAGGAGGAATCGAAGAGCGAGCCCTCGGTCAGAAGCCCGCTGTCCGCGAGATCCTTGAGGAGCACGATCACCCGCGGCCCGAGCCCGAAGCCGCTGGCCGCCGCGTCCGGCTCGACCAGCAGCTCGTCGCTCAGGCGGAAGTCCTGCGTGCCGAGGCGCAGCACGTCGCCGCGCTCGAGCCCGAAGCGGTCGATGAGGATGCGCTGGGCCACCAGCCCCGGCAGCCCGTCGCGGGTGGCGAGCGCCGCCGCCAGGCTCCCGCCGCCGGCGAGCTCGACCCGCCCGTAGAGCGGATAGGCCCCGTCGACCGCCTTGACCTGCACCAGCGCGCGCTGCGTCTCGCCGCTCCCATCGGCGAAGGCCGCCATGGAGCGGAAATCGACGAGACCAGATATCTCGGTGGCCTTCTCCGCCATCCAGTCCCGCTCGGCCTGGTCGGCGAAGCGATAGGTGAACTCGATCTGCGCATCACCGCCGAGGATCGAAGCGGCCTCCCGGCTCAGACCCTCCTCGATCGCCATCCGCACGCTGCCGACCGCGGCGATCGCGGCCACCCCGAGCGCGAGGCAGGCAAGGAAGATGCGGAACCCCGCCAGCCCGCCGCGCAGTTCGCGCAAGGCCAGGCGCAGCGCGATCGGAAGTGTCACTCCGCCGCCTCGGCGTAGCGCTCCAGCACCCCGTCGCGCAGCCGGATCACCCGGTCGCAGCGCGAGGCCACCTCCGGGGCATGGGTGACGAGAACCAGCGTCGCGCCGTGCCGGTCGCGCAGGCCGAAGAGCAGCCGGATGATCGCCTCGCCCGTCGCGCCGTCGAGATTGCCGGTCGGCTCGTCGGCGAGCAGGATCGCCGGCTCGCCCACCACCGCACGCGCCAGCGCCACGCGCTGCTGCTCGCCGCCCGAGAGCTGCGCGGGGTAATGGTCGAGCCGGGCGCCAAGCCCGACCCCTTCGAGCTCCGCCGCCGCGCGCTCGAAGGCCCGCGGGTCGCCGGCGAGCTCGAGCGGTGTCGCGACGTTCTCGATCGCGGTCATGGTCGGGATCAGGTGGAAGGACTGAAAGACCACCCCCATATGCGTGCGCCGGAACCGCGCCAGCGCGTCCTCGCCCATCGCCGTGAGATCCTGACCCAGGGCCGTGACGCTCCCCGAAGTCGCGGTCTCCAGCCCGCCCATCAGCATCAGGAGCGAGGATTTGCCCGAACCCGAGGGCCCGACCAGCCCCAGCGTCTCGCCTCGGGCGACGTCGAGAGTGATGCCGCGCAGGATCTTGACCGGCCCGGCATTGCCTTCGAGGGTGAGGGCCACATCCTTCAGCGCGATGACCGGAGACGACATATGCGACTCACCCTGACCCTGCCGGAACATAGCGGGGGATATGGGGCCGGCGCCGGGATCCGCAAGCTCGCCCTCGCGCTGGCCCTCCTGCTCGCCGGCGCCGGGGCCGCGGCGGCGGAAGTGCGCATCCTCGCCTTCGGCGATTCGCTGACGCAAGGCTTCGGCCTGCCCGAGGACGAGGGATTCGTGCCGCAGCTGCAGGCCTGGCTCAGGGCCAACGGCGCCCCCGACGCGGTGGTGATCAACGCCGGCGTCTCGGGCGACACCACCGCCGGCGGGCTCGCGCGCATCGACTGGGCGCTCGGCGAGGATCCCGATGCGGTGATCGTGGAGCTCGGCGCCAACGACATGCTGCGCGGCCTCGACACCGGGGATATGCGCGCCAATCTCGACGGCATCCTCGCGGCAATCGAGGCGCGCGGCCTGCCGATGATCCTCGCCGGGTTGCCGGCCCCGCCGAACTACGGCGAGGAGTACCGCAAGGCTTTCAAGGGCATGTTCCTCGACCTCGCGAAGCAGCACGGCGCGATCTATTACAGCTCCTTCCTCGCCGGCATGGGCGAGGGCCGCAACATGTTCCAGGTCATGCGCCTGATGCAGAGCGATGGCCTCCACCCCAATGCCGAAGGGGTGGAGGCCATCGTCGCCCATATCGGGCCGGCGGTGCTCGAGCTGATCGGCCGGACCCGCCGATAGGGTGGAGTCAGAGGCCGCCGGTCCGGCGCAGTTCCTCGGCCACATCCGCCTCCGAAAGGCCGATGTCGCGCAAAAGATGCGGGTCGAGCCGGCCGAGGTCGAGACGAGCCCGGTGACGCGCGTCGCGCGCGGCGAGCCAGTCGAGCACCGCCCTGAAGCCGAACCGGGGCCGGAAGTGCTGCACGGGGATGCGGAATCCAGTTTCTGCTAGCATGGTTCTCTCCATCACGGAATTGCGGGTCTTCACTCAAGACCCATCGCATTGCTTGATTCATGACGCAGAACGTGACATTATCAAAACGAAAGATTGTCGCCCATATCATCAAGGATCGTGATACATGGCCCGGAACCTCGACATGACGGCGCTGCGCTCCTTCGTGACCGTCGCCGATGCCGGCGGCGTGACCAAGGCCGCCGCCCAGCTGAACCTCACGCAATCGGCCGTCTCCATGCAGCTCAAGCGGCTGGAGGAGATGATCGGCCAGCCGCTGCTCGACCGCTCGGCGCGCGCCATCGCGCTCTCGCCGCAGGGCGACCAGCTGCTTGGCTACGCGCGGCGCATGCTCGCGCTCAACGACGAGGCCTGGGGCCGGCTGACCAACCAGGCCTTCGAGGGCGAGATCAGCTTCGGCGTGCCCCACGACGTGATCCACCCGCATGTGCCGCGGGTCCTGCAACGCTTCGCCAGCCTCTATCCGCGGGTGCGCGTCCAGCTGCATTCGCTCTTCACCAGCGAGCTGAAGAGCCTGCTCGATCGCGGCGAGATGGACCTGATCCTCGCCACCGAGGGCCAGCTCGACCCGGGCGGCGAGACCCTGGCGCGCGAGCCGCTGGTCTGGGTCGGCGCGGCGGGCGGGCAGGCCTGGCGCCAGCGGCCGCTGCGCTTCGCCTCGGTGTCGCGCTGCATGTTCAAGCGCCCTGCGCTCGAGGCCCTCGACCGTGCCGGCCTGCCCTGGGAGATCGCGGTCGACACGCTCTCGGCCTCGGTCTCGGAGGCGAGCGCCGCCGCGGATCTGGCGGTTCTGGTCCAGCTCCGCGGCGCGATCCCGCAGCATTGCGAGGTGATCCGCCACGGCGGCGCCCTGCCGGACCTGCCGGACTACCTCGTGAACATGTATGTCGGGTCGGGCCCGCGCGCCCAGCTCGCCGCCCGCCTCGCCGGCCTTATGCGCGACGCCTATTGCTGCCCGGAGCGCATCGCGGCGGAGTGATACCAGTGGTCCTCGCCGTCAACTCGCGTCCCTCCCGCGGCCAAGGTGTCCTCAGCCCGATCTTCATCCGACCGTAAGGCGGCACCCCCGCGCCTCGCGCCTCCGGGCCGGGTCGCCGACGCGAGGACCAGCGGAATCAGGCGGCGCGCGCAGAACCCGCCACCTCGACGACGACCTTGCCCACCGCCCTGCGCGTCCGCAGCAGGTCGAGCCCGGCCTCGGCCTCCTCCAGCGGCAGCACCCGGCCCACATGCGGATGCAGCCGGCCCTGTGCGTACCAGCCGAAGAGCGCCCCGAGGCTGTCCGCGACCAGCGCGGGATGCAGCTCGGCGTAGCCGCCCCAGTAGAGCCCGAAGACCGTGAGGTTCTTCACCAGCAGGATATTGGCCGGGATCTGCGGCACCGTGCCGCTGGCGAAGCCGAGCGGCAGCAGCCGCGCCCCCGGCCGGCAGGCCCCGAGCGCCGCCTCGAAGGCCCTGCCGCCGACCGGATCGAAGACCACATCCGCGCCGCCCAGCGCCTTGACCTCGGCGCGCAGGTCGGCCTCGGCATCCAGGAGATGATGGGCCCCGGCCGCGCGGGCGGCGGCGAGCTTCTCCGCGCCGCGCGCCACCGCGATCACCCGCGCACCCATCAGCCTGCCGATCTCCACCGCCGTCAGCCCGACCCCGCCCGAGGCGCCCAGCACCAGCAGCGTCTCGCCGGGGCGCAGCCGCGCCCGGTCGGCGAGCGCCACATGGCTCGTGCCATAGGCGACGAGAAAGCCCGCGACCTCCGCGTCGGGCATCGCGTCCGGCGCCGGCACGCAGCGCGCCGCCGCGACACAAAGGTGTTCCGCCAGCCCGCCGCCGCCACAATGCACCGCCACCCGCGTGCCCGGCGCCGGACCCGACGCCCCCTGCCCCAGCGCCTTGACGGTGCCGCAGACCTCGAGGCCAGGCGTGAAGGGGGGGGTCGGGCGCACCTGATAGCGCCCGGCCACCATCAGCGTGTCGGCGAAGTTCAGCCCGCAGGCATGCACGCGCACCAGCGCCTCGCCCGGGCCGGGCTCGGGCCGCGGGACCTCGCGCAACGCCAGCGGCGCTCCCAGTTCGGTGACCTGCATCGCACGCATCGGTGAGAAATCCCCGCATCCGTCCGGCGACAGTTTGTGCCGCCGCCGGAATCGTGGAAGACTATAGGAGCCGGAAGAGGGAGAAGGCCATGCGGTTCCTGCGATTTCTCGGACGCCTGCTCGTCGTCCTGATCGGCGTCGCGATCATCCTCGCGGTGGTCTCGCTCTTCCTGCCGCGCGAGGTGACCGTCACCCGCAGCATCCGGGTCGACGCGCCGCCTGAAGAGGTCTTCCCGCACATCGATTCGCTGCAGCAGGCCCAGCAATGGTCGCCCTGGTCTGGCATCGACCCGGAGATGACCGTGAGCTTCAGCGGCCCCGAGAGCGGCGTCGGCAACCGCATGGAATGGACCAGCGCCGATCCGCGTGTCGGCAGCGGCAGCCAGGAGATCACCGGGAGCGTCCCGAACGAGCGCGTGGAAACCGCGCTCGACTTCGGCGACATGGGGCTCGCCACGGCTTGGCTCGATCTCGCCGCGGCCACCGGGGGCACGGACGTGACCTGGGGCCTGCGCGCCGACATGGGGCTGAACCCGGTGGGGCGCTACATGGGGCTGATGATGGACCGGTGGGTCGGCGCGGACTACGAGCGCGGGCTCGAACGGCTCAAGGAGATCGTCGAGGCCGGGTGAGCCGCGATTGCCTTTTTCCCCGGTCCGCTCTAAGCCCCGCGCGACAATCCGGCCCGCCGCCGGACCCGAAGCCGTGCCCCGCACGAAGGACCGCCCGAAATGGATCTGAGGAATATCGCGATCATCGCGCATGTCGACCATGGCAAGACGACGCTGGTCGACGCGCTGCTCAAGCAGTCCGGAACCTTCCGCGACAACCAGGCCACCGTCGAGCGCGCGCTCGATTCGAACGATCTCGAGCGCGAGCGCGGCATCACCATCCTCGCCAAGGCCACCTCGGTCGAGTGGCAGGGACACCGGATCAACATCGTCGACACCCCAGGCCACGCCGATTTCGGCGGCGAGGTCGAGCGCATCCTTGGCATGGTCGACGGCGTGCTGCTCTTGGTCGACGCCGCCGAGGGTCCGATGCCGCAGACCAAGTTCGTGCTCGCCAAGGCGCTGCGCCTCGGCCTCAGGCCCATCGTGGTGCTCAACAAGGTCGACAAGCCCGACGCCGAGCCCGACCGGGCGCTGAACGAGGTCTTCGACCTCTTCGTGACGCTGGACGCGACCGCCGACCAGCTCGACTTCCCCGTGCTCTACGCCTCGGGGCGCAGCGGCTGGGCCGACGACACGCTGGACGGGCCGCGAAAGGACCTCTCTGCGCTCTACCGCATGATCCTCGACCACG
>ERZ795053.756-NODE-756-length-41203-cov-9.966049_pt1 | contig 41203 bp, 44 predicted proteins | sample MGYA00375137_ERZ795053 | MGnify/ENA primary metagenome ERZ795053 (study PRJEB30182, sample SAMN05720284) | activated sludge metagenome | isolation source: Anaerobic digester | place: Hong Kong | collected 2014-12-17 ... | reverse complement strand
TTCCCGGAGCGAGATGGGGCGGGCCCTGATCGCGCGCTGGCGCCGTGACACCGACGAGATCCCGCCGGTCGTCGAGCAGGAACTCGACCGCCTCCGCGAGGAATTGATGGAGGTGCACGAGCGGCTCGACTTCAGCGAGCGGATGCTCACCGAGATGCGACCGGATCGGCCACTCCCGCCGCCCTCGAAGTCGCGCACCCCGACTCCGCCGGAAGCGGTCGGCGCCCGGTGAGCGGAAGAGTGCCGAGACGGCTCCTGGGCCGCCTTGGCGTGCTGGCCAGCCTGGTCTGGGCCTGTGCTCCCGCGGACGACGCGACCGACCTCGGTGCCGTCACCGACGAGGTGGAGGCGGTCGTCTGGCGGTTCCACGCCGCCGACACCGCCCGCGATGCGGGCGCGGTGATCGACCTGCTCTGGCCCGAGTACGAGATGCTGGTCGATGGCGCCCGGCTCGGCTACGCCGAGGTTGCGGCAGGCTCCCGGGAATTCATGGGGTCGGTGGACGTCTTCCACACCGAGTGGTCGGACCTCCGGATCATCCCGCTCTCGGTCTCGCATGCGATCAGCGCCTTCACGTTCCGCGACTCGATCATCACGGCGGCGGGTGAGCTGATCCGCTCGCAGGGGCCCACGACCCTGGTCTGGGAACGGCGGGGCACGACGTGGAAGCTCCGCTTCGGGGATGCCGACCACTACGGCATCGCGGACTAGCCCGGGATGCGCCGCGGTATCAGCGGCGGAAGTCGGGGCCCTCGAATCCGGTCACGTCGATCGCCAGCAGCGGCGCGAGCCACTCCGCCTGCGCGCGGTAGACCTCGGGCGCGAGGTAGTGCCCATACTCCCATTCCACGATGACCGCCCCATCCGGCGCCGCCTCTGCCAGAGCGCGCGCATCCGCGAGGGGGACGAGGTTGTCGCGCAGGCCGATGTCGAAGCGCAGGTGATCGGCGCGGGATCGCGCCACGAACGTGCGACCGTCGAGCTGATCCATCAACCGGTACCAGGCCGCCTGCTGCTCGGGGGACCGCTCGTCCCACCCGGTCATCCGGCCAAACGCATCCGAGCCCCGCAACCGAGCCGCGAGGCTTGTCGGGGCGACGAGGAGGCCGTAGGCCAGGACCCGGTCCTCGACGCCAGCGAGCAGGGCGCCGACCCAGCCACCCCAGCTCGCGCCGATCACGGCAATCCGGTCGGGATCCACGTCCGCTCGGCCACGCAAGAGGTCCACTCCGCGTCGCAGGTCCATCACCGTCTGGATCACCTCGTCGCCGTCGCGCGGGTCATACAGTGGTAACGTGAAGAAGGTCGTCTCCCGGTAGGGTGGATCGGGTCGGGCGAAGGACGCGCCGGGCACGAGCACGACCGCACCAGCCATGGCATACTCGCGGGCGAGTCCGCCGAAGGTGTCCCGGCTGCCTGGCATCCCGTGCTGGAGGATGAGTGCCGGATGCGGCCCAGCACCCCCAGGGAGCCAGAGGTACGCCGGGACCCGTCCACCCGCGGGGCTCGCCCACGACACCTCGACGCGCTGCACGCCCATCACGACGGTGGTGTCGCCGTAGGCGAGGTCGAGCGGCAGGGCAGCGTCGGCGGCCATCACTTCGAGCGCCCGCGGCTGTTGTGCCGCAGCGGGCAGGATGGCGAACACCACCAGCGTCGCGAGTATCCCAACGGCGGTGGCACGCCCACCTCGACTGGGTGCCATCTCGATGTGGGGACGGAAGCGAATAGCCGGGGACAGGGGGCACTCCGGTGGGTGAGGCGCGGTGCGGGCGTCCGCAACAGTGTCCGGGGCGGGGTGAGGTGTCAATCGGTGTCGGCGCCGCAGTGCCCCAGTGTGCGTCCTACTTCCGCGTCGCCACTGCCAGCGCCGCCCGTGCGGCGTCGCGGACCTCGCCGGGCGGCTCGCTCGCGATGATCTCGCGCAGGGCGCGAACCGCTGCCGGATCGCGATGCCCGCGGAGTTGCTCCAGCACGCCGAAGCGGAGCAGTTGCGGGGGACCGCTGTCGAAGAGCGCCCGGAGCTCGGCGATCGATCGGCTCGCCCCGACCTGCTGCAGCCCGGTGAGCCGCACCATCGTCGGCCACGAGGGGTTCACCACCTGAGCCCAGATCCAGTCGCGTTCCTGCCGATCGCCGTGGAGCGCCACGAACTCGAGCACCGTCGCACCCAGCGCGCCGCGCGTCGCGAGCGCGGGAAAGGCCTGACGGAGTGCGGCCGTCGTCGGGCGAATCCGGCCAGCGAAGCGGCTCCACGACAGCACCGCCTGCTGCCGCGTGGCGAGGACGGTCGGATCGACGAGGATCGCCATGAGGGTGTCCGCGGTCGCGCGATGCGCCAGCCGGCTCAGCACGTCGGCGGCCGTGAGCGCCACGAGTCGCGAGCTGTCGCGCCGGACCGCGTGCGCCGCCACCCGCAGCGTGGCGATGGCGGAGTCACCGACCAACTGGGTCAGCGCATCGCTGCGGACCTGCGGGGCAGCGTCGCGGAGCACGGCGCCACGCACGGCCTCCCGCGCGACAGGTGTCGCCCGCCCGCCGAGGAGCGCGACGGCGGCCCGCCGCCCCACCACCGGGCAGGACCCGCTCGTCAGCGCCACGCGCGCCGCCGTCTCGAGGTCGGGGCGGTTCCCCGCTCCCGCTGCCGCGAGGATCTCCGCGAACGCGGCGCCGTTGTCGGGGCGGCAGGCCGCCGGGGCGGGCGAGGGAGCCGCCCGGCGTGCGGCGATCCGTGCGGCGAGCGCGGCGGCGTCGGGGTGGAGGTCGTCGGCCCCCGGACCCGCGAGCAGGGTCGCGGCTCGTGCGAGGTCGTCGCCCGTGTTGCGCCGGTACCGCGCGAACGCTTCCCAGTAGCGCGTCTCACCGGCGTGATGTCCATCGGGATACACGACGCGGTAGCGACTGAGCGTCGCAATGGCGCTGTCGAGAGCGCCGCGCGCCAGTTGTTCACGGCCCTCGCGGTACTCGACCTGGCCGGGCCACTGCGCGCTCGCGGGGGTGATGCCCAGCAGGAGGCCGGCCAGCATCATCAGGTGGCGGCACCGCGGCGTCATGAGGGCACCGCGCCGGCAGGGGTGGCGAGGCGATCGAGGAGACGGGTCGAGGTGATCGCGCGCCGCACCAGCCGAAGCTCGAAGCGATCGTTGCTCTCGGACAGCTCGAGGACCTGGGTGAGCACGGTCTCGAGGTCGTCGAGGAGTTCCCGGTCACCGGCGTGCTGCCTGGCCGGGTCATCGAGCAGGCGCCGGGTGGCCCAGAGCAGCTCGCTGGCGAGCGGTCGCCAGTCGGGTGCCGGTTCGGCGTCGACGGTACTCACGTCGCGGAGGAGGGTGCGGGAGCGGGCCTGCAGGTCGACCATCATCGGCGACCATGCCGCGACACTTCCCATCGGCGCGCCGGCGCTGCCGTCCGAGTCCCGACTCCAGCGTCCGAGGCCGAATCCGAGTACCAGCGTCGCGGCGGCGGCGATCCCGATCCGGCGCCACTGCCGGCGCGCGGCCACCCGGCGACGGCGTGCCGCGATGCCATCCCAGGCGGCAGGGGCGTGGGTCTCGCTCGCCCGTGCGTCATCGGCGGCGATGGCGCCGAGCGCCGCATCGAGCTCGTGATCCTCGATCATCAGGTTCCTCCAGTGGTCGCCGGCTGGTCGAGCACGTCGCGCAGCGTCGCCCGCGCCTCGCTGACCCGCCGTCGACTGGTGCCCTCGGGGATCCCCAGTACGGTCGCCACCTCGCGGTGGCTGAATCCCTCGAGGGCGTGCATGACAAGAGGCAGCCGCAGCGCCTCGGGGAGGGCGTCGATCGCCGCGGAGAGGGCCAGCGCGAGGGTCGGGTTGCTGCTCTGGCCGAGTTCCATGGCGGGGGCCTGCTCGAAGCCGATCTCCCGGCCGGAGCGCCGACGCAGTCCGCGGACGGCATTGAGGCAGGTGCGGATGGTCACCTGGTGCAGCCAGGTCGTGAACGCGGCGTCGCCGCGATAGCTGCCCAGCTTGTCGAAGACGCGCACGAAGACCTCCTGCACCAGGTCGGCGATCTCCTCGCCGGGACCGGCGATCCGGCGCGCGAGCCGCCAGACGCGCGGGGCGTGTCGATCGAAGAGGAGCCGTTCCGCCGTCGGGTCGCCGGCCGCGGCGCGGCGGACCAGCTCCCTGTCAGGGGGCACGTCGGATGTCGCTGCCGCTGGCTCCATGCTCACATCCCGTTGGACACCGGATCGTCGCAGATCGCTCACGTTCCCTTCGGCCCGAGCGATCGGGGCCGCCCCGGTGTCCAACCCTGGACACGGCGCGACTCCGAGGGGTTCGCGCCCCGCTCATCCTTCACCCTACGTCGGAAGGGGCCATTCGTGGCATCGGTCATCCCGCTCCTGCTGCTCACCGTGCTGACCCAGGGGCCCGCGGCTCCGGACTGCCCGACGCTCCTGGCCGGCCTCCGGGAGAAGATCGCGGCCAACTATGCCGGTCACGTCCTCGAGGTGCGGGGTGCGCGCGCCGCGGTGCACCGCGACCTCCTCGCGGCGCTCTCCCGTGAGGCGGCAGGGGCCGAGGGAGAGGGGTGCAGGGTGGTGCTGCAGCGACTGGTCGACTGGTACGACGACCCGCATCTCTTCCTCTTCCAGAGCAGCCGCCTCGACAGTGTGGAGACCCGCCGCCGGCAGGCCACGCTGGCGCGTCACCCGGTCGAGGAGGAGGCGGTCCTCGCCGCGCTCGCGGCGCGCTCCGACGCCGATCCGATCGAGGGCATCTGGTTCGAGGGGGCTCGCCGGATGGCGGTCGTCCCTGCCACGGAGCGGGGGAGGTTCCTTGCCGTGATCACGGCGAGCGACACGACGACGCTGCCGGTGGGGGCGGTCGTCGCGCGGATCGCGCGGACCGGGCCGGGGGTGTATCGCGTCGCGCGGTTGGCGAACTCGCTGGCGGAGACCGTCGCGCGCGGCACGCTCCACCGCGAGGGGACGCTGCTTCGGCTCTCCCCCGGGATGTGGGGGAAGGCGGCACCGCAGCCGGCCTCGGCGGATGGACTCCTCGATCCCGACGACGTGCATCGGCCGACGCTGCAGGTACGCGACGACGCGATCATCATCGCGGTGCCGAGCCACGATCCCGGCCTGCGCCCGGTGCTGGAGCGGCTGCTGCGCGAGCACGCGGAGGCGCTCCGGAGCGGGCTGCCCCTGCTGGTTGATCTCCGTGGCAACGAGGGGGGCGGGTCGCAGACCACCGCGGCGCTGATGCCGTTCCTGATGGATGCCACGCCGAGGCCACGGCAGCACGAGTTCACCGAGGCGCTGATGCTCTCGTCGCCGGACCAGATCCGCTACGCATCGCGCTCGTTCGGCCCTGATACGTCCGCCTTCGTGCGGCGGCTCGTGACCGAGATGCGGGCCCACCCCGGCGAGCTGGTGCCGCTCTTCGACCCGGCCGAGCGACCCGAGCTGGCCGCGGAGGTCGTCCCGGTCGAGGGTCCGCGCGCGGTCGCGGTGCTGATCGATCGCGGCACCGTGAGCGCCGCGGAGGTGACGGTGCTCGAGGTGCAGCGGAGTCGGCGTGCGGTGGTGATCGGCGAACCGACCGCCGGGGCGCTCGACTACCAGAACACCTCGATCGTCCCGATCATCGAGGGCGAGCGTCGCTGGTACCTCGGCTATCCGACGATCACCGCCCACGGGGAGCTCCCCGAGCATGGCATTCGGGGTCGCGGGATCGCCCCCGACGTGGCGGTGGACTGGTCCCGGGTCGACGATCCCTACGCCACGGCGTTGCGGGTCCTCGCGGAACGAGTCCGCCAGGAAGAGTCGTGATGCGCCCTGGGCGAGCCTGGTGGCTGTGCGCTGCCGCATCGGCGTTGACCGGCTGCGTCGAGCGGGCGCCGACGGCGGACGTGAGAACGGTGGACAGTGCCGGGATCCGGATCGTCACGAGTCCGGTGCCCACGCGCGTCGACACGATCGGGCCCGACCCCGTCTGGCGCGTGGTCGCGACGCCGACGGATGATGCCCCGCTCCTGTTCGACGTGGGCGATCTCGTCGCGATGGCGTCCGGCGGGGTGGCCGTCGCCAATGCCGGCACGCACCAGGTCGTCGCGATCGATGCCGAGGGCCGCGAGCGCTGGCGATTCGGCCGTCGCGGCGACGGACCGGGCGAGTTCAGCGGATCGATCTCGCTCGCCGCGCTCGGCGACACGGTGGTCGCGTTCGACTTCATCACGCGGCGCCTGGTGTGGATCGCCCCCGATGGCATGCTGGGCGCGGTGCGGCGGCTCGACCTGCCGGATCCCAACCTCGTGCTGGTGGGCGGTCGACCGGATGGCACGCTGGTGTTCAGGGCGCGCCACCTCCTCGGTCCTGCGGAGGGGATCAATCGCGATTCCGTCGTCTACCTCGCCGTCGGTGCCGACGGCACTCGGCTCGGCGAGATCGGCTGGAGTCGCCAGGGGAACGTCGACCTCGTGATGGGCGAGTACGGCCCGAACATCCATGACCAGGCGTTCGGCCCGACGGGGAGGGCGACCCTGCTGGGGTCCGGGGTGGTGCACGCGGATGGGGACCGCGCGGAGGTGATTCGCCGAGACGACTCCGGCGTGATCACCCAGATGCTGCGGTGGCACGAGGAGCCGGTGGCGGTGACCGCCGATGATCGGGAGCAGTTCTCCGTGGAGCGGCGGGCCATGGCCGCTGATGCATTCCAGCGGCGGCAGCTCGACGAGTGGCTCGACCGGGCGACCTGGTCCGCCACGAAGCCGGTCACCGGGTTGCTGGTCGGCCGGTCGGATGGGGTGTTGCTGGTGGCCGGGACGTGCGAGGCGGCGGCGGAGGGGTGCCCTTGGCGGGAGTTCGATGCGACGGGACAACTGCGGCGGCGTCTCTGGCTCCCCGTCGTCCCGAGCGATGCGGTGGTCGCCGGGGACCTGCTGGTGACCGTCACCAGCGATGCCCGGGGAGTGGAGCGTCTGGAGGGGTGGCGACTCCCGGCGCCGTGACATGGGGACCGGCTGGGGGCGCCTACTCCCCCATCGCCTCGCGCACCGCGGCCACGTGGCGTTCGCTCACCGGCACCGTCATCCCGCCGTGCAGGGTGAGCTGGTAGGTCCCGTCGCCGGTCACTCGCAGTGCCTTGAGCCGGTCGCGCCGCACGATCGCGGTGCGGTGCACCCGCAGGAACTGCGTCGGGTCGAGGCGGGCCTCGAGGTGGGTCAGGGTCACGCGATGAAGCAGCGTGCGCCCCGGGAGGCCGAGTCGGGCGTAGTTCCCGGCGCTGGTGATCCACTGCACGTCGGCGACTGCGACGCTGTCGATCCGCCCCACCGATCGCACCGAGAACCGCGTCAGGTACGGACGCGTCGCGTCGGCATCGCCCGGTCGCTCGTCGAGCGCATCACGCACGGCCGCCGCGTAGTCCCGCTCGGCGTGGAGCGCGTGGACCGCCTCGACCCGGTCGATGGTCTGGCGCAGCCGCGCATCGTCCACCGGCTTGAGGAGGTAGTCCACCGCGTGCAGGTCGAAGGCCTCGATCGCGTGCGCATCGTAGGCCGTGACGAAGACGATCAAGGGCGGAGTGTCTCCCTCGACGAGCCCCCGCGCGAGCGCGATCCCCGACTCGCGCGGCATCCGGATGTCGAGCAGCACGACATCCACCGGCTCGCTCCCGAGCAGGCGGCGGGCCTCCGCTGCGCTGCCGCACTCGGCCACGATGTGCCAGTCGCTCGCCGTGGTGAGCGCGAGGCGCAGGTCGGTCCGCGCGAGCGGTTCGTCATCGACGAGCAGTGCCCGGATCGGGTCAGGCATCGGCACCTCCGGGAATCGTGAGGCGGGCAGTGAACCACCCGTCGGCGTGACCGGTAGCCAGCGACGCCGACGGTCCGTAGGTCAGCGACAACCGGTCCCGCGTGGCCCGCAGCCCCACCCCGCTGCCGGGATTGGGTTCTGCCTCGGGATGCACGGTGTTGATGATCTCGATCATGAGGGCGGAGTCTTCCTCCCGGACGTCGATCACGATCCGGCTCGCGGCCTGGTGCCCCTCGACGTCGTGCCGCACCGCGTTCTCGACCAGCGGCTGCAGCAGCAACGGCGGAACCGGCCGCTCGAGCACCGTCTCCGAGAGCACGGGCAGGTCGACCTGCAGGCGATCGCCGTGGCGGAGTTGCTGCAACGCGAGGTAGCCCCGCACGAAGGCCCACTCGTCGCGCAGCGGGACCCACTCGGTTTCCGCCGTGCCGATGGCGTACCGGAGCAGGGTGCCGAGGCGCTGCACGGCGTCGAGGGCCACCGGGCCATCCCCGCGGCGCACGAGGGCGGCGATCGCGCTGAGGGTGTTGAAGAGGAAGTGGGGCTCGAGCTGCCCCCGGATGGCGGCGAGTCGCTGCTGGGAGACCTCGAGCCGGAGGCGCAGGTTCTCCTCGTGGAGCGCGCGCTGCCGCGCGTCCGCCTCGCGCTGCTGCCGCAGGTACGCCAGCCCCACCACCACCGTGAAGGTGGTGAGGAAGAGCGAGAGGTCGACGAGCCAGTAGCCCATCCGCCAGTCGCGGACCGCCGCGCCGAAGGTGGACCACGGCGCGCCCGCTCGCCATTGGACCAGCGCGATCTGGTACAACGACTGCGGGAGGTAGAACCCGACGGCGCTGATGGCCAGCCACCGGGCGACCCGCGCACCGGGGATGGCTTCTCCGGCGTGGCGGCGCACGACCAGGTAGAGCAGGGCAGCGAAGAGCGCCCACGGCAGGTACGCCGGCAGCAGGCGCAGCAGCATGGCGTCGAACCGTGCCGGTTCCCCGGAGCGGATCCGGTCGGTGTAGTTCGCCGCCGCATGGACCAGCGCGATCATCGTCCAGGTTGCCGCGCTGCCGAGCAGCGCTCGGCGCCAGGCTGGGGCCCGGGAATGTGCGGTCGACACCGCGGCGTGTTCGGACATGGAGGGAGTCTACCCGCGGGACCGCGGCGCGACCACCGGGCGAGGCGCGCCTGATCGGCTGCTCGTCACGCGGGAACGGGGGTTGATCACGAAGGGCTCCCTGCGGGACCGTTCGACCGGGATAGCGTTGCGGCATCACCTTCAGGGGATTGTGCATGCTGCTGCTCGCGCTCGCCTCGCTGCTCGTCGCCACGCCGCCCGTCGACACGGTCGTGCTCCACCGATACACGGCGACCGAGGCCTCGTACGACGTCAATGCCTACTGGCTCGAATCGGAGGGGGGCGTCGTCGTGATCGACGCGCTGTTCCTGCAAGCCGATGCCCGGCTGCTGGCGGGAATGATTCGCTCGACCGGCAAGCCGCTGCTCGGGATCCTGCTCACCCATCCGCACGTGGATCACTTTGGTGGCGTGCCCGCCCTTCGCGAGGCGTTTCCGGGCGTGCGCCTCTTCGCGACCGCGGGAACCGCCGCGGCGATCCAGGCGACGCATGACCGGGGCGTGGCGGCCGGGTGGCTGCAGGCGATGATGGGGGAGGCCGGCTACGGTGGCCCGGCGCGAGTCGACTCGATCATCGCCTCCGGCGCCGAGCTCGCCCTGGGCGGCATGCACTTCCGGGTCCTCGACATGGGGGCGGCGGAGGCCGCCGACAACACGATCGTGCATCAGCGGGAGCTCGACGCGCTGTTCACCGGGGACCTCACCGTCGCGCATGCACCGGTGTACGTCGGGGAGGGGCGCCCGGCGGAACTCATGGAAGCTCTCGCCCGGCTCCGTGCGCAGTTCCCGGACTCGCTCACGGTGTACTCGGGTCACTACGCCGCGATGCCGCTCGGCGAGCTCGTCGAGGCCAACCTCGCGCAACTCACGGCGGCACGCGACATCGTGCGGCGGGTGCAGGGAGCGCCCGGGGCCCGCGCCGCCAACGGGACCCTGACCGCTGCCGCGCGGCCCGAGGCACTGGGGGCCCTCGCCGCCCTCTACCGCCCGCTGGCCCGCTACGGCCTCTCGGCCGAGATCATGGCGGCGATGAACCTGCCGGGGCTCATGGCCGAGCATCGCGCGGTGGCGCCGTAGCGTTCATCCGCGCGTGATGGCGCGGCGGAGCGCCAGTTGCGCCGGGGTCGGCTCCGCCACGGGTTCGAGGTAGACCTCGTCGGCGAACTGCGCGGCCTGGATCCCGAGCCGCTCGAGCGCCTCGGGAAGCGGGAGCGGTGGTGCCGCGCCATCGATGTAGGTGGCGAAGAACGGTGTCCAATCGCGTCCGGCCACCTCGCTCACTGCGGCTGCGACGTCGGCCCCGGTGTAGGGGATGCCGGTCACCCCGAAGCGGCGGTGCATGACCCGATAGACGTCATCGAGCGAGGCGCGTCCCCCCGATTCGGCCCGGAGCACGATGTCGAGGTAGGCGGCCAGTGCGGCGCCGCCGCCGTAGATCCAGCGCCAGTTGCGGCCCTTCTCCTCCCCCGCCGCCGCGAGCGTCGGCCGTTCCCGGTCCCAGATCCGGGATGACTCGCCGCGCGAGATGTAGAACGCGAGCTTCTGGCGCCACGCGGCCTCCGAGATCGCGCCGAGGCGGACCAGGGTGCGCGAGGCCATGTATTCGGTGAAGCCCTCGTTGAACCACTCGACGGTGGCCTGGTCCGCGGGGGTGAGCTGGGCCGTGCTGACGTGGAAGAGCTCGTGCACGAGGGTGTTGGCCCAGACCACCGCGCGCGAGGCCTCGGGCGGATGTCGGAAGACCTGCACGAAGGAACTGGTGAAGGCCTCGCCATCGTCCACCGCGTCGCGGCGCAACGCCACGAGGTAGCGCGAGCGGCCGGGGTCGCCGAGGATGTCGCGGTAGGCCGCGATGGCGCGCGAGAGCAGGTCGGTGATCGCGGCGTCCTCGGTGGCCATCGCCGGGTCGAGGGCAAGGATCACGCGGAGGTCGCCCGCGCGCATCTCGCGATGGAGGTGCCGTCCGATGACGACCGTGTTGTTGTAGAGCTCATCGAGCGAGGTGGTCCGGAAGCCCGGTGCGGACGCGGCGGCGGGCTCCCACGGGGTGGAGACCTGCTCGCCGTCGGGCATCACGAAGCGGACCGTCGCCGCCAGGGTCTCGATCGGCGGGGCGATGATGAACGCCTTCGTCATCCAGACCACCGCACTGTCGAGCACGGCGGGCCGGGCATCGACGCCACCGGCGGGATCCCAGTCGTGGTCGTCGTGGCGGAGCCGCACCGTGTAACGAAGCTCGAGCGGGGTGCCGTTGGCGACGTCGACCCGCCAGCCGGTCGGCTCGACCGGCTCGGTCGTCATCACCTGCCCGCCCGCTCGCACTTCGAGGCCCTCGACGAACGCGGCCCAGCCGCGCGCAAGCGATGGCGGGTAGCCCCAGGGCGTCATGGTGAGCACGCTGTCCTGCGCCGGCACGGTGGCCCGGACCGACAGGGTGCGGGGGTCGCTGCCGACCCGCACGTCATACCGGGCGTGCTGCGCCGTGAGGGGCGATGCGACGAGGAGCATGGCGAGCGGGAGGATGGCCGTCGGTCGGTGGCTGGTCATCGCGTCATTCCTTCGGGATCGAGTGGGGGTGCAAAGGTCGGTCGTGAGACGGTTCGCACGACCGAAGGGATGCCGTCGGTGTGATGAATGGCCGGATCGGGGTGATCGGTGCCGCGCGTGCGAGCGGGGCGCCCCGTAGCTTGCCACATCGTCGAGGGACCGGTGGAGAGGACCACCTGGAAGGAGGCGTGGCATGATGCGCGTGATCGGCAGCCTGATGGCCGTGGCTCTGTTGCTCGGCGCGGGATCGGCCCCGCCACGGCAGGAGTCGGTGTACCACGAGGCGTTCCGTCGATTGCACGAGGCGGGACAGTTCAACGGAGCGGTGCTGATCGCGGTGGGCGACTCGGTGGTTCTCGATGCCCAGTTCGGCACCGCCGATGTCACCACGCAGCGGCCGCTCACTGACCGCTCGCTCTACCGCCTCGCCTCGGTCTCGAAGGTCTTCACCGCGACCGCCCTGCTCACGCTGGTCGAGGCCGACCGGGTGGCCCTCGATGCGCCGGTGCAACGCTACCTGCCGACCTTTCCGTACCCTGCGGTGACGGTACGGCACCTGCTGCAGCACAGCGCCGGCCTGCCGGAGTACATCTTCGGCGTGGGCGACGCCCGGGACGACGCACGGGGCCCGATGACGAATCGGGATGTGCTCCAGTGGCTGATCGACACGCATCCGGAGCTCGCGTTCCCCCCGGGTCAGGGATGGGACTACTGCAACACCGGCTTCGCGCTGGTTCCGCTCATCGTCGAGGCGGTGACGGGCGGGTCGTACCCCCGATACCTCAGGCGGGCGGTGTTCGCGCCGGCGGGGATGCACGACAGCTACCACCTCGCGGAGCTCGGTGTCACCCTGCGCGACCGGGTGGCGGCGGGCCACGGCTTCGACTACGCCACGGGTGTCGATGTCCGGGTCGACCGGCACCCGGTGCTCGCGGCGGAGTTCAACACCGACAGCGTCTTCGGCGCGGGCGATGTCGTCTCGACTGCGCGCGACCTGTTCCGGTTTGACCAGGCGCTCAAGGCGGGCCGCATCCTCTCCACATCCTCGCAGGCGGACGCGTACACCTCGCTCATCCTCCCCGAGGGGTTCCCCGCCGGCTATGGCCTCGGGTGGCAGGTCGCCGAGTCGGAGTACACCGGTCGCATCATCCACCACCAAGGCAGGGCGACGGCTACCGGACCCGCTACTACCGGTTCCTCGACAGGGGGATCACGATCGTGACGCTGCAGAATGCTCGCGAGCGGTACGCCGACGACGCGGTGCGCATGGCCCAGCAGCTCGCGTTCAAGGGGACGTACACCCTGCCGGCGCACTCGCTCGCCGAGGCGCTGGGTGGGGAACTGCATGATCACGGACTCGAGGCAGGATTGCAGCTGGTCGATTCGGCCGTCGCGGCGCCCGGGTCGTGGGCATTCGACGAGCGCGACCTGCGCAACGTCGCGCTGACCTACTGGTTCCAGGGCCAGCGGGAGATGGCGCTGGCGCTGTTCACGAGCTACCTCCGGCTGCTGCCCGATGAACCCGGGGTGTACATGTCGCTGGCGGAGGCACTGGAGGAGGCGGGGCGCACGGATGAGGCGCGGACTCGGTACCGCGAGGCGCTGGAGGTGGCGCGCAAGGACCCGCGGGCGCACGCGCGGCAGATCGCGACACTCAAGAAGCTGCTGGGCGACGGCGGGTGAGTCCTGGCCTGGCGGGCTGGTATGTTTCGACATCGATCACCATCAGGAGCACCGCGATGCCGCACAAGCCTGCCGGCTACACCTCCGTCGCCCCCTACCTCACCGTCAACGGGGCCCGGCGCACCATCGACTTCCTCGTCGAGGTCTTCGACGCCCAGCCGCTCCGGATGATCCCGGGCGAGGAGGGCCGGATCGCCCACGGTGAGGTCCGGATCGAGGGCACGGTGGTCATGCTGACCGATGCGCAGCCTGAGTGGCCTGCCAATCCCGCCAACGTCCACGTGTACGTCCCGGATGTCGACGCCGTGCACGCGCGGGCGCTCGCCGCCGGCGCCACCGAGATCCAGGCGCCGGTCCAGAAGGACGATCCCGACAAGCGAGGCGGGTTCCGGGATGCCGGCGGGACGACCTGGTGGGTGAGCACGCAGGTCGACGGGTAGTTCTGCCCCACGGGCTCGACGAGCCGGGCCCTGCCGCGCGATGCATGGCATCACATCGTGCATCCATTCGATCCTCGCGACCTGTGGCACACCCGTGCCGGGCGCCGTCCCCCCGGTAGCGCGCACCGCCTTCAGCGCATGGGGACGCATGCACATGACACGATTCGACGACTCCTACGACAGCAACCCGGCCGAGAACTACGAGCGCTTCTTCACCACGGCGATCGGGAGGCCGCTTGCCGAGGTGCTGGTCGAGCGGGCCGACGTGCAGCCGGGAGAGCGGGTGCTGGACGTGGCCTGCGGCACCGGCATCTGCGCGCGGTTGGTGGCCACGACGGTCGGCCCGAAGGGCGCCGTCGCGGGACTCGACGCGAATCCGGCCATGCTTGCCGTGGCGCGTCAGGTGGCTCCAGCCGGGATGGACATCGCCTGGTACGAGGCGCCGGCGGAGCGGATGCCGCTGGACGCGGAGTCGTTCGACGTGGCGCTGTGCCAGATGGGGCTGCAATTCATGCCGAGCCCGGCGGAGGCGCTGCGAGAAATGTGGCGCGTCCTCGATGCGGAGGGGCGCCTGCTGGTGAGCGTACCGGGCCCGGCACCGCCGCTGTTCGCCGCCCTCGAGGAGGCGCTCGAGCACCATGTCGGTGCCGCTGCCGCCGGATTCGCGCGCCAGGTCTTCGCGCTGCACGAACTCGGTGAAGTGGGCGGACTCCTGGTGGATGCGGGGTTCGCTGACGTGCGCGTCGACGAGGCGGAGCATCGCCTCCCGCTCCCCGAACCGGAGCGCTTCCTGTGGCAGTACATCCACGGGACGCCGCTCGCGGTGGCGATGGCCGGACTCGACGCGGCCGCGCGGCAGCGCTTCGAGCGCGACGTCCTCGACGCGTGGGCCGAGCACGAGACCGTGCGGGGACTCGAGCTCTGCGTGCGACTGGTCACCGCGACGGGACGAAAGACGGTGGGGTGAGGGGCGCCCCACCGTCTCCCATGCTTGCCTCACCCCGCCTTGTTGAACATGTACCTCGCGATGCGCCACCCTTCGGGCTCGCGCCGCAGCGCGAACAGCTCGCGATTGGCCTCCGGACCCGTGGTGCCGGCGGCGAGGATCGTCTGCGTGCCTGCCGAGGAGGTCACCGCCATGGCGAGGTCGCCATCGACCACGATCTCCTCGATCGTGAAGGCGACATCGAGCCGGATCTGCGAGAAGATGAAGCGGTAGCTCGCCAGCAGTTCCTGCGTGCCACGGGCGCTCGGGGCGCCGGTCGGCATGAAGAGGCCGTCGGCGGTGTAGGCGGCGACCGCCGCGTCGGCGTCGGAGGCGTTGAGGGCGGCACCATAGCGGTGCAGCAGGGTCTCGATGGCGGTGCGGTCGGTGGTGGACATGGTGGAACGCTCCTTCGGGGCAGGTGAGGTGGACAGCTGGCGGATTGCGGTTCGGTGGTTCGAGGTGGTGCGTGTCGGTGTTGCCATTTTGATCCTCGCGAGGAGTATATCTGGTCGAGCGTGGCCGCCTCAGAGCACTGACGTGGGTCAGGCGTTGGCGACGGCCTCGAGCAGGTCGTGCAACCGGGTCAGCTTGGTGCGGCCGAGGTGGCCGAGGCTGGCGATTGCCGCCTCGGTGACCCGGGTATCGAGGCGCTCGAGGAGGGCGGTCCCCTTGGCGGTGAGTCGATTCAGCCGCACCCGACCGTCGAGCGGGGAGCGGCTCGAGCTCACGGCCCGCTTCCCGGCGAGCCCGGCCAGCAGCCGGGTGAGGTCGGGTTCCCGGGTCACCATCCGGTCCGCGATCTCGTTGCAGGACAGCCCGGCCGGGCCGGCGGCTGCGAGGATCCGGAGGACATTGTACTGGGAGGGGGAGAGTCCCGCCTCACGGGTCACGGCATTCGAGCGTTCGGTGGCGCGGGCGGTGGCCCGGACCAGCGCCACCAGGACGCGCTCCTCGAGCTGGGTGAGGCCCATGGCCGCGGTGGGTGTCGTGGTCGGCATGCGGGGTATTTACTCCTCGCGAGGAGTAGTGTCAAGTGCCACCCCGGGTGGCGAGCCTGTCCTCTCCTTCAGGCGTCGGTATCACGCGTCCCTCCGTGGGGCCGAACCCGATCGAGGGTGTGCGCCGGCTCCAGGTGCCCCGACGACAATGCAACCCGTGGTCTCCTTCGCGAATCGAAGCGACATGACGCCTCACCTCATGCCGCGCCTCGGCGCGATCCTCTCGCTCCTCGTCGCCAGCCCCCTCGCCGGGCAGGACCTCGGCGCGCCGATCGCGCGCTGGGACAGGGATTTCTCCCGGGTCGCTGGAGTCTCGGAACTGCCTGACGGGCGGGTGGTCGTCGTCGACAGTCGGGATGCGGTGGTCTATCTGGCGGCGGCCGATGGCGGTCCATCCACCGCGCTGGGGCAGACGGGAGACGGCCCGAACGAGTACCGCAGGCCGTTCGGGGTGGTCCGCGTGCGGGCGGATACCGTGTTGCTGTACGCCCAGAATCGGCTGCTGCGCATCACGCCAGCCGGGGCGATCGCCGGTTCCCACCCCTTCGTGCCCTCCGCACTCGGGGGGAGCGTCGGTCCACCACGCGGGGCGGACCGCGAGGGGAGGATCTACTGGGAGCGAGTGGTGATCCGAAATCCGCAGACCGGCGAGATCAAGCGGCAGCCGAAGTACGAGATCGTCCGGCACCTTCCTGGGAGCTCCGGTGCGGAGGTGGTCGCCCGCGTGCAGGACCATGCGCCGGCTCGGCACGCCCAGCGTTTCCATCCCTTCGCGGAGCGCGACGGCTGGGCGGTCGATCCCGACGGCTCGATCCGGATCGTCCGGGCGCGCGACTATCGGGTGGTCCGAGTGGGCGACAGCGGGGAGGTCGAGGCGGCGGTGATTCCGTTCACGCCGGTGCCGGTCACCGCGGCGGATCGCGAGGCGCTGCGTCGGGAGAAGGCGATGAACCCCGCAGGGATGTCGTTCGGCGGGCGCTCGACGACCGCCGATGGCGGGGTGACCCCCGAGCGGATGGCATTCATGCGGCGCGAGTTTCCCGACGACATCTTCCCGACCCACAAGCCGCCGTTCGTCGACGAGGGCGTGTTCCGCTCGCCGGCAGGACAGCTCTGGGTGGTCCGGTCCCCGCAGGGGCCCGCGCTGCACGGCGACCGGGTCGACGTGCTCGACGTGGCGGGCCGCCGCATCCGGGAGATCGCGCTGCCTGCCGGTCGGCGCCTCGTCGCGCTCGATCGGGGCGGGGTGTATCTGGTACGCGAGGACGACGACGGCCTGCAGTACCTCGAACGCTACGGGTGGCCGACCGGGCTGCGCTGAGGGAAACGATCCTGCCTCGCCGGTGCGGCCGTCCTATACTCCGGGGAGACCGATCCCCGAGGAGGACAGCATGCCGCACGTCGCGATCAACCCCACCACCGGCGAGACGATCGCCCGACACGAGGAGCTGAGCGCCGCCGAGCTGCGGCGCGCCATTGCCGAGACCCGACGGGCGTGGGTCGGCTGGCAGGCGGTGCCGTTCGCGGCGCGGGGAGAGCTGCTGCGCGGGGCGGCGCGAGTGCTGCGCTCGCGGAGCACGATGCTCGCGCAGTTGATGGCCCGCGAGATGGGGAAGCCGGTGCGCGAGGGGCGCAGCGAGGTCGAGAAGTGTGCCTGGGTCTGCGAGTACTACGCCGAGCACGGCGACCTCTTCCTCGATCCGGAGGTGGTCGCGACCGATGCAGGCCGGAGCTATGTCGCCTACCGCCCGCTGGGCATCGTGTTCGCCGTGATGCCCTGGAATTTTCCCTTCTGGCAGGTGTTCCGGTTCGCGGCGCCGGTGCTGATGGGCGGCAACGCCGGGCTTCTCAAGCACGCCGCCAATGTCCCTGGCTGCGCCCTCGCCATCGAGGATGTCTTTCGCGACGCCGGGTTCCCGGCGGGACTCTTCCGCACGCTGCTCATCTCCCACCAGCAATCGAAGGCGGTGATCCGGAACCGGGCGGTCGCGGCGGTGACGCTCACCGGCAGCACCCGCGCCGGGAAGGCGATCGCGAAGGAGGCCGGCGCGCAGCTCAAGAAGTGCGTCCTGGAACTGGGCGGCAGCGACCCGTACCTGATCCTCGAGGACGCCGACCTCGATCTTGCCGTCGAGGCGTGCGCCACGAGCCGCCTGATCAACTCGGGGCAGAGCTGCATCGCCGCGAAGCGATTCCTGGTGGTCCCGTCGGTGCGGGAGGCGTTCGAGCGGAAGCTGGTGGATCGGATGCGCCGGGCCGTGGTGGGCGATCCGCTGCTCGAGGAGACCACGGTGGGGCCGCAGGCGCGGGTGGACCTCCGGGATGACCTGCATGCGCAGGTCGAGGCGAGCGTGGCGAAGGGGGCCCGCCTCCTCCTGGGCGGGACGGTGCCTCCCGGGCCGGGGGCGTTCTACCCCCCGACGGTGCTCACCGACGTGAAGCGGGGGATGCCGGCCTATTCGGAGGAGCTGTTCGGGCCGGTGGCGGCGATCATCCCGGTGAAGGACGAGGCGGCCGCCATCAAGGTTGCCAACGACTCGATCTACGGCCTCGGTGCGGCGGTCTTCACGACCGACGCCGCGCGGGGGGAGCGGATCGCCGCCGACCGGCTCGAGGCGGGGTCGTGCTTCGTCAACGCCTTCGTGAAGTCGGACCCGCGGCTGCCGTTCGGGGGGATCAAGCAGAGCGGCTTCGGTCGGGAGCTGGCTCGCCACGGCCTGCTGGAGTTCCAGAACGCGAAGACGGTGTACGTGAAGTAGCAGGGGGCGCTCGTCAGGCCCCCGCCACCGCACTATACTGCCCGGGACCGATCCCCTGCGAGCCTTCAGCCCCGAGGACCAGCGTGCCTACGCGCGATGACTACGACGACGACGAGGCCGGTGCCGATCTCGACGACACGGCCTACGAGACCGAGGCGACGGTGAAGTGCCCCTATTGCGGTGAATCGGTGACGATCGCCCTCGATCCGGACGGCGGCGAGATCCAGGAGTACGTCGAGGACTGCGAGGTCTGCTGTCGCCCGTGGCAGGTCCACGTCAGCTACGGTCTCGACGGCGCCGCCGAGGTGTCGATCGAGGAGGCGAGCTAGCCCCTCCCCTGGCCGCGCTCGGCGGCGAGCCGCCGGAACACCAGCAGATGGCCCGCGAGGGCGAGCTGCACCAGGAAGCTCGGCAGCCAGACGAACGGCCAGGTGCTCGGCAGCAGGTTGTCCGGTCCAGCGGTGAAGCGCTGGAACGAGGTCGGGGTCGCGAGGATGGCGATCGTGACGATGTTGAGCAGCAGCAGCAGGCCGAGCACGTTCCAGCCAAGGATGAGTGCGCGATTGCTGCCGCGACCGGTCCGGAGCCACCAGCCGAGGCCGAGCGCCGTGACGCCGGCGACGACGTCGAGATTGCGTCCCGACCAGGTCATCGCCGCCGGGATCACCCCCTCCAGCCACAGCCGGTGCAGGAGCCACTCGACACCGATCCGGAACGACTGGAATCCCACGAGCGTCGACAACGGCAACGCCATGGCGAGACGGAGGCCGAGTGGCGACATCGCCAGCAGCACGGTGGTGGCCGTCACGGCGAGCATCAGGAGCAGGGGCGGAGCCGGCATCGGCGCGTAGCGATCGAGCTGCCCGGCCAGCGCGAGGATGGCGGGGACCGCGAGGTGCACCACGAGGAGGATCGGGCCGGCCACCGCGAGCGCGGTGCGTCCGCGCCCCGGCGAGGCATCGCGCAACGCGAGGATGACCGCGACGAACATCACCACCACCAGGGCGACGAACAGCGCGGTGGTGAGCGGGGTCGCGCTCATCTCAGCCATCGCACGCGGCGCCCGGCGACTGGTTGGCGCACACCTGCCACGCCAGCATCTGCAGCGGTGCCGCCGCGGCCGCGGGATGGGCGAACCGGAACTTCACCCGCCGGCCCTGGCCAATGGCCGTGGCGAGGCCGGCGCAGTTGAGTCCCGCTGCGCAGTCGAAGCGCGGCGAGTTGAACCATTGGTACTGGTCGTTGCCGAGCGCCTGGACGGGGCCGTTGCCGGTGAGCACCATCTCGAACTGGGTGCCCGCAGGCACCCGCGTCTTCCGCACCAGCCGCCGCAGGACGCGCCGCACGCTCGGGCCGTCGGCAGGCGGGTTCTCGATCTCGTAGCGGTCGACCTCGAGCTCGTAGGTGGATCCCCATTCGTAGCTGAAGGACTGGATCCCGTCGTACAGCGGACGATAGTCGGCGTCGTCATCGATCTTCACCAGCAGGCAGCCCTGGACGACAAAGCCGACGCACTCCACCGGGTGATGGAAGACCATGATCGACTCGGCGACCGGCTCGCCGGGGTCGGTCGGCGTGCTCGCGCAGCCGGCAAGCAGGAGGACGGCCAGTGGCAGCCTGCGCATCATCGCCCCCGGGTCAATCGGGTGAGGGTGCGGTCGAGCGCCGCGGCGAAGGCCTGCTTCGCCCGGGCATCGAACGGCGGTGGCCCGCCGGTCACGATGCCGGCGGTGCGCGCCTGTTCCATGAAGTCCCGGATGGAGAGGCGCTCGCCGATCGTCTCCTCGGTGTGCTCGTCGCCCCGCGGATCGAGGACGACGACACCCTTCGACACCAGCTGCGCCGCGAGGGGGATGTCCTGCGTGACGACGAGGTCGCCCCCTGCCGCCTCCGCGGCGATGTGGGCGTCGGCGACATCCGGGCCGCCGTCCACCCACACGGCGCTGACGAGCGGATACCCGGGCGGCGTCTGCAGGTGCATGTTCGCGACGAGGACCACCGGGAGTTCCAGCCGTTTCGAGGCGCGGAACACCAGGTCCTTCACCTCGCGCGGGGCGGCGTCGGCATCGATCCAGATCTTCAGGGTGTCGCGTCCCGGCACGGTGGGCGCTGTCGGCTCATTGGTTCCCGCTATCCATGTCGGAGATGATCTGCCATCGCCCGCTTCTCCGCACGAGGGTAAGGGTGAACTTGCCGATGTCCGGCTGGTCGGGCGCCGCGGCGTAGCCACCGAGAATGTAGGCGATGCTGTCGGCCTGCGCGTAGTGGAAGGCCCGCAAGGCCAGTGGCCCGCCCGACCCGGTGTAGTGCCTTGCGATCTCCGCGCGTCCGCGCACCGGGACGCCATCGCGCGGCAGCACGAAGCCATCCTCGGCAAAGAGTGCCGCGAGGCCCGCCGGATCGCGGCCGGACCAGGCCCGTTCGTAGTCACGCAACAGCTGCGCAAGCGGCGCAGGCAGCTCGACGGACGGTGGGGTCGCGGGTGCCTGGGCGCGCAGCATCGGCCACGGCGCCAGCAGGAGGAACGGGAGGAGGCGGGACGTCAATCGCATCAAGGCTCCTGGGTCGGGGTGCCGTCAGTCACGGCGGGCCAGCTGGCCATCTCGGTCGACGTCGCGGGCAGGGCGTGTCCCGCCCCACTAATCACTTCCGGCGGTCGGGACCGGACGTTACACTGATGGAACACTCGTGACGATGCCGAGTGTTTCCATCCGCATCATGCGTGTGCCCTCACCTCGGGAGCTCCCCATGGAGGTCACGTCGTATCCGTGGTTGAACACCGTCGTGGGCGGCCTGCTCACGGTGGCAATCGTGCTGCTCGTCGTGGTCAACGGCGCCTTCCTCGCCGGCGTGCTGCTCACCCGCGACCGACGCTTCGTGAACCGCTGGACCCGACCCCTCGTGATGACCGATGCCGCGCTGCTGGTCGCGGCCGTTGCGGCGCCGCTGTCCGGCGTGGCCGTCGGCCTCGGCCTCAAGGCGTTCGGTGCGGTCGCCGGGACCGTGTCCGGCTGGACGGCAGGTTTGTTCGGGAAGTAGGGTGGCTGCGGTCGCCGTCACCGTTCCACGAGGCGGCGGTCGAGTTCGTCGAGGGTGAAGCGCACGCTCAGGATGTAGGGCTCCTCGCCTTCGGTCCAGTAGCCGTAGGTCGTCACGACGAAGGTTCCGTCCTCGAGCACCTCGACCCCGGGGTAGGCGTTGTCCCAGGGGTGATGATTGTCCTTGAGGCGGATGCGGTATGAGCCGGCGCCGCCGCCCTGCAGGTCCTCGTACTGCCCCACCCACCCCACCCAGTCACCGCGGGTTGCGCTCTCGGTTCCCTCCGGCGGTAGGTCCCGGAACGAGATGAACAGCCGGCCATCCGGTGCATAGCGCGCCACGTGCCGGTCGCCGGTCAGCGTCATCGCCAGCGGCTGCGGGGCGGTCCAGGTCGCGCCCTCGTCATCGGAGAAGATGACCTGCGCCGGGGCTCGTCGGCGGTTCTCACGCAGCAGCACGGCGATCTGCGTCCCGTCGGGTGACCGGATGGCGCCGGGCTCGGAGAGATGGAGTGTGTTCGAGCGGGCCACGATCGAAGGCGGGTCCCAGGTCATCCCGCCGTCGGTCGAGCGCGAGGCGTAGACGGTGAAGGTATCGGTGGCGACGCCGCTCCCCGTGATGAATCGGCCATCGTCGTGGAAGAGCGCGATGTAGTGCCCGGCCCCGGTGCGAAGCGGGAGGACCGACGCCATCGCGACGATGCCACCCCAGTTCCCCACCGGGGCGAGGTCACTCCACGTGCGTCCGTCATCTTCGCTGACGGACATCCGGACGGGGTGGAGCCCACTGAAGAGGATGATTCGACGCCGCCCGGTGGCGTCGATCACCCGGTGCAGGGTCGGCGTCTCGCGCGAGGTGGCCCAGCTCGCGGGCGTGGGGAGGCGGGAGGACCAGGTCCGGCCGCCGTCGGTGCTGCGCTTGAGGAGAATCGCCCCGGCCCCGTGACCCTTCGGATAGACCACGAGCAGGGTCCGGCCGTCCTCGAGCAGCAGGGTGGTCGGATGGCCGAGGTACTGTCCCGCCTCGCGATCCACGATGACCTGGCGATCCGTCTCGGCGTCGAGGTCGATGAGGGGAATCGTCGGCGTGGCGGCCTGGCCCCGGAGCGGGGCTGCCACCAGCGGGAGGAACAGCACGAGCGGCGCGGGACGGACGATGGGCATCCTGAATACTACCGCTCGGATCTCCACGCGCTACGCGCTCCGCTTGCGGTACTGGCGCACGGCCAGCGGCAGGATGATGGCGCCCGCCGCCGCCATCGCCAGCAGGTGGGGGAGCACCTCGGCGATCCCCGCACCCTTGAGCAGCACGGCGCGCATGAGCGCGATGCAGTGGAGCAGCGGGTTCACCTGGGCCACCGCCTGGGCCCACGGCGGCATCCCGTGCACCGGCGTGTACAATCCCGACATCAGGGCATAGACCATCGTGATCGCGAAGGTGACGAACAGCGCCTGCTGCTGCGTCTCCGCGACCGTGGAGATCCAGAGGCCGATGCCGAGGGCGGCGACGAGGTAGATGGCGGCGGCGAGGAAGACCAGCAGGAGGCTGCCGAGGACGGGCATTCCGAAGAGGAGGTGCCCAACGGTGAGCCCAATCGCGAGCAGCAGCAGGGCGATGCACCAGAGCGGGATCAGCTTCGCGGCGATGAAGGTCGACTTCCGGACCGGGGTGACATTCAGCTGGTCGAGTGTGCCGGCCTCCTTCTCGCGCACGATGTTGAGTGCGGTCATCAGCGTGCCGACGAGCGTGACGAGCATGACGAGGATCCCCGGCACCATGTAGTGCGGGTAGGCAGCCGACAGGTTGTACCACCCCCGGGCGCGGATCTCGACGGGACCGGGCGCTGGTCCCGGCATCCCGGCGGCGACGTGCCGCACCGGCAGCATCTCGACCCCGAGTCGTGCCGCGTGGCTGGCGAGGATGCGCTCGGCGTAGCCCTGGATCACCCCCGCCTGGGCGCCATCGACCGCGTCGAGGACGAGCTGGACCGAGCCGCGGCGGGTGCGCTCCACGTCGCGCGCGAGGCCGTGCGGCAGCACGAGCACGGCATCGGCGCGATCCTCGATCAGTGCGGTGTCGGCGGGGGCCTCCGTGGTGGACCGACCGACGACCGTGAAGCGCCCCGAGGCGACCAGGGCCTGCACGACGCCGCGCGAGACCTCGGTGCGGTCCTGGTCGACGACCCAGAGGTCGGCGCGCTTCACCTCGAAGGTCGCGGCATTCGCGAGGACGACGAGCTGGATCACCGGCATGACGAAGAGCATGCGGAGGATCACCGGGTCGCGGCGGATCTGGGTGAACTCCTTGCGGAGCAGGACGCGGAGGGTGCGCAGCATCAGGCCAGCCGCACGCTCGAGCGGCGGATCGCCGCCCCGATCAGGACGAGGAACATCACCACGAGCACCGCGAGCTCCGGCCAGAGGTCGTGCAGCCCGGCGCCCTTCAGCATGATGCCGCGGCAGATCGTGATGAACCAGCGCGCCGGGATGACGTGCGAGATCCCCTGCAGGGGCGCCGGCATGCTCGCGATCGGGAAGATCATCCCGGAGAGCATCAGGTTCGGCAGCATCGTCCCGACGACGGAACCGAGCATCGCGGCGAGCTGCGACGAGGTGACCGCGGCGATCAGCACGCCGAGGGCGAGGCCGACCATCGCGTAGAGCGTGCTCGCCGCCAGCAGCAGGGTGAGGCTGCCGACGAGCGGGACCCGGAAGACGAGGTGCGCCGCGAGCAGGACCGAGCCGACATTCGCGAGTGCCAGGGCGAGGTAGGGGAGCACCTTGCCGAGGATGATCTGCCACGGGTGCAGCGGCGAGACGAGCAGCACCTCGAAGGTGCCGCGCTCCTTCTCGCGCGAGAGCGAGATCGCGGTCATCATCGCGGTCACCATCGTGAGGATCAGGGCGATCAGCCCCGGCACGAAGAGGTTGACGCTCTCCAGGGTCGGGTTGAAGCGCATCCGGGTCCGGGTCAGGAGCTGCACCCCCGGGGCCATGCCGGCCTCGGCCTGCCACGCGCGGATCACCGCAGTGGCGTAGCCCTGCATGATCGTGCCGCTGTTCGGATCGGCGGCGTCGGTGATGACCTGGATCGGGGTCGGCATGCCGCTACCGCGGGCGGCGGCGAGGTTGGTCGGGAGCACCACCGCCACGTCCGCCGCGCCCTGGCGGAACAGCGCGTCGAGCGCGTCGGCCTGCGCTGGGGAGGCGACGATCTCGAAGCGACCATTGTGGGCGAACCGCGTCCGCAGGGCGCGGGTGGCGATGTCGGGCGTCGGGTCGACGATGGCGACGCGGACGTTGTCGATGTCGGTCCGGACCGCGTAGCCGAACAGGACGACCTGGGCGAGCGGCAGCAGCAGGAGGATCGCGAGGGTCTGGCGATCGCGCAGGAGGTGGCGGACCTCCTTGCGCATGAAGGCGACGAGCGTCGGCCAGGCGCCGTGCCGACGGCGCGTCATGCCGCCGCCGTCCCGCGGGCGAGGTGCACGAAGAGCGCGTCGAGCGACGCGGCGCCGAACTCGGCCTGCAACCCGTCCGGGGTGCCGAGGGCGGCGATCCGCCCATCGACCATGATCGAGATGCGATCGCAGTAGGCGGCCTCGTCGAGGTAGTGGGTGGTGACGAAGACCGTCGTCCCGCGCGCGGCGGCGGCGTAGATCATCTCCCAGAACTGCCGGCGGGTGACCGGGTCGACGCCGCCGGTCGGTTCGTCGAGGAAGACGACGGCGGGTTGGTGGAGCATCGCCACCGAGAAGGCGAGCTTCTGCTTCCAGCCGAGCGGGATCGCGCGCACGAGGGTATCGGCGTGGCTCGCGAAGCGCAGCTCGGCGAGGAGGGCATCGCCCCGTCGCACGATCTCGGCCTCCGACAGGCCGTAGATGCCACCGTACAGGGCGATGTTCTCCCGCACCGTGAGGTCCTCGTAGAGGGAGAACCGCTGGCTCATGTAGCCGATGCGCTCGCGCACCCGGTCCGGCTCGCGGCCGATGTCGTGCCCCGCGACCCGGGCCTCGCCCTCGCTCGGCGCGAGGAGGCCGATCAGCATCTTGATCGCGGTGGTCTTGCCGGCGCCGTTGGCACCGAGGAAGCCGAACACCTCGCCGGGTGCGACGGCGAAGGTGAGGTGGTCAACGGCGGTGAAGCTCCCGAAACGGCGGGTGAGGCCGCGGACCGCGATCGCCGCGTCGCCGGGCAGGGGATCCCCGCTCATGCGGCGGCCTCGGCCGGCTCCGTGCCCATCAGCTCGATGAAGACATCCTCGATGCCCGGCGGGATCACGCGACCGGTGGCGTCCTCGATCCCCGCCTCGTGCAGCGCGGCCACGACGTCGTGCAGGATCGCCTCCGGCGCCCGGTCTCCCCGTGCGTCGCTGTAGTGCACCGTCTCGCCGAACGGCAGCGCCGACGCGACGTGGGGGAGGTTGCGCAGCGCCTGCAGCAGGGGCATGCGCCGGGCGGACCGGATCGCGAAGAGCGGGCGGGGGAACAGGGCGCCGAGGTTGCCGGGCGCATCGAGCGCGAGGATCCGGCCGGCCTGGAGGAGGCCCACCCGGTCGCAGCGGGCGGCCTCGTCCATGTACGGCGTCGAGACGACGATGGTCAGGCCGTCGGCCCGCAGGGTGTCGAGCAGGTCCCAGAACTCCTGCCGCGAGACCGCGTCGACGCCGGTGGTCGGCTCGTCGAGGAGGAGGATTCGCGGTCGGTGGACCAACGCGCAGCAGAGGGCGAGCTTCTGCTTCATCCCGCCGCTGAGGTCCGCCGCACGGCGATCCCGGAACGGTTCGATCTGCCGGTAGATCGGTGCGATGGTCTCGCGGCCCTCCGCCACCGTCGTGCCGAAGACGGCCGCGAAGAACTGCAGGTTCTCCTCGACGCTCAGGTCGCCATAGAGCGAGAAGCGGCCGGGCATGTACCCGACCTGCTCCCGCAGCGTCCAGAGGTCGCGAACCACGTCGGCGCCGAGCACGGTGGCGCGGCCGGCCGTCGGCACGAGCAGGGTGGCGAGGATGCGGAACAGGGTGGTCTTGCCCCCGCCATCGGGACCGACCAATCCGAACAGCTCCGCCTCGTCGACCCGGAGCGAGATCGCCTCGAGGGCGGTCGTCGACCCGAATCGATGCGACAGCTCCTCCACCACCACGGCGGGAGGGGTCATCGGTCGGCGGGTTCCGTCGCGTTCGGCGCGAGCGAGAGATCGGCCGGCATCCCGACCTTGAGGCGACCGTCGGGATTGGGTACCCGCAGCTTGACGGCATAGACGAGCGTGGCCCGCTCGTCCCTGGTCTGCACCGGGGTCGGCGTGAACTCGGCCTGCGCGCTGATCCAGGTGACGACGCCGGTCGTGGCGTGCAGCCCACCGCCCACATCGTCGACGCGCACCTCCGCGTGATCGCCGAGTCGCACGGCGCCGAGCTGGTCGCCGGTCAGGTAGGCGCGCAGGGTGAGGGTGTCCAGGTTCGCGATGCGATAGAGCGCCTGCCCGGGCTGGATCACCTCCCCGGTCCGCACGAACGTCGTGAGCACGGTGCCGGCGACGGGATTGGTGACGGAGGCGTGCGCGAGGCGGTCGGCAACCTGCCCGATTCGCGCCTCGAGCGCCGTCCGTTCTGCCGCGAGGCCGCCCAGGGCCGCCTGTGCCGCCTCGACCTGGGCGCCGAGCACGCGAACCTCCCGCTCCGCCTGGTCGGCCTGCATCGCGGTGGCCGCCTCGCCAGCGCGGAGGCGCTGGATTCGTTGCCAGCCCCGCTCGGCGATCTCGCGCTGGATCCGCAACGCCGCGAGTTGCTCGGTCGCCTCCCGCTCGCGCGCGATGAGTGCCGCCTGCTGGGCGCGAGCCTGGTCGCGTTCGAGGGCGAGCTGCACGGTGTCGATGACGGCGACCACGGCCTCGCGCGCGAGGGTGGTGCCCTCCTCGACGGTGAACTGTTCCAGCTGGCCGCTGACCTGGGCCGCAACCACGACGTCCTCGGCCTCGAAGGTGCCGTAGGCGTCAGGCGGGGGTTCGCTCGCGCAGGCCGCGAGCAGGGCGAGTGCCGCACAGGCGACACCTGGGCGAGTGGCCATCAGGGTACCTCGTGTCCGAGCGTGGTGAGGAGATGGGCCCGTGCCTCGACGAGCCGGATGCGATGGGCGTCCCGATCCAGCCGGGCGAGCAGCAGGTCGGTCTCACGATCGACATACTCCGCCGCCGTGACGGCGCCCTCCTCGAATCGGAGGCGCAGTTCCGCGAGGATGCGCTCGCGCAGGGCGATCACGGTGGTGTCGCTCACGAGCGTCCGCTCGAGGTGGGCGATCGCGGCCCGATCACGCACCACGGCGCGCGCGAGCGATTCGGCAAACGCGGCCTCCTCGGTCGAGACGATCTCGGCCTGGAGTGCCTGCGCCGCACGTTCACGATCGCGCCGCCCCCAGTCCCACGGCGACCACTCGACCTGGATGCCGGCCTGGTAGTAGCTGTCGAAGCTGCGCGAGAGCTGGTTGAGCCCCGGCCGGCCGTAACCGCCGCGGCCGAAGAGACTCAGCCGCGGGTCGTCGACGCCGTCCAGCGCGGCGGCCCGGGCGGTGAGGACGGCCCGGCTGTCGTCGAACTGGGCGAACTCGGGACGGGACCGATCGGTCGCCGCGGTGGCCACGGCAGCCGCGACCGCCTCGGCGAGGTCCGGCAGCACGAGGATCGCATCCGATTCGACCGGTGCCCCGACCAGCGATGCGAGCACCTCACGACTTGCGGCGAGGTTCGCCTCGACCTCGTCCATCGTCTGGTCCCGACGGAGCAGCTCCGCCTCGAGGAGCAATACCTCGCTGGGCAGGGCCGTCCCGCCCTCGACGCGCACCTGGGCGACACGACGGCGGGCCTCCAGGTCGGCTCGTGCCGCCACGAGGGTCTGTCGCTGGGCCTCGAGACGGGCCACCTGGAAGAAGGCGTCGCTCACCTGGTCCCGGCGCGACCAGAGGGTCGTCGCGATGCGGGCCTCGGCCTCGGTGCGCTGGGCCGCCTCGAGGGCGCGACGATCACCCCGCGTCGGATCGACCAGCACCGCGCGCAACGATGCCGCGGCATCGTACTGCGTCTGGTATGGCGCCGGCGGCGCGAGGGGACCACCACCGGCGAAGGAGGTCACGTCCGAGAGGTGCTGCGCCTGGCCCAGCAGCGTCATCGTCGGGAGTCGCTCCCGTTCGATCGAGCGCACCCGGAGATCGGACTGCCGTGCGACTAGTTCGCGCTGCGCGGCCCGGTGATCCGCCGCCTCCGCCTGGCGCTGCAGGACGCCGAGTCGCAGTGTGTCGATCTGCTGGGCGACGAGGGGGACCGGGAGGAGGAGGGCGGCACACAACGCGAGCTCGCGATGCGACACGATCTGGAGGGACATGGTCATGGCCGGATGGCGTGGAGGAGGAAGCCGGGCAATTCAGCGCGGCGCTCGTCGAGGAACCGGCTGAAGTCCTCCTCGTCCATGTCGAGCAGCGGCATCAGGATCGGGCGGCCGACGAAGGGAAAGGCCACGAGGGCGAGGGCACTCACCAGCAACTGGCGCGGCGTCAACGGTCGCATCACCCCACGGGCCACGGCGTCGTCCACCAGGGCGCTCACCCGGTCGAGCGCCCGCCGACCGACCGCCGCCGGGACGGTGTGCATCGCCTGCTGCATCAGCGCCTCGAGCCGCTCGGGATGGTGCAGCGTCTCGGAGAGGATGTACGCCGGGAGGAACGGTGTCTGGCGCATCGCGTCGATGTAGCCCTCGACGAAGCGCAGGATGACCTCCTCGAGGGTGCGCTCGGCCGCGAGGGCGGGTGCCAGTCCGCGGCTCATCCGGCCGACCGCCTCGAGGAACACCCGATCGGCGAGCTGCTGCTTGGTGCGGAAGTAGTAGTGGATCAACGCCTGATTGACCCCCGCTTCCGCGGCGATCTGCTGCATCCGGGCCCCGGAGGTGCCATGGCGGGTGAACACCTGGCGGGCTGCCTCGAGGATGCGGGCTTCGGCCTCGAGATCACCGGGGTCGCCACCGTTCGCAGGCTTGGTGCGTTCACTCACTAGTTTAACTCTCCAGTTAAATCATGTGGTCAAGTTACCTCGCCTCGATGCCGTCGGCAAGTCTCCGGCGGTGATCCCTCGGGCACTGCTCTGCAAGCTGTTGTGGTGTAACGCTTTGTGGTATTCCTGGCAGGCCCCTCAGGGCTCCTGCGCCGCTGCCGTCTCGCGAGCCCGACGGGCTTCGGCGGAGTCGGAGACCTTCAGGGCGCCCTGGACGCCCTGCGCCCCGGGGAGGGACGAGGCGCCGATCGTCGAGTCGTGAGCCCGCTGGGCCGCGGCGTCACGGGGCGGGGCAGGGGCCTCCGAGCTGGTGCAGGCGGTCGCGAGCAGGAGGGTCGTGGCGATCAGTGGTGCGCGCATGGGCGGCTCCCCGATGGGTGAATTCAGGTGCTGGCCATCCCCTGCAGCATCCCCGAGACAAACGGCACCAGCCAGATGGCCCACACGACGACGCTGATGCGGTGAAACCGCCGGGACGCCTGCGCGTTCCGCCGTGCCAGCACGACCGTGGCCCACGTCGCGTGTGCCAGCATCAGCACAAGGGCGGCGATGCCGGTGACGGTGTGCAGGTTGAGCACGAAGCCTCCCGCGAGTCGACGCATCAACTCGGTCCCGGTGGTATCGGCGACGAATCCGAGCCAGAAGAGCGCGGCATGCCAGGGACGCAGGTCGCGGGAGAACCGTTCGCCCCAGACGCCCGTGGTGTAGCAGGCGAGCGCGAGGGCCATGGCGGCCATGGCGAGGCGGAGGGTGGTGGGCAGCGATCCTCCTGGCACGGGTCGGATGCCTCAAGTCTATCGTCGCCTGCATATCCCGGGGAGGGAGTTGTGGGCCACGTCCGCCTAGGGGTCGAGCAGGGTCTCCTCGACCTCCCGGCTCAGTGCCGCGGCATCGGCGCTACCGTCATTGCACAGGACCACCACTGCAAGGCGCTCGTCGGGGTACCAGACGCGACTCGTCCGGAACGCCATGAACCCGCCGCCATGTGCGACACGCAGTCGACCCCCGCGCATCCCGAGGCCGAGTCCCAGCGCGTAGTCGGTCGAGTCGCCGCTGTCGAGCACCCCACGCTGGAGCATCAGCGCGGCAAAGCCGGGCACCCCCAGCCGGTCGTCGAGGAAGGCGCCCTCCCACCTGGCGAGGTCCTCGACCGACGAGTACAGCCCGCCGCCGCCGACCCGATCGAAGTTCATGTTGTAGTTGGTGCGCCAGGTGCCGTCGGGACCGGCGTCGTAGCTGAAGATCCGGCCCGGCACGACCGCGGTCCGGTCGTCGTGGAAGTGGGTGTGGGTCATCCCCAGCGGACGGAAGATGCGTGCCTCGGCGAACTGCGCGAGCGTCCGGCCCGTCGCGCGCCGGATGATCTCACCCAGCAGGAGATAGTTGGAGTTGCTGTAGCGGGTCTCGGTACCGGGAGGGAAGTCGGTTCCCGGCTGCGAGGTGATCAGCGCGAGTGCGGCCTCGTCCGTCAGGATGTTCTCCCACGGGATGCCGTCGCGCTGCATCAGGAGCAGGAAGTCGGGGATGCCGCTGGTGTGGTGCAGCATCTGCCGGAGGGTCACGGGCCGTCCCCACTCCGGGAATTCCGGGATCCAGCGATGCAGCGAGTCGTCGAGGGAGAGGGCCCCCTCGTGCGCGGCGATCAGCACGGCCGCCGCGGTGAACTGCTTCGCGACCGAGGCGAGGTAGAAGACCGATCGGGGCGTGATCGGGATGCCGTGGTCGAGGTTGCCGATCCCGAACCCGCGCGCGTGGACCAGTGATCCGGAGCGCACCACGCCCACCGCACACCCGGGGCCGTCCGTGCGATCGAATCGTGCGAAGACACGATCGATCCGCGACGCCACGTCGTCCGGAATCTGCTGGGCGTGCAGCGGTGCCGCGACCACGGCGAGGAGCAGCGGCAGCAGGGTGGCGACGCGCATCAGGGTGTGCCTGCGTGTGCGGTGGCGGCATCGAGCAGGCGCTGGACCTGGCCGTCATGTCGCGCGAGGTGGGCGCCGAGCATCGTCACGGCCTGGTGCGCGTCGATCGGTCCGCTGACGGGGTGCCGGAAGACGGCTCGTCGCGCACCGCTCGCGTCGAGGTCGGCGAGGTGGGCGCGGAACCAGGCCTGATTGCGGTCCCAGCGCTGGCGAAGGGCGGCAAGATCGCATTCCCCTGCCGGGATCATCCGGCGCGACGGGGCGCGCACGTCGATGCCGAATCGGAGGACGCCCATCACCATCAGGTAGCGCAGCCGGTTGCCGAGGGTCCGGCGCGGCGGGTGCTCGTACGGCGGCCGATCGGGTGCGCCGAGGACGACCTCCTCCACGAGCACGAGGTGCTCGATCACCTCGAGCAGGGACCAGCCGCCATCCGGCGGTCGGCGGGCGAGGGCCGCGGGATCCATCTCGCCGACTCGCGCCAGCAGGGCCTGACGGCGAACCTCGATTGCCGCGAGACGCGCGAGGAGGTCCACCTCAGCGTCCGGGTGGGGCGAGCCGGGTGAGGGCGAGGGTGTCTGTCGTTCCCTCGCGCACGAGGATGATCGCATCCTCGCCGGTGTGCAGCCCCTGCATGATCAGGGTGTCGCGCTTCGGCCAGGTCTGCCAGATCCGGATGGTGCCGGTGCTGTCGAGCTCGAAATCATGGCGGGCATCGGGCACGCCCGGGTTGCGGAAGACTACCATGCGCGCCCGGTTGCGCTCGAAGAACACCCTCGCGTCGCCGGTGGAATCCGACGTGACCGCCCAGGTGCCGTCGATCGGCGTCGGCATCCGGTTGTTCCGGTTCGCGATCCACCACGTCAGCGCCCACGCCCCGACGAGCACGGCGGCGATCGCGGCACCGCGACCCACCCCTGTCCGCATCCCGGAGGTCGGGACCACGGTGTCGAGCAGCCGCCGGGCGTGCGGGGCGATCGTGGCCAGGACGCAGAGCGCGAAGACGCCTGCCGCGAACAGCCCCCCGGTGTCGATGCCGTACGCGAAGTCGATGAAGAGGATGTTCACCACGACGGGGAGCAGGAGGAGCGCGCCGGCGAGGGAGAATCGCGGGAGCACCAGCAGGACGCCGCCGAGAACCTGGGTCGCGGCGATCAGTCCGCCGTAGGCCGCCGACCAGCCGAGCCAGTACCAGGTGAGCCAGAACCCCTGTACGTCGCCCATCGGGCGGGCGAGCTCGGAGTCGAGGACGGTGAACTGCGAGCCGTTGAGCTTCGCGAACCCGTAGGTGATCGCGATCACGGCGCCGACCCACTGCAGCAGGCCGGGAGTGCGCGGCGGCGTGGCGGCGGGGCTGCTCACGTGCCCCGCCGCGTGGCCATGTCACGACGGACGGTCTGGCGCTTGCCCTTGATCTTCGTCGCGCGCAGCGCGGCGATCACGTTGTCCACCATCTCCTCCGGCAGTTCCACGAGCGAGAAGCGGTCGCTGATCTCGATCGTGCCGATGAGTCTCGCGTCAAGGCGGGCCTCGTTGGCGATCGCCCCGACCAGGTCGGCCGGGCGCATGTTGTCCTTGCGACCGGAGCCGATATAGATCCGCGACATGCCGGGTGCCCGGCGCCGCGGTGGGCCACTCGCGGCGTGCCGCGCCGGCCGGGCGGTCGGCGCCGGGACGGCGAGCTCCGGCAGGTCGACGGCATCGGCCGGGATCGCCCCAGCTTCCGCGAGATGCGCCAGCTTCACCGCCGCGGTGGCGATGTCCATCACGTCGAACTCCTCGGCGAGCGCCTCGACGATCACCCGGTAGCCCCCCAGCTCGCCGGTGAGGAGGGTCTCGCGCAGCGACGCGCGCGTCACCTCGAGCTGCTTCGCGCGGATGTCCATCACGGTGGGCAGCCGCGCCATGTCGACCTTCTGGCGGGTGAGCTGCTCGATGTTGCGCAGGAAACGATGCTCGCGCGGCTCGACCAGCGTGATCGCGACGCCCTCCCGCCCGGCGCGTCCGGTCCGCCCGATCCGGTGCACGTACGCGGCCGGCGACTCCGGCACGTTGAAGTTGACGACGTGCGAGACCTGCTCGATGTCGAGGCCGCGCGCCGCGACGTCGGTGGCGACGAGCAGGTCGACGGTCCCGCCGCGGGTCCGCCGCATCACCTTGTCGCGCTGGTCCTGGGTCATCCCGCCGTGGAGCCCGAGCACGCGGTAGCCCCGGCCACCGAGGCTCTCGGCCAGGGAGTCCACTTCGTGGCGGGTGCGGCAGAAGATCAGCGCAAGGTCGGGTGCCTCGAGGTCGAGGATCCGCCCCAGGGCGGCGACCTTCTGCGGGCGGGCGATGACGTACGCGGTCTGGCGCACCCGCGGCAGCTCGCCCTCGGCGGGCGCCTCCCGAGCCACCAGCACCTTCGCCGGGTCGCGGAGGTGCCGCTCGGCGATCTTGGCGATGCGCGGCGCCATCGTCGCCGAGAAGAGCGCGGTCTGCCGCCCGGCCGGCGCGGCGTCGAGGATCGCCTCGATCTCGTCGGCGAAGCCCATGTCGAGCATCTCATCGGCCTCGTCGAGCACCACGGCCGCGAGCCCCGAGAAGTCGAGCGTCGTGCGTCGGAGGTGATCGAGCGCCCGGCCGGGCGTGGCGACGACGACGTGCACGCCCCGGCGGAGGATCCGGATCTGCTGGCTGAACTCCTGGCCGCCGTAGATCGGCACCGTCAGCGCGCCGAGGGCCCGCCCGTAGCGATGGAAGGCCTCGGCGACCTGGACGGCGAGCTCGCGGGTGGGGACCAGCACCAGCACCGCCGGGCGCGAGGGCGCCGGGTCGCCGTCGGGTAGCCGCTGGAGGAGGGGCAGCGCGAACGCCGCGGTCTTGCCGGTGCCGGTGGCCGCCTGGGCGAGGATGTCGCGTCCCTCCAGCAGCGGCGGAATCGCCTCGCGCTGGATTGGGGTCGGCTCCTCGTAGCCGAGAGCGGCCAGCGCCTCGAGGAGGACGGGCGTCAGGCCGAGGTCGGCGAAGGTGGTGGACATGGCGGAAGATAGCTGCCGGGGCGGAGTCGCCCGGGGCGAGCTCAGGCGTCGTCCGCCAGCTCCGCGAGCACCGCCCGCGCCCGTTCGGCGTCCTCGTCCCTGACCCGGATCTCCACCGGACCGGTGATCGGATTGAATCCGGTGATCATGCGCCCGAAGCCGAAGAGGTCCTGCACGCCCTCGCCCTGGGTCATGAACGGGATCTGCTCCGCCTCGAGCGCGAGGCGCGCACTCATCAGCGCGGTGATGTCGGGAGCCGAGTAGACGGTGATCACCTGGTCCTCCAGGGGGTCAGGGTTCGGGTCTGGAGCGCCGGCGCGTCGTGCCCCGCTTCTCGCGTCCCATGCGGTGGACGATCACCCCGGTGCTGGTTCCCACGGTGGCAACGACCAGCGTGAAGATGGCCAGCCAGAGGATGGAGGTGTAGGTGTTCGGCTGGAGCGTGTCCGGCAGCCCGAGGAGCTTCTTGACGAGGTGGGCCAACGGGATGGCGACCCAGGCGATGATGACCCCGGTCCAGGCACCGCGTCCCCACGCAGCGCCCATCGCGAGCGTCGCCACGAGGAGCATGGCGACGATGACGATCGGGGAGACCTCCCCCTCGAACGCGAAGTTGTCGACGGCGACCATGGCGGCGCCGGCAAGGAGACCGAGGCCGGCGCGCAGGGTGACCCGGGACGTGCGATGATGGCTGGAAATGGAAACCTCCTGTCGGGGTCGTTCGCCCGTCTAGCTTCCGTGGGTCCACCGAGCCGGGACCTCGGCGGAGGGTCTTGTGCGCCGGAGTCCATGAGAGCGTCGTGGGCCCGGGGCCCCGGCCCCATGACGCGGTGGCGCAACAGGGAAGCGGATGGTGGGAATCCCACCTCCCGTGAAGGTTATAGGCTGACCGGATCTAATTGGTTCCGTCAAGGAAAGCGATTCGCTGGAGTGGGCTATCGTCGCCTGTTCGCACGACGAACCGGCGTGCCGGCCGATCGTTTGCCGAGCATGATCATGCTTCGGATGATCGTGGCCGTACAAGTGTCCTCCGTGGCGCCGGGGTCCTGCCAGGCGTTGCATTGCTCGAGGTCCCCAGGGAGAGCTCATGATCACGGATTCGCGACGTGGATGAACTAGCCTCCCTCCACGCGCTGGCCGAGCGCCTCGGCGTCGCCACCGGCTACCGCGATGGCCTCGGACGACCACGAGTCCCGCCACCCGAGACACTGCTGCAGGCCTGCATCGCGCTCGGGGCGCCGATGGAGGCCGTGCGCGACGCCGCCGACGCGCTCCGGGCAGTGGCGTCGTGGCACGCCGGCGCATGGCTCCCTGCGGTGGCCGTCGCCCGTGACGGCTGGTTGCCCACGCTCGCACTCCCGGGTGACGCCTTCGACCCGCGCCTCGAGCTCGAGGATGGGACGGTGCACCCGGTCGAGTTCGGTGATGCAGGGCTCCGTCTGGCGGCGCCGCTCCCGCTGGGGTATCACACCCTCGCCATCGAACGGCACGGGATCACCCATCGCTGTCGGGTACTCGCGGCGCCGACGGAGACCTTTCACGATGCGGGCCGTCGACGCGGGTGGGGCGTTGCGACGCAGGTCGCGGCACTGCGGTCGCGTCGGAGCCGGAGCGTCGGCGATCTCGCCGACCTCGCGATGCTGTGCGAGTGGGTCACGGAGCGTGGTGGCGACCTGGTCGGCGTCCTGCCGCTGCTCCCCACCTTCAATGGTGCGCCGGCCGAGCCGAGTCCGTACGCGCCGGTGAGTCGACTCTTCTGGAGCGAGCTGATGCTCGATCTCGGCGAGGCGCACGTCCCGGCGCACCTGGACGGCCTGCTGGACGTTGCGCGTGCCGACGCCGAGGTGCGGGCCGCGCTCGCCAACCGACCGGTACCGCCCGAGGCCCTGGCCGATGCGGAGCTCCGGCGCTATGCGCAGTTCCGCGGCGCGCAGGCTCGATTGGGCCGCAACTGGCGCGCTTGGCCCGCCGACGCTCGCGGGGGCCAGCTGCGCACGGACCAGGTCGATGGCGAGGTGGAGCGCTTCCATCTCGTCGCGGAGATCGAGGCGCGTTGGCAGCTCGCGGCGCTGCGCGCACGACTGGATGCGAGGGGCATGCGACTTGGGCTCGATCTCGCGGTCGGGGTGCATCCGGATGGCTACGACACCTGGTCGCGTCAGGCGCTCTTCGCGGCCGGGATCTCGGTCGGCGCCCCGCCCGATGCGGGTTTCCCCAGCGGGCAGGACTGGGGGTTCCCGCCCGTCCTGCCCACGGCGTCGCGCGCCGAGGGGCATGCCTATCTCGGCGCGTCGATGCGTCACCAGCTGCGGGTCGCGGGCGTGCTGCGCATCGATCACATCATGGCGCTGGCGCGACTCTACTGGATCCCCCACGGGATGGACCTGCACGCGGGGACGTACGTGTCCTATCCGTCCGAGGAGCTGTTCGCCATCCTCGCGCTCGAATCGCACCGCCACCGCACCGAGATCGTCGGCGAGAACCTCGGCACGGTGCCGGCCGAGATCACCGCCGCGTTGGAGCGCCATCGGATCGCCGGGATGTACGTGGCGCAGTTCGAGGCCAACTCCACGGCACCGACGCTGCGCCAGCCTTCGGCCGACGAGGCGGCGATGATCGGCACGCACGACACGCCGACCTTTGCGGGGTGGGTCGCCGGCGAGGATATCGGGGCCCGCGTCGCCGCCGGGTTGCTCGCGGCCGACGAGGAGCAGGCGGTCCGCGCCGAACGTGCGGCGGCGGTGGCGCGTCTCGCCACGGAAGTGGGTGCCGACGCCGCGGACCCACGCGGAATGCTGCGTGCGGTCCTGGGGTGGCTTGGTGGCTCGCCGAGTCCATTGGTCACGGTCTGGCTGGAGGACCTGTGGCTCGAGGAGGGCAGCATCAACCTCCCCGGGACGGCCGCGGACCTGCGCCCCAACTGGCAGCGCCCGCTCGCCGCGCCGCTCGAGGACCTGCTCGCCGATCCGGAGGTCGTGACGCTGGCCGAGGTGCTGGCTGTCGCGCGGCGGGGACGCCCTTAACGAGGGCTCCGGTTCCCGCGTCATCCGCTCATTGGCGCCCCATTGGAGACCCGGATGTCCGCTCGCCACATCGCATTGAATCGTTTCGGCCTCGGGGCCCGGGCTGGTGAGCGGGGTCCCGCCGACGCGCGGGAATGGCTCCTGGCGCAGGTGGAGGGTGAGCCACCGCGCCTCGCTGGGCCGGCACCGACGCTGGCCGAGGTCAGCGAGGTCTATCGTGAGCAGATCAGCGCGATCCGGGCGCAGGACAGGGCGCGGCTCGCCTCGTCGGGTCGGCGGGTCGGGGTCCTCGCCGCGCGCGAGCTCACCGGAGTGCTGACGACGCGGATCACGAGCGAGCGGCCATTCGCCGAACGGTGGGTCGCATTCTGGTCGAACCATCTCTGCGTCTCGTCCAGTGCCGGGCTCCGCGTCGTCGCACTCGCCGGTCACTACGAGCGCGAGGCGATCCGCCCGCACGTGTTCGGACCATTCGAGGCGCTGCTGCTGGCCTCGGCGCGCCACCCGGCCATGCTGGCCTACCTCGACAATGCACAGTCGATCGGACCCGGCAGCCCCGCGGCGCGGCGCGGGGCGCGCGGCGAGCGGGGACCGCGTGGCCTGAACGAGAACTATGCCCGCGAACTGCTCGAACTCCACACGCTCGGCGTGGACGGCGGGTATGACCAGGAGGACGTGGTCCAGCTGGCCCGGATCCTCACCGGGTGGACCGTGTCCGGCCTTGGCGGGCCGCTCGATCGCGGGACGGGCACGATCGGATTCCGCTTCGTGCCACTGGTCCACGAGCCGGGGAGCAAGCAGGTGCTCGGGGTGCGCTACGCGGAGGAAGGTGAACGCGAGGGTGTCGAGGTCCTTCGGGCGCTCGCCCGACACCCGGCGACGGCGCGACACCTGGCCACCAAGTTGGTCCGTCACTTCGTGTCCGACGATCCGGATCCCGCCGACGTGCAGCGCGTGGCGAGGACATGGCAGGAAACCCATGGCGACCTGCGGCGCGTCGCCGCGGCACTGGTGGCCCTCGACAGCGCGTGGGCACCGGGCTCACGGAAGTTCCGCACCCCGCAGGACTGGCTGGTGGCCATGTTCCGCGCGTTGGGCGCGACCGAGGTGCCACCGACGGTGGGGCAGGTGCTGCGCCAACTCAACCACCAGCCCTGGGCACCGCCCGCACCCAAGGGCTACGGCGATCTGGCGCGCGAGTGGGCCGATCCCGACGCGCTCATGAATCGCGCCGAGCTGGCACGGAGCGTCGCCGACCGCCTGATGCGTGATCGTCGCGCGGCACGGCTCGACCCCCGCGTCCTCGCGGACGTGATGCCCCTCAAGGCAGACGATCCCCTTCCCGCGCTGCTCGGCGACGCGGCGATTCCGGTCGCCGAGCGGGTGGCGCTCGCATTCGCCGGACCCGCGTTCCAGTGGAGGTGACCAGGATGCAGCGACGCGACTTCCTCCGGGCAACCGGGATGTGCCTCGGCGGCGTGGCGACGTTCGGGATGCCGACCGCGCGGTTCGCGCGAGTTCCCGGTGATGGCCGACTGGTCTTCGTCCTGCTGCGCGGTGGCGTCGATGGGCTCGCCGCCGTTGCCCCGACCTTTGACCCGGCCTGGCGCGACGTCCGACGGCAGCTCGCCGGCGATGCCGACGCGATGGTCCAGCTTGCCGATGGCTTTGCCCTCACGCCCGGACTCGCGCCGTTGCACGAGTTCTGGGATCGCGACGAACTCGCGGTCCTGCATGCGATGGCGATTCCCTACCGCACCCGGAGCCATTTCGACGGCCAGGCGATCCTCGAGACCGGCCTGGACGCCCCGGAGGGGAGCGCGGACGGTTGGCTCAATCGGCTGCTGGGGGTAATGGAGGGCCAACGCGCGGGCATCGCGATCGCCGCCGGGATGCCGCGTTCACTGAGCGGCCCCAATCCGGTCACCTCCTGGTCGCCGACCACCCTGGGCGTCGTTGGCGATGCCTACCTCGACCGCCTGCACCTGCTCTACCGCACGGATCGGACGCTGTCGGGCCGGTTCGAGTCGGCCCTCGCCCAACACGACCTCGGCGTCGAGGTCGAATCGATGGGGATGGGTGGGGCACGCAACGGCGGCAATGCGGCCGCCCTCTTCCGGGCGGCCGCGCGCCTGCTCACGGCGGATGGTGGCCCGAACGTGGCCGCGATGGAGTTCAGCGGGTGGGACACCCACGTCAACCAGGGCACGATCGGCGGGCCACTCGATCGCCTGTTGGGTCGCCTCGCCGAGGGGCTCGCTGTGTTTCGTGATGCCATGGGCGAAGAGTGGCGTGGGACAACGGTTGTCGTGATGACGGAGTTTGGTCGGACCGCACGGCCCAACGGGTCGGGCGGGACGGATCACGGCACCGCGGGTGCGGGGTTCGTGCTGGGGAGCGGGGTGGCCCGCCGGCGCGTCGTCGCCGACTGGCCCGGGCTGGGTGAGCGTCAGTTGTTCGAGGGACGCGATCTCGCCCCGACGCTCGATGTGCGCGCCGTGCTCAAGGGTGTCCTGCAGGGGACCTTCGACCTCACCGCCGTGCAGGCCGACCGCGTCTTCCCCGGATCGGCCGACATCCGGGCGCTCACGGGGATGATGTCGTAGCGGCGCTCAGGTCCGGGTCACCAGCCACAGCCCCACGACGCACAGCCCGATCCCGGTGAGCCGGCCCGGGGTCAGCGCCTCGCGGTACACCACCGCACCGACCCCGACGAGCACCAGGGCGACCGTCGCGTTCGCCGTGATCGAGGCGGTGCTGAGTCGCCACCCGGCACGGTACGCGAGCAGGAAGCCGAGCTCGATCGCCACGATGCCGGCGCCGACCGCGAGGGTGCTGGCGTTGAGCGCGCGCCACCCGCCCCGCACGGCGCCCTCGGCCGCCAGGAACGGGACGGTCACCAGGGTCACCACGATGGCCACCAGGTAGGCACCGAGGGTCGCGACGACCGGGTCGGCGTCGCGGGGGATCGCGCGCTGGCCGAGGTGATAGATCACGTTGCCCGCGATCACGAGCAGGATGGCAAGCCAGGCCATGTCCGACCCTCCGAAGGGAAGGCGGAAAGCTAGGGCACCGGGGGACGCTACGCGCTGGCGGGTTGGTTCAGGTCGCGATCGAGCGTCAGGGTGAACTTCCGGTCGGGTTCGGTGAGCCACTGGTCGTAGTACGGGGAGTAGTCGCGCACGTTGATCGTGCGCCCATCGGCACCGACCTCGACCAACCGCAGGAAGCCGCCGCCACCCATCTTCCGGTCCGGCTGGACGCCGCACTGGTAGTTGACGAGCATCTGGTGCACGGCGCGGCCCGCGTCATTGCCGCTCGCGAGGTAGCCGATGCCGTCGTTCAGGACGTGGCCGTTGACGGTGAAGACGAACTGCCGGTGGCGTCGGACCAGCTTCTGCCAGAGCGCCTCGCCATCGTTGACGCCCTCGACCGCGAGCGCGGGATCGGTGCCGACGGCATAGCCGTTGGGGTTCCAGCTCTGCTCGCGCCCGCGGGTCGCCCAGTCGAAGCGAGTCTCATCCGAATACATGTAGGCGTGCGTCACGAGGATCGCGTGATGCTCGGGGTGCGCCGTCAGCACCGTGTTCGCCCACTCCACCACGGCATCGCGCGGCCCGAACTCCAGGCCCAGCAGGAGCCACTTCACGTCGCCGATCGTGACCTCGAGGAAGCTGTTCTCGGAGCGCCCGAACGTCATCGGGTTGCGCTGGATGAAGAAGTCGCTGAAGTGCGAGTCCCGGCTGCGGGCGCTTCCCCACGGCCCCATGTCGTGGTTGCCGGGGACGAGCAGGTGGGGGATGGCGGCCTGCGTGAGGAACACGGGGCCGCGCAGGTTGACGGC
>ERZ795053.750-NODE-750-length-41407-cov-10.284315_pt1 | contig 41407 bp, 34 predicted proteins | sample MGYA00375137_ERZ795053 | MGnify/ENA primary metagenome ERZ795053 (study PRJEB30182, sample SAMN05720284) | activated sludge metagenome | isolation source: Anaerobic digester | place: Hong Kong | collected 2014-12-17 ... | reverse complement strand
AAATACGTAAACACGTAATCAGAGATCTCTCCGTGCGCCACTTTCAGTTGGCTTATTCGAGATGACAGGTGTTAAGAAAGCTATTCGCTAATTGCGCCGTTTTTCGAGTTTTTGGAATTCAGGAAAGAGTTCTCCATTCCAAAGGAACGATGATATTCCCCTTCTCGGAGGGGAAGGAAAGGGGTGGGTTTTTCGAATTGCAAAATAGGAATACAATACTTTGTGACCTTCGTGCCTTTGTGGTTAAAATGCAATACCCTTTACGCTTTTCGTACAAAGCATATTACTTCATTCAATGAGGCCCTCCAGACCTGAGTATTTACAATTCCGCCCGGTGGACTACGACCCTTATCCATTTCCCAATTAACTTGCTTACCTTGTTGCAAATCATTCCGGTATGAGAAAATTAATTCTGCTCCTCTTTCTAGGCCCATGTTTGTTAGCTCAGGATGTCCGCTTGCCGCGCAGTACTCCTGAAAAAGAAGGGGTGCATTCGGAAGGTATCCTGCAGTTTTTGGATGCGGCGGAGTCTGTGTCTTCGAAAGGCATCCAGTTCCATAGCATGATGCTATTACGGCATGGCAAAGTAGTCGCTGAAGGTTGGTGGTCCCCCTATCGATCGGACCTGAAACATACCATGTATTCGGTGAGTAAAAGTTATACGGCTACTGCGATTGGATTTGCTGTGGCTGAGGGCAGGATGACGGTAAATGACCCGGTTATTTCTTTTTTCCCGGATCTGTTGCCGGATACCATCAGTCCGCATCTGGCCGCCATGAAAGTGAAAGACCTGCTGAGCATGAGTGGGGGATATGAAAAAGAGCCAAACCAGATCGTGACGGGAGACGACTGGGTGAAGAATTTCTTGGCTGCACCGGTTCCATTGGAGCCCGGGACCCATTTTCTCTACAATTCCATGGGCACCTATGTACTGTCTGCTATTGTCACAAAAGTAACCGGTCAGACCGCCCTTGAATATTTACAGCCCCGCTTATTTGACCCCTTAGGGATCCATGGCCTGGACTGGGAGACCAGTCCTGCGGGTATCAACACGGGAGGCTGGGGATTGCGCCAGCGCACCGAGGATATGGCAAAATTCGGTCAGCTCTTTTTGCAACGTGGCAAATGGGGAGGGAAGCAAATATTGCCTATGGGTTGGGTTGAGGAAGCCAGTAGTCGTAAGATCTGGCAAAATCCGGATGCTACCCAGGCACAGAAAGACTCCAGCGACTGGTTGCAGGGTTATTGTTATCAAATGTGGAGAGGGCGTCATGACAGTTACCGGGGTGACGGGGCCATGGGGCAATTCATCATCATCCTGCCCGAGAAGGACGCAGTCATCATTACTACGGCAGAAGTCAATGACATGCAAAAAGAATTCAACCTGATCTGGAAATACCTCTATAATGCAATATCAGACCAAAACGTTTTGCCCGAATCGAAAGCATGCGTCGCCTTGGCCGATCGGCTAGCTCAACTGGGTTATGAACCTTTGTCGGGGATAGTAAATCCGGCAATGGAGCAGAAACTGTCGGGAAGGACTTTGAAATTTGCAGAAAATGGGATAGGCTATGAATCCATGCGGCTGGTTTTTGCAAAAGATCATTCGTTTGTTCAATTTCAGCAAGAAGAACAGAATTACCGGATCCGGATCGGAAATGGAACATGGGCGCTGGACAATACCATCCGAAAGGGGCCTTACCTGGTAGCACGGGCTGCTAATAATATGGAAGGCCTTCCGCCATTTCAAACGGCGAGCAGTTATTATTGGGAGGACGAGCATACCTTAAAGTTGTTGCTCCGGTACATTGATAGTCCTCATACAGAGTTTATTACGTTATCCTTTGCAGGGGACGACGCCGAAGTTACCTTCAGCCATTCCTTCCTGGGCAACAATCCTCCAGAAAAATTAATGGTTCATTTGGAGTGATGCGACCTTTCTTTAGCGCACTTCGAATTTGCATGCTTCCCGTACCACTTGGTGGTTTTTTCTTTAAGTCCAATTAAGTAATTGACTTTCAGATGATTGTGATCTGAGTTGCCGATAAATTGAGTGACCAGGTCATCCGGGCAGTTAGCCAGGTGGAGAATGGGAAGGAAATAAAGACCTCTCTTTTGAAAGGAAAATGTCTAATTTTCGATTCTTTTTAATTCAGACGCCATGTCGAACACCCGGTCGCAAGGTAAAACCAAAGCAAAGTCCCCTGGTATTTTTAGCCTCTTAAAGCCTTATCAGGGGCTTATCGTCTTATTGTTGGTGTTTGCTCTCTTGGGCAATTCCATCAACCTGATCTTACCGAAGATCATTGCTTCGGCCATCGATTCCTATCCGGATAACTACCGACTCCAATCCATCCTGACCCGCTATTTCGGGGCAGCACTCGCCGTATTTGTTTTCACCTGGTTGCAGGGAATTGTGCAGGTCTATGCATCCGAGAAAGTTGCCCGAGATTTGCGCACCTCGCTGTCCAAGAAGATTTCCAGGCAAAGCAGTGCGTTCATCGAGAAATCCAATCCGTCAAAATTGCTGACAAACCTAACTGCAGATGTCGACTCCATTAAGACCTTTGTGTCACAGGCGATTGTTTCCATCGTTTCATCCCTCATCATTATCATTGGCGCCAGTATCCTTTTATTTTCAATTGACTGGAAACTGGCTTTGGCCATTGTAGCGATCATTCCAATCATCGGAGGCGCTTTTGCCATTGTATTAAAAAAAGTGCGTGCGATATTTATCCAGAGCCGGGCAGTGGTCGACCGGTTAAATAAAATTATCAACGAAAGCATCCTTGGTGCCGCGTTGATCCGGGTGATCAATTCGCAACAACCGGAATATGTAAAGTTTTTAGATGCAAATACCAAAGCCAAGGATTACGGGATGAGTATCCTCAAACTATTTGCGACCCTGATACCCATTATCGTACTTACGGCGAATTTTGCATCCTTGTCCATACTGGTTCTTGGGGGGCATTTTGTTATCCAGGAGAGTATGACCATCGGTGACTTTGCTGCTTTCAACAGCTATCTCTCCATGTTGATTTTTCCCATTTTAGTCATCGGATTCATGAGCAATGTGATCGCACAGGCTACAGCGAGTTATCATCGCATTGATGGCGTTCTGCACGCACCGGATCCGGTAGACTATGCCACCGTGGCCGCTCCATTGGAAGGGAAGATCGAGCTGAGCCATGTCTCGCTAAATTATGGCGATAAAATTGCGCTGCAGGACATCTCATTCCAGGTCTTACCAGGCACTACGCTGGCTGTAATTGGCCCTACTGCAGCAGGTAAGACTCAATTGTTATACCTATTGACCGGACTGCTTCCGCCGACTTCCGGAAAAATCTATTTTGATGGCCATGAGTTGGAGTCCTATGTTAAGGAAGAGTTTTATCGTCAGGTAGGATTCGTTTTTCAGGACAGTATTTTATTCAATATGAGCATTCGTGAAAATATTGCATTCAGTAATGAAGTCACGGATGAATTGTTGGAGAAAGCAATTGTCACCGCCGAATTAAGAGAATTCATCAATTCACTTCCGGATAAATTGGATACGATCGTATCAGAGCGGGGAACCTCCTTATCCGGTGGCCAAAAACAGCGTTTAATGCTGGCTCGAGCACTCGCCATTAATCCCAGGATTTTGTTGCTGGATGACTTTACGGCACGGGTTGATACCAGTACGGAGACCCGGATCTTGAAAAATTTGAGGCAGAATTACCCGGGAATCACGCTGATCTCTGTCACTCAGAAAATTGCGACCGCAGAACTATTTGACCAGATCATCGTGCTGATGGAAGGTGAAATCGTTGCCCGGGGGGTACATCAGGACTTGCTCAAGGAAAGTCTGGAGTACGTACAGATTTATAATTCACAACAAAGTACCAGCAATTATGAGTTACAATCTCAATGAGGTTGCCAAACAACAGCAGAAGACATCCAGCCTGCGGGCTTTGCAAAAATTGCTGCGCCTGATCCGCGAAGAGCGTAAAACCATGTTGCTTGCTTTGTTAGCAATTGTAACCAATTCGGGATTAAATCTGTTGGCACCGTTTATTATAGGCCATGTTATCGATACTTACGTGGTCAATAAGGATTTCCAGGGCGTTTTGCGCTGGGGCGGGATCCTGCTGGTGATGTATCTTATCGCATTTGTCGCCAATTATCTGCAAACAGTTATGATGGGCGGTGTTGGTCAGCGGATGCTCTTTAAATTAAGAAATACCATCTTCAATAAATTGCAGGAATTACCGGTTGCCTTTTTTAGCGTCAATAAAGCTGGGGACCTTATTTCAAGGGTGAATAATGACTCAGACAAGATCAATCAATTTTTCTCCCAGTCGCTGATGCAGTTTATAGGAACCATTGTGACCATGACCGGTGCCGGTATTTTTCTACTTGCTATTAATATTGAACTGGGTGTTGCTACCTTATTACCGGCAGTACTGATTTTTTTATTTACAAAATTCAGTTCTTCCTGGGTGAAAAATAAAAATGCCATCAGCATGCAGCGTACGGGTGGCTTAAGTGCAGAGATCCAGGAAAGCCTGCAGAACTTTAAAGTCATTGTGGCATTTAACCGGAGAGATTATTTCCGGGATCGGTTTGAAGTGGCTAATGAACACAATTATACCGCTGCGTTGAAAGCCGGCATTGCCAATAATATCTTTATTCCGGTTTACGGTTTGTTTGCGGCATTGGCACAACTCATCGTTCTGGTCGTAGGCATTCATCTGATCAGCATTCAGGCTTTTACCATCGGTTTGCTGGTTAGTTATCTGGCTTATGCGGTTAATTTTTACAACCCTTTGCGGCAATTGGCTGCACTATGGGCAAACTTTCAGGCTGCAATGGCAAGTTGGGACCGTATTTCTTTCATGTTGAACATGGAAAATAACATGCAGCAATTGGATTCTCCGGACCCTGTCGCTCCGACCGACACCGTCATTGAATTTAAAGGAGTCTCCTTTGGCTACATTCCTGAAACCGAAATATTGCATCATATTAATTTCAAATTGGAGCGCGGTAAGACGTATGCACTCGTTGGTCCTACCGGAGGTGGTAAAACCACGACGGCATCACTCATTGCCAGGCTCTATGATCCCACGAAAGGAGAAGTTCTGCTGGATGGCAGGGATATTCGCAGTTTTTCTCCCGAAGAACGAACCCGGAAAATTGGTTTTATCCTTCAGGAACCGGTCCTTTTCTCAGGAACCGTCCGGGAAAACATTATTTATGGGAATAGCCTGTACGAACAGGAGGGCGGCGAGCTGGAAAAAACCATCCGGGAAGCAGGTCTGCAGCGTATCCTGAGCACCTTTGATAAGGGACTGGACACGGAGATTGGAACCGGAGGGGAGAGTATAAGTTTGGGCCAGCGACAGCTCATTGCATTCATGCGGGCTGTTCTGCGCAAGCCGGAAATCCTCATCCTGGACGAGGCTACTGCCAACATCGATACCATCACCGAACAAGTATTGGAGGATATTCTTAATCATCTGCCGGATTATACAACCCGGGTGATTATCGCCCACCGGCTCAATACCATCCAGAATGCCGACGAAATCTTTTTTGTCAATGCAGGCGAAATGGTCCGGGCCGGCTCGTTTGAACATGCGGTGGATATGCTTTTACATAATGAGCGCAAGAGTTAGCTTCCATCAGCGGAATAGGTGATCCCTGAACCGTCGACTGAGGATCAGTCTTTTACCGTTAAGCAGTTCTATCCAATAATCCCCGTGGGAGCGGGGCGTCAATTGCCGGATCGCTTTAATTCGGACCAGATGTGACCGGTGAATACGAACAAACTGATTGGGGTCTAATTGCGATTCCAGCCGGGACAAGGAATCACGCAGTAAATATTTTTGTTCGGCCGTGTGGATTTCTACATATTTATCGTCGGACGCAAAATAAAGGACGTCCTCCATGGCATTCGGAATAATGCGCGACCCGGTGGACACCATAATCCGGTCCAGGAATTGCTGCGGTTTTTTAATACTTGCCAATAATTGCTGGAAAAGCTCCGATTGATTTTTCTTCGATTGAATTTGCTCGACCGCTTTATGGAATGCAATTTGAAAACGCTCCCGGTCAAATGGCTTTAATAAATAGTCAACGGCATGGACTTCAAATGCTTTTACCGCATAATGGTCAAACGCGGTTATAAAAATGACCGGCGGCATGAATTCGACGCCAACTTCAGCAATCACTTCAAATCCGGACTTTCCGGGCATTTGAATATCCAATAAGACCAGATCCGGCTTTAATTGATTTATTTTTTCGACCGCAAGGTCTCCGTCTTCCGCTACATATATCTTTTCCACCAAAGGTTCGTCACTTAAAAGCGACAGTAATTTCCTGCGGGCAGGCGATTCGTCATCGACCACCAGAATTTTCATCCAGGCATTCATGCGGCACGCGGTAAAGGAATTTCAATACGGATGGAAAGTCCGCCATCATCCCTGTTTTGCAATTCAAATTTAAAATGATCCCGGTAGTGGTTTTCCAGTCTCTCCAGCGTGTTTTAAGTCCGATCCCTGATCCTTTACTAGGTTGAATGCCCGGGCCGTCATCGGTTATCGTGATTTGCAAATTATCTTGAATGATTTTCGCATTCAGACAAATGTGTATTTTTCCCTTGCTTTCCACGCCATATTTAATGGCATTTTCCAATAATGGTTGAAGTATAAATACAGGCAATAAAGCCTGACCTGCCAGCTCTTCCCGGGAAATCTGGATGTACAACTTGTCTTTAAACCGGATTTCCATGATTTTCAGGTAATGCCGGATCAACCGGATTTCTTCGTCAAGCGTATGTTCTGATTGTTTTATTTGGAACGTGGACCGGAGCATGTCACTCAGATTGGCCATCATACGATCTGCTGCATCCAGGTTTTCATACATGATCCCCGATATTGCATTGAGTGTATTGAATAGAAAATGCGGATTAAGCTGCATCTGCAACATTTCTAATCGTGCTTTCGAAAGCTGTTCTTCAAGCTGTACGGTACGTATTTGTTGTAGTTGTTGTTCTCTGAATTGTTTAAATAAAGTGAACAACCCGTAGACCACCCAATAAAAGATAAATTGCTTCAGATACTCCATAATAAAACGGTACCCAAGGATCCCATAAAAGGTATTGTAGGCACCAATTCCAAACCAATGGTATAATGGAGTACGCACCGAGTACATCAAAAAAGTATGGGACGCACCAAAGATGATGGTTACCAGCAGGTGAAGCGGAAGCCTGCTCCGGAAATTGTTTTTGGTAATGGGATACCTTTGGAAAAACCAGAATAGTGCAGCTATCAATGGCAATAAAAGCCATACGCCGGATAATTCATTGACAAAATAACGGAGCCATTGTACCGGATTGCCATCCGCCATGTCGTCGGTGACCAGGACACCGACACTTAATAGCCCTAACAGGTTAAGGAAAATGAATATCCAGAGCCATTTGTGCTTAATCAAATCCACGGTTAAAGTTGCAATTTGTTCATTTTTGAATGGATTCGTTGCTTCATCGGTTTATGCTGGTCAAAGCTATTTCCGCTGCCAGCGGAAAGACGCTTTAAAAAACCATGTGCCCTGACTTTGGTTGAATTCGTTACCGGCAATATAATCCATTCCATTCCATTCCTGTTTGTCAAATTGCGATCCATAACCCAAATAAATGACTGTGCCAGGAATCCAGGTAAAAGAAAGTAACAAATCCTCCCGGAATTTATGCACGTAGGCATTGTATTCCGAAATGGCCCGAAAGAATAAATATTTATTGAATTGCCACACGGTACTATTACGCCAGATGGTTACAGAATAAAGGGTTTCAGCAGATGCTTTGGGGTGAAAATTACCAAAGCTTACATTCAATTGGGTCGATAATTTGGCGATGGGCTGCAGCCGGATACTTGCCCTCAACTGTTGCTCGTAACCTCCCAGCGGTTCATCGTAGTTGTAATAAATCGCCTGACCGTAACGCCAATCCAATCCAAGGCCTAACCAGTTAAACGGTTGGCTGCCCGCCTCCAATCGAACAGCGTTTCTGCTAAATCGCTGACCGGCGAATATTTCATTGGCTAGCCAGGCCGAGACGGTTATTTCACTTTGTCTGGGCAAACCCAATTCGATGCCAAAGATGTTGAGGGTTTCCCACAGTTTTGCAGCGTGGTCAAACCCTTGCCGGGACCAATAATAGGGAGACAGCCGTTGTAAGGCTTTCTTCTCGTAATAGAAATTCCGGACCAATACCACAGGGATGGTCGTAATGCCTGTTCGAGTCACATAACCGAGCCGGGTATCAAAATTTTGGGATACGTCGAAAATTCCGGTATGGAAATTCCAGTTCCGTGCATCGTAACGCCAGACTGTGCCCGCAGAATGACCATGCAGTTGCCTCGCATCCCGGCTAAAGGATTCAAATCCATGAAACTCAAACCGGCTTTGATTGCCGGTCCGAAGACGCCCGTCCATCCCGGTGACATAATTTGCTTGTCCATCGTAATTCCAGCCGGTAAAAAAGCCACCGATGTAACTGTCAGCTTGCAGCAAACGGCCATAACGCAACACGGAAAAGTGGGCATCCTCATGTGTCGGCGTACTCCCTAATGTGCCCGGATACTGGTCAAGTGCGTAGAGCGCCGCCAGGACATTCTTTTGATTTATCCGGCCGGTAAGCTTAAGGCCAATTTGGGGATCAACGATAGATCTTGTATTGACCAATTGCTGGAGATAGGTACCATCCAGGCTGGCACTGAATCCGAAAAGATCCTGGCCTTCCTGGAAAAAGGGTCGTTTTTCGGGATAAAACAGGGCGGAACGGAGGTTGACGTCAATTTGGCTGGCATCGGATTCTACCTGTGAAAAATCCGGATTGTAGGTTGCATCCAGCGTGAGGTTGGAAGTGATGCCTATTTTTGCAGTAACCCCCAAATCTGTTTTCCAGGGCCCCGGCTGCAATTTTCCAGCCATTGCCTGATCATGCCGGCCTAATGTTATTGCCGGTAATATTTCCAGGACATTTTTACTCCGAAGCCCCGCTAGGCTTATTTTCTGAAATTGGGTTAGGGCCGCTCCCCACTCAGGTCTGAATTCAGGGTAATCATCTTCTTCCGACTTCCTACTGATAAAACGGGCGATTTTAAAGCCCATGGTTAGGGTATCGCGGTTGGCAAAGCGTAAATTATTTACCGGGATAGCCATTTCTACAATGTAACCGTCGGAAGTGTCACGGCTGGCACTTTGCCAAACCATATCCAGCAATGCATTTGGGGACGCCGACGCATCAAGTGTACCATCGGCCTGGATGCCTAATGGATTGGACAGAAAAAAATAAGCAGATAGTTCATCATTATCAGCATCAAGGCAAAAAGCAATCCAGTCGTCTCCATCGACCTGGTCCCTGGCCGACAAACTGGCTTTTATTCTGCCCGGCTGGGAATCATGGCAATATGCGGCAAAATAAATATAGGATTGATCATAGGTCAGATATGCAGTGGTAGCTTCTGAAGGTGGTAGTCCGAAATCAGGCTGGATGGTTTTAAAATCCTGGAATACCATCGCCTCTTGCCAGGCAGGGTCATCCAGCTTCCCATCAATCGTTATATTCCCGGATGACTGGACCAGGTGGATAGGGGAGCCGGCGGCCGATAAGGAAATCGTGCTTCCAAAAAAGACGATAATTGTCGTAGCGATCTGGATATTCATAACGAGGACCGGATTGACTTTTTTGATTCCACATCAAAAATCAGCAATTCGAAACCACTACGAAATGGAAGAGTCGTAAGCAGGATTACTTAGTCCGTGAGTGGGACTATGGATGACCTGATTTTGGAACGTCCGGTGAGTTTTTGAATAAAATGATTGCCTCCTGCTACATCTTGATGAATTTGACGGTGGAAGGACTTTGATGGGGGGCTATCCAGTGGACGAAATAGATTCCTCCTGGGTAGGAACTAATGTCGAGCCGGATATCCTTACTGTGAACGGTCCGGGTTTCTATTATTTGACCATTGATCGTTACCACCTGAAGCGTTCCTTGTGGTAATGGAAGAAGAATTTGAACATAATCCTGACCAATCGAAGGGGATATCCGTAAAGCTGCCTGATCCTGGGATGGCTCCCGGCCCGTGGTTGCATCACGTCCTTCAATAGCGCCGATAGAAGGTGGATCCAAGAAAGCGTTGCCAAAAAAATCAGTCACCGGCCCATCCTGTCCAATTCCTTGGCCGATGACCGGGCTGTTTAATGCCGGTTGAAAATTGCCATTCTCCGGATCGGACAGCAGCGGGTCACCCGTCAGTTGGCCCGGATCATTGACCGGCAAAATAGGACTCCAGTTGGCAGAGGACTCATTGTACCAAAAATTATTTTGAATGATAAAGGACTGCGGGTCGGTATCCGGTCCAACATTGACCTCCGTTAGATCGTGTTCCAGAATGATCAGGTTGTTTTGGAAGACATTATCGGAACAAGCCAGGAATCCGGATTCCGTTGTCTCTTGTAAGATCCGGAAAACCCAGTTGGCCGGATGATAAATGGTGTTATTGATGACTTTGACACGAATACTTCCAACATAAGCTACCGGCGACCAGGACCCTATGAACAGGTTGGAAAATACGTCCAGATCTGCAGCTTCGAAAGCATCCTGAATGGGATTGGCCAGCGGAGGCCGAAAATATTCCAGTCCCGTACTGCCTCCCAGGTTGACGGCCCGTTGTCCTAAATCTTTAAGGATATTGCGCTGGATCCTGATGGATTGAGTTCCACCTTTTGCTTGTATGCCGGTTACACCAGCACGATCGAAATAATTGTCCTGGATGACTCCCTGATGACATCCTACCATATCGATGCCGCTACCGCCTTCTCCTCCATCTGTAAATGAACAATTTTCAACCAGGAAATTTTCTAGTCCGGATAACTTCAGCAGGTCGTTGTTTCCATCTGCAGCCATATCCCGGAATACACAATTTCGCACCGTAATATGGTGTGTAGAAGCATCGTAATTGCCCCCGTCGTCTATATTAATCCCGTTCCCGGTTTGTTGTTCAACGATCAGATTTTCCAGGGTCAAATACGAACAGCTCACGAGGTGGAGCGCTTCAGTGCCGCCGCGAAAGATCACGGATGTGCCGGAGGCCGGTTTTATGACAATGGGATCCTCAGCACTTCCGTGCCAGTTTTCGAGAAATTGAGTGCCATCCTGATACACCTCATCCAGGAGTAAGAGGGTGTCTCCGGGTGAAACCAGGTTATTGACTTCTTCAAGCCGGTAGAAATCTCCTTTTTGACCGATGGTGATGGAGCGGGAATTTGCATAAAATGGAAGGATAAGAAAAAGCAACAAGATGGCCTGATTCCGCATTGTGGATGGATTTTACCTATTAAACGATGAAGATGGATGCAGCAATATACATCAACTGGAAGGTGCCAGAAGGAATTAAAGGATTAATGAATTTGATCGGAATACAACCCAAGTTCGGAAATCACTGTATCCACAGGAATGTCGTGTGCGTCGTGTGGCACAAAATCCGCAATTTGTTCCGCAAAACAGATGCCTACCTTTATCGCAGAAGGGTGATCAACCAGGAAATGATCGTAATATCCGGCGCCGTATCCCAGGCGATTTCCTTGGGGGTCAAAAGCCAGTCCGGGAACCAGAATAACGTCATATGGCCCGGAATCGATTATTTCGACCCGTGGATGACTGGTGCCGAAAACTCCTGAGGCAAGATCATCCGGGTCCTTCAAAACCAGGTGTTCCAACTTTCTGTCAGCCAGGGTTTTAGGAACGGATAATTCGATGCCTGCTCCCAGCGCCCATCGAATCACCGGCCAAATGTTAACTTCTTCATCCATGGGAAGAAAGGTATGGATCCGGCGGGCTTTCCAGGTGAGCAGCGTTTCTTTGAGTTGAAGACAGATTGCTGCTTCCGCCCGGGTTTTCTCTTCGGGAGCCATGGCGTCTCTTAATTGCCGGAAATACCGGCGCATGGATTTTTTTAATGCATTGTTATTTTCTATTGCTCCCATTATCCTAAAACTAGTGCATTTATTGATTCATCTGTGAAAGTGTCAATCGACAAATGCTAGCCCTGCACCCTGCAGGGTATTGATAGCTACCTCCCAATTTGGTTCTGTAACCAGGATGTAATCCGTTAGATATGTTGAAATCGCGAAAATCGGAATCGCGGCCTCAGCGAGTGGGGCAATAATCTGTTGTAGAATGCCCGTAAGGGAAAAGTCCAGGGGACCTTCCACGTAAATACCCTTCCAAATTGGCTCCACCTTCCGGTCTTTTGGGATATAGTCCATTGCACAAACAAGGGAGCATTCCTCAGTGGTCCGGACCAGCTGAAAGAATGGACTCTGGTATACCCACTCCGGCACCGGTTCGTGCATGGGCAGTTGGAAAATTCCCAGTGAAAAGTTCAACCGACGAAGCTTTATATCAGATTTCATTAGTACGTCTATTCATCAGAGAAATACAATTGGTGCAATTAAGTAAATTTATCGCCTGGCCGGAATGGTTTAGTGCAATATTTAATCCGTATCAGGTCCTAATCATTAAACCTGGATGATCATGAATCGTTTTTCGATGATTCTTTTTCTTTTAATCAGCTTAACCACGCTGGGTGGATTCGTGGAAATGGATCCGGTCTTGACGGTTTACCTGATCGGAGACTCCACCATGGCAGATAAGCCAGGGACTCCGGAAGAAAACCCGGAAAGGGGCTGGGGCCAGCTCTTTAAGACATTTTTCGATAACCGGGTCCAGGTTGAAAATCATGCCGTTAATGGCAGGAGTTCAAAAAGCTTCCTGGATGAAGGACGCTGGGATGACATTGTTCGGGATTTGCGACCAGGTGATTATGTTTTTATTCAATTCGGACATAATGACGAAAAGGAGCAGGATCCGGCGCGGTATACCAATCCTTATACCGGCTATCGATTCAACCTGGTCAAATTTGTCAAAGATACCCGCATGAAAGGCGCGAATCCGGTTTTGCTTTCTCCGATTGTTCGCAGGCATTTCAACGATCAGGGCACCCTGACGGATACCCACGGTGCCTATCCCATGGTGTGCCGCCAAGTAGCTGACGAGATGGATGTGCCATTCATTGATATGCAATGGTTGACCGAGCGAATGGTAGCTAAAATGGGACCTGAGGATTCCAAAATGCTCTATTTGTGGGTACCCCCGGGAAAGTATGCCGCTTTACCGGATGGAAAACAAGACGATACCCATTTAAATCCCGAAGGGGCAAGACAATTTGCTATGCTGGTCATTGAAAGTATTCGAGCACTTCAATTACCTTTGCGAATGTATTGCGCAATCGATTGATATTATCCATTCGACGTTATTTTCAAGATTAAAGGAACCAATGAAACCATTTCTAGATGAGGATTTCCTGCTGGAAAACCAAACAGCAAAAACGCTGTACCATGATTATGCAAAAGAAATGGCCATCATTGATTACCACAATCATTTGCCACCCCAGGAAATCGCCGATGATAAGAATTTCCCAAACATTACTGCGATCTGGCTCCATGGAGATCATTACAAATGGAGGGCGATGCGAACCCTTGGCATTCGGGAGCACTTCATAACCGGTGCAGCCACCGATGCCGAAAAATTTCAAAAATGGGCTGAGGTGGTGCCTTTTACGGCCCGTAATCCGCTGTTTCATTGGACGCACCTGGAACTCAAGCGGTATTTTGGAGTCTCTGAAATATTGAATGCATCTTCTGGTCCGGGAATTTACAAACATGCATCGGACTTGTTGACGACCCCGGAATTTTCGACCAGGTCCCTATTGCGGAAAATGAAGGTCGAAGTGGTCTGTACCACGGATGATCCTGCTGATGACCTGCGATACCACCAACAGGTGTACCGTGAAGGATTCACTACCCGAATGCTCCCGGCCTTTCGGCCGGACAAAGCCATACTGATTGAGCGGGATGGCTATATGGAATACATCTCCAACCTCGCAGAAGTTTCTAACCGGTCTATCGACACGGTCGACGATCTGCTGGAGGTTTTGCAAAGTCGCGTTAAATATTTTAGTGAAAATGGATGTAAACTGGCTGACCATGGACTGGATTACATCTTTGCATCGGATTATACGGAGAAAGAGGTTAATGATATCTTCCAGAAGAAACGTAGCGGCTCCTTTATTACTCGTGAGGAAGCTTTGAAATTCCAGTCCCATGTCCTTTTTGAATTGGGTAAGATGTACGCGTCCGAGGGATGGGTGCAACAGTTTCACCTGGGTGCGTTACGTAATGCCAATACCCGTATGCTGCGTGAATTGGGCCCGGATACGGGCTTTGATAGTATTGGAGATTATCCACAAGCCCAATCACTGGCTTATTTCCTGAACCGGCTCGACAATGAAAATAAACTTGCCAAAACCGTATTGTATAACCTCAACCCGGCCGACAATGAAATCATAGCCAGCATGATAGGTAATTTTAACGATGGAAGTGTGCGGGGAAAGATGCAATTTGGATCAGGCTGGTGGTTTCTTGATCAGAAAGATGGTATGGAGCGGCAAATCAATGCCCTTTCAAACATTGGTTTGTTGAGTTGCTTCATCGGGATGCTCACGGACAGTCGGAGTTTCCTTTCATTTCCCCGTCATGAATATTTCCGCCGCATCTTATGTAATTTGATAGGCAGGGACGTCCATAATGGTGAGCTGCCGGATGATACCAAATGGCTGGGTAGCCTGGTCCAGGATATTTGTTATAACAACGCCAGGCATTATTTTGACTTTGAATAACTCGAATGATCTATGAAGAAAATTGTCACCTTCGGTGAAATTATGCTACGGCTTACGCCACCCGGATTTCTACGATTTTCCCAGGCGCCTTCCTTTGATGTAGTCTATGGCGGAGGGGAATCCAACGTTGCCGTTTCCCTGGCAAATTATGGGCTACCCGTTGACTTTGTAAGTCGGATCCCTGCCAACGAGATAGGAGAATGTGCCATTATGGAAATGAAAAAACGTTCCGTGGGCACACAACATATCCTGCGCGGTGGCGAACGGTTGGGGATTTATTTCCTCGAAATGGGTGCTATGGCGCGAGGAAGCAAGGTCGTCTATGATCGGGCTCATAGTGGTATGGCCTCCATGACCAAAGGGATGGTGGACTGGGATGAAGTATTCCGAGATGCCCAATGGTTTCATTGGACGGGTATAACGCCAGCAATATCCCAGGGGGCTGCTGAAGCAACACTGGAAGCCATCCACGCCGCTAACCGGCTCGGGATAACCGTTTCTACGGACCTGAATTACCGGAAGAACCTCTGGAAATATGGGAAGAAGTCATCCGAAGTTATGCCGGAACTCGTGGCCGGTTGTGACGTGATCCTTGGTAATGAGGAAGATGCTGAGAAACATTTTGGCATCCATCCGGAAGGGGTTGACGTGACCCGGGAAGATTCCATGGATGCTATGGCCTATCAGTCGGTTTGCCAGCAGCTGATGACTCGTTTTCCCAGGTGTAAAAAAGCCATCATTACGCTGAGGGGAAGTATTTCGGCTTCACATAATACCTGGACCGGCGTCTTGTACAATGGAAAAGAGCTATTGGTCGCACCCAGTTACAACATCACCCACATGGTGGACCGGGTCGGCGGAGGTGATAGTTTTATGGGTGGACTGATCTACGGCCTGTTGACCTACCCGGACGATCAGCAAGCGCTTAATTTTGCAGTAGCCGCGTCGTGTCTCAAACATTCCATTTATGGTGATGCCAACCTGGTCACTGTCGGTGAGGTACAGCAGCTCATGAAAGGGGATGCCAGCGGGCGAGTATCCCGATAAATGTTGAATGTTGAATGTTGAATTTTGAATGTATTCCAAATCTTAAATCGTAATTCAATACATGGCTCGTTTTACACGATTACAAGTTGCACAGACCATGGCTTCAAATGGTATGGTGCCACTCTATTACCACTCGGATGTGGCGTTAGGAAAAGAAATCCTGAAAGCTTGCTACCTGGGAGGGGCCCGGTTACTGGAGTTTACCAACCGTGGAGATTACGCACATGAGGTATTCGGGGAGCTCAATAAATATTGTGCTAAGGAATTGCCTGAAATGATTTTGGGCGTTGGATCTGTGACCGATGGGGGTACCGCTTCATTGTATCTTCAACTAGGAGCCAATTTTGTTGTCACCCCGGTACTGCGCGAGGATATCGCCATCGTGTGCAACCGTAAAAAGGTATTATGGTCCCCTGGTTGCGGTTCCCTGACCGAGATTTGCCGTGCCGAAGAGCTGGGCTGCGAAATTGTGAAATTATTCCCCGGAGGCACCTATGGTCCTGAATTTGTCAAAGCCATCCTCGGCCCGCAGCCATGGACAAGCATCATGCCTACCGGCGGTGTTTCCCCCACCCGGGAAAGCCTAAAGTCCTGGTTTGATGCCGGAGTAACCTGCGTGGGAATGGGATCCCAATTGATCTCCAAACAAGTCATTAAAGATCGTGATTTTGTCGGCTTGGAGCAACAGGTGCGGGAAGCGCTTCAGCTCATCCGGGAATTGCGGAATTAATCCATTTTCGTACGAAATCTTACGACGTGCATAATCCGATATTAAAAGTTCACCCGAAGGATAATGTCCTGGTGGCGTTACGTGACTTAAAAGCAGGTGATCAGGTTGCTCTGGATGGGCTTACCTTTCAGGTGGTTGAAGACATCCCGGCCAAGCACAAGTTTGCCCAGCACGATTTTGAGGTAGGTGATGCAATCATCATGTATGGTGTATTGGTCGGTAAGGCAATAACCCCGATTCCTGTTGGGTCCCGGATAAGCCGCCAAAATGTTTCGCATGACTCCGAGGCATACCAGGTGGGGAACCGTCAATTGGACTGGACAGCTCCTGATATCGCTGATTTCTCGGGCCGGACATTTCAAGGATATCACCGCAAGGACGGCAAGGTGGGCACGCGGAATTACTGGTTAGTACTTCCGCTGGTGTTCTGTGAAAACCGTAATGTCAAGGTTATTCAGGATGCCATGTTGAGTCAATTGGGATATGTGAGCGGGCAAGCTTTTTCTGTGGACATCAATTCGTTGATCCGGCTGTATCGTGACGGCGCAGCCCCTGATGCGATTTTGCAGACACCTGTCATCCGGGAAGCAGAAGATATGGCGAAGCAACGCCTGTTTCCTCAGGTGGACGGGATAAAATTTCTCATTCATGAAGGTGGTTGCGGAGGAACCCGTCAGGATGCGGAAGCATTGACCCGCTTGTTGGCTGGCTATGTAGCTAATGCCAATGTGGCGGGGGCTACGGTATTAAGCCTGGGATGTCAAAATGCCCAATACCAACTGATGGAACAAGCGCTGCAGGAATTTGCCCCCGATTTGGGAAAACCCGTTTATATGCTGGAGCAGCAGAAGAGCCGTTCGGAACGGGATTTTATTGCGGAGGCTGTGAAGCACACGTTCGTTGGATTGATGGAGGCAAACAAATGCCAACGCCAACCTGCACCGTTGTCCAAATTGATACTTGGTCTGGAATGCGGCGGTTCAGATGGATTTTCCGGCATTTCAGCAAACCCGGCGCTAGGTTACGCCTCAGACCTCCTGGTCGCCCTGGGTGCCACCACCGTTTTATCGGAATTTCCTGAATTAAATGGCGTAGAGCAGGAATTAATCAATCGCTGTGTCGATGACCGCACCGCCCATAAATTTGCCGATATCATGAAGGCCTATTCCAGTCGGGCAAAGGCAGTAGGTTCGGGATTTGACATGAACCCATCTCCTGGAAATATTCGCGATGGGTTGATTACCGATGCTATGAAGTCGGCCGGAGCTGCTAAAAAAGGTGGTACATCACCGGTTACCGATGTTTTGGATTATACCGAACAGATTAGTAAACCCGGTCTAAATTTATTGTGCACGCCTGGCAATGATGTAGAATCGACAACGGCTATGGTAGGATCTGGTTCCACGATAATTGTATTTACTACCGGTCTGGGAACGCCGACAGGAAATCCTATTGCACCAACCATCAAAATGGCCAGTAATTCAGTGCTTGCCAGCCGGATGGCGGATATTATAGATGTTAATGCAGGAACCATCATTTCCGGCGAAGACACCATCGAATCCAAAGGCAGGGAATTGCTTGAATACATCATCAAAGTGGCAAGCGGGGAAGCCACCCCACACGCCGAACGGTTGGCACAAGATGATTTTATCCCCTGGAAGCGCGGGGTCTCCTTATAGAGAAAATAGCTTTTGAGAGTCCAAATAATTGATTATTCTTGGAGACGCACATGGTTCGCCAAACTTTCCGAAAATTGATCGGGGTAACCCGTATAAGCAATTAACCGGTTACGACCGGGATCGGAAATACCAAAGACTAAAACACCATATTCTGTGAGTGCGCTATTGCAACAATTGAATAGAACCACCATTCAGGCTCCATCACCGCCGGAGCGGATTCTGCAGTTCGGAGGCGGTAATTTTGTGCGTTGTTTTGTCGGCTGGATCATTCAACAATACAACCGTCAGGCTGCAAAACCCATGGGTATTGTAGTTGTGAAAACAACGGATCGTGGCGATTACCGGGATTGGCAGAAACAGGACGGGCTATACCATGTCCGCATCAGAGGATTTGAAAATGGATCTGTTGTGGACCATACAGAACGCATCGATTGTGTGTCGAGGATCATCCATGTACATCAGGCCTGGGATGAATTTCTTGCTACCGCACAATTACCAGCTATTCGGTACGTCGTCTCCAACACCACCGAGAGCGGGATTCGGTTAAATAACGAGGATCGTTTTGACGACCATCCTCCCCAGGAATTTCCGGCTAAGTTGACGCGCTGGCTCTATCACCGTTATGTGCACTTTAATGGAGCCCCGTCTGCCGGATGTGTGTTTTTACCCTGTGAATTATTAGAGGCTAATGGTGATGCTTTGCTTCATGCCATACTGGATCAAGCCGATGCATGGCGCCTGGACCGGAATTTTATGCGGTGGATCAAAGAATACAATATTTTTTGCAATACCCTGGTGGATCGTATCGTACCAGGGATTCAGAAAGATCAGTTGCCCTCGGTGTGGCAAGAATTGGGATACAGGGATGCCATGGCAACAGAGGGTGAACCCTATCATTTATGGGCTATTGAGGCCCCGGAGTCGGTGAGACAGGAATTGCCACTGGATCAAACAGGGCTCAATGTAGTTTATACCGATGATCTCAAACCTTACCGGACGCAAAAGGTTCGTATTCTCAATGGGGCCCATACGACCATGGTTCCCGTTGCCTTTTTAGCAGGGGTGGAGACGGTGCGGGAAACCATTGAACATCCGGTCCTGGGGCCTTTTGTAGAGCAGGCACTCCGTGAAGAAATCATTCCGGCTATGGGTGGTCCGGCAGGGCCATTAGAACGCTATGCCGAAGTTATTTTGGATCGCTTTCGAAATCCTTCCATTAACCATCGATTGTTAAGCATATCGCTGAATTCCGTTTCAAAATTCAGGGTCCGCGTTCTGCCTTCCCTTTTGGATTATTATCAGAACATCGGGAGGCTGCCACACCGCCTTGTATTTTCATTCGCGTGTTTGTTGCGGTTTTACCGGGGAAGTTGGCAAGGGAATGCCATTCCCCTTGTTGATGAAGAGGAGGTCTTGAAATTTATGCAATTGGTTTGGGAAGATTGTGACGATTGCGCCGAAGACGTCCATCTTTTGGTAGAGCAAATCCTGGCAAAAGATAGATGGTGGGGCAGAGACCTGCGCAAAATAAACGGACTCTCCAGGGCAGTTGCAGAACACCTGCTGTGCATTGAGAATTCCGGAGTATTGGACTGTCTCTCAAATACCAGTGAAAAAATCCAATCGCGATAAAACAAATCAGGTCAATTAAAATCATCAGAAATGAAGCGAATGACTTGCCGGCAATTGGGCGGCGCTTGTGACCAGGAATTTTTTGCCGATACCTTTAAAGAAATGGCTAGCCTTAGTCAGGCGCATGGAAAGGAAATGTTCCAGCAGCAGGACACAGCGCATCTGCAAGCTATGCAGGCCATGCAGGAAATGATGCAAACACCAGATGCTTTTAAAAAATGGTATCAAGCAAAGGAAGAAGAATTTAATGCTCTGGAGGCTATTCCCTGACAGAACTTAAGAATCCATTTCGTGCGGATTGAAATGTATCTGCTGAGTTACCAGGTTGTATCCTCGGACACGCCCAATGCTTTCATGATTCATGGGTTAAGGACAATGGTTTGTTAGGCTTTCCCGATGATTGGTGAATGATGCTTTTTACTTAACTTGTTCGGTTCTTATCTCAGTCAATGGAGAAAATGGCTAGGAATACGGGATCGCTCAAGCCGGTAGAAGTTGTTTTTTTTACTTATCTGCTTACTACATTGCTTGTCATCCTGTTATTTCATTCCAGACTTGAATTTTGGACCGGGCAGGTTGCCATGCGAATGGTCGCATTGATCCTTACAACCGGGTTTTTATTTGCCCGGCAAGGCAGGATTACTGCATTTCTTAGGACATTCACTCCATTTGTTTTTTTGTCCTTTTTTTATTCCGAGACAGCATTGTTCCATCAACTTTTATTTCCGGATTTATTGGATCACTTTTTTGTAGATCTGGATCAGGCCGTCTTTGGATTTCAGCCTGCAATTGCATTTTCTCGAGCGTTCAATTATTCCTTTTTTTCCGAGATGATGTTTTTTGGTTACTTTTCCTACTATGTTTTAATTATAGCAATGCCGGTCTACATCTATGTGCGAGCTGGCAAATCGGCAGGTGAGCGGTTTGCTTTTATTATTATAAATTCCTTGCTGATTTATTACTTGCTTTTCTCTGTTTTTCCGGTTGCCGGTCCTCAGTATTATTTTCCTCCGGGCGAAATTCAGGTTCCGGCTGGCTATTTATTTGAGCCACTGATCCGAATCATCCAGGGATTGGCTGAGCGGCCTACGGGTGCATTTCCCAGTTCCCATGTAAGTATCTGCCTGATGCTGGTCTGGGGAGGTATTAAATATGCAGGTAAGTGGATTTATCTGGTAGTGCCAACCGCTGTGTTACTGATCTTATCTACCATTTACATTGGGGCGCATTATGCGGTTGATGTGATCGGGGGCATTCTGGTTACACCACTGATGTACTGGATTTCTGACATGCTATACAACACACTTTCAAGGTGCCAATTAAAAATTTTGTAATGATGGATATGCGAATAACTGAGGTGCGGACCAAAAAAGAACTGCGGACATTTATACACCTTCCGGCAAGTATCCACCGGAATCATAAAAATTGGGTTCCACCCATTTACATGGATGAATGGGTGTTTTTTAACCCCAAGAAAAATAAAGCATTCTCCCATTCCGATACCATACTCTTTTTGGCGCATCAGGGTGAAGAAGTGGTTGGTCGCATTATGGGCATCATTAATCACCAGTACAATGAAGCCGAAAATCTTAAAGAGTTGCGTTTCTTTTGTCTGGAGACTTTTGAGAATTTTGAGATAGCAGACAAGCTGATTAAAGCAGTTGAAGAATGGGGCAAGAAAAAAGGTATGACCAAATACGTTGGGCCGTTGGGCTTCTCGGATAAAGACCCACAGGGACTGATGGTGGAGGGATTTCAATATTCTCCGGTAATTGCAACGAATTTTAACTTCGAATATTTAGTGGATTATGTGGAGAAGGCCGGCTTTAATAAAAAAGTTGATTTGGTCGTTTATAAATTGGAAGTGCCAAAAGAAGTCCCCGAGTTTTATACTAAAATTTATGATCGCGCCCGGCGAAACAACAGCCATCTGCGCGTAGTAAAATTCAGGAATAAACTACAACTGAAGCCGTACATCAAGCCGGTCTTCCAATTAGTCAATGAAACGTTTCAGGATATCTATGCATTTACGCCCCTCACGGATGAAGAAATGAATGAATTGGCCGGTCGTTACTTGCCGGTTTTGGATCCACGCTTTGTAAAAGTGATTGAAAAAGAAAAAAAGGAAGTGGTCGGATTTATTCTTGCGATGCCGGATATCAGCGATGGTATTCGGAAGTGCAAGGGGTACGTGTTGCCATTTGGAATTTTCCAGATCCTTCGTGCTCAGAAAAAAACGAAACAGCTTGATTTGTTGTTAGGAGCTATCCGGCAGGATTATCGAAACACCGGGTTGAACACCATTCTTGGTATTGAAATAATGCGTGCATGTCAAAAAGCAGGTATGGAGTTGATCGATAGCCACCTGGAACTGGAGACAAATACCAAAATGCGCGCTGAAAATGAAAAGTTGGGTGGAACGGTGTACAAACGCTACCGCATTTATCAAAAGGACCTATGAATTCCTCTTTGAAGGGAGTCAGAGAGATGTTGACATTCAATACTCAAAATTTACCATTAAGCATGTCACTTCATCCATCCATTCTCCATCAGCCAATCCCGTAATCTTTCTTTCCAGGTGCTGAGTACCGCGTCCTGTGGTGCGAAGCCCACCCCATGCCGGCCTGGCTGATAGATGTGCATTTCAGCAGGCACCCCGGCCTGGCGTAATGCCAGATAGAAATACACACTGTTTTCTGCCGGCACCCCGGTGTCTTCATCCGTGTGAAAAAGAAATGTCGGAGGTGTTTCTGCCGTGACTTGCGTTTCATTGGATAACGATGCCACCAGAGCAGGGTCCGGATAGGGTCCCAGGAGGTGATTTTTGGAGCCCGTATGGGTCCAGGGTTGATTCAAGCTGATGACCGGGTAGCACAATATCATTAAATCCGGCCGGCAGGACATTTTTTCAACCGGATCAGAAGCATTTTTATCACCTGCATCAAAATGGGTGCCCAGGCTGGACGCCAGGTGCCCCCCGGCTGAGAAGCCCATCACGGCTATCCGGTTCGGATCAACGCCCCAGGCCGCGGCGTTAGCACGGATCATCCGCATTCCACGCTGAGCGTCATTGAGCATATCCGGGTGCTTATACCCGGATCCGTCCGCTGTGCCGAGACGGTATTGCAGAATGAAGGCATGGATCCCCAGCGAGTTAAACCATTGTGCTATCTGTTTGCCTTCGTGGTCCATCGCCAGGTGGGCATAACCACCTCCAGGACAGATCATTACGGCACTACCGGTGGCTGTTGCCGGTGGCGCCAGTCTGGTGATCAGATGTGGGGCCGGACCATGGTCCATAGGAACATTGTCATAAAGCGAGAGGGTATCCTGGGCCTTGCTTGCCGTACTGGCCAGCATGACTATTAAAAAAAACATAAATGAACGACGTGCCATCATACCGGATTATTTACCGGAAGATAAGAAACGTGTTGACGTGTTTAAGTGTTTTCAACGCCAGCAAACAACGAACAAAGAACAACGAGCAGTAAATTTACCACTTAGGCACTTAGGACACATAGAAGCACTAAGTATCGCATGCTTAAAAACCCACCCCTTTCCTTCCCCTCCGAAGAGGGGAATATCATCGTTCCTTTGGAATGGAGAACGCATTCCTGAATTCCAAAATTTAAAAAACAAATAGCTTTCATCCCACCTGTCATCTCGACTAAGCCAGCTGAAAGTGGCGCATGGAGAGATCTCTGATTACGTGTTGACGTGTTTCCGTGTATTCGCCGCCAGCAAACAACAAACAACGAACAGTAAATTTACCACTAAGGCACTTAGCACACATAGAAGCACAAAGTATCGCATGTTTACATTGCAATTAGAAAAACCCACCCTTTCCTTTCCCTCTGAGGAGGGGAATATCATCGTTCCTTTGGAATGGAGAACGCATTCCTTAATTCCAAAATTTACAAAACCGGCGCAATTAGCGAATAGCTTTCATCCCACCTGTCATCTCGACTATGGAAGCTGAAAGTGGCGCATGGAGAGATCTCTGATTACGTGTTGACGTATTTCCGTGTAATCGCCCCAGCAAACAGCAAACAACAAACAACGAACAATTAACAACCTACGGCGAAAAGCGGTCAACTATTTATTTCTTGGTTCCTTCCAGAACATTCACTCCGGGTGGCAATGGATTGCCGGAAGATCTGCGGAAGGTCACAACCTGACCGACATGCCATAATGCATCGGAAATCGGCCCATTGATCAGATTCCAGAATGGATATTCTTTATTTCCTCCGGATCGCTGAAAGGCCATGGGTAACTCTTCGAGGTCGGTCTCCGGTTGCTTCAGTATTTCACTGGCCTGCCGGATGTTTTCCAGGGTGGCGTTGCGGTAATCGCTAAAAGTGGTCAGATTGGCATTGCTTGGTCCGGTGGGCTTACCCTGAACCGTATTGATCAAAACATAGGTTAAACCATAGATATGCTGAATGGTCTCGAAAGAAGTCCGTGCCTCCTCGGAGGGTTTAAATAGCAAGTCCTCATCACGCAATCCCTCTGTTGCCCAGAAATAGCGAAACCCCAACCCATCAACCAGGCGGGCAATGGCAGTTGTAGCCGTATAAGTCTCCGGAGCCGCAGGGATTTCATAGTAATAGGGCCTGTCTTGACCATAAAGGGAAATAGACGAAATAGCCATGAGTATGATAATTACTAGTTTCATTTTCCAACATTTATGCGAAGATGGACCTAATTTAAACATCTCAATGACAAAATGCTGAAAAGAAGGACCGGCTGTCTCTTTTTGGGGCCAATGAAACGGGGACCTGCGTCTGACACAGGCCCCAAAACAGGTTAATCAAAAAAATATTCGATTATGGCCGGATGTTTTTCTCGTTTCGATCGGTGTGTCCGTCATCGTATTCTCCTTCGATGGCTACAATGACATCATTTTTCCGGATAAAGTGAATCCTGAAATAGGGAATCTCTTCGATCAGAAACCGGTCATTTCCCATATAAACCAATGGATAATTTGTACCCTGGTCGCGTCGATAAAACAATTGGCCATTCTCCAGGCTTATGGTGCGCGGGCCATAAGAGCCCGTGTATGTACCCTGGTCTTCCATCCGCATGGACACCGGATGGGCGAGCGCGTTTAATTCGTCACGTGTCCAGGCATATGGGTTTTCCGGGTCATCCTGATGCTTCTCAGCCAGTGCATTTACAGCCCGGTAATGAGCTTCCTTAAGTGCATCACCGGAGGCGACTTTAATATCCGGTTCGACACCGGTACCTTCCCAGTTGGTGTGGGTAATCGGGTTAATGGCCCTTCCGGAAGGAACAAATACCCCGAATTCTGCACTGGCGGGAATCACGCCGCCCGGATGAGCACCTCCGCCGGTTGTTTCTCCGATGATGGTTGCGCGCTTCAGATTTTTCAGGTTATAGGTAAATTCTTCAGCAGCAGAAAATGTCCGGTTGCTGGTCAATACGTACACATCGGCATCCCCGAGGCGTTTGCCAGGTACGTAAGGCAGGGTCCATCGTTGCTCGGTAGCGTTTTCCGGGCGATAATAAAAGTCATTCAGATGGACCCGGTCTCCATTGTAAAGATAGCTGCTCAGGATCTGGATCATATCCGGGCTGCCACCTCCATTTTGTCTGAGGTCAATGATAAGTGCCTGGGCATTCCCTAAAAAGTTCATGGCTGCTTCTGCGGCTTCGCCAGCTTTCGGAGACCCTGAAAACCCATTAAATTTGAGGTAGCCGACGCCATGGGATAACATTTTTACTTCTTCAAATCCGTAATTGTCTTCAGCGGCTCGCTGTTCCATAAGTTGAACAAATTTTACCGAATCTTCCGGTGTTTGCGTCATGTTTATTTCCGCGATCATGCGGGGATTATAACGCACGCGTAGATGCAAGTCATGGCTCACCGATTGAAGATCCTCAGTGATTTTCATGGCAAATTCATTCGGGTCCATGATTGCATTGTATTTCCCTGCTTTCTGGTTTGCTGAAATTAAAGTTTGCATTTCTCTGGCCTTCTCCGGAAAAACATAGTTATCCAATAATAGAATGCCGATCGAATCCACTACAGCTTTCTTTTTAGTTGCGTCCATTGCCGTAAGTCCCTCCTGGGAAAAGGCTTTGGGCATGAAGGACACGCAGATGATGAATCCAAAGAAAATCAATCGTTTTATCATCGTTTTCATTTTAGAGGTTTGGAAAAAGGTTTAGCATGAATGGTTGAATGGAAGGTTTGGTATGAATGTTTTTAGAACTGGCAGTTATCGGTGATCTTTTGTAATAATTTTTGTAATGAGTCTACTTCACTTTTTGAGATTCCTCGCAGGGCATCTTTGCGGTAACTTGCTACCGTCTCATCCAGTTGAGCCAACACCTGGTTTCCGTCGGTGGTGATGGTCAGATCAAAACGCCGGCGATCCACGGGGTGCATTTTCCGTTGCAAGTATTCTTTCTTCACAAGCAGGTCTATAATCCTGGTGATGGAAGCATAATCCTTAAAGACCATATCGGCGATCTGCTTCTGCGTGATCTCCTCGTGATCCTGGATGGCACGCAGGATAAGGAGCTGATCAACAGTGATGTCAATGCCCCGGGAGGTAATCCGTCGCTGGGCAAATTGCCGGTAAACCTTGATGGCCTTTTCAATGGCATAAAATACAGTTTGACTTGGATTGGCTACTGGCATGCAATTGTTTGATGCAAATATAATTGATATATCAATAAAAAGCAAGAGGACTCGCTGCTAGTAATGGTTTGGTTTCCTGGTAGGCATAAGCGTGCTTGGATACTTTGGATTTGGCTCCTTACTTATATGGTTATTTTGAGGTTAGAGCAGCAGAATGAATTAACCAATGCTTCACTTTAGCTGAATGCCATATTTCAAGAGAACGGTGAATAAGTATTGTCTTTTTTTGTACCATTGCCCCATGAATTTGACTCCAAATAGAGTTTTGGATGTGAGAGCGAAAGATGTTTCTGCAATGGCATTTATTCCAAGTTGATTGAAAGAATAATTTTCCAATGGGATGTGCGAAGGAGTTCCGGCATCGGATAATAATGATTCCAATCGATGCCAATAACTAAAACCGCTTCCTAACCGGATATCAACTGCCTGATCCATACCAAAAGGGGATAATAACAGATTGGCATTGCCCTGAAAAGAAGAGATAAATTCAAATACTTTATTGCGACCCATCCCATAATTCAACCCCAGGCTGGTTGTCAACATTCGATTGTGATGAATATTTATTTCGTTCTCGATGGTTATGGGCTTGATGTCCCGAATACCAGGGTTACTTATTCCGGTTCCGAGTCGAATATCTATACTGCTTTGGGTAAAGACTGGATACATAAATAGTATGAGAGCAAGGCAACTAAATGTAGTCTTCATACAATGGGTATAATTAGCCAGGTAACGTTCACAAAATGAAAAATTGTTGTCTAAATTAAAACGCCTTCAATAAAATCAAAGTGTGCATGCTTCCTGGTTTAACGTATGACCGTTTATGACTGTCCTAACGAGCGAAGAACGAGCGACGTAATTCGTCATATGCAACACCGGGCAGACAGCTTCGTCGCTTTGCCAAGCTTCTCGCTGTGACAACCAGGGAATTGTCCTAACGAGTGAGGAAGGAGTGCTGCAATTCGTTATGCACAACACCGGGCAGACAACCACAGCACTCTGCGAGTTGCCTCGCTGTGACAACCTGGGAATTGTCCTGACGAGCAAAGACTGAGAGTGCTGTAATCCGTAAAGCAAAACACACACGGACGGCTACGGCACTCTGCGAGATGCCTCGTTAAGACAACCAGGGAATTGTCCTAACGAGCGAGGAACGAGCGCTGCAATCCGTCATGTACAGTCTCGGGTAGACAGCTTCGTCGCTTTGCCAAGCTCCTCGCTCTGACAGTTAGTTGCTCTGATGAATAACGATCGCAGGTTTTATTTCACGACGGCTACATCACCCCGTCGTATTTCAGTTTCACCATCAATAAAATGCAACTCCGCCACCCAAACATAAACGCCTGCTTCTACCGGCATACCATGACTGGTGCCATCCCAACCATCTTGTCCATCGCTGTCCACCAAATTATTTTTTCCAAATATCAAACCTCCCCATCGGTCATAAATCGATAAATTGAAATAATCGAGTTCTTTATTGCCATATAGGGTAAAGAAATCATTGCTGGTGTCGAAATTGGGTGAAAATACATTCGGTGCATATACATTTCTGTTTTTTATCACCTGAATGTAAAGTGTGAGACTATCCCAGCAAAGATCCTGAGAACTGACCCAAATCCGGTAGACACCCGAAGTTAGCGGTTTGACTACGGGTTCCAGGCAGGAATTGCAACTTAGCGCATCGATGGCTTCCCACCGGATCATACTCAACTCGGATGCATTTGCCTGGATTTCCAATTGCACCTCATCGCCTAAATGCACTTCATAGTTGGTTACACCGGTCAGCTGAGGCAGGATGGTCGCCCGAATCTTCGCTGTTGTCTGAGTTGTACAACCCTGGTTGTCCCGGATGGTTATCAAATAATTACCAGCGATAAGTGAATCAAACCGGCTCTTTGAGGCAAATTCTGACCCATTCAATGAAAACAGATAAGGCTCCGCACCACCATCCACAGTCAGGACCGCGATGCTACCGGTATTCAATCCGTCACAGGTCGCATCCGAATAGTATAATTCAGCCGTAATCGGTGGTGGGCTGGTGACTTCAAACACTTCGCTCACAGCACATCCCTTTATGTCTGTTACGGTGAGGGAACAGTTACCGGCTGAGAGGTTTGCTGCTATGGGCGAGTCATCTCCCCTATCCCAAAGATACTGGTAGGGTGCAGATCCGCCCGTTGCGAAAACCGCAATGGAACCATCGGACGCTCCATAGCAAGAGATCATGGTCCCGTCGTAATTTGAGAATGTGGGAAAAAGAAGTAGCGGATCTGGCGTGTTGATATCAATAAGTAATACCTGATTGTTTCCCGAAGCATCTGTGATCTTGATGGCGACCGTTCCCCGGGGAAGACCCCGGATTATTTCTTCCTTGTTTAAGTCGGTAATAGATCCCTGTCCGGTCAGGCCTTCTCGTAAATGCTGCCAGATGTAGGTGAATGGAACGTTGCCATTGGTTAATGTAAACCGGATTTCACCATCCCGCTCGCCGAAACAACTGACGTCTTCAGTAGAATATTCCACCAGGATGTTGCATTGGATGACTTCCAGATCCAGGTTGATTAGGCTGTCACACATAGCACTACTCTGTAGCATTTGCTGGTAATAGCCGGCCTGGTAATAAGGGGTATTTCCCAAATAAACCGTGTCCCCTTCACAGATGGTGAGCGTCAGGTCGTTTACTGCTGGCTCCAGGCGGCTGATGTTTACGATAACTATGCTATCGCATCCATCCTGCGTGGGAAAGGAATAGGTGTGAAATCCGTCATCGCAAAAAAGGGTGTCTCCAATCGCAAAACAATCATCGTTACACAACATGATGGGTAAGGGTTCGGGAGTGGGAATCCTGACCTGGATTTCTTTACAAGTAGTCGTTGCTTCATCGCAAGCATTCCGGGCTGTTACGCACAGGGTATACAGCCCTTCCTGTGGAAAATTGAGGGTGATCGATGGCAGGGTAGGGTCTCCCACCGGTTGGCCGTTAAGTGTCCAATCGAACAACACCGCGCCCGTTTCTGGTTCTGTGGTGAACACCTGATCGATATCCGGGCAGGTACGATCGACACCCTGGATGGGCGCCGTAACGGTCAAAGGATCAACCGCTGTGGATCCTTGCAGCACCTCAAAAGTCCAGTTGCAGTTATCTCCATTGTTACCATCCATGGCCAGGTAGTAATACTGTCCGATTACCAGCGGTTCGGTCATGGTGAAGATGGCGGACTGACCACCACGAACCTCTCCTTCGCAGTTGGAGATGAGCTTAAAAGACTGACAGTCAAGGCTTTTATAAATTCCCATTTCCAGGCCATCTCCTGTGACGCAATTGCCTACGGTCAATTTAATCTTCAGGCTGGTCGATGCTGCCTGAAAGGCAATCCACTGCGCATTGTGAACGATGTGCGTACAGAAATCGGCTGGTAGTGTTCCGGGCACAGAACTCTCGTGCCTTCCGGTAAATCCGTCAATGTTGCAAATGATACAAGCTTCCATGCAGGTCGGTGTCATCTGTGGATTTTTGATGTCACAGGGTTCCGGCTGTGCTGCACCATGCACGGCAAACAAACAGAGTAATAGGCTTAGTATCAGATGTTGCAAAACCCGAATCCGTTTCAAAAAAGTATCCTTCATGTCTATGGTCATGGATACTGGAAAAGCCTGACGAACCTGTTTTGTACTCAACCCGAACATGAAGGAATGGAATGATTTCAGTAAACCTGGCATCAGCTTAATCCAATATTTCGACGCACCATTTCAGTAGTAAAATAAACTCAAAAAAGCTCCGCTTCCTGAAAGGTGATGACCGGGGAATGAGTGTCAGTACTCTGTGGGACTAATGAATTAACCTGCTACTGCATGAATTCAATTGGTGATTTTACCTTGGTTGCCTGCCTATTTATCTCGCCATTGCTTCAGCTCTTCCGGCGTAATTCGCACCGGTTTTGCGCTATTCCGGGATGCTCCTGGATGGCACACAGGACCAGCAACGACTACGGTAATGTGGATGCCCGGCCGCTGATCTAGCGCTGGGCATATTGGCGATACGTCTTGATGGCCTTTTCGATGGCGTAGACGACGGTACGGCTGGGATTGATAACAGTCACTTCCAAAATTTGATACTAAAAAATTGATTCATCAATAAAAGCCAGAATTCTATGTAAAAGATTAAGTTTTCATTGTAATCGTGGATGCATACACCTAAAGGATAATCCCTTTGAGATAATCCGTCCCCTACAACATCGAACGGACCGGTAAAGCGCTCTGTGAGACGCTTCGTGTTCCATCCACCGGTCGTGCGACGAACCTTCCCGCAAGGGTGACGCAAGGCTGCAGTTCATCCGGGATATCGCATTAGCCATTGACAAGCCAGTATTAATCCCTTACCTTTCTAATGATATGGTTGAAGAAAATACATCCGGACCGACATTCACTGTGAATAATCGGACATCACGGACTGTTACCTGGTATTTTGCCGGATTCTGGTTGCTGGTTGCTGTCCTGGATACGTTGCAGGACGTACTGGCAACCTGCGTACAACACAGTCCATTCATTGCCTGGGAATCGCTGAGCTTCAAGACGTTCTGGTTTTTGTTCATACCGCTGACCTGGGTATTGGCACGGAGTTTCGGATGGTTCTGGCCTGGCCCTAGGAAATTGGTTTCGCTGGCTCCCGTTACGATCTATGGAGCTGCCTTGGGATTGCTCCATTTATTGTTGTTCACGATTATATTGTACACGCTTTCACATTGGTTTCTGTACCGTCCGTGGCGTTTTGATTGGCTGTGGGTGCAAAAGATCTCTACTCGTTTTTACCTTGTTTTGGCGGTTTACGTACCCCTGGCCTTGGTGATGTGGCGGCGGTCGACAACTCCAGGCGCCACCGGTCCCCCGCTTGATTTACCCGACCAGGATGCTCTGTTGACGGTTAGACAAGGCCGGCAAACCACCCGAATTCCAGTAAAAAGAATTCGTTTTATCCAGGTGGAACATGGTTGTACTGTTCTTTATACCGTGGAACGAAAATATGTATTGCCGGACACGTTGAAGGACTTAGGTGCTCAATTGAATCCCAGGGAGTTTTTCCGCATTCACCGATCCGCCATTGTTGGCTTAAAACAGATTCACCAATTGCAATCCCGTTTGAATGGTGACTATGACGTCCTTCTGCAAACGGGAGAAGTCCTGCGGATGAGTCGCCGTTATGCCCTGCCGGTCAAGTCGGCCCTGGGGCTTTAGTCCTCCGCCTGGTGCCTCCGAACCTCCGTTCACCCATTTTCCAGGAATTATGTTTGTGATCCGGTGATGATTGACTACATCTTGGTGGCGATTAAAAACCATTGACCATGCATTCAATCTTCACCATGTATCCATTTCTATTAGTACTTCTTTTGCTCTGTCCAGGTTGTAGCCAACCGCCTCCATCACATCCACGTTTGGTGGGGATCTGTGAAGGTTGCGAAGTCATCTTCGAATACGGGGACCGAAAGTTAACTGCAGAGGATACTCTGCCGGATTTTGATGATCCGGGACCTCGACTCCAAATCAGCGGAACGGTCTTTCAGTCCGATGGCCATACGCCGGCAGCCGGAATCATCCTGTATGTCTACCACACCAATCAGGAAGGCATCTATCCCACCCGGGGTAACGAAACCGGCTGGGCCCGTCGGCATGGATACCTCCGCGGCTGGATGAAAACCGATGCCCGGGGACACTATGCCTTTTACACCCTGAAACCCGCCCCTTACCCGGGACGTGATTCCCCGGCGCATATCCATCCCATCGTGCTCGAGCCCGATGGTAACTATTACTGGCTGGAAGAATACGTATTTGCCGGGGATCCTTTGCTGAAGCCGGAAGATGCACAGAAACGGAATCCCCAGGGAGGACCGGGATTTGTGTTGCACCCGGAACAACAGGCTGGGATGCTCGTGGCAGAGAGGGACATCATCCTGGGTAAAAATGTGCCGGGTTACCGGTAGTGCGTAACGCAACATGCGGAAGGAGTACCGAACTGGTCCATTTATTAGCTGGTCGTTAATACATCGCGTATCCTCTGTGTGCCTTGTATGTTTGTTATTTGCACATTTAGGTTACCTAGGCCAGCACCTCAATTGATAATTTCCCCTTTGTTTTTCGCCAGTTTGTCTTTCCATTCTTTCAGTTGCTCCGGTGTAAGCCGCACCCAATCGGTGGCTTCACCGATTATTTTCAGCGGTTCAGTGGTGCGGTAGGAGCGGGTAGGGTTACCAGGAAATTTTTTATCGGTCACATTCGGATCGTTTTCGAATTTTCCGATAGGTTCGATGATGTAAACCCTTTCCTGGCCATCACCGGTGGCCAGCGCGGCAGCCAGACCGGCTCCATTGATCAGGGCGGTAAAATAGATGTGATTCATGATGATATCGCTCCGGTAGTTAGACCGGTATCCGGCAGTGAGTAAATCACCAATTTGCATGTCGGCGCGGGTTCCGTGATAGAAAGGCCCGGGATCGGACAAATTGCCGGTTACCGCCGTAGCCATTGCCGAATAATTTTTTGCTTGGTCAAGATTGCCCAGATGTTCGCAGCAAGCAGCCAGTTTCAGGTATAAATTGGGCAATGCACTATTTGCACTTAAATTGTTGGTTTCAAGGGCATGGTGAACTGCAGTCTCGAGCCAATGTAATTGTTGTAATGTGTCATCCTGAAGACGGGCGATGTAATATGCCGCCAGGAAGCGTTCAAAATCATTGGTTGCTTCATTCCAGGCAACATGAAATATACGGCTGGCTTCTGCCGGGTTACCCTGTTCTTCCTGGACCATGCCTTGCAGGCAAATTTTGACAATGGGGTTGCTGGGACTGAATTCCATGCTTTTATTTTGATTGGATTACGGGCATTTGCATCAGGTACAGGTGATAATTTTTAGCCCAATAGTCCTGCTCAATGCTTATCACCTCAAAGCCCATTTTTTCATAGAATGCATAGGCCAGTTGTGAAGTTCTCACGACAATAAACGCGATCCTGGGGTCTTTGAGGATGTGGTCTATCCGAAATTGCGTTAACTTTTTCCCAATGCCTTTACCCTGCATTGCCGGGTCGACCATATCCCAGGATATTCGCGCGGTCTTTTCTTTCGGGAAATAATTGATTCCTCCGGCTCCGACGATCCGGCCTTCCTCCTCATAGACAAAATAATCCTCCCGTTCAACGTCCAGGTAGTGATTAAAGTCCGCTTCTTCGGACGGGTCAAAATAAGCCGGGGTGTTCTGCCTAAGGAGGGCAATGGTTTCAGGCTTGTCCTTTGCTGCATAGGGTCTGATCATGGTGCTGAAGGTCTTTAAACCTAAGCAAAGATGCAAGAACTGTAGATATTGCCTGGATGTGTCCTTGAATATTTCTTTGCATCACCGGATCAAAGTTCAATTAATATTTCGTTCAGGGTATCCGTCGAGAGTACGTGGATACGTTCAGCCAGATTGTAATGTTCTAAAATTCCGGAGGTGTCTCCTTCCTTTACGGCTTCTTCGATAGCAGTTAATTCAGTTTTTAATGTTTTAATACCCATGAAGTCAGCTTGGGGTTTTAAGGAGTGTGCATAGATGCGTAGTTGATCCCAGTCTTGTTCATGAATGCATTTTTGCATTTCCACGAAAGTATTCGGGGCGGCAGTTAAATACAGAGAGATGTATCGTTTCATCTTAACCGGCTCGCCTTTAGTGAAGTCTTTCAGAAATGTTAAATCAATGGTCATGTATTTGCTTTTATGAGTTGAAAGATCTCTTGAAAGGCATCTTGCCCTTTTATCACGTAATGAACGGCGCCGTACATGATGGTCTGGGAGGCTGTTCCGTATTTTTTTTGACTGGAAAGCATGATTACGGGTAAATTTTTATTTCGACGTTTTATCTCTCGTAAAATATCGATCCCATTGGCGGCATTTTTTTCTTTGGAGTTTAGATAATAATCCAGTATGACCAGATTGGGGTTTAGATCAAGCTGAGTCAGACATGCTTCTCCTGTAGGAAACGTTAATACGTTAAAGTCCTGGTTTTGATCCTTGAGATAATCTGCCAGTAATTCGGTAAGCAAGGGTTCGTCATCAACAATAAATATCGTTGGATTATAATTTTTCATGATTTTTGGAATAGGTTAGTTTAAATATTTTTTGAATGAGTTCATCCGTGTTGAAAGGTTTACCGATGAAATCGTCCATCCCGGCCTGGTAACATCGTTCTACTTCTTCCTTAAGCACATTAGCGGTCATTGCAATGATTGGTATTGCTGATTTGCCATTGCTGAATGCACGGATTTTGGAAGTCGCTTCATAGCCATTTAATTTTGGCATCTGTACATCCATTAAAATGATATCATAGTCGGTTAATTTGAATTTTTCAATGGCAATGGCGCCGTTTTCTGCCACCTCAATTTTAATGTTCTCGATGGCATCTTCCAGCTCTTCTTTAGCGACCATGGCATTAAACTGATTGTCTTCCACCAGTAGCAAACGGATGTCCCTTAATGCCTCCCGGACATAAGACTCCGATCCAATGAAATCGGATTGACTGGCAGATGCTTGAACTATCGCAATTTCATAAGGAATGATAAAATGAAATGCACTTCCCTTGTCTTTTTCGCTCTCCACCCACATTGAACCATGGTGTAGTTCAGCTAATTTCTTGGAGATACTTAAACCTAAGCCGGTACCACCGAATTTACGGGATGTGTCGCTGTATGCTTGTTCAAACGTCTTGAAGATTTTATCCAACCGGTCCTCTTCTATGCCAATTCCGGTATCCGATACGGTAAAGTGTAGTTTTACGGTATCATCTTCTGATTGAGCGGTAACCGAGGTTGTAATCAGTCCGGTGTTTGTGAATTTGATGGCATTACCGATCAGATTAATTAGTATTTGCTTCAGTTTTGTTTCGTCGCCCATTACAAAAAGCGCTTCTTCAGGTAATTTCTTTTTTAATTGCAAGCCTTTTTCCTCTGCTTTGAATTGCATGATTGTCAGGACATTATTGATGGTCTCCTGAATAGAAAAAGGTTCTTTGCTTAGTTCGATCTTGCCGGCTTCTATTTTGGATATATCCAAAATGTCATTAATGATCACCAGAAGTGAATCGGAAGATTGTTTGATGACTTGCAGATACTCATGTTGATCCTTACGCGGGGTACGACGGATTAATATGTCGGTCATTCCTTTGATCGCATTCATTGGCGTTCGAATCTCATGGCTCATATTGGCCAGAAATTGATGTTTGGCTCGCTCACTGGTTTGTGCTTTTTGTTTTTCAGCCTCGATGATTTCGTTTTTTAATTTTAATTCCGTTTGAGTCCTTCGTATAAACTGTAGTCGGTAGTAGAGGCCTATCGCAATTATTGCAGACAAAATGCCTAATCCAATTAAAATATTTTTAGTCAGCCGTTGCTTGTTTAATTCGGACTGAAAAAGTAATTCCTTCTGATGTCTTATCTGTTCATATTGTAAACTATCATCCAGTCGTTGCTTTACGAATTGGAAGGCTAATTCCTTGCGCAGAACTTCCTGACTGTTTCGGATCTGGGATATGGAATCCAGGAGTTGATAATATTTTTTGTAGCCAATTAAAGCAGTTTGGTATTGGCCTAGTGCTTCTTGAGCCCTTAGTAGGACTTTCGTGTTGTTCAATAGAGCAATGGCATTGTTTTTACCAACAAGTGCTATTCCTTTACGTGCTGCCTCAAGAGCTCTATTGGGCTGCATCGTCCCCAAATATGCGGTGGCCAAAGCGGCATAATAATACCCGATATCGTAAGGGTCCTGTTTGTTTTCATTAAATAGGTACTCCAATTCCAATAGATTGGTCAAAGCCTGGGAGTAATTTCCCTTCAGGTTCTGAATTTGAGCATTGATTGTTTTCGCTCGGCCCATACAGGGTTGGCATTCCGGAATGTTTGAATACTCCTTGAAAACATTATTTATGTACAGTTGTGCGCTATCAATTTCATTTATTAGTGTAAATAGTTCTGCCAAATTCATGTCTACGTTCATTTCCAGTTGTGGATTACTGATCTCCAACGCCACTTTTTTAGACTTGTGGTAATACGATTTGGCTTCCTGGAAATTTTGTAGATGTTTGTGTATTCCTCCTACAGTTAATAATTCCTCTGCGTAGTCGGAATCAGCAATATTATTGGCTTCTGCATATTCGATATTTTTTTGATATAAGGATAGTGCCTCCGGGTATTTGTTATCGTAATAAAAATGAAGTGCAATGATGTTTAACAAAGGCACTTTTTCATTAACATCGTCAGTCTTCTGTATTTTATTAAAAATCAATTGGTCTAGTTCATTGAGGTCATTTTTGGTAATAATACTGTAAGTCTGATAGCAGAAAGTGGTAAGGAAGCGATATGCCCAGGTTAGGCTTTCCCGATCATTCTGATCAAGTGCAAGATGAAAGGCTTCTTTAGATGCTCCGCAACCCGCTTCTATGTTCTCCATTAACATAAATCCACCGGCTTCCAAAGTTTTGAAAAAAGGTAATAAATTAACCTGTCCGGATTGCAGAGCAAGCTCCTGGACTATTGAAATACTTGGAACCCAACGCATGACTTCGGTATCGAGTACTTCCTGGCCGGTGATTGGGTAAAATCGTTGATAAAATGCGATGACCCGATCTTTTGGCGGATTTGCTTGATTATTCCATACCTGAAATAATGAATCTTTGTTTATTTCCAGGGATAGGGCCCGAAAAGGTATTCCTAAGAGCAGAGCCAGAAAAAGTAGATTAAATTTGGATTTCATCTGGTTTTCAAGTGATAGACTGAAGATACATGTTATGTCGCCTGGATGCTTTGACTTAATGATCAAGTGGTAGTTCTACTTATCAAGCGGTTGTTGATAAATATGTATCTTTCCTTTGACAATGAATAAATTAAAGGCAATAATCGTCGAAGATAATGGTTTCATGGCTATGGCTTTGGAGGATTTGCTGGGACAATTCAGTCAGTCGGTTAGACTTGCAGGTTCGGCAAACTCCGGTGAAACTGCTATTGAAATAATTCGCGAGGTTAAACCCGATGTGGTTTTTTTGGATGTCGAACTCCAGGATATGACCGGGTTTGAGCTGCTTAGACGCTTACCGGATATTCGTTTTAAGACGGTTTTTACAACGGCTTACAGCCATTATGCCATTGAGGCTTTTCAGATTAATGCCTTACATTATTTGGTGAAGCCCATTAAAAGGCATGAACTTTCGGAAGCTATCCAGCGATGCCTGGCATCGTCCTATAATCCGGATAAATTTAGCGCTGCCATTTCCAATATCGACCGTAATTTTAGCAGTAATGGTAAGTTGATATTACCTACGCAAACAGGCACCTTACGTTTTTCATTTCAGCAAATAACCCACCTGGAAGGGGAGCGCAATTATAGTTTTATTCACCTGCTAAATGGTGGTAAAGTGCTTTCATCCAAGAATTTAGCTTATTTTGAAGATGCTCTGGATGAGCATCAATTTTTCAGGTGCCATAGATCTTTCATTATCAATAAAGCACATGTGGAATCGGTTGGCCATGAAATTGTTTTATTGAAGAATGGACAGCAAATACCAGTTTCCAGGCGTAAAAAAATGCAAGTCCTTGAGTGGATGCATGTTTAGTCCTTGTTGTTTTTATCCAGCCATCAGTACAATTTTGATTCCGCGAACCAGTTTCCGATTTATTCATGAACACCCTGTGGATTATTTAACTCAGGTTATTTTACCTGGCTTGGGATTCATTGACCCATAAAGATCCAGGTTATATTCTGGCTATAATTAAATGCTGCGGTATTTCCTATTTTTAGCTCGGGCTTCCACGCACCATTTTCGAACTTTGCCGTTAATTCCGACCAGGAAAAAGCACCTTTTTCATAATCAAAACTAACGCCATCATCATCATAAAGCATATAGCGTCCTTCTTGTTGACCATATTTACGCACTACCAGGGAGAGTTTTTCACCGGGAAGGGGAGCCTGGTTCCGGGGAGCGGTCATCGGAATAATAGCCCCATCCTTTACAAATAAGGGAATATGTTCCAACCCCGGCTTTACCGTAATCCATTCGCCATCACCAACATAAGCGCCGGTGTAGAAGTCAAACCATTTCCCGGGAGGTAGCGCGACCTGTCGGGTGCTGTCGCCGGCAAACATTGGAGCAACCAACAGGGATTCGCCCATCATGTATTGATACCGGATGGCTAATGTGGCATCGAGCTTGGACAAAGCGTCATAACCATCCTCCAGTTGCATGGCCCGGAAAGGAGGGATGCCTTCTTTTTGATAGCGGGCAAAGGCGGTATAGAGATAAGGCAGGAGTTGCATCCGTAAACGGGCAACTGCACGAACTTCCTCTTCCACCTCCGGAAAGGACCAGGGTTTGGTCCCGCTGGACCAGGCATTCAGCATGGCCATCGGCGAAAAGCATACCGATTGCATTCGGCGCAGCCACTCTTCCGCCGAATCCGATGCCCGTACTTCCGGAGTCCATAACACTCCGATAAAGCTGCTGTTGATGAGGGCAGTGATGAAATCCTTATGACTGTAGTAATCGTTGTACAGCACATAGGGCAATGCACTAGCTCCTGCGTTGGAGCCGCGGACCAGGCCATAAGTCCGCTGATTTTTTTCATGGAACCATTCCGCCGTCATGCGTTGGAGCGTCAACCCATAAGTTTGCCGCATCACTTCCGCCGGGGTTCCGGAAGGGAAACGCGCTACATCGGGCCACAACCAGCTGTCAAAGCCATCGACCTCGTCAATTTTAAAACCGCTTACCCCAATATTTAACAGGTTTTTCATGAAGTGTTGACGAAACATTTCCCGTGGTTGTGCAAGGGTGAAATCGGCCACCAGGCCATTCCAAACCGTATGGCTCCCGCTGTAAGGGCGGATGGAATCGTAGAGGGAAGCGATGGGCGAGACATAGGGGTTGAGCCACAAATTGGTCCGGATTCCCTTAACAGATAATTGAGAAAGTAGCCCCTGAGGATCAGGGTACCGGCTGTCATCCCATTCAAAAGTACAGGGATAGGCCATACTTTGCCACCCTGGCTCCAGCCCGATAAAATCCAGCGGAAAATCATGCGCGGCAAATTCGTCTGCTTCCTGCAGAATGGCTTCCGCATTGTACAGGGTAGGTACACGCTGGGTGAATCCCAGACCCCATTTGGGAGGAAGGTACCCGCCACCACAGTATAAATTGTACCGCTGAACAACCCGCAGCATCGATGGCCCGCCAAAAACATAGACTTCGACGCCATCCGCCGGAACCAGGACCTCCACCGCATCCGAATAAGGCTGGGCTTGCCAGGCCGGGTTGGTATTGCGGTCCATGAGTTGCGGGGGATCATCCGCCTCCACACGTACTGCGGTTCCGGCATAAACGGTCAGGTATTGTGCGGCGTCGATCAATACGCCATAACCCTCCGTAGATAGGTAAAAGGGTACCGGTGCGTGGGTGCGTCCGTTGTCCTGGCCGCCGTAATGGTCGACATGTAAGTTCAGGATGCGCCCCCGTTGATTTTGCGTTTGAAAGTTGAGACCAAAACCGTAGATTTCTTCCGCCCTTTGCAGAGGAAAACGCAAATAGGTTTTTCCATCGATGACTTCAAAATGGATCTTCGTCGAATCCAGAGGAAAAGGTACCCGCTCCAAGGATTCAAGAGCATCGTATTTTGGAGCACTATTCGCTGCAGAAAGTAAGGTGATGGGTTGTTTTTTTCCAACGGTAATTTTCCAAACGGAATTGGCCACCACGCTCCATCCGGATTGACTGATCAGGGGCAGATACAGCATCGATAAAGCAATCACCAAAGAGAACTTGAGCTTTCCCGGGTTTCCCGCCTGGATGATTTTCCGGTTCTGGATGGAATCAATTGCATGTCCGCAGCCTGGCATGATCAATAAGCTTTGATATGGGTTAATTTTAGGATTTTTTAATCGATTATTTTGTTTGGGAGCGATTCAAAATCTTTAAAATTTATGGAAGTGGTGCGGAAATAATAGATGTAAGCAGGTATTTTCATCCGGTTAACGCATGAACCAATTATGGATTGGATAAAATATGGCTGGCTACTTGCTGTGATGGCTTATGGCTGTAACGGCAAACTGGTGGATAGCCAGGAATCCGAAGAAAGCCTTGAGTCTGGGGCGATCTGGATTCAGGACAGCCGCCCACTTCCGGATCAGGATTCTCTGTTCTACCTCGACCAGCAGGCCCCGCTATTCAGAAAGGAATTTAATTTCACGGAGAAAATCAAGGAAGCGATGCTACTGATCACCGCTGCTGGATATTACCAGGCCTGGATTAACGGGAATGTGGTCGGAAAAAATGTACTGGATCCGGTCTGGACCGATTACAGCAAACGGATTTATTATACCGAATACGATGTGACTTCGCTCCTTAATGCAGGGAATAATTGTTTAGGGATCACGCTGGGAAATGGATTTTACAATCCGCTCCCGCTGCGTAAATGGGGCCAGCGAAATCTGCGGACTGACCTTGATAAAGTAGGGAAACCGGCATTTATTGCTAAACTGATCCTGAATTTTGAAAATGGCTCTTCCCAGGAAATAATCACTGATACTTCGTGGAGGTTTACCTACGGGCCATTGCTGAAAAATGATGTGTACCTCGGTGTGACCTATGATGCGGGCCGCGAAGCAGATGGCTGGCAGATGCCTGAATTTGATGACAGCTCATGGGACCATTCACTACAGGGCGGGAACCCCGGCGGACAGTTACAAAAAGCATTTTTCCCTCCGATTCAGGTCACCCAGGAAATCAACCCTAAAACTATTTACAGTCCGGCGCCCGGAATTTGGATGGTCGATATGGGAATCAATTTTACCGGCACCTACCGGATCAAAATA
>ERZ795053.747-NODE-747-length-41478-cov-9.099148_pt1 | contig 41478 bp, 36 predicted proteins | sample MGYA00375137_ERZ795053 | MGnify/ENA primary metagenome ERZ795053 (study PRJEB30182, sample SAMN05720284) | activated sludge metagenome | isolation source: Anaerobic digester | place: Hong Kong | collected 2014-12-17 ... | reverse complement strand
TTCATTGAAGAAGATTTGGGTTTAAGGTTTATGGTTTAAAGTTTATAATTTATAGTTTACAGTTTAAAGGGGTTCAGGGTCATCATGGGGTAGTTCCTGGACCCGGAACGCTGAACTTGTTATCTTATGGTTTTCATATTCTGCTGTGAAAAGAAGCTGTCGTTTATATCGATATTGAATTTCATATCCACAATATTAATGACAGTTTTATACCCCTCATTTTCAGCCGGTATAAGTTCGATAACCGTTGGCAGTAACCGTCCGTCAACAGTTTTTATTTCGCTGCCTTTTTCGGTGCGTACCAGGTAATTATCTTCGTCATACAATTCCGCTTTGACGACGATAAAATCATTCATGTCGACCCACCACAACTGGGAGCCCCACAGTACATCGGCATCTTCCCTGGCAGTCAGTCTGACTTTCCAGCATTTCCTGCCGGCAATTTCTTCTTCGCCTTCCATGGCATGGAGATAATCATCCACCACCGAGGATTCCCTGAGTATATCATCATTTGTGTAATCACTTCCCATCCATCCCTGCGACATCATTGAGGGCGGAAGTTTTATCAGCCTGCTGATGGCCGGATTCCAGCTCCACATTTCATTTCCGCGTTTAAGAAAGGTTTGTCCTTTTTCCCTGGCCGGGGCGGTAATAAGGGTAAGCGCATAATCATCTTCCTTCGACCACGACCTGAATTCAATGCTTCTCTGCCATGAAGGCCTGATAATGGTCATAACCATTTCGCTGTAGCCTGACATCTCGCCTCTGAATTTATCATCTGCCTTTCTGATGATCTCCGTCGGAGAAAGTTCCTGGGCCGATATGGGCGGAAGAAATCCAGCGCATATTATTAAGAGAGATGCCTTTAACGATAATTCCATAATTATTTCATTTATAATAGTTTATGATTGCATCTATTGTTCTGGAATGTTTTTCATCGTCGTTAGTATCATTAAAAATTATTGACAAACCATAGCCCTCAATTGTATAAAGGAACATTTTCATGTCCGTTTCGGGGTCGTAGCCGGATGGCATGCGCTCCTTTTTCCTGATAAAAAAATCTCTCAGTACAGAAAGCATCCTCTTAATGAAGAAGGCAGATGAATTTTTATCAGTAATGGTTACAGAATCTGCAATATGTGTCATTATGAAACTTTCCCTCACGTCCTTCTGTAACAGGAACTGATAGAAGAGTCTCCAGAAAGAAATTTTTTCACGGATTATCTGGAATACCATCTGAACAAAGTGTACGAATTCATCTTCACTAAGATATCCGTCACGGTTGGGGTCAAAACAGGATAATATTTCTGCTTCCGACCGGCCAAGGATTTCAGACAATAATTCTTCCTTGCTCTTAAAATAATTATACATTAATCCTTTTGAGATACCTGCCTGTTTTGAGATCTGACTTATTGTTGTATTATGGTAACCATTAACAGCAAACAGTTGCAGGGCAACATCCATTATAAGGTTTCTTTTCTCATCTCTTATAACCTCATACTGCTGTGGTGTCCTTGGTGACATATTATTGATTGAACGGTCAGTCAAAGATAGGAATTATTTTTTAAAATCCAAAAATTTTTTCATTTTTTTCTCAGGGCAGGCTTAAAATATTACAAATCCGGAGCCTGATCAAAAGAAGCGAAGGATCTCTAAGTGTGAAAAAACCGGGGTCAAATATAACGGTCAGCCGTTAACAGGATGAAATAATTAAATTCGGGCATCCGTTTTATAAAAAAAGATTTTCTATCTTTATCAGTTGTACTTAAAAATCTCATGCAATGGCAAGTCTCAGGCTTTTACTCGGGTTAATTCCCTCCACCCTGAAAATTGAACAGGCTGAAAAGGCATTGACAGCCGAATTTGAAAATCTCAATGCTTTCACCGGTTCCGAAACACTGAAAAAATTCACAGAACTGAAAGAGCTGGTTACTTCTTCCGATTTCATCACAAAGAAGAAAGAGATAGAATCGTTGAAGTACAAGGGATCAGAAGATTATGCAAAGGAAAAAGAGTTTCTTTCCCTGAGCAAAGCCAAGGATATAGTGATGTATTTCCGTACAATAGCAGGATCGGCGCTCAAAAAGTTCAGGGAACTTGACGGCTCATCAAAGATAGCTTCATACGAAGACCTTGAAAAGCTGGTCACTTCTCTTGAGTTCCGGGAAAAAGCAAAGACAAAAGAATTTAAAGGATCCGAGGATGAAAAGAAGCTTCTGGACTATAAGCGTCTTAAATCCGGTTCTGAAATAAAGGAGTATTATGCCTTTAAAAAATCTAAGGAGTATTCCAACTTCCTCAATATTGACGGTTCGGCAAGGTTGGGTCGCTATAACGAACTGAAGGATTATGTGGCATCAAAGGAGTTCCTTGAGAATAAAGCATATCTCCTCGACAAAAAGCGATTTGAAAAAACAGAAATGTATAAAAGCCTTCAGGAATACGGGAAACTTTCCAAAAACGAGGATATCATCTGGTATTTCAAGGTTAAAGATTCAGATAAATTCGACCTGATAAAAACAAGGGAGCTTACCTTCAGTGATGAATTTGAAGGGACCAGTCTCGACACATCTAAATGGATTACCAATTACTACTGGGGCGACAAGCTTCTCAAGGATAACTACACTGCCGGAAATGACCAACAGGCATTCACGGCCGGCGAAAACCTGGAGATCCGCAACTCGCTTCTGAAGATCATTACAAAACCACAGAAGAAGCAGGGAAAGGCATGGACAACCGGTGGCTTTGTTGTGAAGGATTTTAATTTTACCTCGGGTATAGTAAATACCGGAGCTGCTTTCCGTCAGAAATACGGAATATTCAGTGCCAAGGTGAAACTGGGCAATCCTGCTGCCAAAACTGCTTTCTGGATGCTTTCCGATAAAGTAACACCTCATATTGATGTATGCCGGACCGAAAACGGCAAGGTGGTATCTGACTTCTTTGCAACTCCCGAAAAAAGGACAAAGGCTTCTATCGGAGGAAAGTATGCCAGCGATTTCTACATATACACTCTTGAATGGACAGCCGACAGCCTTGTATGGAAAATCAACGACACGGAGATCATGAAGCAGATTTCCGACGTTCCTCAGGAACCTATGTACATCCTCTTCTCCGGCGGTCTTGATAAACCCGTCAACAGCATGACTACCATGGAGATAGACTGGGTCAGGGTGTACCAGCCGAAGAAACAATAGTAATTTGCCGCGGAGCGGCGTAATTAATTGTAATTTGCCCCCTTCACCCTTCGCTAAAGCTTCGGTTGACGAAGACGGGCGTAATTTGGCGCTTCGCGCCGTAATTCGCACTGCGGGAGTATTTCATTGTAATCTACCCTTCGGGAGTAATTTACGGCGAAGCCAAATTACGTCCCGACTTTGTGCACCATAGCTTTGGCAAAGGTGTAAGGGCTAATTACGTCCGACGAAGGAGGACAAATTACGCCCGACGAAGGAGGACAGATTACATTTTGGAGGAGAATGCTATACTAATTCACTTTTTTTGTAACATTTCCTCTAAGTATACGTCTTTATACCGTAAACCGGTTTATGACAGTAAAGGAATACAATAAAGCAGTTGATGAGTATGCCGATGCACTATACCGCTTCATCCGCGCCGACCTGCGCGATGACGCCAGGGCTGACGACATAGTGCAGGACAGCTATGAAAAACTGTGGCGTCATGTAACGGAAATTGAATTCCCGGTCGTCAAATCCTGGCTCTTCTCAACAGCATACCATGCTATGATTGACATCATCCGTAAAGAAAAAAGAATGTCAGTAGTCGACGAAATCAACGATGCCGGCATGCTGTCAGACTCACAGTATTCCGACCTGAATGAGATCCTTCATGCTGCCCTGGCCCGACTGCCCGAAAACCTCAGGACAGCTGTGCTGCTTCGTGATTACGAGGGATACAGCTACAGGGAGATAGGAGAGATAACAGGACTGGGTGAAGCCGCCGTGAAAATAAATATTTACAGGGGCAGAATGGCCCTTAAAAACTATATCGGGAAAATTGAAACGGTAATCTGACAATGGAGCTGAACAGAGATAATTTTGATATATGGCTTACACGCTGGCTCAGTGGCTCTCTCAACGAGGATCAGGCTGATAAATTTATGGCCTTTCTCCTTGATAATCCCGACATCATGCAGCCTGACGACCTTTCCTATGCCAGGTTAAGTCCTGAAACACACCCATACCCGCACAAGGACAGGCTCAGGAAGAACCCCCTGCAACTGAATACTGAACAGATTGAATACCTGTCTGCTGCATTTCATGAAAACGACCTTTCTCCCGAGGCAATTCATGAACTGGAACTGAACATTGATAATAATGCACATTACAGAAAAATCTTCGAGCTTACAGGCAAGGCCAGACTTGTCGCGCCCGACATCCACTACCCTGATAAGAAATCTCTTAAGAGAGTTGGTCCAACAGGAAAAATATTCCGCCTGGCAACGGAAATAATCAGCATCGCAGCGGTAATTCTTATAGTCCTTATGTTCCGGCTAATGGCTCCCGGCTCAATGTCGGATCAGGGCAACACCCACACCTCAGAAATCCTGCCGGAACATGAGAACATGCCTGAATATACCATCTACAGGATGGATCCCATCGCCATTGCCGAACCAGTACAAGCAACTTCAATGCCTGCCAGCCGAAAGACCGTTGCCGAAATAATAAGTCCGCCTGTCAGTGAACCATCCGATTTAATCCTGGCCCAGACTGATGTCGCTCAGTTGAATGATCTTACCGTGCCGGCAGAAGCAGCATTTTTGCCTGCAGTAACTATCACAAAAATTGATATCAGCCTCTTTTCCGGTAATCTCGAATTCAATACAAGGCCGGCATGGCTTATTGCCTCTTCGACGGACTACCGGCCGGAGTATTTTTATGACGACAGGGGAAGGGTGAGAAGATTTTTTGCTTCAACATTCAGGGAAAAGATACTTAAGGAAGAAGGAGAGCCCTGGAAGCCTCTGCTGCCTTATGAAATTGCAAGGGCAGGTGTCGACGGCCTGAACCGTCTTCTTGACTGGAATATGGAGCTTAAGGAAACAAAGAGCTCACAGGGTGAAACAAAATCAGTCTATTTCAGTTCAATGCTCCTTACATTCAATGCTCCGGTGAAAAAAACCGGTGAATGACTGTAACTTTAATGCTGCCATGAACGTCAGGGCATAAGAAACAGTAAAATCAACAGACATGAAAAAGATTGGAATTCTGACATTGCTGGCGGCATTCATTCTCCAAGGCTTCAGCCAGGAGGTGACTGCCACAAACAGGACTGAGAAACAGGTAATCGACACCACTGAAGTGAGCAAAGTAGCCATAGGAGATGACCTTCTGGTTATTGAAAAGAATGAAGACCTGACAAGGATTAAAGTGCGGGACAGAGGCATGGCTATCCTTGAATCACTTGAAGGTTTAGGACCAAAGGTTAAATTTGAAAATTACAGTGAAGAAAGAGATGAAGAAACCTTCAGGAGGGATGAAGATGAACACAAAGAGCCGGCAGCAAAAAAGAGAAGCCGGTTCAGAGGACACTGGGCCGGTATAGAAGCCGGACTTAATAACTACACTCTGTCGGATTACAGCCTGACACTGCCCGATGAGATCAACTACATGACACTTCACTCAGGTAAATCCAGAAACCTTAACCTGAATTTCGGACAGCTCAGCATTGGACTGGGAAGACATATAGGTTTCGTAACAGGCTTCGGACTCAGCTGGAACAATTACAGGTTCGACGGGAACAATAATATTCAAAAGGATGTGAATAACATAACAACAATACTGGACCCCGGAGAACCTCTTAAAAAATCGAAATTCAGCACTTTCTTTTTTAAGGTGCCTCTTCTGCTTGAGTTCCAGATACCTACTGACCGCCAGAGGCTGAACATTTCTGCCGGACCTGTGGGAGCAATAAAGCTGGGCTCATACTCATCAATGGTTTTCGAGGACAAGGAAAAGGTAAAGTCCGATGACGATTTCAACCTTAACATGCTTCGTTACGGGGCTACGGCACGTATCGGATATGAGAACATAACCGTCTATGGAACATATTACCTCACCCCTCTTTTCAAGGAAGGAAAAGGTCCGGGTGGCGTTGATCTCTTCCCCTTTGAAATTGGCATTGCATTTACAATCGACGATTAAAATTCCCTTTTAGTTTTTTATAACACGGGGCTTTCTCATAAGCCCCTTTTTTTTCGTCCACCCCACTGATGGAAATTTATTAAATTATTGCTAATCTACAAGTCCCCTTCAGGGGATTTAGGGGTAATGTAAAGGAGACGAGGGTGTCTCAAAAGGGCACCTTCTTTTTTTATATGTTCATTTCTTTTTGTTCGTCCAAAAAGAAACGAACCAAAGAAAAAGGGCGCCGGAAATGATAACTTCAGCCGTTTTTGGCAAAATGCCTCAGGCTTAACGCTCCCAAAAACGGCTGAAGTTCGCGCCATTTCCGGTATGCCATCGCACGTTATGCTCGAAATTAAGGTTAATAAATGATGTAAAGTAGTGAAATGAAGAGGGATGCCCGGTGAGAGAAGTTTGTAATTAAAGTATAGGAAACAGGACAATAGAAATAAATCAAAGATTTAATCATTATATGTCAATCATGAGGGAAAGGTTGACAAGCGAGCGAGGCAGAAAACAACGAAGTCAGCGTTCGGTGGAGAGAGTGATCAAAATATCAGATAATACATAAGTCTCCCCTTCAGGGGATTTAGGGGTAATGTAAGGCAGACGGGGCTAATGAGACAGCCCGTGTATTTTTATACAGGGGTTTCGTATATTTGCAATAATCCGTTACACAGGGCCATATGCAGGAAAAGGGTGATATTCTATCACGACGTGAACTGAGGAGATACAGTAAACAGATACTGATCCCCGAAATAGGCATTGAAGGACAGAAGAAAATCAAAAAAGCCTCTGTCATGATCATTGGCGCCGGGGGTCTGGGATCTCCCGTCCTTCAATATCTTGCCGGAGCCGGCATCGGGAAAATCGGTATCGTTGATTTCGATATTGTCAGTGAGGAAAATCTGCAGAGACAAATACTGTACGGGGCAGAGGATGTGGGCAAACTTAAAGCGATTATTGCCGGCAAAAGACTTGAAAAACTGAATTCCTTCGTAAACATTGAGATTCTCAATATCAAAGTTGACAGCAACAATGCCCTGAAGCTGTTCAGGAATTACGACATAATAATCGATGCTACCGATAATCTGTCCGCCAGATACCTTATTAACGATGCATGTGTCATCCTGAACAAACCCATGATTCATGGTGCAATCTACAAATATGAAGCCCAGGTGGCTGTCTTTAACTACCAGGGAGGTCCTACCTACAGGTGTTACAATCCATACCGTGAAACAGGAGAATCCCTTGATCAGCTGCCTTCCGAAGTGGGTATCATTAACGTCCTGCCGGGAATTGCGGGTACTTACATGGCAGGTGAAACTGTTAAAATAATTACCGGAACAGGTGAAGTGCTGAGCGGAAAAGTACTTCTGATAAATATTGCGGATAACTCACACAGAATTCTGTCCGTGAAAGGAGATCCCCGAAACCGGTCGGTTGCAGGAGTCAGTAATACTGAAATTTTATTATCTTAATAAATTATTTATGAGGCTTTTATTAATTAGCAATTCAACAAATCCGGGTGAGGCATATCTCGATTACCCGAAAAACAATATCAGGGAGTTTTTAGGAGAAAAGCCTGTTAAGGTCCTTTTTATACCTTATGCGGCGGTGACTTTTTCGTACGATGTATATGAGGAAAAAGTTGCAGAAAGGTTTCGTGAGATTGGTCACAGCATCGAATCAATCCACAGATTCTCCGATCCCATAAAAGCAGTAAGCGAGGCTGAATCGCTGGCAGTGGGTGGAGGCAACACCTGGAAGCTTCTGAAAACAATAAGGGACAATAACCTTATCGAAATTATACGCAGGAGGGTTGCCGGAGGGATGCCGTATATCGGATGGAGTGCCGGATCGAACATGGCCTGTCCCACCATCATGACAACCAACGACATGCCTGTTGTGGAGCCCGGTCCCTTCGGCGCTTTAAGTCTTATTCCCTTCCAGATAAATCCACATTATCTCGATGCCAATCCCGAAGGACATGCAGGAGAAACACGTGAACAGAGAATTCAGGAATTCATCGAGGTCAATCCCCATGTTTATGTGGCAGGTTTAAGAGAAGGCACCATGCTCCTTCTTGAAGGAAATAATCTCAGCCTGATCGGTCCCCGCAATCTGCGGATATTTAAGAAAGGCTCTTCACCTGCCGAAAAACAGGCCGGCGATGATATCTCATTCCTTCTGAACAACTGAAAGACAATTCAATCAAATCATTTAACTTTGTCAACCGTTAGCAGGCCACAATGAGCGGACGGTATTAACGGCAGTTTATGCAGAAATTACTGAGGATATTCAAGATTTCGGCAGTGATTTTCCTTGTTTTGCTGGCAGGGCTCTTCACGGCTTCCCTGGCTATGCAGGACAGGGTGGCAGGAGTAATACTCAAATCCCTTGGGAAAAATATCTCCACCAGGTACGAATTCAAAAACATAAAACTTTCATTTATTCGCAAATTCCCTGGAGCTTATATTGAGATGAAGAACGTAATAGTATATTCATCACCAGGTTATGATATATCAGCATTTAAGGGGTTGAACACTGACACATTGTTGTCGGCAGCTTCAGTATATGCCGATCTTAAGCTGACAGATTTCTTAAAGGGGATTTACACCATCGAAAACATTGGTGTAAGAGAAGGACGTTTAAATCTTTACTGCGACAGTGCAGGTAAGGTAAATTACAATTTCTACGTTGAAGGTTCTGAAAGAGATAGTTCCAGGGGTTTCACAATCGATCTTCAGAAGATAAACATTGCTGATATACAGGTCAGTTATCATAATACAGCTACGAAACTTCTGATAAAAGGCACTGTAGGTAACGGCGTACTCAAAAGCAGGATCTCATCAGGTGATATTGACTTCAGCGCCGAGGGATCGATGAGAATAGACCTTTTCAGTCTATATAACTTTGCCATCAGCAAAAGCATGGAAGCCAGACCCAACCTGAGGCTCTCTGCTTCAGAAAATGAGATCAGATTCAGCAGGAGCACCCTGGAACTTGACGACTATGTGCTGGGACTAACCGGTACTATATCGCGTGAAAATGTTTATGATCTGACCATAAACGGGGATAATATCGACCTGGCAAGGATTGCCGCTTACCTTCCGGCCAGATACTGGGAGCGTGTTGAAGATTATGATCCTTCGGGAATTCTGAATGTAAGCACGAAGATTTACGGTCCCGCTTCGAGAACCGTAAATCCCGGGCTGGAAGTAGGATTTGATCTCAGCGGCGGGAATATCAGGTATAAAAAATCGCCTTTGATACTCCGCGACCTTTCGCTTAAAGGAATGTTTACCAACGGACAGGGTAGGGTGCCTGCCACCTCATCACTTTCTGTCACCGGATTCAGTGCTGCTCTCGGATCATCGGAATACGAAGGTTCGCTCATTCTGAGGAACTTTGCCAGGCCCTACTGTCAAATAACACTTAAGGGTAAAGTCATACCCTCCGAAATAAAAGATTTCTTTGATATCAGACAGTTGTCAGATGCAGGCGGAAGCGTTGATATGGATCTCAGGCTTGAAGGTCCGGTGGCCACTGAGGGTAAAGTTAAAGCCGGTGATCTTTTACGCATGAAGCCGCGTGCTGATTTGATTTTCAGTTCATTCAGGCTCGGACTGAACGAAAACAGGATATCTTTCGGGGATGTCAACGGATCGCTTCACCTGGCTGATACGACTGTGGCAAGTGGTCTGGGCTTCACTTTCAGGGATCATAATGTAAAGCTTGACGGCTCCTTCATCAATTTCCACAGCTGGCTCGCGGGAGAAAAGGTCACACTGGCAGGATATGCAGATGTAAGGATAAATCACCTGGAACCAGAAAAGCTGTTTGCCACTGCTGGTGGTTCAGCAAGTAACACTGAAAATTCAGCCCGGACGGTAAGATTTCCCGACCGCGTGCTGCTTGACCTTGATCTTCAGGCCGGGCAATTCAGATACAGGACTTTTTCTGCTTCCGGCATAAGAGGAAAATTCAGCTATGCACCCGGTATAATGAATTTTAAAACCCTTACTTTCAATGCACTTGATGGAAGCATATCAGGTGATGGTTTCGTCGTTCAGAACAGGGATCTGACTCACATCGGAAGAGGGAACTTTCAGCTTGAAAGGATCAATATCAATAAAGCATTTACTTCCTTCAACAACTTCGGACAGGATTTTATCAAAGCTGAAAACCTTGCAGGGATTTTGTCGGGAACATTGTCGGTTCTTTTACCCATGGATTCACTCTTAAAGCCCCAGGTTAAATCAGTTACAGCAGAAGGTAAATATGTTCTTCTTTCAGGAGGCCTTATCGATTTTGATCCTGTCAAGGAGCTTTCATCATTTATTGAACTATCAGAGCTTCAAAATATTAATTTCGAAAAGCTTGAAAATGATTTCTTCATAAGGAATAATTATTTCTATCTCCCGCAGATGGAAGTTAAATCGTCGGCAGCGAACCTTTCGGTAAACGGAAAACACGGCTTCGGAAACGACTTTGAATACCATGTAAAAATCCTGCTTTCGGAAGCACTGAGCAGAAAGATCCGTAAACCCAGGCCCAATACAACCGAGTTTGGGGCTGTTCAGGAGGATGGTCTGGGGAGAACTTCTCTCCTGCTTAAAATTGCCAGCAGGGGCGACGATGTTAAAGTAAGCTACGATATTAAGGCTGCCGGGGCACAGGTAAAAAATGAGATAAAGTCAGAAAGGCAGAATCTGCGTTCAATACTCAACGAAGAATACGGCTGGTATGGCAAAGATACGACTGTTACCAGATCAAAGCAGCAGCCCGCTCCCAGAAAATTCCGTATCAGCTGGGAAGAAATAGATACTGTCAGATTGTATCATTACTAAAGAACCTGCTATATTTCAACAGTATAGAAAATAAACAGGAAGTGAAACAATACCGTCACCGAAGCCTCTGGATGCTCTTCCTTTTCTTCTTCGCCATTCTGGCCGGGACATCTTCTCTTGTGTATACCCGCAACCTCGTGGGCATCCTGAAACAGGAAGAAAGGAAGAAGGTGGAATTATGGGCCGAAGCGACACTTCTTATCATCACCGCAGATTCAGTTGAAAATATCGGTTTCCCTTCCTTGATCATCGAAAACAACACAACCGTGCCTGTCATCCTGACTGACGGCAATGACAGGATCATTGCGGCAAAGAACTTCGATGAAATAAGGATATCAGATCCCGGCTATCTTCAGACAGAACTGTCAAAGATCATAAAACGGAACAGCCCCATTGAAATTGACCTTGGCAACAATTATATAAACCGTATTTATTACAAGGACAGCATAATACTCACCCAGCTTGTATATTACCCTTACGTTCAGCTGGGAATAATTTTGCTTTTCATTATGGTTGCATATCTGGCGCTGAGGGCGTCGAGGAGGGCTGCCGATAACCAGCTCTGGGTAAGCATGTCGAAAGAAACCGCTCATCAGCTTGGAACACCAACGTCATCGCTGGCAGGCTGGGTAGAAATACTAAACCATAAATACCCCGGAATCTCCCTGTCGGGGGAAATCGCTCTCGACGTTGAAAGACTTGAAAAAATTACCAATCGTTTTTCAGGTATTGGATCAAAGCCTTCACTTAAAGAAGATGATATCATTGATATTATTTCACGTACTGTCAATTATCTGAAAACCAGGACCTCTTCAAAGGTTGTCTTTAACATCGATGCCGGAAATACCGGAAAGATAATGGTCCCGGTTAATGCCGCTCTCTTCGAATGGGTTATAGAAAACATTTCAAAGAATGCCATTGACGCAATGGAGGGAGAAGGCGAAATAACCTACAGGATCATTGAATCGGGGAAAAATGTGATTACTGACATTTCTGATACCGGCAGGGGTATACCCGGAAAAGCATTCAGGAAGATCTTCAATCCGGGCTATACAACAAAAAGCAGAGGCTGGGGTCTGGGGCTGTCTCTGGCAAAAAGAATAGTTGAAGAATTTCATGGCGGCCGTATATACGTTAAAAGCTCTGAGCCGGGAAAGGGATCATGTATCAGGATAGTGTTGAACAGGGATTAACACTATTGCCTATCTTTGCATTCCTCAATCTGCAGTGAATGAACAGAAAAGACATTGAAATAACGGCTCCGGCAGGATCGTTCGAATCGCTGATGGCGGCTATAAGCGGAGGAGCCGATTCAGTTTATTTTGGAGCCGGGCAGCTGAATATGAGAGCCGGCTCATCAAAGAATTTTTCTCCCGCTGATATTTCCCGGATAGCTGAAATATGCAGGGAAAACGGCCTGAAAAGCTACCTTACACTTAATGTCGTTGTATACGATGAAGAACAGGACAGGATGAAGGAGATGGTCGATTTTGCGATCCGGAACGGCATTTCAGCGATAATTGCCTCCGATCCTTCAGTAATAATATATGCACACTCGCAGGGTATGGAAGTCCATCTGTCGACGCAGATGAATATTTCCAACATTGAATCGCTCCGGTTGTATTCCCAATGGGCCGATGTTGCGGTTTTAGCTCGCGAGCTGAACCTGGATCAGGTTAAAAAGATGCATGAGGGCATCATTAATAATAACATCCGCGGACCGAAAGGAGATCTGATGAAAATAGAGATGTTCATCCACGGCGCTCTATGTATGGCCATTTCAGGAAAATGCTACCTGAGTCTTCATGAAAACAACAAGTCGGCAAACCGGGGTAACTGTTACCAGACCTGCCGCAAATCGTATATCGTCACAGAAAAAGAGTCAGGATATCAGCTGGAGGTTGACAATGAATTCATCATGTCGCCGAAAGACCTGTGTACCATAGGTTTCATCGATAAGATCATCGAAGCAGGGGCTTCAGTGCTGAAGATCGAAGGCCGGGCCAGGTCTCCCGAGTATGTGAGGGTGGTCACTTCCTGCTATGATGAGGCCGTAAAGTCTGTTGCAGAAGGAACATACACCAGGGAAAAGGTAAAAGAATGGAACGACAGACTTGCTTCTGTATTCAACAGGGGCTTCTGGGACGGCTATTACCTGGGAAGAAAACTGGGAGAATGGAATGACAGGTACGGATCAGCTTCAACAAAGAGAAAGAAATATATAGGGAAGGTCACCAATTATTTTTCAAAAGCCGGAGTTGTAGAGATAAAACTGGAGAACGGAGATCTGGAAAGTGGTGATACCCTCCTTGTAACCGGTCCGACTACAGGTGCTGTAGATTTTGTTGCAGAAGAGATCAGAGTTGATCTCAAGGAAAGCGTCAAAGCCCTGAAAGGCGAGTTCTGCTCTGTAAAAACACCTGTTATTCTCAGAAGGTCAGACAAAGTATACAGGTGGGTGAATCACGGTGATCCTCAGTGAGCCGACGAATATGGGATCATAGTCTTATCCTGCCGGCTGCCTCAAGAATGGATGAAGCATTTGTTGATATATCATCTGTATCGGCTTCAATTTCAATAATCTGTCCCCCCTGCCTTTGCCTGATGCCATACATGTAAGCCTTGTCATAATACGACAATGTAATCTCAATTGCAGTTCCAAAATCCTGTTTTTCAATAGCTTCTGTTGCTGCTCTGGTTTTATCGCCTCCAAGGCGTTTGCTGATACGCATCACCGATTCCTTAAGTTGTTCTGCCGGATATCCCGAATATTCCTCAATCAGGCGTGGGAGCCTGTTCTTCACGTTAATCAGAAGAATTATGGCGGGAGAATTCCTTATATGGCTGAAGAACTGGTCGGGCATAAATACTGTTCCAATATTGCGGCTTTCGTCTTCGAGCCAGACTCTCCGGTTTTTATCGAGTTTTGACCATTCAGCAGCCAGCATGTTCGAGAAGTGTTCCGATGATGGCTGGGGAGGCTTTCCCAGGGCGCCGAATGCCGAGCCTTTGTGATTTGCAAGGCCCTCAAGGTCAATTACCTGTTCGCCCATGGAAGAGAGATAACGGAGAATATGTGTTTTGCTGCTTCCCGTCATACCCCCCAGGACTATGACCTTCTTTCTTTCAGCAAGAACAGATAATACATGGTTCCGGTAAGCTTTATACCCTCCTTCGAGGATATATGTTTCAATACCTGCAAGGGAGAAAAGCCATGCCATGGCTTCCGAGCGCATCCCTCCTCTCCAGCAATGTACCAGAAGCCTGTTTTCAGGCGCCGTTTTCATAGCCTTCATAAGCTTTAGATGCATCCCGGGTCCGCTTAATTCGAGTCCCTTCAGAATTGCTTTTCTTCTTCCTTCCTTCTTGTAGCTGGTACCTACAAGCGCCCGTTCATCATTTTCAAAAAGCGGAATATTGACAGCTCCGGGAATATGGCCGTTCATGTATTCCAAAGGTGTCCTGACATCAACCACAGGAATAATTGCGGATAATTGAAGAAATTGCCCGATATCAGTTTTTCTGATCAGATTGGAGGTCATGACTGAGGTTAAGGTTCCGGAACAAAATAAACTATATGATCAGTCTGTCACGCCAGTACTGAAATGACGCGAGAGAAGCTCTTTCAGTTCTTTCAGACGCAGTGGTTTTGTAATAAATTCACTGATTCCCGACAGTTCGGCCTTTTGTCTGGCTTCGGGCATGTTGTCGGCTGTAAGAGCCACAATAAGATTTTCACTGTCATGGGAAAGGATCTCTCTCGAAGCATCAAAACCGTTCATTACCGGCATTAGCAGGTCCATGAAAATGAGATCATATTTCTTCTTCTCTGCCATCCGGGAACCTTCCTTCCCATCGCCTGCCACATCGCAGGAATATCCAAGAGTTCTGAGCATGGTGCTGATGACTTTCTGAGTCAGCTTATTATCATCAACTACCAGGATGCGAAGATCTTTTTTCAGGAGCTGTACTTCGGGTATCTCCTCATCCGTCCTGATATAAGGAAAATTCTCAAGCAGGGCATTTCTGAAATCACCCGGAACAAAGGGTTTAATAAAGTAATTATCAACACCTATTGTAATGGATTTCAGGTAATTGCCTTCCATGTCGTTCGAGCTTATCATCATTATGATGAAAGATCCGGTAAGATTGTTTTCATACAGTACCTCAGCGGCTTCGAAACCGTTGAAATTCCTGTCGTCGAGAATAATTATAAGATTATAGCGGTCGTCGTGGTGCTTAAGGTTTTCCCTGATTTGTGAGGGGGTGGATTTCTGAAAGCTTGTAACTGTAATGTTAAGTCCCAGTTTGTGAAGATCATTAAGAAGATCCTCATCACGACCCTGCTGTCCCGATATAACAAGTGTCCTTATATGTTCAGGCTGAGTTATCGCACTCATGTCGATATCCTTTACCGTTTTGTCGTTGGAATACGCAACAATGGTAAAGGTTACACGGGTTCCTTTTTCTCCTGACAGACCTGAAGGACTTTCAGCTTTCAGCTCTCCTCCCATAAGGCCCACAAGCTGGACTGCAAGTATTGTCCCGAAGCCTGATTCATCACCGCTTACGGAAGCTCTTGATTCAAGACTTACATCCTCTCCGAATATCATACCGAGATCCTTACCGGTAAAGAAAGCACCTGTATCAAGAAGCTCAAAACCTAGTGTAATTATCCCTTTAATGTTGTTTTTCAGGAAGCACCTGAGGCTTATCTTCCCTTCCTTTGTGCTGGCGGCAGCATGCCTGATAAGTCCCGCAAAGATCTGTCGCAGTCTTAGCGGATCGCTGATGATGTTTTCGGGGACGTTTTCTTCAACAACGCAGGTAAAGGATACAGGTTTGCCTGCGATATAGGTTCGTGCAATTTCTTCGCAAAAATAAATTTCTTCGCGGAGGCTAAATGGTATCTCATTAATTATCAGCTTATCGGTCTCAATCTTTGAAAAGTCGAGCATATCATTGATGATGGTCAGAAGCGTTTCAGAGGATTTTCTAAGCATAAGGACTATCTCTTTAACACTTTCGTGCATGCCGTGGCTGTCAATAATATCAGTCATTCCAATGATGCCATTGAGTGGTGTTCTGACTTCGTAACTCATTCTGGCGAGGAATTCTGATTTTGCCAGGTTGGCTTTTGCCTCCTGCCTGCGTGCTGCTTCCAATATTGTAACATCCATAAGCAGTGTCATAGAAGCCTCTTCTCCCAAAAAATCAACAGGTATTGTGTTCCTCAGAAGAATAACATCATCATCCCCCCTTTTGAGAATTACAAACTGGTCGGGGTCAAATGCTCCTCCGGAGTTTTTTGAAAAATAGTTGCTGGTGTCGTAAATTGATGTTTCCGGGAATATGCTACCCACCATTTCTGATACATCCTTGTATGAATAAAAAGAGGCAGCCACACTGTTTGCCATCAATACTTTCCTTTGTGAATTATAGATCAGCACCCCCGCTGGCATGGCCTCAATCAGTTGAAGCAGGGTTTTTTCCGATTGCTTCAGTCTCAATAGTTCGGGTTTTCCTGAACGGATGAAACGCCAGAAAGTGTAGATTATAACCAGAATAAGCAGTAATGTGCCTGCTACAATGAAGATGGAATTACGGGTAATGTACTTCTGAAAAAAGTCGGTTGGGGCTGAAAAGACCAGTGCCAGGTCCTTTGTAAGAAGCTGTGTTGAATAGTATGAAGAAATTATTGTCTCCGTTTCTCCGTTTACGGAAGCACGATGAACCATATTGGCAATCGCTCCTGATTCAATTGCCGTGAGTATTTTATCTGTCTGAAAGTAATCGATCCTTGTTTCCGAATTATTAAAAATGATCTCCCCCGAATCGCTTAACACCCACTGCCACTGGTAGTCAGTAAGGTTGAACTCAAGGAATAGTGCATCGAAATATTTCTGGAAATCAATTGATACAACAATGTTGCCCACAGCCTCATTATTGGAAAGAACAGGAAGGATATATTCATATCTTTTGTTGTTGAAGAAAAGTCCTTCCGGATTGACAATTTCATTTTGCAGGTTGGTAATGAATTTCTGATCAAGCCATTCTTCGTCTTTTCTCAGTGTATACTCATTCTTTTTGTTGTCGAATATCCTGATACCGGTAATAAAATCCTGGTATTTTGAGTAGAAAAGCTTCATGTTTTCTATTGCCCGCCTTTCGTTTTGAGGATCTGTGAAGAATCTTACGAGGTCGTCGGTAAAACTGATACGGTTAAGGTCGCTCAGGAAGTTAAGGTTTGTATTATCGACTGACAGACCTACTATCTGAACCTGGCGGTCGAGGAGATTGGTAATGTAGTTGATCTGTTTTTTATAGAAATTGGAGTAGTATATAACATTAACGAAGAGAATCAGTGAAAGCACTGTAAAGACAATTATTAAGACTCTTTTCATGCGTTAACTTATTTTTCCCGAAGATGGCATAAAGATAATTTAAATCATCAACTGCCGTTATTTTTCAACGGTATTTGCTGTTTTCATCCTCAAGGATGTTAATATAACTCCGATACCGGAGAGTATTAATTTCTCCTTTTTCTACTGCTTTTCTGACCGCACAGCCGGGCTCATCGAGATGAAGGCAGTTATAGAACCTGCAATTATGTGATATCCTGAAGATTTCAGGGAAAAAATGATAGATCTCGTTCCTTTCCATATCCACTACACCGAAGCCCCTGATCCCGGGAGTGTCGATAACATACCCGCCAAAAGGCATACTGTGCATCTCCGGGAAAGTGGTGATGTGTTTCCCCTGTTTATGGTATCCGGATATATCTCCTGTTTTCAGGTTCAGGGCAGGATTAAGGACATTCAGCAGTGAGCTTTTTCCGACTCCCGAGTTCCCGGAGAGAAGGCTGGTTTTGTTTTTCATGTCTTCCCTGAGTGCATCCAGCCCGGTGTTTTCCACCAGTGATACGGGAAAACACCTGTAGCCAATATTATTATACATTTTTATCAGATCCTCCATCCGGCCCAGTTCATTTTTCCCATACAGGTCGGTCTTGTTTATGATTATACAGGCCGGTATCCGGTATGCCTCGGCTGTGACCAGGAAGCGGTCTATAAATTCGACGGGTGTTTCAGGCATTATGATCGTGATCATCAGGAAGACACAGTCGATGTTTGCAGCTATGATCTGGGATTGTTTAGACAGGTTTGATGATTTCCGGAGGATATAATTACGCCTGTCAAGCACTTCTGTGATAACACCGCCTTCTGATCTTTCATCAAATTCAAATTCAACCATATCGCCAACGGCAACCGGGTTGGTGGTTTTAAGATCCCTGGTTCTGAATATGCCCTTTATGATGCATTCTGTGACCAATCCCTCACCGTGCAGAACCCTGTAGCGGCTTCCTGTTGACTTTATGATAATACCCTTTTCCAATACAGATGTGTCAGGGAACAAATTTAGCTATTCTGCTCTTAATCGCATAAAAAAGCAGAGACGCGCGTGTGCGGGTCTCTGCATAGTAAGAAATATTTATAACGATTAATTGTCGGATGCCATAAGGAGGAATGGTTTCATTTCGAAGCTGTGATAGAAAGGTCTAAGTCTTTCAGTATTATAGTGTTCCGAAACTTTCACGATCTTCTTCGATGAAGTCACCACGTCGATGGGGACATTGTCGTATCGGCCGTTTTTGAGCACGACTATCCTTCCGTGAACACCTTTAAGGATAAGATCGAGGGCCAGATTTCCATAGGCCATGGGCACTATTGAATCGAGGGCATCGGGATCTCCTCCACGGACCATATAGCCAAGCTTCTGGTTGATTATGTTAATCATCTTGCCACCGTTGAATTTACCTGACAGTTCTTTGATCTTCTGTGAAACAACATCTCCGATACCTCCCAGTTTTGCATGGCCGTAAGCATCTTTTTCGCTGTCGGAGAATATCATTTCTCCTCCCTTGAACATGGCGCCTTCCGATACCAGTACAATTGAATATTTACTGGGGTTATGATTCCTGTCTTCAACAAGCAGTTTGGTAAGTAGTTCTATATCGAATTTATATTCGGGAATAACACATCTGTTTGCCGATCCGGCCATAGTGGGCAGCATGGCAGTGAACCCTGCATAGCGGCCGAAGACTTCGAGCACCATGATCCTCTCATGAGAACCGGCTGATGTACGGAGAGTATTTGTCATCTGGATGGTCCTAGAAACGCAGGTGCTGAAACCGATGCAGTAATCTGTTCCTGGCACATCGTTATCCATAGTCTTGGGTATTGCCACAACCTTGACTCCTGACTTATAAAGATGGACACCATAGCTCAGAGTATCGTCGCCGCCTATAGGAACAAGATAATCGACACCCAGCCACTCAAGGTTCTTGATCACCTCGGGAGTGAGGTCATTCATCTCTTCATTATAAGCCGATTTAAGATGATCGGGAACCGTTGATCTGGACATGTGGCTCGGTCGGGTCCTTGAAGTGTGAAGGAAAGTCCCGCCTGTCCGGCCTGCCCTGTTAACAATATCGTCGGTAAGAGGAATGTAATTATTGCTGTTGTCGGCCTTGGGGTCCCGGATAAGCTCTGTTATACCTGCCCAGCCTCTTCTAAGACCAATGACCTTATAGCCTTCCCTGTTTGCCCGTATAGTAACCGCACGTATGGCAGGATTCAGCCCCGGAACATCGCCACCACCTGTTAGAATAGCTATTATTCCCTTGGTTTTCTTTACATTAACACTCATTGTCTGCTTTTTTGTATTTGCCATTTTCTTCTGTTTTTTTCGACCTTAAAAGTATAACATTTTCATATTTTTGCAAACATTGTACAGTCTCTCATTGTTTTAATGAATATCGGGGCCGATTTTAACATTATTTAAATATGCCGGCAGAAAAATCAAGTAAAATCAAAGTGATCATTACCGGGGGAAGCGGTCTTGTCGGAATGCACCTTACATCACTCCTCCTTGAAGAAGGATACACAGTTGCCCATCTCTCAAGAAGACAGGATCAGTTCGGAAAGGTAAGGGTCTACAGGTGGGATCCGGCCAAAGGCATTCTCGATCCGTCCATTCTCGACGGAGTTGACCATATAGTGCACCTGGCCGGTGCTGGTATAGGCGATGGCAGGTGGTCACACAAAAGAAGGGAGGAAATAATTAAAAGCCGTGAGGATCCAGCCCGTCTGATCCATTCCGTAGTGACCGAAAACAATTTGCCTGTAAAGTCTTTTGTATCAGCCTCTGGAGCCGGTTATTATGGCATGACGACAAGCGAAAAGATATTCACCGAGGAAGATCCTCCCGGTTCAGATTTCCTTTCGCAGGTATGCCGAAGATGGGAAGATGCTGCAGATCTTTTTGAACATTCAGGCATACGGACGGTAAAAATAAGGACTTCCCTGGTCCTCGATATGGAGAATCCCGCACTAAAGAAGCTCCTCCTGAGTTCATCTCTGGGATTCATAGCCGCAGTGGGATCTGGCAGACAGTACATGCCATGGATACATATACGCGATCTTTCAGGGATATATTTAAAATCAATAACAGACACCTCTCTGTACGGAGCAGTCAACGCATCGGCTCCGGACCATGTCACACATGATAAATTTATGAAGGTCCTTTCCGGGGTAACAGGCAAATACCTTGCCCCTTTCAATCTGCCGTCGGCTGTACTTTCAGCCTTATATGGCGAGATGGCAGGAGTGGTCCTGAAAGGGAGCAGGATCTCGTCAGGGAAAATTACCGGATCAGGGTTTAGTTTCAGGTACGGCAGGCTTGAAGAAGCACTCCGGGATGTTGTGGCCGACAGATAAAGAGCTGGCTTTAATTGTTTTATATTAATACATACGCCTCTGCTACAGACCATTAACCCTGTCAGGCCAGTGCGTGTTCAAGAAATATTTTAATCCCTATTCCAATAAGAATCAGGCCTCCCAATATTTCAACCCTGCAGCCCAGCCTGCTGCCGGCCGATTTTCCCAGCCTGATGGCCGTCATCGCAGCCAGAAAGGTAACAATGCCTATGACTAATCCTGAAATCCAGATTCTTATCTCCAGCAGTGCAAAGCTTATTCCGACAGCCAGCGCATCAATACTCGTTCCTACCGAGGCGGCGATGAGTTCCGGGGTCCGGGTGTAATCTCTTCTTTTGTTATCATCCCTGCCTTTTATGGCTTCAACTATCATACGGACCCCGAGAAACGAAAGAATGATAAGGGCAATCCAGTGATCGGCTGCTTTAATGAAGCTGCTCATAAGTGAACCGAAAAATGATCCTACGATAAGTAAGCCTGCCTGAAAAAATGCCATAACAAAGGCTACCCTGACTGCCTCGCGGAAAATGATCCTGTTCTGAACCACGCCGAACGACAGTGAAACTGCGAAAGTGTCAAATGACAGACCAACAGCAATGGCCAGTATTGTTATAAGATCCATTTTTGTTCTGTTAGGTCACAAATATAACATAAAACGTCAAAGCTCCTTTTTTTAAATTGGTTTGCTATATTTGGGCATCCAAAACAGGTATATGAGAGCCGTAATTCAGAGAGTAAGCCGTGCTTCGGTTTCAACATGCGGAAAAACCCTGGATGAAACCGGACCGGGGCTTCTTGTCCTTGCAGGTATCGAAGAAAATGATGATAACAGCGATGTGGAATGGCTTGCCGCGAAAGTAGTTCAGCTGAGGATTTTCAACGACAGCGACGGAATAATGAATCTGTCTGTTCTCGAAACCGGAGGAAGCATAATGGTCATCAGTCAGTTTACCCTTCATGCCAGAACCAGAAAGGGCAACCGGCCTTCCTATATCAGAGCGGCCCGCCCTGAAAAAGCAATACCCCTGTATGAAAGTTTCGTTGCGAAATTAACCTCGCTGACAGGCAGAAAGACAGCCACGGGTGAATTCGGTGCCATGATGGAAGTAAGCCTGATAAATGACGGACCTGTAACAATAATTATCGACACAAAGGAAAGGGAATAGGAAGCCGGAATGAAAAATACTTATGAGCCAGAGCCCAACGCCAGATATTAAAGTCCTGAAAAGGTCTGTTTTGCTTGTTGCTTCATTTGCGGCATTTCTTACTCCTTTCCTGGGCTCGGCCGTAAACCTTGCCCTGCCTGCAATCGGAAGAGATCTTAACGCCAACGCAATAAGTCTGGGCTGGGTAATCAGCAGTTTTACCCTAGCCTCTGCTGTATTCCTCCTGCCTTTTGGAAAACTGGGTGATATAAAGGGAAGGAAGAAGATCTTTTCACTCGGGATATTTCTTTTCACAATTTCCACTTTTCTTATACTTTTCTCAGGTAGCGTCACCTACCTGATTGTGATGAGAATTTTGCAGGGTCTGGCAGGAGCAATGATTTTCGGCACCAGTCTGGCTATTCTCACATCTGTTTTCCCTCCGGGAGAGAGAGGTCATGCTATGGGGATTACAATAACCTCAACATACTTCGGGCTCTCGGCGGGTCCGGTGATAGGAGGATTTCTGACCGAAACATTTGGCTGGAAAAGTATCTTCGCATTTCTTATTCCTTTGGGGATCATCTCTTTATGGTTCATTTATAAAAAGATGAAAGGCGAATGGGCGGAAGCGAAAGGAGAGAAATTCGACTGGAAGGGATCACTGGTGTACGGGGTTTCTCTATCTGCCTTTATGTATGGATTTTCAATACTGCCATCAACAACAGGCTGGATACTGATAGCCATGGGTATCCTGATAGCTGTGTTGTTTGTTATATATGAAAAGAAAACCGACCATCCGGTTTTCGACATACGCCTGGTTCTCAGAAACAGGGTTCTTGGTTTTTCGGGACTGGCAGCACTGATCCATTATGCTGCCACCAGCGCCACAGGATTCTTTATCAGCCTTTACCTCCAGTATCTTAAGGATCTTGATGCCAGGTCAGCAGGGCTGATAATGATTTCGCAGCCTGTTGCCATGGCTCTTCTCTCTCCTCTGGCGGGACGTTTATCCGACAGGATGAATCCCGGGGTGATTGCTTCATCCGGAATGGCACTTACGGCGGTCGGACTGATCTTTCTGTGTTTTATAAGCAGCTCTACGTCGTTTGTTTACATTATAATACTTCTGGTAATAATGGGAATAGGTTTCGGACTGTTCTCATCTCCCAATTCGAACGCTATTATGAGTTCGGTAGAAAAGAAACATCTGGGAATTGCTTCGGGTATTGTAGGAACAATGAGAATGATAGGCCAGATGACGAGCATGGGTATAGCCATGATGTTAATATCTCTTTTCATGGGAAAAGAAACAATAAATCCTTCAACATATCCCGCCCTGATATCTGCAACCAGAACGGGTTTTGTGATTTTCTCAATCCTTTCAGTGGCAGGAATATTTGCCTCCCTGGCAAGGAACAGAAGGCTGTCATCAGGATAATGAAACAACTGTTTTCCGGAAGATCATATTTTTTGATAAGGAGAAACAAAAATTCATAATTGATTAGCTATGATAACAAAAAAGATTAAATTGACACCGTTCTTTGTTATCACTTTATCCTAACAAAAATTACATCATAAAGGGATTATGACAAAACTATATGAAAAGCTTTTCAGACTATGTCCTGCTGAATCGGAGATCAGGAAGGGGCTGAAATCTATTGCCTCAACCGTTCCTGATCCTCCCGGTAAGCATCTTCTGATGAATATTCTTAATGTGATCGACCTTACAAGCCTTAATACAACCGACAATAAGAGCAACATCTTAAGGATGACAGGAACAGTAAACAGTTTCCAGGGACGATTCAGCAATATCCCCAATGTTGCCGCTATATGTGTATATCCCAATTTCGTGGGCGTAGTAAAGGAAAAGCTCAGTGCCAAAAATGTCAGAATAGCGGCTGTAGCAGGCTCTTTTCCGACTTCCCAGACTTTCAGGAGCATTAAGATCGCCGAATGTAAAATGGCTGTTGACTCCGGTGCTGATGAGCTAGATATAGTGATCCCCCTGGGTGCATTTATGGGCAGGGATTATGCATCTGTTGCCTCTGAGATCAGGGAGATAAAGGAGGCTATCGGAGACAGAACGCTTAAGGTGATCGTTGAATCGGGACTGCTCGGTGATTATGAACTTATTTTCAGGGCTTCTATGATAGCGATGGATGCTGGTGCGGATTTTATAAAGACTTCGACAGGTAAGGTAAATGTTTCGGCTACGCCCGAAGCCGCTTTTGTTATGTGCCGGGCTGTTTCGGATTTTTATGCCGAGACGGGCATCATGGTAGGATTCAAGGCTGCCGGAGGCATATCAAATGCCGCCGATGCAGTATTGTACTACCAGATAGTTGAACAAAGCCTCGGCCCTGAATGGACCAACAACAAATATTTCAGGATAGGCGCCAGCCGACTGGCAAACAATATCCTTTCCGAAATTGCCGGTGAGCGACATGAACATTTCTGATTATGGGCCTGAATACCAGTCGCAGGATACCCTGAGCCTCAAACCTGTCTTTTCTCCGGATGATTCTGCCGGACCTGGAGGTTCTTTCAGGCAGGATGCTTCAAGATCATTTCCTTTCCTTTTCATTGAAAAGAACAAGCAACTTGAAATAGAGTCGAGAACCAGGATAACGCAATCCCTGAGGGAGGGAGAGCTTCTCACAGTTCAGGTATTTCATTACGACTGGATTATCTTTATAGTCCTTCTGTCTGCTTTTTTTTATACTTCGCTTCCGGCTTACAGCAGGAAACTTTTCCCGGGAGCAACACGCTTTTTCATGTTCCGGGGAATAGGTGAGCCGGAAGCCCGGGAAACGTCCGAGCTGTTTCACTGGCAGTCGACAGTATTCAATCTGATAACCTTCATCAACATATCTCTTTTTGCCTTTTTTGCTTTGATTTTTCACGGAATTTTGCCCGGGTCTCTACCCGTGGCCGTAATCTGGCTCATAATGCTGGCTGTCGTAATCATTTCCATAACAGCCCGTCATCTGGTATCTCTTATTACAGGCTACTTCAGCGGTCAGAAAGAGGTCTTCAATGAATACATCATTACTATTTATCAATCATACCGGTACATTGCCTTTGCATCACTGATGCTTGTCAGTCTTGTTGCCTACACAGATATCTTAAACCCCGGAATCCTGATTGTATCAGGATACATTATCTTCGGACTTCTCTATTTAATGCGGATTATAAGGCTTCTGATGATTTTTCTGAAGAGAAGGCTTTCTATTTTATATTGGATTTTATACCTTTGTGCGCTGGAAATTTTACCTGCCGCCATTGTTATAAAGTCGGCAGTTTACCTGTTTTAGAGTTCCAGGTGGTACTTTGAACGTCAAACTAAAACTGTAACAAGTTGAAAATAAGAAAGATTCTAGTATCCCAGCCGGAGCCGTCGAATCCAAAATCTCCATATTTCGACCTGGCTAAAAAATACAATCTTAAAATTGATTTTAAACCCTTTATTCAGGTTGAGGGTGTACTTTCCCGGGATTTTCGCCAGCAGAAGATCAACATACTTGATTTTTCCGCAGTTGTTTTTACAAGCAAAACAGGGATTGACCATTTTTTCAGGATCTGCAATGAATTACGCATTACTGTTCCTGACACGATGAAGTATTTCTGTATAACCGAAAATGTTGCTTTCTACCTTCAGAAGTACATCGTTTACCGCAAGAGGAAAATATTCCATGGTAAGGCTAAATTTCAGGATCTTATTGATATTATCGTCAAGCACCGCGAAGATAGTTTCTTCGTCCCGCTGTCAGAACCTCATAATGCAGAGATCCCCGAGCTTCTCGAAAAGAACAAAATCAGGTATACCATCGGTACACTGTATAAAACAATTAGCAGCAACAGCCTGAACGTAAAGGATTTCGACTATGACATCCTTGTCTTCTACAGTCCGTCGGGGATCAAATCGCTTAAAGAGAATTTCCCCGATTTTGTCCAGGGTGATATCAAAATCGCTGCTTTCGGCCCAACCACTGCCTGTGCCGTTGAACAGGAAGGCCTCAGACTCGACATCAATGCTCCCAATCCCAAGGCGCCTTCGATGACCATGGCTCTCGATCTTTGGCTCAAGGAATTTAACAAGAATTGCAGATAACCTGTTTTCTTTGCAACGACCTGTTTCCAGAATACTATGGCTAACCGTCAGTGAAGGTCTTTTGTAAATGAACCACCTGCCCGAAACATTCAGAAAAAGAGAAAGACTTTGTAGTAAAAAGATCATCGCTCTTCTTTTTGAGGAAGGAAAAGTTATTCATACTCCGTTATTCAGGATCTCCTGGATGGAGGTCCCCTTCTGTGAAGAATGTCCTGCCCGGGCGGCCTTCACGGTATCGAAGAAAAATTTCCGCAGGGCAGTTGACAGAAACCTTTTGAAAAGAAGAATGCGGGAGGCTTACAGGAAAAGTAAAGATGAACTTTATAACACATTGATTTCCCGTAATTCGTCAATAGCATTTATCATTATTTTCAAATCTGCCGACATCGTCAGTTTCCCCGAAATTGAAAAGAACATTAATGATATGATTAGAAAGCTCTCAATTGCCCTGACATCAAAAAAGGCTGACTGTTAAAGTTATATTAATAAGTCTCTAACCGGATTCAATAACAAATTTTCTTATTATTTTCGCCGGTCCGGTTCCGGACCGGAAAACAAAATTGTACCAGATGAAAAATTTCCGATATTTCAGGATTGCTGTTATCCTGAGCCTGCTCATAGTTGCAGGTACAAGCGCTGCATTTTTTTCGAGGCAGGAAACACGTGATTTCAAAATTGCCAAGAATCTCGATATTTTCTTTTCATTATTCAGGGAACTCAACACTTTTTATGTAGATGAAATCGAACCTGATAAAATTATCAGGACCGGCATTGACAATATGCTTAATACCCTTGATCCCTATACGGTCTTCTATCCCGAATCGGATGCGGATGAATTTGCCATCCTGACCACCGGAAAATATGGAGGAATTGGATCTCTGATACGGGGAGGCGGTGAATATGTCGTTATCAGCGAAGTATACAAGGGCTTTCCTGCCGACCTGGCAGGAATAAAAGCCGGTGATAAGATCAAAGCTGTCGACGGAGTGTCACTAAAAGGGGTCTCTTCCGAACAGGTCAGCGACCGGCTCAAAGGGAACCCCGGAACTGAGCTGACCCTGACCGTGCTGAGGAAAGACGAGGAAAAGGAGTTCAGGGTTAAACGTCAAAGAATTGCAATTCCTGCCGTTCCTTATTACGGCATGACTGGAAGTAACACAGGTTATATCAGATTTTCATCTTTCACCCAGGGATGCTATCAGGAAGTTAAAAACGCCCTTCTTGAACTTAAAAAGAACAATCCGGAGAATATTATTCTTGACCTCAGAGGCAATCCGGGAGGCATCCTGACTGAAGCAGTTGAAATAGTGAACCTTTTCGTAGGCCCCGGAAACAACGTAGTTTCCACAAAAGGTAAAGTAAGCCAGTATGACGAAACTTTCAGGACTACGAGGACTGCCGTCGATGAGAATATTCCCCTGGCTGTGCTTATAAACAGAAGTTCGGCTTCAGCTGCTGAAATAGTAGCAGGTGCAATCCAGGATCTCGACAGAGGCATCATCGTCGGACAGAGATCGTACGGGAAAGGACTGGTCCAGGTTTCAAGGCAGCTCAGCTATAATGCTCAGCTTAAGGTTACAACTGCCAAATACTACATTCCCAGCGGGAGATGTATCCAGGCTCTCGATTTTTCGCACCGCAATGAGGATGGCAGTGTTGGTTATATTCCTGATTCACTTATAAGCGAGTTCCGGACCAGGAACGGCAGGATTGTCAAAGACGGAGGAGGTATAACACCCGATTACCAGATAACACCTGCAAGCCTCAGCCAGCTGACAGCCGAGTTGTATCTCAGAAATTTTATTTTCGATTTTGCAACAGAATACTACTGGGCTCATCCTGATATTAAGAATTCATCGGATTTTGTTTTTACCGACAGTGATTATGAGGGTTTCAGGAATATGCTTCTGAAAGACAATTTCAGCTATACAACCATTACTGAAACATCACTGAAAGAGCTGATCGGGAATGCGAAGAAGGAAAAATATTATGAACTTCATAAAGACCTTTTTACAAAGCTGGAAAAAGAAGTAACCCATAATCTTGACCACGACCTTCGCCTTTTCAGGGAAGAGATACAGGAACTTATTGAAGAAGAGATACTAAGCAGGTATTTCTATGATGAAGGAGCAATAAAGTGGTCGCTTGGTAAAGATGAACAGGTAAAGAAAGCCCTGGAACTGCTTAACAGCCCTGAAAAATATGGTTCCATTCTCAGCGGAAAACCGGCAACCATTTACATCAGTAACTCAGTGAACAATAATTTGAATTCTATATCAAGGGAGACCCTTTCCGGGAAAAAACTGCCTGTTTAGGCAAGATATGGCTGCTGCCATTCCCGGGAATTATCTTCATAGATTTCCTTTTTCCAGACAGGGAATCTTTCCTTTATCATTTCAACGATCATGGCACATGCCCTCTGGGCCTGATGCCTGCGCCTCCCTGTAACCAGGACAAGCAGGGATATCTCACCTGCCTTTACCACCCCGGTGGAATGAAGTATTTCCAGCGACACAACATCATCGAACTGCAGCAGTATTGCCTGTTTAATGTCGTCAGCTTCATGGTTTACCATCGATTCATAGGCAGAGTATTCAATGGCTTTAACGACCCTGCCGCCTTTATTATCGGCACGTACACGGCCGAGGAACATACTATATGCTCCTGTTTCATTCTTCCTGTCTTCTGCACTCAGTACTACAGAGATTATCTCCATTGTAACGGGTCCTTCAACAAGGATTTTTCCTGTCATAGCCTTAAAATATGATCAGCCTCCGGTGAATGGCGGCATAAGGGCCACCTCATCCTGATCACGAAGCTGAGGTTCTTCGTTTACAATCTCGTTGTTTACAGCCACCCTGTAAGTGTAATGAGCTATTGTGGGGTAGTCATCCCTGATCCTTAACATCAGGTCGGAAAATGATTCCACATTTCGATAATGCCGGAACATTGTATCCGTCACCTCTGCAAGAACACCAAAAAAGAGTACTTTTATTTCCATATTTCATTTAGCTTCAAACCAGTTTCTGCCTGTTCCATGGTCTACTTTAAGGGGAACAACAAGTTGTGCGGCATCTGACATTTCGGCTGTAACCAATGCTGAAAGTTTGTCAAGTTCATTCCCGGGAACTTCAAAGATCAGTTCATCGTGAACCTGAAGTATCATCTTCGATCTGAGATTTTCTTCCCTTAGTCTTTTGTCTATCCTTATCATTGCTATCTTGATGATGTCGGCAGCAGAGCCCTGTATGGGGGCATTGATAGCGTTTCTCTCGGCATTTCCCCGAACCACCTGGTTTCGTGAATTAATGTCACGAAGATATCTGCGCCTGCCAAACATTGTTGTGACATATCCTTTTTCCCTGGCTTTTCTGATACTCTCGTCCATGAATACCTTCACCCCCGGATAGGAGCTGAAATAACCGTCTATAAGCTCTTTTGCCTCTTTTCTGGCAATTGTTAGTCTTTCAGAAAGTCCGTAGGACGAAATTCCGTATATGATCCCGAAGTTTGCCGTTTTGGCCCTGCTTCTCATTTCACGTGTTACTTCATTTAATCCGACTCCAAAGATCTTGGCTGCTGTGGCTGCATGAATATCGTTGCCGGAAAGGAAGTCTGCAATCATACCTTCATCCCGGCTCAGGTGAGCCATAAGCCTGAGCTCTATCTGGGAATAATCGGCAGAAAAGAAAACATGTCCTTCAGCAGGAACAAAAGCCTTTCTGATCTCACGTCCTCTTTCATCCCTTACGGGGATATTCTGAAGGTTAGGATTATTTGAACTCAAACGTCCGGTGGCAGCTACGGCCTGGTTGAAAGAGGTATGAATACGGCCCGTTCTTTTGTTTATCAGTTGTGGAAGAGCTTCGACATAAGTGGTGAGCAGTTTTTTTAAACCTCTGTATTCCAGAACCTTGTCTATTATAGGGTGTTTATGCGACAGCCTCTGGAGTATCTCCTCGTTGGTAACAAATTGCCTGGTTTTTGTCATCCTTGCATTTTCATCAATTTTAAGCCTGAGGAAGAGAATGTCTCCAAGCTGCCTGGGAGATGAAATGTTAAATTCTGTACCGGCAAGGTCATATATTTCCTTTTCAAGAGAAATTATATCGTCGCGTAAGGTGGCTGTTATTGAGTCAAGTTCGTGTTTGTCAAGAATAACACCATTTCTTTCAATTCCTGCAAGAACAGGGATCAGTGGCATTTCTATTTCGGATAAAAGCTTTTCGAGCCCTTCAGCCCTGATCCTCGGTTCAAAGATATTCTTCAGCTGAAATGTGACATCGGCATCTTCAACGGCATATTCTTTAAGGATTTCCGGATCCACCGATCTCATGTTTTTCTGGGAGGCTCCCTTCTCGCCAATAAGCGATTCGATATGAACCGGACTGTAAGAAAGGTATGTTTCCGCCAGAAGGTTCATGTTATGACGCATATCGGGTTCAAGAAGATAATGAGCAATCATGGTGTCGAAAAGAGGTCCTTTTACCTCCACACCATAATTTGCAAGGACCTGGATGTCAAATTTCAGGTTCTGCCCTGTCTTGAGTATACCGGGGGCTTCCAGCAGGGGCCTGATGATGGTAAGAAGACGTTCTGTTTCCCTGCGATCGTCGGGAAAATGCAACAGGTAACCCTTGTTCTTCTCCCACGAAAATGCTATCGCGACAAGTTCTGAATTCAACGGGTCAATATCGCTGGTCTCTGTATCAAAACATATTTCTTTCTGCTTCAGAGCTTCAGCAACAAATTCTTTAAGGGAGTCGTCATCAGGGAGAAGTTTATAGTCGTGACTGACATTTTTAATTGTGGACAGACGGGAAGGCAGGACCTCCGTTTCGGAGGATGAAAAAAGAGAGCCTTGCATAATCCCTGGTTCCGGCCTGTTTGAAAGGTCTGATGATACTGACTCCGGTTCATGGCTTTTCTGAGGTGAATGGTCTGCAAGGATCCGGGCGGCGGCAGTTCTGAATTCCAGCTCATCAAACAACTCCCTGAGCCTGGGCAGATCGGGATCGGTTTTAACCAGTTTTTCCTCATTAAAGTTTACCGGGACATTTACCTCTATTGTGGCAAGTCGTTTAGAAAGTTTTATCTGTTCAATATTTGTTTCAATTATCTCCCTTAGCTTTCCCTTAAGATCGGCGGTGTTTTTAAATAATTCCTCCACAGAGCCGTATTGTGAAATAAGTTTCATCGCTGTTTTTGGTCCTACGCCGGGCGCTCCTGGAATATTATCTGCTGTGTCACCCATAAGGGCAAGAATATCAATTACCTTTTCGGGATCACTGACTGAGAACTCCCTTCTGATATCATCAACACCCCACTGAACCGATTCGTTTCCGCTGCGTGAAGGTTTGAGCATAAGAACATTATCTTTTACAAGCTGAGCAAAATCCTTATCAGGAGTCATCATGTAGGTTGTGAATCCCATGCCGGAGGCTTTCCCGGCAAGCGTGCCTATCACGTCGTCGGCCTCATAACCGGGGTATTCTATTACCGGGATCCGGTATGCTTCCAGGAGTTTTTTTATATAAGGGACAGCTTTTTTTATATCTTCCGGTGTCTCATCGCGGTTAGCTTTGTATTCACTGAACATCTCGTGACGGAATGTAGGTGAAGGAGTATCAAAAACCACTGCAATATGTGTTGGTTTCTGTTTTTGAAGTACCTCTTCAAGAGTTAGCAGAAATCCGAATATTGCCGATGTGTTAAGTCCCTTTGAAGTTATCCTGGGATTTTTGATAAAAGCATAATATGACCGGAAGATGAGTGCATAGGCATCGAGCAGGAAGAGCTTTTTGGCAGGTGGATTCATCATTTTATCTTTATTTGTCTGTAAAACCGGCGACGTCCGGATTTATAGTTCAGGCAGTCTTTCTTTTCAGGATATGCATTACTCCGGCTCATTATCCGATGCAAACCATTCTGCAAAGGAATTTGCCGTTTCATAGAGTCTGAGACTGTGTAGTTTAATGCCCCGGGGAAATGCCCTGAGTAAAACGCCTGCAAAATCGGCAACAAGATTTTCACAGGTAGGCTGGTAATCAACTATTACAGTGTTTCCGAAGGTTTTTTCAAGGGTTTTTCCCCTGTCATTGCTGAAATCTCTGCTTATTACCACAGAATGGTCAAAGCGGTTTATTATTTTTTCCGTAACGATATCTTTCAGATCGGAAAAGTCGATCACCATTCCGTTTTTTGGATGCTTATCCTGATTGAGGGGAGTTCCGGCAAGGGTTACGTACAAACGGTATGAATGACCGTGGACGTTCCTGCACGGGCCATCATAATCCGCCAGTACATGTGCCATTTCGAAAGAGAATTCCCTGGTTACCCTGATTATACTGCTCATATTTATTTCATTAACAAACCCCAAAATTAGTCATTCTGACGGATATGCTGTAATTAACATCTATATTCAGAGAACATTATCATATTAACATTTGTTTAAGAATTAGTTACAATTTAATGCCTACCTTTGTAAGCTTCTTTTTGACTCAATATCAATTATGGAAGAATCCTATCAGAAACTGACATTTCCTGCACTGTTCGGTGAAACACTCCGCAGGCACGGGAAATCCAATGCATATGCTTTTGCAGGAGAAAACCCCATTACTTACGAGGAGGCTGCCGTGACTATCAGGGCCATAACAGCTTATCTCGAGAAAGCCGGGGTACAGAAGGGTGACAGAGTGTCGATACTCAGCACAAATATGCCTAACTGGGGTATGACGTATTTCGGGATCACTTTTATGGGAGCTGTTGCAGTTCCGGTTCTGCCCGACTTTTCCGCCACGGAAGTAGCTAATATCCTTGAACATTCCGGGGCAAAAGTACTGTTTGTATCTGCCAGCCTTGCTTCCAGGATAGAAGAACCCCGTCCGCCACAACTGAACACAATAATAAAACTTGACGATTTCTCAGTTATCCGTTCAGAAACTGATCTTCCCGCCTTTGATCCTTTTGCTGAACCGTCCGGTTCGTATGATGTTGATGAAGAAGATATTGCATCGATTATTTATACTTCCGGCACAACAGGCCGCTCAAAAGGAGTAATGCTGACACATAAGAACATATCCTTTAACGGTTTAAGAGGTAAGATCATTCAGCCAGTCGGTCCCGATGACCGTTTCCTGTCGGTGCTTCCCCTTTCACATACTTACGAGAACACTCTGGGACTTATACTTCCCATGCTTGGAGGTTCGTGTGTTTATTATCTGCGAAAGCCCCCCACACCGCCTGTGTTGCTGCCTGCTCTCGAACAGGTAAGGCCCACTGTCATGCTTACCGTTCCCCTCATTATTGAAAAAATATTCTTTAACAAGATACTCCCCGCTTTCAGGGAGAAGGCCCTGCTCAAGATCCTTTATACACTCCCTCCCGCGAGAAAACTTCTCCATGCGGCTGCAGGAAAAAAACTTATGAAAACCTTCGGAGGCCACCTGAAGTTTTACGGTATAGGAGGTTCAAAGCTTAACAAAACAGTTGAAAAATTCCTCAGGGAAGCCAGTTTCCCTTATGCCATAGGTTACGGCCTTACAGAAACTGCCCCTCTTCTTGCCGGAGCCAGTCCTTCACGTACTGTCTTTACCTCAACCGGACCGGCAATAAAGGATATTGAGCTGAAGATCAACGATCCCGATAAAAAAACAGGAGAAGGAGAGATCTGGGCCAGGGGGGCGACGATAATGAAAGGTTATTACAAAGAACCCGAGCTGACGGCAGAAGTTATCACCCCTGACGGATGGTTCAAAACAGGTGACCTGGGAGTGCTCGACAAGAACAATAATCTCTATATAAGGGGGAGGATAAAAAATATGATCGTTGGTTCGAGCGGGGAAAATATTTATCCCGAGGAAATAGAATCTGTTATCAATAATTTCAGGTATGTTGTCGAATCGCTTGTAGTTGAAAAGAAAGGCAAGCTGGTTGCATATGTACACCTCAACATGGAGGAGCTTGAAAGCAAATATCAGAACCTGAAGCAGGAAATGGCCGACAAGTGGGAAGAGAAAAAACAGGAATTTCTTGATGAACTTAAGGAGTATGTCAATTCAAAAGTAAATAAGTTCAGCCGTATTAACAGGGTCGAGCTTCAGCCTGTTCCTTTCCAGAAAACGGCAACCATGAAGATCAAGCGCTTCCTTTACACATAAAGAAGATCACTCTTAATCATAACACAGGAGGGTGTCTCAAAACATGGTTTCGGGACACCCTCCTGCAAGTTTTGGAAGAGTTCTGTAATAGCCCTGTTATTATTTTACAGCTTCCCTGTATAGTCTGTTAACTTCATCCCAGTTAATAACATTCCAGAATGCTTCAATATAATCGGGTCTCTTATTCTGATACTTAAGGTAATATGCATGCTCCCATACGTCGATATTAAGTATCGGAGTGCCTTTCAGCGGTGAAACATCCATAAGGGGATTATCCTGGTTTGGGGTACTTCCCACTGCGAGTGTTTTCTCGGGTGTCAATACCAGCCATGCCCATCCGCTGCCAAAGCGTGTTTTTGCAGCCGTGCTGAATGTTTCTTTGAATTTGTCAAATGAACCGAATGCTTTATCGATGGCTGCCGAAAGTTCGGTCGAGGGTCCAGAGGAACCTTTTCCCATAATCTTCCAGTACAGAACGTGATTGTAATAACCGCCTCCGTTGTTGCGTATGGCATCGCCTGCCTTCGATATTTCTGCAAATGTTTTTCCAACAGGCATATTTTCGTATACTGTGCCTTTAATGGCTGCCACGAAATTATTAAAATAGGCTCTGTGATGCCTGTCATAATGTATTTCCATGGTCCTTGCGTCAATATAAGGTTCAAGAGCATCATATGCATAAGGCAAGGCCGGAAATTCTGTTAAGCTTAAATTTTCCATAGTATTTGTTTTTGAATTGGTTGTCTGTCCGCACATGGTTGTAAGTGCTGTAAATGACAATATTGAAACCAGTGCGATTGTTTTAACAAAATTTATACTTTTCATTACATCTAAATTTTTATTTGTTAAACAATATCCTGTAAAGAATGTTCAAAATAAGACCCGACTGACCAGCCGGCATGCATTACACCCTGAATGTAAATTTATTATTAAAAATGCAACTTTTAGCATAAATTTGTCGTTATATCTGAAATGAACCTAAAACCACCTTTCATGAGAAAAGTTATTTCACTTCTGCTTATTGCGATCGTAATAGGCATTCTCACATCGGGTTGTAAAAAGAAGCCCGGCGACCCTCCCGTTTTGCCTCCCCTGGAATCAATTGCCATAGACTTCTCAAATTTTGAGACAATAACAAAATCGGCGGATATTATTCTCCCCAAGGGAGTGGAAAACAGCAACTGGGAATTTGCTGCTCTTGTTGCCGGTTACTGGCGGGCCGTAATATTTGTTACGCTGGCCGTTCCTGTATATGCATTCGACCACGCCATTGATCAGACACCGGTTTACCTTGACGACAAAACCTGGCAATGGGATTATTCTGTCACCTATTTCACTGTCACCTACAAGGCAAGACTGACCGGACAGATACGGACTGACGATGTACAATGGAAGATGTACATTACCCGAGAGGGAGCAGGAGGATATAACGAATTCCTCTGGTTTGATGGGACATCCAATCTCGACGGCAAGGGTGGAAAGTGGACTCTTAATCACAGTGCACTATACCAGGAACCGGTTCTCACTATTGACTGGCAGGGTAACGGGACTGCGATCACCAAGGTTAAATACACTTATGTAAGAACGCTCAACGATGCAAGGGACGCTGATCCGTTTAAGAACAGTTCTATTGAATACGGCACACAGACAGGCACCTATGATTCATACTACATTATCAATTATTACAATGGTGCCACCTTTGCCGACATGGAGGTGCAGTGGAGCTCCACGGATCTTTTTGGCAGGGTAAAGTGTCTGTCCTGCTTCAGTGATGATCTCTGGCATTGCTGGGATCAGAACTATATAAATGTGTCGTGCGATTAAATGATCTCTTCTGAAGCAATTTTCTGAAGATCGTCTGATTCCGCGATGACCAGACCGGGATTGCCCTGTAAAAGTCTGATCATTGCCTTGCCTACCATACTGCCTTGAATTGCACGGTATTTCCTCAATCTTCCTGTGAGGAGGGGGTTTAGGATCTTCATGACTGCCTTTCCCACAGCTTCTCCGGCCCGTAATTCCTTTCTGTCTCCAAGAAGCATTGATGGTCTTGCTATGACCAGCTTTTCCACGCCAAGCTGCATAAGTTCATCTTCCATCTCCCCCTTGATCCTCAGGTAATAATTTCGGGACCTGACAGATGCCCCTATTGACGAAACAACAGCTATCCGTTTCACTCCTCCTGCCAGTGCGGTCCTGGCTATCATAACAGGCATATCCCTGTCGATCTTCTCCATTTCTTTGACAGAACCGGCTTTTTTGATGGTCGTTCCGGTACAGATATAAAGATCATCGCCATTCATCGCTCCTGCAAGCTCCTCTGCGGATGAAAAACTGCTGATTATTTCTTCCAGTCCCTTAAAAGAGATCCCTGTTTTTCTTCTCGCAATAATCTTTATCCCGGAATATAGTCCCGATTTTACCAGCTCGGGTATCAGAAGACTTCCCGTAAGTCCTGTTGCTCCGACTACTATTGCAGTTTTTTTATCCATGGTGTCGTGTTTTTTATAAAGTTAGTAAAACAGACCGACAGGTAAAAATGTTTTTGTTACCGGGAAAAAGGCCTGGCATCAACTTTTTTTGCTATTTTGCGCAACTTGAAGAAAAGCAAAAGTATATGTCGACAGGGAAAAAAGCGGTTCTGTTCATTATCCTGATACTCATTGCAGACCAGGTTCTGAAGATCTGGGTAAAAACACACATGCAGATAGGTGATGAGATACATATTTTCGGAAACAGGGGTATGCTGCATTTCATTGAGAACAATGGTATGGCTTTCGGAATGGAAATGGGAGGAAAAGCTGGTAAAATGGCACTGACTATTTTCAGAATGATCGCCATCGCCGGCATAGGCTGGTTCCTTTCTTCGCTGCTAAAGAAGAAAGCACATACCGGGCTTGTCTTTGCTGTAAGCGCAATCCTTGCCGGCGCTGCCGGCAATCTTATCGACAGCGCTTTTTATGGAATGATATTCAGCGAAAGCTACACGTCCACTGCCGTGATGTTTCCTCCCGGCGGCGGTTATTCCTCGTTCCTGATGGGAAGAGTTGTTGATATGTTCTATTTTCCTGTTATACAGACTAACTGGCCAGACTGGTCGCCTTTTCGTCCGGGAGAGTCATTCATCTTTTTCAGGCCTGTCTTCAATATAGCCGATTCGGCTATTACATGTGCCGTGATATCAATCCTTATCTGGCAGAAGAAAATGTTCCACGGATTGAATTAATAAAATTGCAATCAGTAGCTGTAAACCGGCAGCCTTATTGTATTCCGGCAGCTGCTGTCTCAATGGTATCAAGCAACATTGAAAGATCTTCTTCTGTTGTAAGCGGATTTATTACAGTCACCCTTAACCACAGCTTATCTTCAAGTTCAGTCCTGACAATATAGAATATCCCGTCTTTAATGATTTTATCGCGTATGGCTGCATTCAGCCGGTTTAGTTCTTCATTCGTAATCCCGCCCGGATTATATCTGAAACAGACAATGTTTGAATCGGGATTTATGGCTGCCTCGAAATTGTCACGCAGTCTTATCATTTCAGTGAATCTGGCAGCCAGGTCGTAACGGCTGTCGATATAGTTTCCGAAATATTCCCTGTTGTAGTATTTGAATGCAGTGAAAGCCACGAAGCCCAGTGAGCTCTTTGTGCATTCAAGAGTTCTGCGTGCACTGTTGTACCATTCATTTTCAGCCTGTCTCTTAAAGAGATAAGAGGCTTTCTGGGCAAATGTCTCATAGGATCTGTTCCCGTCACGGAAAACAACCATAGTGTTCAGGCCGGGAACCAGCAGCATCTTGTGAAAATCTATTACCACCGAATCGGCTTTTTCGATTCCTCTGATAAGGTGCCGGTATTTATCAGAGAAAAGTACTCCCATTCCGTGTGCTCCGTCGACGTGAAGCCACAGTTTGTGTTTTTCACAGAAACCGGCTATAGCTTCCAGATCATCGTATGATCCTGTGGCTGTGGAACATGAGTTGGCTACCACTGCTGCAACGGATATACCTTCTTTAAGTCCCTTCTCATAATACTGTTCAAGAAGGTCTGTACGCATCCTGTAGTTACTGTCGCATGGAACCCTGATGAGTGCATCATCTCCCAGACCCATTATCTTCACATTTCTTGACACGCTGTAATGTGACTGATCAGTTACCATGAAACCTGTTTTTTGTCCCTTCAGCACGCCTTCCTCCCATACGTTATAAGCTGATTTAACCTGCCTTATTGCAAGCATGGCTGTCAGGTTGCCCGCACTTCCCCCATGAGTGAAGATGCCGTCAGCTTTATCATCGAAACCGATCATACCGGAAAAGAGCCGGATCAGGTTTCTTTCCATGGCCATAGCAACCGGTCCCATCTCATATACTGCAGCTCCGTTATTTAAGAGGGTGGTACACAACTGGGCCAGTGCAACATGCGGAAGAGGTGAAGTTACCTGGTGTCCTATATACCTGGGATGATGAAGGTGATTTGAACGTTCCAGTACTTCTTTCAGATAATCAACGAACGGTTCCTGGTTACCTTTTTTCAAGCTTCCGGCATAATGCCCGGCAAGCTCATCAGGATCTGTCCACGGCAGCACAGCTGTGGAGGGCCTGTTAGTGATTTCTTTCAGGTAGCCGGCAAGAAGGTCTATGATCTTATGTCCCTCTTTTCTGAATGATTCAGAATCGAAGGGTGAATATTCAAAGTTATCGTTACTCATGCTCTGTTTTCTCAGGTATTCGGTTTTATTCCTTACAACACTCTCCCACGCCCGCAAGTATCACCTTAAGATTCGGATGCTTCAGGTAATACCGGGTGTGTTTTCCTTCCCGGCTTGAGGAGAGAACACCCCTGTCTTTCAGGATAACCAGATGATGAGATGCAGCAGCCTGTTCTATGCCCAGTTGATGGTGGATCTCTGTAACAGTCAGCCTTTTGCCGTCTTCAAGAAGATTTATTATGGAGATCCTCAGAGGATGGGCTATTGCCTTAAGCATAGCTGCTGCTTTTTCAAGAGATTCCGGATCAAGGTCCTGTATTTTCATAATAAACATATTGGCTAACAAATATATGTAAATATGTTGATGTCTGAAGGTATTCCGGGGTTATATTCCTTTGGCTTCATTATGTTCCCTGACCTGTTTACTGTAGAAACATAAAGATGATATATTTGTTATCTTTATAAAAAAAACTGAAACAGGCATGTCGGTCCTGGCAGAAATAAGGAGACCTGTTGAAAAGGAAATGGCGGAGTTTGAAGCTTACTTCAGCAAAAACATGCAAAGTGAGGTTCCCCTTCTGAAGATAATCCTTAACTACATTCTGAGGCGCAAGGGCAAGCAGATGAGGCCGATGCTGGTGCTTCTTACCGCCGGTCTCAACGGGAAGATCTCGGAATCAACGTATGTGGCTGCCACGTTGATTGAACTTCTTCATACTGCATCAATTGTACATGATGATGTTGTCGATGAGGCTGATGAGCGACGGGGCGCCCTCTCCATAAACGCCCTGTGGAACTCCAAGATAGCTGTTCTCGTAGGTGATTATATGTTGTCAAAGGGACTCCTTGTAAGTATTGAAAAGTCACATTACGACATGCTCGAAATCGTATCGGAAGCAGTAAAATCGATGGCAGAGGGTGAATTGCTTCAGCTTCAGAAAGCAAGAAAACTGAATATCAGGGAAGACGACTATTTTAAAATAATAAAAAGCAAAACCGCCGCTCTTATTGCAGCCTGCACTGCCACGGGTGCCAAATCCGTCACCGACGATCCGGATACGATCCTGCTGATGAAAGACCTCGGTGAAAAGATCGGAATTGCATTTCAGATAAGGGATGATATCCTCGATTATGAATCAAACGGACTTACAGGCAAACGCGCAGGAAATGACATCAAGGAGAAAAAGATAACGCTTCCCCTGATAAGGGCTCTCGAGATGGCCTCCTCCTCAAAGAGAAGAGAGATAATGTCTGTTGTCAGGAAGAAGAAGAAAACCCGCGATGAAATAGATGAGGTTATCAGCTTTGTTGTTTCCTCCGGAGGACTTGAATATGCTGAAGTCAGGATGAACGGATATCGCGACGGGGCTCTGGCAATACTCGACTCTTATCCTGAATCAGAAATAAAGGAGTCCCTTAAGAGTTTTGTATATTACACTACCTCCAGAGGAAAATAGGCTATACCACCTTTCACTCTGCAACCTCCAGCTTTATCTTGGCAACTTTCTCCATATCGCCGACGTAATATTTCGACCCGAAATAGAACAAGGCAGAACCTATAATAAGGACAAAGGGCAATATTGAAAGGGCGGTCTGTATATCCGAAAGGTCATATATCTTTCCCAGCACTATCGGTGCCATTGATGAGCCCAGGAGGTTCTGGATCACAACTGCTATTGCATATGATGTTGCACGCAAACCCGGGTGAATAACATCCTGTGTCACTGCTGCAGCTCCGGCAATAAATGTCATTATCATGACCCCGAATACAAGCAACAGAATATACTGTGATCCGCCCCTGAAAAATGTAAGGGCAATGAAAAGGATGACAGCCGACAACAGTGTCGAAAGAGCCGGGAACAGCAGTCTGGCATTGGCTTTTGTTTTTCGCCAGAGGTCGGTGAGCCATCCTCCCAACGGGGCGCCTACAAGGGCCAGGACCATCACCGAGCTTGCCATCTTTCCGGCGGCATCGGGAGCCAGGCTTCTTGTTTTTTCGAGATAGGTCGGAAGCCAGGTGAGCATCGACGTAGTAACAAAGACTATCGCCGCCATTCCGAGATAGGTGAAGATCACGGAAGGTTTGGAGATGAATTCCCGTATCTTGTCTTTCCTCTCCATTCTGATCTTATTGTTCTGCTTGTCGAAGAAAGAAAGATCCACCGTTTTATAATCCTTTACAAACATAAAAAGCACTGCGACCAGTAATCCGGGGATGGCAACCAGGCCGAAGGCGTGCTTCCAACCCAGGGAGGTAGCTATTACTCCTCCCAGCAGAACGCCGATAGCACTTCCGAGCGGAATGGAAGCGTTCCAGATACCCATCATTCTGGATCTCTTCTCTATCGGGTAAAGTCCTGATATCATTGCTGTTCCTCCGGGAGCATAGCCTGCTTCCCCTACCCCGATCAGGAGACGTGCCATAAAAAGCTGTACAAAATTTCCTGTCAGGGCACATAGCGCGGTGGCCAGACTCCACATTATCGCCATGATACCAATTGTCTTCGAACGGCTCCACCTGTCAACCAGAAGCGATACCGGAAAGGACAGTATAACGATTGCCCAGTAAACGG
>ERZ795053.746-NODE-746-length-41495-cov-8.626786_pt1 | contig 41495 bp, 36 predicted proteins | sample MGYA00375137_ERZ795053 | MGnify/ENA primary metagenome ERZ795053 (study PRJEB30182, sample SAMN05720284) | activated sludge metagenome | isolation source: Anaerobic digester | place: Hong Kong | collected 2014-12-17 ... | reverse complement strand
GGCCGCCGATGAGCCAGGCAACGAACATCGATCAATGGAAAATAGAAGTGTCCGAGTGTCTTCCCGCGTATAGGCCAACATCTGCTGGCAGGGACCGCAGCTCCACAAGGAGTTCCCCGAGAGCCTTCGCCAAACCAACCCTGTCAAGAACGTCTGCTTCTTCCCATGTGGTTCCGGGTAGCCAACGGCGGATCGACCAAGGCAATGGATAGTCATCACTCGGCTCACCCAAGGCGACTATCTCAGGGGTCTGTACTGACAGGTTCCTCAGAGTCGCCAATGCGGTTGCTTCCTTCTCAACCGCGTCCGCATAGGACGGGCTGCTGGGGAGGCGGACGCTCAGTTCATCGCCGAGCCTGAATGTTCGATTGTCATGACCCTGTTTCCTGACTGATCTGACCGGCAAGTGGCTCAGTTCCGGGAACTGCTGCGCAATCAAGGTGCGGACCAAAGACCCGTCAATGACATTGACCATCGCCCACACTTCCTCGGTCGCCAAATTCGAACACATGCCTGCAGGAGGACGGGTTGCTTGTCACTAAAGGCGATATGACCAACGGCAGCAAGGTTCCACGCTGCCGCCGTTCTCGCAAGGCACGACAGACGGCAGCTTCGGGCCCTTGACCGACGCTTGCCTTGCCCTTGATCCAGATCATGGTCAGCCCATCCAGTCTTCGCCCAGGCTGAAACGAGGCCGTCCTTGGCCCACGAAGGCGCCCTGGCACAGGGCAGCCATGGAACGGGGAGGATAGCATGGGCTCGAATTCAGGGATCACGCGCAGGGAATTCGCGGGCAGCGCCTCGGCAACCATTGTCGCTGCAGGTCTCGCCGCGAGGGCGTCGGCACAGTCGGCGGCCAGCTTCGACCTCGTAGTTCGCGGTGGCCGCGTCATGGACCCGGAGACCGGGTTCGACGCGGTGGCGAACGTCGGCGTCACGGACGGCCGGATCGTCGCCATCACGACCGAGGACATTGCGGGCGTGCGGGAGATCGACGCGACAGGCCACGTCGTGGCGCCGGGCTTCATCGACACGCACTTCCACTGGCCGCGCCCCATGGGGAACAAGCTCGCGCTGCGGGACGGCCGGACAACGGTGATTGACCTCGAGATGGGAACGCTCGGCACGTTGGTGGCTGACTGGTATGCCGCGCGCGAGGGAAAGAACCCGACCAACTACGGCTGTGCCTCCTCGCATGAATTCGCACGGGCGCTCGTTCTCGACGGCATCACCACCACCGACACCCCCGAGGCGCTGAACCACAGGGGTTCGGGGAAGACCGGCTGGTCGTCCACGCGGCCGGACCTCGAACAGGGAAACGAGATCCTGCGCGTGATCGACGAAGGGCTCGCCGCCGGGGCCATCGGCATGGGCTCGACGCTGGGCTACATGCGCGACGGGGCCTCCGCGCGCGAGGTGTTCGAGATCCAGAAGGTGGCCGGGAACTACGGGCGTCCATCCGCCTTTCATTTCCGCTACACGCCGGGCACCGACACCCAGGAATCGAACGGCATTCAGGAGATGCTGGCGAATGCCGCGGCGCTCGGCGCGCCCGCCATCGCCTGCCATTTCAACAATCCCGGCTACAATCTTGTCCACGAGCTCCTGACCCGGATGCGCGAGCGCGGCATGAACGTCTGGGGCGAGCTCTATCCCTATGCCGCGGGCTCAACGGCGCTGAACGCCGTGTTCCTCGAGCCGGAGGTCTGGGTCGATCAGCTCGGATACAGATACGAGGACACGATCCAGGATGCGCTGACCGGTGAGTTCTATACCCGGGAAAGCCGCGCCGAGATGATCAAGACGGAACCGGCCCGCCTGGTGCAGGTCTACAAGATGCCGCCGGAGGCCATCGTCGACTGGCTGAGAATGCCGGGGATGGCGATCGCGTCGGACACGATGCCGCTCGCCGGAGACATTCCCTGGGATACGCCTTTCGAGGATCTGCCCAACAGCCACCCGCGCGGCGCCGGCAGCTTCGCCAAGGCCCTGCGGATGGGCAGGGAGAACGGCATTCCGCTCATGCAATCACTGGCTCAGACCAGCTGGAACTCCGCCCGCCCGCTGAGTGCGCTGGGGCTGAAGGCCATGCAGGAGCGCGGTCGCATGCAGGAAGGCATGGTCGCCGACATCGCGATCTTCGATCCGGAGGCGGTGACCGACAAGGCGACCTACGAAAAAGGCACCTTGCCGTCTGAAGGAATACCCTATGTCGTCGTGAATGGCATGGTGGTGGTGGACGGATCGGAGGTGCAGAGGGATGTCAATCCCGGGCAGCCGATCCGCTTCGACCCCGTGGAAAGCAAGCTTCAGCCGCTGGCGGTCGAGACCTGGACGCAGACCTTCTACGCCGTGCCACAGGACTTCGGCGGCGGCGTCCCCGGCACGCAACCGCACTACAAGCACGCGATTGCCTGCTGCGAATGATCGCGGGCGCCCAAGGAAGCGCGTTCCTGGGGATGATGCCATCCTTCATGATCCGGTCGGAACGGACCCATGGGTGCGCCCAGATCCGGATCATCCACGCCTCGCCCGCGTTCACCCGCGACGAGCGGACCCACTCCCTGCCTTCACAGCCAGGCACAAGGATACCGCAGGAGAACTGATCCCATGGCACCGACTCTATACACTTCGACGGTTTCGACGCTTGCCTTCGCGACGTTTGCCACGGTCGCCATTGCGCAAGAAGCCGACTTTCCTTCGCTCCAGATGCAGGGCGTCGAGCCGATAGAGATTGAAGTCGATATCGAGGGTGCGACGGAGCGACTGTCCCGGGCCGTGCAATTCCCCACGATCTCGAACCAGGACCGGAACGACTTCAACACGAAGGCCTTCGATGACTACCACGCCTTCCTCGTTGAGGCCTATCCCAACGTGCACAGGGTCCTGAAACGGGAAGTTCTGGGCGATCCCCGTCCCTACAGCCTGCTCTATACCTGGGAAGGAAAGAACCCGGACCTGCCGCCCGCGCTCTTCTACGCGCATCAGGATGTGGTGCCGGTGCCACAGGATTCCCTCGACCAGTGGCAGCAGGAGCCCTTCTCGGGGGCCGTGGCCGACGGCTACATCTGGGGCCGCGGCGTGCTCGACGACAAGAACCAGATCCACGGCATCCTCGAAGCGGCGGAGATGAAGATCGCCGAAGGCTGGCAGCCGGAGCGGACGCTGTATTTCGTCTTCGGCCAGGACGAGGAGGTCGGCGGGCCGGAAGGCGCGCGCTATGTGGCCGACGTGCTGGAGGACCGCGGCATCGAGCGCTTCGCCTTCGTGATGGACGAATCCGCGCCGCTGGTTCCCGGGATCTTTCCCGGCCTTCCGGACAACACGGCGCTGATCGGCATCGCGCAGAAGGGGTATCTGAGCCTCGAACTGGCCATCCACGCCCTGGGGGGCCACTCCTCGCAACCGCCTGAGGAATCGAACATCGGCATCCTCGCGGAGGCGATCACCAAGCTGGAGGACGCGCAGTTTCCCTATCGCATCCATCCGGCCCTGCGGGCTCAATATCGCTACCTCGGACCGGAGCTCGATGAAGCCAGACAGCCGGTCTACGCTGCGGTGGCCTTCGGCAAGGAGGGCGAGATGACCGACCTGGAACAGGCGTTCATCGAGGAGATGGCCTCCAACCAGGTCACCAGGGCCATGCTGCATACCACGATCGCCGTGACCATGTTCAATGCGGGCATCAAGGACAATGTGCTGCCGCCCGCCGCGACGGCAGTCGTCAATTTCCGGCCGATGCCGGGCGATACGCCCGAGGTGATCATCGACCACGTCCGGAAGGCCATCGACGATGATCGCATCACCGTTCGGGACATCTCCGCCTCGACGCCCGCGACCGCCATGGCCGACCCCGAGGGGCCGGGCTACAAGGCGCTCGAGAAGACCATTCACCAGATCTGGGGAAACGACCTTGTCGTCGCGCCGTTCTTCGTGATCGGCGGCTCGGACTCCAAACACTTCCAGGCGCGGCCCTTTGCCCCCGATGTCTACACCATCACCGGCATTCAGCTTGAATCCATGAAGGAATTCGAGGGGTTTCATGGGGTCAACGAGCGCATCCCGGTGGATGAATACGCGAAGACGATCGCGTTCTTCTATCAGCTTATGGACAACCTCGACGATCTGTAGGGCGCATCGGCTTCACACGCTGACCTGATTCATCAGGCATACGGGTGGGTCGGCGCAGACACCCCGGCGGGGCGACCACAGACAACCGGCGGCGGGAAGATCAGGCGATGTCGCGCCGCCGCGGTTGTCGCAGGCAGCGGTGAACGACAACTGCGAAACCAACTCGGCTGTTGGGAGCCATCTGATTGCGTTGTGTCGGAAGCGTCAGGGAATATGCTTCCGACCGGCCATCAGGGAGAATTGGATTGCCCCTCGACATTTCAGCCGCATTGTCCGTCGCACGGGATATACGCGAGCAGGTCTTTCCAACCTCCAGTGCATTTCTACTTGCCGGTTCCGTTGTGAGAGGTGAATCGACATCGTCCTCCGACCTCGACCTGGTCGTAATCTTCGAAAGCGTGAAGAACGCCAGACGACAGTCCTTCACCTTCGCGAACTGGCCCGTCGAGGCATTCATTCACGACGCCGGGACGCTCGAATACTTCTTCAGGGAAGTGGACCGCCCGTCGGGGGTTCCGTCCCTGCCCTGCATGGTCGATGAAGGCATCGAAGTACCGAAAGAAACCGGACATGGACTTCTTGCCAAGACCTTGGCGAGGAACGTGCTCGAGGCGGGACCGCAACCATGGACGCGGCAGGATCGTGACGACTCGCGCTATGTCATCAGCGATCTGATCGAGGATATCCGCGCGCCACGCAACTCACATGAACTTCTTCCGACCCTTGCGAGTCTCTACACGGCAATCGCCAATCACTATTGCCGTTCGCAGAACCAATGGTCGGCCACGGGCAAAAGCATCCCCAGGAGGCTCATGAGTTTGGATCCAGAGTTTCACAGGAGATTCACGGAAACATTTGAAGCAGCATTTACCAGGAGCGATACGGCCTCAGTCATTCAATTGTCGGAAACCGTTCTGGAGCCGGATGGAGGGCTCCTGTTCGATGGCTATTGCCGCGATGCGCCCGTCGACTGGAGGGTTCCCGGTCCGTGATCGGCAGCTTCGAGCGCTTAGCCTTCATTGCTTCTAAGTTCCCCAAGCGTGAATATGGCCTCCGTTGGAGGACTTATGCGACAAGAGACAATCATCAGGCCCTGCGAGATTAGCGACTATCCTGCGCTGAAGTCCTTCGATGAATTCGTGGGGGATAGGCGCATCGATATGCAGCACGGCACTCTGGTCGTCGCGGAGATGCAAGGCGGTGTCGTGGGCTACGCCAAGGTCGCGCCCTCCGATTTCTTGGGCTGGCCGTTGCTCTCGATTGTCTGCGTCGCCGCCGCCGTCCGTGGGCAAGGCATCGGGGGTGATCTGATCGCTGGGGTCGTTAAAGACCGGAAGTGGTTGCGGCTCTACAGTACGACTGAAGCCTCGAACGTCATCATGCGCTCACTGTTGAAGAAGCACGGCGCGTGCGAGGTAGGTTTTGCGGATGGCCTGAACATCTCCGAGGAGCGCGAGATCCTGTTCCGGCTAAAATAGGCAGCGGCAGCTTTGTCCGCATCGCCGTCATCCGCAACTCATGCGGCGAATGTCCAATTTCCGTCCTCCCTTTCGCCCGTCAAGCAGACGCGCCGCCGATCGCGCCGATTCCGCGAAAGTTGGAAGGATCTACCTCATATGCCAGCGGCCCTGGCCGGCGCACTTCGTCTCTTGCGGGACAGGGTCCCGAGCCCGATCGACCGGTGTCGAACGGGCCGCGCGGGCGCGGCATCGGTCGAACGGCAGGGCCGTCGGCATCAGGAACCCGCGGCAATTCCACGCGCACCCGCCCGCCGTCCGGCAGCAGACCTCACCCCGCCTTGGACTAGGCCCGGCCCCCGGAACGTCGGCATACGCGCCGCCGCGCCCGGGGCGGAATCCCGCGTTAACACTTTAATCGTTCTACGTCAGCAGGTTACGAACCGTCCCCATGGGGACGCCCGCTCAATAGACCGCCCGGCCGCCGCTGAGGTCGAAGGTGAAGCCGGTGGTGAAGCTGCAATCGGGCCCGACGATCCAGGCGATCATCCGCGCCGCCTCGTCGAGCTCACCGCAGCGCTTCATCGGGATCCGGTCGGTCATGTAGGTCACCTGCGCCTCGGGCATGGCGGCGACCATCGGCGTGCGGATCACCGCCGGGGCCAGCGCGTTCACCGTCACGCCGGTCTCGGCATATTCCTTGCCCATGGATTTCACCAGGCCGATCAGCCCGGCCTTGGAGGCGGAATAGGCCGCCATCCCGGCATTGCCCTCCTTGCCGGCGATGGAGGCCACATGGAGGATCCGCCCGAAGCCGCGGCCGCGCATATGCGGCAGCACCGCCTGGCTGACATGGAGCGCACCGAAGAGATTGACCCGGCAGACCGCCTCAAAATCGGCCGGGTTGAGCTCCTCCGACCGGATATTGGTCGGCCCGACCACGCCGGCGCAGTTCACCAGCCCGTCGAGCCGGCCGAAATCCGCGATGACGTGCCCGAGGATCGCCCGGCAGGCAGCGGCATCGGCGATGTCGAGCGGATGCGTCGCCGCCCCGCCGCCCGCGCTCGCCGCGGTCTCCGACGCATCGGCGTGGTCGAGGCAGGCGACGCGCACCCCCTGCCCGGCGAGGAGGAGCGCCGTCGCGCGCCCGATGCCGCTCGCCGCCCCGGTGACCGCGACGCAATAGCCTTCGGGAAAGCCCATGAATTCATCCCCTCCCTGATTCCGGACCGCCGGTCAGACCCGAACCCGTATCGGGAATTGCCCCGGCTTGCCAACCACGCCTGCCACGAGCGGCGCGCGCGGGGCCAAGAAATCGTGGTGCATCGCGGCGAAGTGTGAAACCGTCGTCCGGTCCGAACGGGGGGCCGGAGCCATGTCGATCAAGGCCAGCATTCATCACCTGACCCACTACCGCTACGACCGCCCAGTGGTGCTCGGGCCGCAGGTCATCCGCCTGCACCCGGCGCCGCATTCGCGCACCCGGGTGATCTCGCACAGCCTCCGGGTCGGCCCGGCGGAGCATTTCGTCAATCACCAGCAGGATCCCTACGGCAACTGGCTCTCGCGCTTCGTCTTCCCCGAGCCGGTGCGCGAGCTGAAGATCGAGGTCGACCTCGTCGCCGACATGACCGTCTACAATCCCTTCGACTTCTTCGTGGAGGACAGCGCCGAGGAATGGCCCTTCGACTATCCCGAAGAGCTGCACGACGACCTGGTGATCTACCGGCGCGCCGATCCGGTCGGCCCGCACCTGCAGGCCTTCCTCGAGGCCACCCCGCGCGAGCGCCTGCGCACGGTGGATTTCGTGGTGAACCTCAACGCCCGCCTCTCCCGCGAGATCGGCTATGTCATCCGCATGGAGCCGGGCGTGCAGACGCCCGAGGAGACATTCCAGCGCGGCACCGGATCCTGCCGCGACACCTCCTGGCTGCTGGTGCAGGCGCTGCGCAACCTCGGCTTCGCCGCGCGCTTCGTCTCGGGCTACCTGATCCAGCTCAAGCCCGACCTCGTCTCGCTCGACGGCCCGCCCGGCACCGACCACGATTTCACCGACCTGCACGCCTGGGCCGAGGTCTACCTGCCCGGCGCCGGCTGGATCGGCCTCGACCCGACCTCCGGCCTCCTGACGGGCGAGAGCCATATCCCGCTCGCCGCCACGCCGCACTACCGCAACGCCGCGCCGATCTCGGGCGTCGCGAGCTACGCCGAGGTCGATTTCGCCTTCGACATGAAGGTCGCCCGCGTCGCCGAGCATCCCCGCATCACCAAGCCCTTCTCCGAGGAGGCCTGGGAGGCGCTCGACGCGCTCGGCCACAAGGTCGATGCCGTGCTCGAGGAGGGCGACGTGCGCCTGACCATGGGCGGCGAGCCGACCTTCGTCTCCATCGACGATTTCGAGAGCGATGAGTGGAACACCGCCGCCGTCGGCCCGATGAAGCGCGGCCTCGCCGACAAGATGATCCGCCGGCTGCGCGACCGCTTCGCGCCCGGCGGCTTCCTGCATTACGGCCAGGGCAAGTGGTATCCCGGCGAGACCCTGCCGCGCTGGACCTTCTCGCTCTACTGGCGCCGCGACGGCAAGCCGATCTGGTCCGACCCCGCGCTCGTCGCCGAGGAGGACGCCGCGACCGGGGCCGGACCGGGCGAGGCCGAGACGCTGCTGCAGGCCATGGCAACGGAGCTCGGCGTCGAGCCGGAGATGGTGACCGCCGCCTACGAGGATCCGGCCGAATGGATCGTCAAGGAGGGCAACCTGCCCGAGAACGTGACCCCGGAGAATTCAAAACTCGCCGATCCCGAGGAACGCCACCGCATCGCCCGCGTCTTCGAGCGCGGCCTGACCGAGCCCTCGGGCTACGTCCTGCCGATCCAGCGCTGGCAGGCGAAGGCGACCGGCCACCGCTGGCGCTCCGAGCGCTGGAAGCTGCGCCGCGGGCATCTCTTCCTGGTGCCCGGCGACAGCCCTGTCGGCTACCGCCTGCCGCTCGGCAAGCTTCCTTATGTCCCGCCCTCGCAGTTCCCCTATACCAATATCGCCGACCCGACCGAGCCGCGCGGACCCCTGCCCGACCCGGTCGAAGGCCCGGGCCTGCATGTCCAGCACATCGCCCATGCGACGGCCGACGACACGGTGCAGCAGGACCGCGTCGAGCAGGAGCTCGGCGATCTCTCGGGCGCCGTGCGCACCGCGCTCTCGGTGGAGCCGCGCGACGGCAGGCTCTGCGTCTTCATGCCGCCGGTTGAGCGGGTCGAGGATTACCTCGAACTCGTCGCCGCCGCCGAGGCCGCCGCGAAGGCCATGGGCCTGCCGGTGCATATCGAGGGCTACGGCCCCCCCACCGACCCGCGGCTCAACGTGATCCGCGTCGCCCCCGACCCCGGGGTGCTGGAGGTCAACGTGCATCCGGCGACCTCCTGGGAGGATTGCGTCGCCATCACCACCGGCGTCTACGAGGAGGCGCGGCAGTGCCGCCTCGGCGCCGACAAGTTCATGATCGACGGCAAGCACACCGGGACCGGCGGCGGCAACCATGTGGTCGTCGGGGGCGGCACCACGCTCGATTCGCCCTTCCTGCGCCGCCCCGACCTGCTGCGCTCGCTGATCCTGCACTGGCAGCGCCACCCCTCGCTCTCCTATCTCTTCTCCGGCCTCTTCATCGGCCCGACGTCGCAGGCGCCGCGCATCGACGAGGCGCGCCACGACGGGCTCTACGAGCTCGAGATCGCGCTTTCCCAGATCCCGCCCCCGCGTGCCGGCGAGCCGCCGGCGCCCTGGCTCGTGGACCGGCTCCTGCGCAACCTGCTCGTCGACGTGACCGGCAACACCCACCGCGCCGAGATCTGCATCGACAAGCTCTATTCCCCCGACGGCCCCACCGGCCGCCTCGGGCTCGTGGAGTTCCGCGGCTTCGAGATGCCGCCCGACCCGCGCATGAGCCTCGCCCAGCAGCTCCTGATCCGCGCCACCATCGCCCGGCTCTGGAACAGCCCGCTCGCCGGCGACCTCACTCGCTGGGGCACCACGCTGCATGACCGCTTCATGCTGCCACATTTCGTCTGGGAGGATTTCCTCGAAGTGCTGCGCGACCTCGCCCGCCACGGCTTCGACATGCGCGCGGAATGGTTCGAGGCCCAGGCCGAGTTCCGCTTCCCCTTCTGTGGCGAGGTAGAGGTCGACGGTGCGCATCTGGAGCTGCGCCAGGCGCTGGAACCCTGGCACGTGCTGGGCGAGACCGGCGCGATCGGCGGGACGGTGCGCTACACCGACAGCTCGGTCGAGCGCCTCCAGGTTCGGCTCACCGCCGCCGACCCGGAACGCTTCGACGTCACCTGCAACCGCCGCCGCATGCCGCTGCAGGAGACGGGCACCAACGGCGTCTCGGTCGCCGCGGTGCGCTACAAGGCCTGGAAGCCGGCGATGGCGCTGCACCCGGTGATCCCGGTGCATGCGCCGCTGACCTTCGACATCTTCGATCGCTGGACCGGGCGCGCGATGGGCGGCTGCACCTATCACGTCGCCCATCCCGGCGGGCGCAACTACGAGACCTTCCCGGTCAACGGCAACGAGGCCGAGGCCCGCCGCCTCGCCCGCTTCGAGCCCCACGGCCACAGCCCCGGCGCCTGGACCCCGCCGCCCGAATCCGCCCATCCCGCCTTCCCGATGACGCTCGACCTGCGTCGGGCCCCGGGGATCTGAACTTGGCGGCCCGCGACACCCTTGCCGAGGACCAGGTGGCGCGGCTGCTCGAGGGCTACCGCCCGCCGCCCGGCATCGCGGACGAGCTGCTCGATCCCGAGGGAAGGATCCGCCCAGCCTGGCGCGGCTTCATCCAGCATTTCGCCGGGCTGGGGCCCGAGGAGCGCGCCCGCCGCTTCGCGCGCGGCGACCAGTATCTGCGCGACGCGGGCGTCTTCTTCCGCCAGTACGGCGAGGGGTCCAGCGTCGAGCGCGCCTGGCCGCTCGCCCATGTGCCGATGCTGCTGGCGGAGGAGGAGCTCAGGCGCATCTCCGACGGCCTGCGCCAGCGCGCCGACCTGCTCGAGGCGCTGGCGGCCGATCTCTACGGGCCGAACCGCCTCGTCGCCGGCGGGCATCTTCCCGCGAGCCTCATCGCGCGCAGCCGCGAATGGCTGCGCCCGCTGGTGGGGGTGGCGCCCCGCGGCGGCCATTACCTGCATTTCCTCGCCTTCGAGATCGGCCGCGGCCCGGACGGCACCTGGTGGGTGCTCGGCGACCGCACCCAGGCACCCTCGGGCGCGGGCTTTGCGCTGGAGAACCGCGTCGCCACGGCGCGGGTCTATGCCGATCTCTTCGCCGAGGAGCACGTCCACCGGCTCGCGGGCTTCTTCCGCGCCTTCCGCGACGCTCTGCAAGGGCTCTCGGCCGATCCCCACGACGAGATCGGCATCCTCACCCCCGGCCCGCTCAACGACACCTATTTCGAGCATGCCTATATCGCGCGCTACCTGGGCTTCACCCTGCTCGAAGGCGAGGATCTCGGGGTCGAGGCCGGCCGGGTGATGATGCGTACCGTCGAGGGCAGCGGCCCGGTCAGCGTGCTCTGGCGGCGGCTCGACGCGGCCTTCGCCGATCCGCTGGAACTCGACGAGGCCTCGCGCATCGGCACGCCCGGCCTCGTGGGCGCACTGCGCCAGGGCAGCGTCACCCTCGTCAACGCGCTCGGCTCGGGGGTGCTGGAGACCCGCGCGCTGCTCGCCTTCATGCCGCGCATCGCCCGGCAGCTGCTCGGCGAGCCGCTGGCGCTGCCCAATATCGCCACTTGGTGGTGCGGCCAGCAGGCCGAGCGCGCGCATGTGATCGCGAACCGCGAGCGCATGATGATCGGCCCGGCGCTCTCGACGCAGCTGCCCTTCGAGGCCGATGCCACCACCATGCTCGGCGGCCAGATCCGCGACCCCGCCCTGCCCGCCCTCGACGCCTGGCTCGAGGCCGAGGGCGCCGATCTGGTGGGCCAGGAGGCGGTGACGCTCTCCACGACGCCGGCCTTCGTCGACGGCCGCCTGGTGCCGCGGCCCATGAGCCTGCGGGTGTTTCTGGCGCGCACCCCGCGCGGCTGGCAGGTCATGCCCGGCGGCTTCGCGCGCATCGGCCGCAGCGCCGAGCCCGCGGCCATCGCCATGCAGCGCGGCGGCGAGGCGGCCGATGTCTGGGTGGTCAGCGAGACCCCGGTCGAGCCGGTCTCCATGCTGCCGGGGCCCGCCGCCTCCTTCGCCCGCATCAAGCCCGGCGCCCTGCCGAGCCGCGCGGGCGACAACCTCTTCTGGCTCGGCCGCTACGTCGAGCGCGCCGAGGGCGTCATGCGCTTCACCCGCGCCTGGCACGCCCGGCTCGCCGAGACGGCCGACCCCGGGTCGCCGCTCCTGGAGCATTTCCGCGCGCATCTCGCCGGGATCGGCATCGACATCGCCGAGGCCCCGCCCGGCGCGCTGACCGATGCGCTCCGCTCCGCCGTGACCAGCGCGAGCCATGTGCGCGACCGCTTCTCCACCGACGGCTGGACCGTGCTCAACGATCTCGCAGCCGAAGCGGCGGATCTCGGGCGGGGCATCGCGCCCGGCGACGAGACGGCGCGGGCCATGGGGGCGCTCCTGCGCCGCATCACCGGCTTCTCGGGCCTCGTGCACGAGAACATGTACCGCTTCACCGGCTGGCGCTTCCTCTCGATCGGCCGCGCGCTGGAGCGCTCGATCGCGGTGGCCGGCGCGCTCGCGGTTCTCGCCGATCCCGAGGCGCCGGAGGGCGCGCTCGATCTCGCGGTGGAGATCGGCGACAGCGTCATGTCCCACCGCCGCCGCTACGCCGTCACCACCACCCGCGAGACGGTCGTCGACCTGCTCGCGCTCGACGCGATGAACCCGCGCGCCATCCTCTACCAGCTCTCGGAACTGCGCGACCACGCGGCCTTCCTGCCCGGCGCCGACCCGCTCGGGCCGCTGACGGAGCTGACCCGCGCCGTGCTGCAGCTCCATACCGGCCTCGCGATCCAGACCCCGGACCGGCTCGACGACATGGCGCTGCGCGCGCTCCAGGCCGAGGTCGAGGGGCTTTCCGACCTGCTCTCGGAGACCTATTTCCGGTGAGCGCATGATCTACGACATCGGCCTGACCATCGGCTACCGCTACCAGCGCGCCGCCGTGACCGGCCGCCACCTCCTGCGCCTGATGCCCGCCGACCTGCCTGGCCAGCAGCGTCGGCTGAGCGGCGGCCTCGCCATCGCGCCCACGCCCTTCGAGCGCCGCGACCTGCTGGATTTCTTCGGCAATGCCGCGGTCGAGATCGCCTTTCGCGAGGCCCATGACGAGATCGCCTTCCGGGTCGCGGCGCGGATCGAGCGGGTGGCCCAGGCCTCGGTCCTCGACATCTCGCCCGGGCTCGACCGGCTCGGCGACGAGATCGTCGGCTACCGCGGCCTCGACCCCGAGGCGCCGCACCACTTCGTCGGCCCGAGCCCGCGCATCCCCGCCTCCCCCGAGATGGCCGCCTATGCCGCCGAACGGGCCGCGCCCGGCATGACGGTGCGCGAGGTGGTCCAGGCGGTCGGCCTGGGGCTCCACGCCGATCTCGCCTACGACCCCCAGGCGACCAATGTCGAGACGACGCCGGCGGAAGCCTTCGCGCGGCGCCACGGCGTCTGCCAGGACTTCGCCCAGATCATGATCGCCTGCCTGCGCGGAATCGGCGTGCCAGCAGCCTATGTCTCGGGCTTCCTGCGCACCGAGCCGCCCCCCGGGGAGCCGCGCCTCGAAGGCGCGGACGCCATGCATGCCTGGGTGCGGGCCTGGTGCGGCTGGGAGGCCGGCTGGATCGAGTTCGACCCCACCAATGCCGTCTTCGTCGCCGCCGACCACGTGGTCATCGCCCGCGGCCGCGACTACGGCGACGTCTCACCGGTTCGGGGCGTGCTGCGCATCGCCGGCGGCCAGACCAGCGAGCAATCAGTGGACGTGGTGCCGGTCGGCATTTGAGCGGTTGCGCAGCCCCCGGAAAGGCATAGTCTCGCCACGAGTGGCAGTGGAGGCTCCCCATGACCCGATCGCGCCTTGCGGCCCTGGCGGCCGTCCTGGCTTCCCTCGCATCCCCCGGCCACGCGCAGGAGGCGCAGCCGGAGAGCACGACGGCGCTGGCCGAGCGCGCATCGGTGACCGCCGAGGATTTCATGGTGGCGACCGCGCATCCGCTGGCGACGAAGGCGGGCTACGACGTGCTCGCGGCGGGGGGATCGGCGGCCGACGCCGCGGTGGCGGTGCAGATGATGCTCGGCCTCGTCGAGCCGCAGAGCTCCGGCCTCGGCGGCGGCACCTTCCTGCTCTACTGGAACGCCGCCCTCGGCGAGCTGACGAGCTTCGACGGCCGCGAGACCGCGCCCGCCATCGCCGATCCCGGCTACTGGCTCGGGCCGGACGGGGCGGCCGTTGAGTTCTGGGACGCCGTGGTCGGCGGTCGCTCCGTGGGTGTGCCCGGCACGCCGAAGCTGATGGAAGAGATCCATGCCCGCTACGGTCGCCTGCCCTGGGCCGACCTGCTGGCGCCCGCCATCGACACCGCCGAGGCGGGCTTCGAGATCTCGCAGCGCATGGCGGATGCCATCGTCGAGGGCCAGGAACAGCGGCTCGACGCCTTCCCCGCGGCGAAGGCCTATTTCTTCGACGACGGCGGCAGCCCGAAGGCCGAAGGCAGCCCGCTGCGCAATCCCGACTACGCCCGGACGCTCCGGCTCCTGGCGGCGCAGGGCACCGCGCCCTTCTACACCGGGTCGATCGCGCGCGACATCGTCGCGGCGGTCCGGACCGAGACCAACCCGGGCGAGCTGACGCTGGCCGATTTCGCCGACTACAAGGTCAAGGAGCGCGCGCCGGTCTGCCTCGACTACCGCACCTACGAGGTCTGCGGCATGGGACCGCCCAGCTCCGGCGCGCTGACCGTCGGCCAGATCCTCGGCATCCTGTCGCATTGGGACCTGGGCCGGCCCGGCGCAAACACCGACATCGACCATCTCTTCATCGAGGCGTCGAAGCTCGCCTTCGCCGACCGCGGCCTCTACATGGCCGACAGCGACTTCGTGAAGATGCCCGCCGGCCTGCTCGACCCCGCCTATCTCGAGAGCCGCGCCGCGCTCATCGACCCCGGCGCCGCCATGGGCAGTGCCGCGCCCGGCGAGCCGCCCTGGGACGAGACGCGGCTCTACGCCCCCTCGGCGGACCAGCCCGAGTTCGGCACCTCGCATTTCGTGATCGTCGACCGCTACGGCGACATGGTCTCGGCCACTACCACCATCGAGACCGGCTTCGGCAGCCGGGTGATGGTCGACGGCTTCCTGCTCAACAACGAGCTGACCGACTTCTCCTTCGAGCCGGAGGCCGACGGCAAGCCCATCGCCAACCGGGTCGAGGCGGGCAAGCGCCCCCGCTCCTCCATGGCGCCGACGATCGTGCTCGAGCACGGCGAACCGCGCCTCCTGATCGGCTCGCCCGGCGGCTCGCGCATCATCGAATACGTGGCCGAGGCGCTGATCGGCATCCTCGACCTCGGCCTCGACCCGCAGGAGGCGATCGACCGGCCGCATGTCGTCAACCGGAACTCCGACACCACGGAGGTCGAGGAAGGTCCCGGCGCGGAAGCGACCATCGCGCGGCTCGCGGCCGTCGGCCAGACGGCGAAGGCCGCGAACCTGAATTCCGGGCTGCACGCGATCCTGATCGGCGACGGCACCCTTACCGGCGGCGCCGACAAGCGCCGCGAAGGCCTCGCGATGGGCGACTGAACACCGGCCATCTGCCGCACGAGGGCGTCGGGCCCCGGCGCTCTCCCGGTCGTATCCGCAGGCCGGGGACCGGAGGCGTCAAGGACGCACCGGACGGGAGACGCCCACTTCGCCCGCCGCATGCGCGATCTCCAGGATCAGCTTGCGCCGCACAGCCCGGGCGAAGGACGGCCCGTCCTCGGCCGTGACCACGAAGGCTCCCGGCCCGCCGATCAGCTGCCCGGCGAATTCGGCTTCGAGATTGCCGGCCCGCGGCCGCCCCGAGCAATTGCCGCGGCAGAGGATCGCCAGCCCGTTGATCACCACATCCGCGCCCAGCACCACGTCGCGCGCCGCCGCGATGCTCGGCCCGCTGCCGTTCCAGGCCGAATCCGCCGAGAGGTCGATCACCCGGCGGCCGCCCTCGAACCCGTTGCCCTCGATCAGCGCGAGGCCCTTGAGCAGCGCCGCGCCGATCGCGTTCGAGCCATAGGCCCGCCGCGGCGCCGCCACCAGCGCCGCGCCGAAGGCGCGCGCATCCGCCTCGTCGGCTAGGATTGTCCAGCCCACCACCACGTCCTGGCTCGCCGCGCTGGCCCATTCGACGTAGGTCACCGCCACCCGGCCGAGCGCGCCGCCGTTGCGGATCGCCCAGAGCACCTCCGGGTCGAGCAGCGCCGCGGCATAGCCCTCGCGCTGCAGCCGGATCTCGGCGTCGTCGATCGAGCCGGTCGCATCCGCGAGCAGCACCAGTTCGAGATCGACCTGCTCGGCCGGCGCCGCCGGCGCCACGAGCAGGAGCGCCACGAGCATCGCCCTGAGCATCGCCGCCTCCCCGTCTCGGCCTTGAGATAGGTCCCCGCGCGGCCGCGTCCACGCCGAATGCCCCTCCCCCTCGCCCCCGCGAGCGCCTAGGCTTCCCCCGGAGCCCGACGCGCGGAGTCGCCATGTACATCTGGATCTACCTCGCGGCCGCGGTCGCCCTCGGCATCGTCGTCGCGGTGCAGCCGCTCCTCAACGCGATCCTGGCGCGCGCCACAGGCTCGCCGATCACCGCCGCCACGATCTCGATCCTCGTGGCCTTCCTCGGCAGCCTCGCGCTCTTCGGGCTCGGGGATCGCGGCGACACCAGCCGGGCAGCCCTCGCCACCGTGCCCTGGTGGGTCTACCTCGCCGGGCTGATCGGCACCGCCTTCGTCGCCGGGGGCGTGGTCATCGCGCCGGTGACCGGGGCGCTGCTCTTCTTTCTCTGCGTCGTCGGTGGCCAGCTGCTCGGCGCCGCCCTCGCCGACCATTTCGGCGCCTTCGGCCTCGACATCCGCCCGCTCTCGCCCGCCCGCCTCGCCGGCCTCGCCCTGGTGCTCGCCGGCGTCGTCCTCGTGCGCCAGGGCTGACGACGCGCCCTCGCGGCGCCCCGTCCTCTCGGAACGGGGATCGGCGGCAGGTCCCGATGGGTCCTCTCAGGCCCGACGCGCGCCGACCTGCGCGAGGCCCATCAGGTCGAGGACCCGCGCCTCGATCTGGGCCGCGTTCATCGCCGCGACCTCGTACATGCGCGCCGGGCTGTCCTGCTGGATGAAGCTGTCGGGCAGCACCATCGAGCGGAACTTCAGCCCCCGGTCGAAGACGCCGGCCTCGGCGAGAAGCTGCGCCACATGGCTGCCGAAGCCGCCCACCGAGCCCTCCTCGATGGTGATCAGCGCCTCGTGCCCGGCCACCAGGCCGAGGATCAGATCCCGGTCGAGCGGCTTGGCGAAACGCGCATCCGCCACCGTCGGCCGGATGCCCCGCGCGCCGAGGCTCTCCGCGGCTTTGAGGCATTCCCCCAACCGCGCGCCGAAGGAAAGGATCGCGGCGCCCCTCCCCTCCTGCACGATCCGGCCGCGACCGATTTCGAGCGGCACCCCGCGCTCGGGCATCTCCACGCCCGCGCCCTCGCCCCGCGGATAGCGGAAGGCGCTGGGGCGGTCGTCGAGCGCCGCCGCGGTCGCGACCATATGCACGAGCTCCGCCTCGTCGGCCGCGCCCATGACCACGAAGTTCGGCAGGCAGGCGAGGAAGGCGATGTCGAAGGCCCCGGCATGGGTCGGCCCGTCCGCCCCCACCAGCCCGGCACGGTCGATGGCGAAGCGCACCGGCAATGACTGGATCGCCACGTCATGCACCACCTGGTCGTAGCCGCGCTGCAGGAAGGTGGAGTAGATCGTGCAGAAGGGCTTCAGCCCCCCCGCCGCCATCCCGGCGCAGAAGGTCACCGCATGCTGCTCGGCGATGCCCACGTCGAAGCACCGCTCCGGGAAGCGCCTGGCGAAGAGATCGAGCCCCGTCCCGTCCGGCATCGCCGCCGTCACCGCGACGATGCGCTTGTCCTCCTCGGCCTCTCGGATCAGGGCATTCGCGAAGACCTTCGTGTAAGTCGGCGCGTTGGAGGGGGATTTCTTCTGCGCGCCCGTCACCACATCGAAGGTCGCGACGCCGTGGTAGCGGTCGGAGGATTCCTCCGCCGGGGCATAGCCCTTGCCCTTGCGGGTCAGCGCATGGATCAGCACCGGCCCATCGGCGCGGGCCTTCACAGTGCGCAGGATCGACAGGAGCTGCTCCATGTCGTGCCCGTCGATCGGCCCGACATAGGAGAAGCCCAGCTCCTCGAAGAGCGTGCCGCCGACAGTCGCGGCCTTCACCAGTTCCCGCGCCCGCTTCGCGCCGTCCTGGAACGGCTGCGGCAGCAGCCGCACCGCCCCCTTCGCTGCCGCCTTGAAGTCCTGGAAGGGCGCCCCGGAATAGAGCCGGGAGAGATAGCTCGACATCGCCCCGACCGGCGGCGCGATCGACATCTCGTTGTCGTTGAGGATCACGATCAGCCGCCGATCCATGTGCCCGGCATTGTTCATCGCCTCATAGGCCATGCCGGCCGAGATCGCGCCGTCGCCGATCACCGCCACCACGTCGCCGACGCCCTCGCAGCCGAAATCCCGCGCCACGGCGAAGCCGAGCCCCGCCGAGATCGAGGTCGAGGAATGCGCCGCGCCAAAGGGATCGTAGGGGCTCTCCGCACGCCGGGTGAAGCCCGAGAGCCCGCCGCCGGCGCGCAGGGTACGGATCCGGTCGCGCCGCCCGGTCAGGATCTTGTGCGGATAGCACTGGTGGCCCACGTCCCAGATCAGCTTGTCCTTGGGCGCGTTGAAGACCGCGTGGATCGCCACGGTCAGCTCGACCACCCCGAGCCCGGCGCCGAGATGCCCGCCGGTCTCGGAGACCGCCGAGATCGTCTCCGCCCGCAGCTCGTCGGCGAGCTGGCGCAGCTCGGCATTGGTGAATCCCTTGAGATCGGCCGGCAGGTCGACCCGGTCCAGAAGGGGCGTCTTGGGTCGCGTGTCGCTCATGCTTCGCTCCTCCGCCGGATCAGCTTTCGCGCGCCACGGCGAATTCGGCGGCCAGGCGCAGGTTCTCCGCCGCCGATCCGTAGGGGGCGAGTACGTCGCAGGCCCGCGCGGCCAGCTCGCGGGCCTTCTGCGCCGCGCCCCCCGGCCCGAGCAGGGTGACGAAGGTCGCCTTGCCCGCCGCCTCGTCCTTGCGCAGGCGCTTGCCGGCGGCCTCCGGATCGCCCTCGAGATCGAGGATGTCGTCGCGGATCTGGAAGGCCAGCCCCAGATCCGCCGCATAGGCGCGCAGGGGCGCGCTGTCGGATTTCCCCAGGATCGCGCCCGATTCCGCCGCCCAGCCGATCAGCGCGCCGGTCTTCAGCCCCTGGAGCGCGGTGATCTCCTCGAGCGTCAGGGGCGCGGCAGCCGCCTCGGCGGCCACGTCGAGCGCCTGCCCGCCGACCATCCCCGCCGGGCCGGCGGCCTCCGCCAGCCGCGCCACCAGCCGCACCTGGAGCCGCGGCTCGATCCCGCCCTGGGGCGCGGCGAGGATCTCGAAGGCGAGCGCCTGCAGCGCATCCCCGACCAGCACCGCCGTCGCCTCGTCCCATTTCACATGCACCGTCGGCTTGCCGCGCCGGAGCGCGTCGTCGTCCATGCAGGGCAGGTCGTCATGCACGAGGCTGTAGGCATGCACGCATTCCACCGCCGCCGCGGTGCGCAGGGCCTGGGCCGCGGGAACGTGAAAGAGCGCGGCCGATTCCATCGCCAGGAAGGCGCGCATCCGCTTGCCGCCCGAAAGCGCGGCATGGCGCATCGGCTCGGCCAGCGGCGCGCCCGCCTTCGGCAGGAAGCCGTCCAGCGCCGCCTCGACCCGGGTCGCGGCCTGGCTCAGGACCGCATGGAATTTCAGCGTCCGGGGATCCATCGCCTCAGGGTATGTCGACCGGGCGCGCGCCCGTGGTTCCGTCCGGGCCCCGGGTGATCTCGGCCACCCGCGCCTCGGCGGCCTTCAGCTTCTCGTCGCAATGGCCGCGCAGCTCCGCGCCCCGCTCGTAGAGCGCGATCGATTCCTCCAGCGGCACCTCGCCGGATTCGAGCCGCCCGACCACCTTTTCCAGCTCGGCCAGCGCCGCCTCGAAACTCATGCCCGCGACCGGTGCCGCGTCCTTCTCAGCCATGCCCCCGCTCCATCAGCACCCGCACATGCGCCGCGACCGACGCGGCGAGCGCCCCAAGATCATATCCGCCCTCGAGAGTCGAGACGACGCGTCCCGCCGCATGGCGGTCGGCGAGCGCGCAGATCTCCGCCGTCGCCCAAGCGAAATCCGCCTCGCGCAGGTTGAGATTGGCGAGTGGATCCCGGTGGTGCGCGTCGAACCCCGCCGAGATCACCACCAGTTCCGGCGCATGGGCCTCGAGCGCCGGCAGGACCTTCGCCCCGAAGGCCGCGCGGAACTCCGCCCCGCCGGCGCCCGGCGGCAGCGGCACGTTGACGATCTGCCCATGGGCGCCGCGCTCGCTGGCCGCCCCGGTCCCGGGATAGAGAGGCATCTGCTGGGTGGAGGCGAAGAGGATGCGCGCGTCGTTCCAGACCAGATCCTGCGTGCCGTTGCCGTGATGCACGTCGAAATCGACGATCGCCACCCGCGCGAGCCCATGCGCCTCGAGCGCGTGCCGCGCCCCGATCACCGCATTGCCGAGGAGGCAGAAGCCCATCGGCGTCTCGGTCTCGGCGTGATGCCCCGGCGGGCGCACCGCGCAGAAGGCGTTGCGGACCTCGCCGCCCATGACCATGTCGACGCCCTGGACGACCGCCCCGGCCGCGCGCCGCGCCGCCGCCAGCGAGCCGGGGCAGAGGAAGGTGTCGGCATCGAGAGCCGCGAAGCTCCGCTCCGGCAGCCGCTCGGCGAGGGAGGCGAGATAGCGCGCCGGATGCGCGCGGAGGATCTGCGCGTCTTCCGCCAGCGGCGCCTCCACCCGCACCAGATAGGCGAATTCCTCGCCCTCCAGCGCGGCGGCGATCGCCTGCAGCCGCTCCACCCTTTCGGGATGGCCGGGCGGATTGACATGGCCGAGGCAGTCGGGATGGGTGATGAGCGCGGTGGTCATGGGCGCGGAGTCTAGGGGCTGATCGCCGGGCTTTCAAAGCCTATTCCACCTGTCGCACCCGCGATCACCCGCCCGCCTGCCACAGCCGGATGGTCTCCGAGGGCCAGAGCAGCATCAGCACGTTGAGCGCCAGCCCGTCGCGGATGAGAATCGTCGTGGCGAGCTCGAAGCCGATCGCGATCGCCACCGAGAGCCAGACCGGCAGCCGCGATGCCAGCCAGAACCCCAGCATCATGAAGAGCACGTCGGAGGTCGAGTTCAGCACGCTGTCGCCGTAATAGTCCAGCGACACGGTCACGGCGCGGTAGCGGTCGATCACCATGTCGGTGTTCTCGACGATCTCCCAGGCGACCTCGACAAGGGTCGCGATCAGGAGCCGCCAGCGGAAGGCCATCCCCGGCAGGAGGAACGCGAGCGCCCAGTAGAAGAGGAAGCCGTGGATGACATGGGAGGGCGTGTACCAGTCGCTCAGCTGCTGGGAATTCTCCGGCCCCATCACCACGCCGTTCCAGAGGCGGATCGTGCCGCAGGGACAGATCGGCGACCGGCCCATGGCAAGCAGCACCAGCGCGCCGGCCAGGACCAGGCCCGAGATCAGATAGAAAGGAAGGCGGGCGGATGATCTCATGCGCAAGGGGTCCCGGGGCGCGGCGCGCGCCGCAGGGATCATTCACTGGCGATTCCGCGCCGTCCACCGCAAAGCCGCCCTCGCCAGCGGCGGAGCGAGCCGATAGACTGGCCGCCCCAGGAACGGTGTCCCGATGAAGCTCGCATCCCTGCGCGACGGCTCGCCCGAAGGCCGTCTCGTCGTCGTCTCCGGCGACCTCACCCGCGCCTCGGACGCGCGTCATGTCGCGCCGAGCCTCCGGGCGGCGCTCGACGATTGGGAGCGCGCCGGCCGGGAGCTCGCGCTGATCGCACGCGGCATCGAGGTCGGCGTGCAACCGGTCGAGCGCTTCCACGAACGCGAGGCGCTCGCGCCGCTGCCCGCCGCCCTCCCCGTCGGCGCACCCTCGCCCCGCGACGCCTTCGCCGATCCGCGGGGGCGGCGCGCGCCGATCAGTGCCGCCACCGAGCGCCTGCGCGCCTCGATCGCCCTCGTCACCGGCGCGGTCGCCGCCGCACCGGACCGCGACACCGCCCGGGCCGCCGTCCGGCTCGTCATGCTGGCGGCCGGGATCGGCGGCGATGCGGTCGCGCTCTCCCCGGTCGCGGCGACGCCGGACGACTTCGACGATGCGGCGCCGGCCCGTCTCCGCGTCCTCCTCGACGGAGCCCTGGCCGCGGAGGGTGCCGCCGACATCGATCTCGCGGCGCTGGTCGCGGCGGCCGCCCGCGCCGCACCGATCCCCTCCGGGGCGATCCTGCTCGCGGATCCCCTCGCCTTCGCCGGGGCGATCGACATCGGCCCCCGCGTCAGCCTGACGGTCGAGATGCGCGATCCGCGCGGCCGATCGATCTTCGGTGCCATCGAACGCCGCCCGGAGATCGAGGCATCCGACGCCCGGTAGCGCCGCCGCGAGGTCGCTTCGCAGCCGTCCCCTTCCCCGGCCCCGCGCCGGCCCGCCCTATTCCTTGATGTAGGGCTGGCCGTCGGCGGCCGGCGGGCGGGCGCGGCCAACGAGCCCGGCCACCAGGACGATGGTGGCGATATAGGGCGCCATGGCGAGGAATTCCGAGGGGATCGGCGTCTGCAGCAGCGCGAGCTTCTGCTGCAGCGAATCCGCGAAGCCGAAGACAAGCGCCGCGGCCAGCGCGCCGACCGGGTGCCAGCGCCCGAAGATCATCGCCGCCAGCCCGATATAGCCGCGCCCGCCGGTCATGTTCTCGTCGAAGCGCCCGACCGAGCCGAGCGTGAACCAGGCGCCGCCGAAGCCCGCGACCATGCCCGCGATCGTGACGTTGATGTAGCGCGTGCGATAGACGTTGATCCCCAGCGTATCGGCCGCCCGCGGATGCTCGCCCACGGCGCGGGCACGCAGCCCGTAGCGGGTGTGGAAGAGGTAGTAGGTCGCCACCGCCACCATCACCATGGCACCGTAGACGAAGAGGTTCTGGTTGAAGAGCACCGGCCCGATCACCGGCAGGTCGCCCAGGAGCGGGATCTTGACCGGCGCGAAGACCGGCGCGTTGTTGAGGAAGCGGTGTTCCTGATAGACTTGGCTGCTGACATAGGAGGTCACGCCCAGCACGAAGAGGTTGATGACCACGCCGGCGATGATCTGGTCGACGCGGTAGGTCACCACCAGCGCCGCGAGGATGAAGCCGAAGACGCCACCCATCGCCACCGCCGCGGCGAGCCCGCCCCAGCCCCCGAGGAGCGAGCCGATCAGCGCACCGGTGAAGGCGCCGGCGAGCAGCATGCCCTCGATGGCGATGTTGACCACCGCGACACGCTCGGAAAGCACGCCGGCCAGCCCGCCGAGCGCGATCGGCACCGCGCGCACCACGGTCGCCTGCAGCATGCCGGTCAGCGAGAAGGCCTTGCCGGCGGTCGCCCAGACGAGGAAGGCCGTCACCGCGATGAAGAGCCCCAGGCCGAGCGAGAGGCTGGTCCAGCGCATGCCGCCGCGCATGAACTGCCGCGCCCCGAGGAAGGCCAGCAGCGCCGCGGCGAAGTAATTGTAGGGCGCGGCGGCGACGACCAGATCGGGCAGCGCCAGCGGATCGTTGGGCCGCGAGAGCCGGAACACGGCCGTGCCCGCGCTGTCGCGCGCGAAGACCAGCGCCACCATCACCGCCAGCCCCATCAGCACCCAGCCCGCGACGCGCGCCTGGCGCAGCTTCGCGGTATCGAGTCTGCGGGCCGGACGGGCGGGGGTGTCGGGAGTATCGGGCATCGCGGTCACCGTCTCACTCCTTCGGCGCCTTCGCGGCGCGGCGGAAGCCCCAGGGGAAGATCGCGCGCACCAGGAGCGGCGCGGCGATGAAGGCGATGATCAGCGCCTGGATGATGCCGATCAGGTCGAGGCTGACGCCCGCGCTCACCTGCATCTGCCGCCCCCCGGCCTCCAGCGCCCCGAAGAGCAGCCCCGCGGCCAGCACGCCCCAGGGATGCGACCGCCCGAGCAGCGCCACCGCGATGGCGTCGAAGCCGATGCCGGAAGAGAAGCCCGGCGTCGCCCGGCCGAGCACGCCCAGCACCTGATTGGCGCCCGCGAGGCCGGCGAGCGCTCCGGCGAAGGCCATCACGATCACGATCAGGAGCCCAGCCCGCATGCCTGCGTAGCGAGCCGCGTCCGGACCGGCGCCGCTGGCGCGGAACTCGAAGCCGAGCTTGGTCCGGAAGAGCACCCAATGCACCAGGAGCACGGCCGCCAGGGTCAGCACGATGCCCAAGTGCAGCCGCAGGTTCGGATCGAGCCAGGTGAAGATGCGCGGCAGCTCCGCGCTGGTCAGCACCGAGCGCGAGATCGGATCGGCGCGACCCTCGCGCTGGACCCAGGGAAGGCGCAGCATGTAGTCGACCAGCCGGAAGGCGATCAGGTTGAGCATGATGGTCAGGATCACCTCATGCGCCCCGGTCGCCGCCCTGAGCCAGCCGGCGATGCCGGCATAGAGCCCGCCCGCGACCGCGCCGGCCAGGAGCGCCAGCGGCAGGTGGATCGCCATGGGCAGCCCGGGGAAGGAGAAGCCGGTGATCACCGCGGCCATGCCGCCCACCAGCAGCTGCCCCTCGGCGCCGATGTTGAAGAGCCCGGCACGGAACCCCAGCGCGATCCCGAGGCCCGCGAGCGTCAGCGGCGCGGCGGCGGTCAGCGTCTCGGAGAGCGCGTTGAGCGAGCCGACCGAGCCCTGGACCAGCGCGAGATAGGACTTGCCGATGGTCGGCAGGTCGACGTTCGTGGCGAGCATGGTCAGCGCGCCGAGGACCAGCGCCACGACAACCGCGAAGATCGGCACGATCACCAGATCCTCGAACTCCGCACGGTCGGGCGCGGCGCGGCGCAGGAGCGATTCCGCCAGCCCCGCTTCGGTCTCCTGCTCGCTCATGCCGTCGCTCCCGCCATGGCCAGGCCGATGGCCTTCTTGCTGATGTGCGGATCGTTGCCGTCGAACTCCGCCACGATCCGGCCGCGGAACATCACCACGATCCGGTCCGAGAGCGCGAGGATCTCGTCGAGCTCCGAGGAGACGATCAGCACCCCGTCGCCCTCGTCGCGCGCCTCGGCGATGCGTCGATGGATGTATTCGATCGAGCCGACGTCGATCCCGCGCGTGGGCTGCGCGGCGATCAGGAGCTGCGTGTCGCGCGACATCTCGCGGGCGATGATGACCTTCTGCTGGTTGCCCCCCGACAGGTTCCCGACCGCGTTGAAGACCGAATCCGTGCGCACGTCGAAATCGATCGAGGCGCGCGCCGCCGCGCGATTGACCGCCTCCCAGCGGATCACCGGCCCGGCGGAGAAGCGCTCGTCGTAATAGGTGTCGAGCACCATGTTCTCGGCGATGGTGAAGGCGGGGATCAGCCCGGTGCGCTGGCGATCCTCGGGGATATGTGCGATGCCGAGCCGGTGGCGCTCGCGGGTGCTGGCGCGGGTGATGTCGCCGCCCGCGAAGCGCAGGGTCCCGCCCGCGATCCGCGCGAGCCCGGTCAGCGCCTCCACGAGCGCCGTCTGGCCGTTGCCCTGGACGCCGGCGATCCCGACGATCTCGCCCCGGTGCACCTGCAGGTCCAGCCCGTCGACGGCGAGCGAATCGTCGTCGCGCAGCACGGTCAGGTCGTCGACCTCGAGCAGGACCTCGCCCGGCGCGAAGGGCGCCTTGTCGACGGTGAAACTGACCGGCCGGCCCACCATCATCTCGGCGAGATCGGCCTCGCTGAGCGCCTTGGGATCGCCCTCGCCGACGATCTCGCCCGCGCGCAGCACGCTGATGCGGTCGGCGATCTCGATGATCTCGTTGAGCTTGTGGGTGATGAAGACGATCGCCTTGCCGTCGTCGCGCAGCGACCGCACGATCTTGAAGAAATCCTCCACCTCCTGCGGCGTCAGCACCGCGGTTGGCTCGTCGAAGATCACCAGCTCCGCCGAGCGGAAGAGCACCTTGATGATCTCCACGCGCTGCTGCAGTCCGACCGGCAGGTCACCGACCAGCGCGTCCGGGTCGACCTCGAGCCCGTAGGTCTCGTTGATCGCGCGGACCTGGGCGCGCGCAGTCACGAGGTCGAGCCGGTCGAGCCTTCCGGTCGGCTCGACGCCGAGGATGACGTTCTCGGCCACAGTGAAGACCGGGATCAGCATGAAATGCTGGTGCACCATGCCGATCCCCGCGGCGATGGCGTCACCCGGCCCGGCGAAGCGCACCGGCTTCCCGTCGATCAGGATCTCGCCCTCGCTCGGGGAATAGAGCCCGCAGAGCACGGTCATCAGCGTCGACTTGCCCGCGCCGTTCTCGCCCAGGAGCCCGAGCACCTCGCCCGCCCGGATGGTGAGGTTCACGTTCCGGTTGGCGGTGAAGGGTCCGAAACGCTTGGTGATGCCGCGGAGCTCGACGTCCAAGATCGGGGCCTCCTGAATCGGACGGGAACCGCCGCCCCGCGCTCGGGCGGGGCGGCGGGGCAGGCTCAGCCGTCGACCGCGATCGAGCCGTCGATGATGCCGGCCCGGATCGCCTCGACCTGCTCCTTCAACTCGGCGGGCACCAGATCCTCCATGTCGTGGAAGGGCGCGAGATCGACGCCGCCGTTCTCCAGCGTGCCCACGAGCACCCCGCCCTCGAAATCGCCGGCCTGGGCAAGCGCGATCACCTCGCGCACGGTGGCGTCCATGCGCTTAGTGATCGAGGTCAGATAGACATGCTTCTTCTCCGGGTCGGTCAGGTAGAGATCGGCGTCGACCCCGACGATCTTGAGCGCGTCGGTGCCCAGCTCGTCCGCCAGCGCCGCCGAGCCGAGCCCCACGGGCCCCGCCACCGGCAGCACGATGTCCGCGCCCTCGTCGTAGAGGTTCTGCGCGAAGGCCCGGCCGTCGTCGAGCGAATCGAAATTGTTGGTGAAGAGCCCCTCGCCCGTGTCGGGGTTCCAGCCGAGCACGGTGACCGAGGTGCCGTTCTGGGCGTTGTAGTACTGCGCCCCGCGATAGAAGCCGTCCATGAAGATCGTCACCGGCGGGATGTTGATGCCCCCGAAGGTGCCCAGGGTCCCGGTCTGGGTCATGCCGGCGGCCAGATAGCCCGCGAGGAAGGCCGCCTGGTCGGTGGCATAGACCTGGCCGAGCACGTTCGGGATCGCCGGATCATAGGCGAAATCGACGATGGAGAACATCTGCTCGGGATTGGCCTCGGCCGCCTTCTTGGTGGCGTCGCCGAGCAGAAAGCCCACGGTGATGATGATGTCGCATTCGCCACCGAGCAGCGAGTTGATGTTCGCCTCGTAATCGGTCTCGGCCGTGGATTCGAGATAGCGCCCGGTCACGCCGAGCTCGGATACCGCGTCCTCCACGCCCTTCCAGGCGGTCTGGTTGAAGCTGTTGTCGTCGATGCCGCCGGTGTCGGTCACCTGGCAGGCCGAGAAATCGGCGGCGAGGCTCGCGCCCGCCCAGGTCGCGGCCACCACGGCGGCCGTGACGATCCGGCCGGTCTTCGTCTTCGTCATGGGTCAGACTCCCTTGTTGTGGTCCGAGCATGCGTGCAGCGGCAGCACTTGTCCACAAGGTCGCATCAATGCGGCGCCGCATTCCGCGCCGCATCCCGGCTCGCCCGCGCCAGGGCGATCTGGGTCATCAGCGGCCCGATCAGCTCGAAGGCGATGGTGCTCGCGATGGTGATGGCGAGGATCGGCCGGCCGAAATCGGGAAAGCGCTCCGCGGCGACCAGCGCCATGCCGATCGCCACCCCCGCCTGCGGCATCAGCGCGAGCCCGGTCAGCCGGCTCTCGCGCCCCGGCAGCCCGGCGAGCCGCCCGCCGAGCCAGCCCCCGAGGATGCGCGAGGCGAAGCGCAGGACCACGTAGGCAATGCCGGCCAAGCCCATCCCGGCCAGATCCGTGGTTTCCAGCGAGGCCCCGGCCATCACGAAGAAAAGCAGCATGAACGGCCATTCGATACGTTCGATCTCGTTGATCGGACGCTCGTGATGGCTGGCGAAATTGACGATGGTCGCTCCGCAGACCATGCCCGCGAGCAGGAAGGAGAAGCCGAACTGGATCGCGAGGCCGGCGCAGAGAAAGACGAGCCCCAGCGCCTCGATCAGCGTGGGCTCGCCGGGCTTGATGCGCCCGGTCAGATAAGCGGCAGGCAGCCCGATCGCCAGCCCCAGCGCCACCGCGCCCCCCGCCTCGCGCAGACCGAGCAGGACATGGTCGCCGGCCTCGCCGCCGGTCATCACGCTGGCGATGGTCAGCACGATGCTGAAGGCGATCAGGCCCCAGGCGTCGTCGATGGCGACGATGCCGAGCAGGTTGGTCGGAAAACGCCCCGTGGCCCCGGATTGCTGGACCACGTCGCGCGTCGCCGCGGGATCGGTCGCCGCCGAGATGCCGCCGAGCAGCAGCGCCGAGGCGACCGGCACGCCGACGAGGATCAGCCCGAAGGCGATCACCAGCACCGAGACGATCACCGCGGTCAGCGAGATGACGATGATCTCGCGGCCATGGGCGCGCAGGGTGGAGGGCTCGAGCGCGCTGCCGAGCAGGAAGGCCACCATGGTGAGCGCCGTCGGCGCGAGCAGGTCGCTCGCCCCGTCGATGCCCGCCGGCAGCAGGTCGAGCACCGGCGGCCCGACCACGGCGCCGAGCATGATCAGCAGCGTCACCCGCGGCACATGCACCCGGCGGCCGAAGGAATCGAGCGCGAGCCCGGCCAGGAAGAGGATGCCGAAGGCGATGAGGAACTCCGGCGACCCCATGGCTCAGCGATCCGCCGCCGTCACGGACGCGTCATGCCGCCCATGTCGATGTCCACCTTCTGGGACAGATCCTCGAGGCTGTCGTAGGTGATCTGCGTGGCATAGCGCGGGTTATGGGCGAAGGCCCCCGGGTCCTTGGCCAGGAACTGGTAGTTGTAGGCGGCCCGGAGCAGCCGCGGCGTCCAGCTGGCATAGCGGTTGGGAAAGACCGCCTCGCCTGCACCGACCGCGCCGTCCGCATCTGTGTCGTTGAAGAAATACGGGTAGACATTGGGGTCGTAGACGATCGGCGCGCCCGCGACCTCCGCGGCATAGGCCGCGATCCCCTGCCCGAGGCGCTCATGCAGCGTGGCTATCTCGCCCGCCACGCCCTCGGTCACGTCCCCGTCCCCGTCGAGATCCGCGGTGCCGGTGCGGATGGCGGCGATCGTCTCGCTGGTCTTGTGGCAGGCCACGCAGCTGGTCATCGCCACTTCGAGCGAATGCGGGTTGTGGCAGCCGGTGCAGCTGTCGAGCGGCGCCGGGTGGACGAACCGCTCCACATAGGTCTTGCCGTCGTATTGATAGCCGCCGCGCACGGCGCCGCCGAGCAGCGTCGCCGCCGCGGCGCGGTAGTGCACGTTGATGAACGCGAGATCGGCCGAGACTGCGTCCTCCTCCATTCCCGCCAAGGCCGCGGCGACGCTGTCGCCCGATTCGCGCCCCTGGTGGCAGACCGTGCAGACGCTCGAGGCCCCGAGCCCCGCGACGGTCACGCCGGAGGGAAAGGTGATCGATTCGAGCGCCATGGCGGCGGGATTGTGGCAGGTCGCGCAATCGACCGGCGCCCCGGTGGCCGCGGGATGATCCACGACGCCCGCGGCACTCCCGTCCGCGCCGACGAAATCGATGAAGCCCGGACCGGAATGGCACCGCGCGCATTCCACCTCGACCGCGCCCTCCTCGTTCCAGTGGGTGAAAGCCTCCGCATCGCGCTTGGCATGCGGCGAGGCGAGCCATGCCGCGACGATCGCCGAGAGATTCGGCGGCACTTCGGCCGAAGCCGGCAAGGGAGCCGTCGCGACGATCACCAGCGCCGCGGCCGCGACGACATTTCGCAGGGTCATGCCGGGACTCCCTCTCGTCTCGCCGCGTGTTTCGGCGGGTTCGCATGGCGATATGTGCAGGAACGATACCGTCGCCCCGCCGCCCCGGCTTTGATCGAGGTCAAGGTGCCGTCGCGCCGCTTCCCGCAGCCTCGGAGACGGATTCGGCCGTCATCCCGATCCTCCCGGTCGGCGCCGCGTGATTGAAGGACAGGAATGCTTTTCTCGATCAGGAAGGGCTACGATCCCGCCCTGCCCGGAGCGCCGCGGCAGAGCGTGGAAGACGCCGCCCCGGTCGGATCGGCGGCGATCCTCGGTGCCGATTGCCCCGGCCTCCGGCCCGCCCTCGCCGTCGCGACCGGCGACCCCGTGCGGCGCGGCCAGGTGCTCTTCACCGACCGCAGGCACCCGGCGATCGCCTATGTCTCGCCCCTGACCGGCGTCGTCGAGGCCATCGACTTCGGCCCCCGCAGGACGCTCTCCGCCATGGTGCTGCGCCGCACCGGGCAAGCCGACCCTGAGGATGACGGCGCCGGGACGCCCGCCACCCCGCCGACGGGCGACGCCCGCGAGATCCTGCTGGCGCGCGGCCTCTGGCCGGCCTTCCTCGCACGACCCTTCGGAACGGTGCCCGCGCCGGACGGTTCGCCGGTGGCGATCCTCGTCAGCGCCACCGACAGCAACCCGCTCGCGCCCGACCCGCGCATCGTGCTGGCGGACCAGGGCCCTGCCTTCGACCGCGGCCTGACCGTGCTCGCGGCGCTGACCACCGGGCCGGTCTTTGTCGCCCAGCCGCCCGGCGCCGGGCTCGCCGCCGCGGCCGGGGGCAGGATCCGCGCCGTCGAGATCTCCGGCCCGCATCCCGCCGGGCTCCCAGGCGCGCAGCTCTACCGCCTGCGCCCCGAGATCGGACCGGGCGAGGTCTGGACCATCGGCTACCAGGACGTGACCGCCATCGGCCATCTCTTCGAGACCGGCGACTATCGCTCCGAGCGCGTGGTCGCGCTCGGCGGCCCCCGCGCCCTTAACCCGCGGCTGGTGCGCACGGTCATGGGCGCGAGCCTGCGCGACCTGACCGCGGGCGAGGTCGCACCGGGCGGGCGCGACGGCTTCGCGCGCATCCTCTCGGGCTCGGTGCTGGCGGGACGCGAGGCGGCCTGGCTCGGGCGCCATCACCACCAGGTGACGGTCCTCGACGCCCGGCCCGAGGCGCGGCGCCTTCCCCTGCCCTGGTGGCTCGGGCGGCCCGGCCGGGGGCCGCGCCCGCTCATCGCCAGCGAAAGGCTCGAGGGCCTGCTGCCCTTCGGCATCCCGCCCGTGCCGCTGATGCGGGCGCTGGCGGTCGGTGACAGCGAAACCGCCGAGCGCCTCGGCGCCCTCGACCTCGTCGAGGAGGACGTGGCGCTGCTCTCCTGCTTCTGCACCAGCGGCGCGGATTACGGCCGCCTGCTGCGGCGCGTCCTCGACGATCTCGCCGAGGCCGCATGAACCCACTCACCCTCTCCGCCTCCGCCGATGCGGCGCCCTTCCTGCGCAGCCGCTGGGAGCCGGCCGAGGTCACCCTCGCCCAGGCGGCCGCGCTGCTGCCCCCGCTCGCCGTGGTGCTGGTCGCCGGCGGCGGCCCGCAGGCGCTCCTGCTCGCCACTTCCCTGGCGGTGACCTTCTTCTGGGAGACGCTCTTCGCACTGCTGCGCGGGCGCGCCTGGAGCTGGCACGGCGTCACCACGGCGCTGGTCGTCGCGGTCATGGTGCCCGCCGGCGCGCCGCTCTGGCAGCTGGCGCTGGCACTCTCGCTCGGCGTGGTGCTGGGCGAGCTGATCTTTGGCGGCAGGGGCTTCGGCTTCCTCGCCGCCGGCGTCGTCGCGCTCGCCTTCCTGCGCTTCTCCTTCGCCGCGATTCCCTTCGCGGGCGACAGCGACGCGGTGGCGATGGCCACGCTCCCCGGCGCGGCGCTGCTGCTCTATCTCCGGCTGATCTCCTGGCGCGTCGCCCTGGCGGCAATCCTCAGCTTCGCCGCCGCGAGCCTCGCTGCGGGCCAGCCGCTCGACCCCGCGGCCACCGGCGCCAGCCTCGCCTTCGGCCTCTTCTTCCTGATCTGCGACCCCTTCGGCGCGGCCTCCACCAATGCCGGGCGCTGGCTCTACGGCGCGCTCGCCGGCGGGCTCGCCGTGGCCTTCGACACCGCGCCGGGCGCCGCGGTCGCGCCCGAAGCCATCGTCTTCGCGGCGCTGCTCGCCAGCATCTTCGCGCCGCTCCTCGACCATGCCGCCGTGCTCGTCATCGCCCGGATCCGGAGGCGCCGCCATGGCTAGCCCGATCGCGGCCTGGCGCCGCTTCCTCGCCCGCCCCAACGGCGACCGGGTCAAGACGCTCGGCATCGCCTTCCTCGTCGCCTTCTGCGCAGCACTCCTGGTCTCCACCGCCTCGGTGCTGCTCAAGCCGCGACAGCAGGCCCATATCGAGGCCGCCCGGCAGGCGCAGCTCGACCGGATGCTCGACACGCTGCCGGGCCTGCGCGACCTGATGCTCGAGGCCGGGGTCGACGCGCTCCAGACCCGGCTGGTCAATCTCGAGACCGGCAGCTTCGCCACCGGCATCGACCCCGCGACATTCGACCCGCGCGCCGCCGCGCAGGACCCGGCGACGAGCATCGACCTGCCGCCCGAGGCCGACATCGCCGGGCTGAAGCGCCGCGCCACGCTCGCGCCCGTCTACCTGCTCGAAAGCGACGGGGAGCTAAAGGTGATCGTCCTGCCGGTGGAGGGCGCGGGCTACCAGTCGACCATCCGCGCCTATCTCGCGCTCGAGGCCGACCTCAACACCATCGCCGCGCTGACCATCTACGAGCAGGGCGACACCCCCGGCCTCGGCGCCCGCATCACCGAGCCCGCCTGGGCCGCGCTCTGGCCCGGCAAGCAGATCGCCGACGAGACGGGCGAGGTGGTGATCTCGGTGGTGCGCGGCCAGGCGACCACGCCCTACGAGGTCGACGGCATCGCCGGCGCGACTCGCACCAGCAACGGCGTGCACAACATGCTGCGCTTCTGGCTCGGCCCCTACGGCTACGGGCCCTTCCTCGAAACGCTGAAGGCGGAGGGCCTCTGATGTCACTTCTGCGCCACGTCACCGCGCCGCTGATCGCCAACAACCCCGTCACGCTGCAGATCCTCGGCATCTGCTCGGCGCTCGCGGTGACCACCTCACTCGCGACCGCGCTGACCATGTCGATCGCGCTCACCGCCGTGCTCTGCGCCTCGGCGGCGATCATCAGCGCGATTCGCAACCACATCCCCGCCTCGATCCGGCTGATCGTGCAGATCACCATCGTCGCGGCGCTGGTGGTGGTCATCGACGAATTCCTCAAGGCCTATGCCTTCGAGATCAGCGGCAGGCTCTCGATCTTCGTCGGGCTGATCGTGACCAATTGCCTGGTGCTCGGCCGCGCCGAAGGCTTCGCCATGCACAATCCGGTGCTGCCCAGCGTGCTCGACGGGCTCGGCAACGGGCTCGGCTACAGCCTGATCCTGCTCGTCGTCGGCGCGATCCGCGAGCTTCTCGGCGCCGGCACGCTCTTCGGACAATCGGTGCTGCGCACCACCGCCGAGGGCGGATGGTTCGAGCCGCTCGGCCTCATGGCGCTGGCGCCGAGCGCCTTCATCATCCTCGGCCTGCTGGTCTGGGCGATCCGCAGCTGGTGGACGGTCCAGAACGAGGCCCCCGACTTCGCGCTCAGGACCGCGCCGGAGGCGCCGCGGCAATGACCGGGATCTTCCTCTCAGCGATCTTCGAAGACAATCTCGCGCTGTCGTTCTTCCTCGGGCTCTGCACCTTCCTCGCGGTCTCCAAGCGCTTCGAGACCGCGCTCGGCCTCGGGATCGCGGTCATCGTGGTGCAGACCATCACCGTCCCGCTCAACAACCTGATCTTCAACGGCCTGCTCGTGGAGGGCGCCTGGTCCTGGCTCGGACTGCCGGAGGTGGACCTGAGCTTCCTGAAGCTGATCGGCTTCATCGGCGTGATCGCGGCGATGGTGCAGATCCTGGAGATGACCCTCGACCGCTACGTGCCCGCACTCTACCGGGCGCTCGGGATCTTCCTGCCGCTGATCACCGTCAATTGCGCCATCCTCGGCGGCAGCCTCTTCATGGTCGAGCGGCGCTACGATTTCGCCGAGGCCCTGGTCTACGGCCTCGGCAGCGGCATCGGCTGGGCGCTGGCGATCGTCGCCTTCGCGGCGATCCGCGAGCGGCTGCGCTACAGCGACATGCCCGCGGGCCTCCGGGGGCTCGGCGGCGCCTTCCTGATCACCGGCCTGATGTCGCTCGGCTTCACCGCCTTCGCCGGGATCGGCGGGCCATGAGCGAGATCGCCCTCGGCATCCTGCTCCTGACCGGCCTCGTGCTGGCGCTCACGGTCATGGTCATGCTCGCGCGCTCGGTGCTGATGCCTTCCCGGCCGGCGCATGTCACCGTCAACGGCCGGACCGAGCTCGCCACCACCACCGGCACGAAATTGCTCGGCGTGCTGAACGACGCCGGCATCCTCGTGCCCTCGGCCTGCGGCGGCGCCGGCACCTGCGGGCTCTGCAAGGTCCGGGTAACCGAGGGCGGAAGCGAAGCCCTGCCCACCGAGGCCGCCCGTCTCTCGCGCGCCGAGCTTCGCGCCGGGACGCGGCTCGCCTGCCAGCTCACCCTGCGCGGCGACCTGGGCATCGCGGTCGACGACGACCTGATGGGCGCGGAGGCCTTCACCTGCACCGTGGCTTCGGCGCGCTTCCTGACCCCGCTGATCCGCGAGATCGTGCTGGAGATGCCGCCGGGGCAAAGGCTCGAGCTCACCGCCGGCTCCTTCGTGCAGGTAACCGCCCCACCCTTCGCCCTCGCCTTCGCGGATCTGGAGATCCCGCCGGACCATGCCTCGGCCTGGGAGCGACTGCGGCATTTCAGCCTCGCGAGCGAAGCGGAGGTCACCCGCGCCTATTCCGTCTCGAATCGCCCCGAGGACACCGACGCCGGCAGGCTCGTGCTCAACATCCGCCTCGCCCTGCCGCCACCCTCCGTGGCCGGGGCGCCGCCCGGCATCGTGTCGAGCTGGCTCTTCGCGGTGAAGCCCGGCGATGCGGTCAGCGTCTCGGGCCCCTACGGCAGCTTCCGCGCCCAGCCGGGCGAGCGCGAGATGGTGCTGATCGGCGGCGGCGTCGGCATGGCGCCGCTCCGGGCGATCATCTTCGACCAGCTCGAACGCCGCGGCACCTCGCGCCCGATCAGCTACTGGTACGGCGCCCGCAGCCGGACCGAGCTCTTCTATGCGGAGGAATTCGCGGCCCTCGCCGAACGGCACCCCAACTTCCGCTGGACCGTGGCGCTCTCCGACCCGAATCCCTCCGACCCCTGGGACGGCCCGACCGGCTTCATCCATGCGGTGGTCTTCGAGCAATACCTCCGGAACCACCCCGCGCCCGAGAGCTGCGAATACTATCTCTGCGGCCCGCCCCTGATGATCCGCGCGGTGCTGGCGATGCTCGACGGTGTCGGGGTCGACAAGGAGAGCATCTTCAACGACGATTTCGGGATATGAGCATGCGATGCGACAGACGCGGCTTCCTGCTCGGCGCGGGCGCATTCTTCGCCGGCGGCGCCCGGCCGGCCCGCGCCGGGGCCAGCCGCATCCTCGGCGGCCCCGCCTTCGGCAGCTACTGGCGCGCGGTGCTGCCCGAGGGCAGCGACGCGGCCGCGGCCGGCGCGGCCATCGAGACTGTCGTGCGCAGCGTCGATGCCGCCATGTCGCCCTATCGCGCCGATTCGGAGATCGGCCGCTTCAACCGCGACCCCCTTCCCGGCCCCAAGGCGGTGACCGCGCCGACCCGCGCCGTCGTCGCCGAGGCGCTGGCGATCGCCCGGCTGACCGGCGGCGCCTTCGACCCGACGATCGGCCCGCTGGTGGCCCGCTACGGCTTCGGCCCGGTCACGGGCATTGCCGGCGGGCTCGACACGCTCGGGGTGCTGCCGGATGCGGTCGAAAAATCCGCCGGCGGCACCACGCTCGACCTCTGCGGCATCGCCAAGGGCCATGCCCTCGACCGCGCCGCCGCGGCGCTCGCGGCCCTGGGCATCGCCGACGCGCTCGTCGAGATGGGCGGCGAGATCCATGCCGCCGGCCGCCACCCCGAGGGCCGGGCCTGGCAGGTGGCGGTGGAGGCACCGGGGTCCGACGGCCCGCTAAAGGTCCAGCGCATCGTGACGCTCGCCGACGAGCGCATGGCCAGCTCCGGCATCGCGCCGAACGGCTTCCGCGAGGGCGGCCGCAACACCACGCATATCATCGACCCGCGGTCCGGCCGGCCCCTGGCCGGGCGACTCGCCGTGGTCTCGGTCATCGCCCCCTCCGGCGCGACGGCGGATGCGCTCGCCACCGCGCTCATGGTGCTCGGCGAGGAGGAGGGCATGGCACTGGCCGAGCGCGAAGGGATGGCGGCGCTCTTCCTCGTCACCGACGGACCGGGGCTGCGCGAGGTCATGACCGACCGCTTCCGCGCCCGGATCCTGGCCTAGGAGGGCGACGCGATGGGCACCTTCCTCCTCGGCCTCCTCGTCACCCTCCTCGCCTTCGGCGGGCTCGCGCTCGGGGTTATGCTCGGCCGGCCGCCGATCAGGGGCTCCTGCGGCGGCCTCGCCTGCATCCGGGGCGCCGATTGCGCGGGCTGCCCCGAACGCCGGGCCAGGGGGCAGCAGCCATGACCGGACATCCCCACGTCAGTGACATCATGACCCGCGATCTCGTCACGCTGTCGCCCGGCACCGAGATCAACCACGCCATGCAGATCCTGCTCGACCGCCGGATCTCCGGGGCGCCGGTCCTCGACGACCAGGGGTGGCTGGTCGGGGTGCTCTCCAAGAAGGACTGCCTGCGCGCCGCCCTCTCGGCCAGCTACTTTCGCGAATGGGGCGACACCGTGGCCGATTACATGACGAGCCCTGTCGAGACCCTCGACGCCGATCTCGACATCGTCGCCGCCGCGGAGGCCTTCATCGCCAGCGCCTACCGGCGCTTCCCGGTGCTGCGCCAGGGCAAGCTCGTCGGCCAGGTCAGCCGAACGGACGTGCTGCGCGCCCTCGCCGAGCAATGGGACGGCCCCCGGTCCGCCAGGGCGGGACCCTCCGGCTCGTGACCCCGGCGAGCGACGGCGCCGCCTTCGCGACGCAGGGCCTGACCAAGACCTACGGCGCCGGGCCGGCGGCGGTGCATGCGCTGCGCGGCGTCGACCTCGACGTGCCGCGGGGCGAGATGGTGGTGCTGCTCGGCCCCTCGGGCAGCGGCAAGTCTACGCTCCTGAACATCCTCGGCGGCCTCGACCGCGCCACCGCCGGCTCGGCCCGGTTCCGCGGCGCCGAGCTGACCACGATGAGCGACGCGGCGCTCACCCGCTATCGCCGCCATCACGTCGGCTTCGTCTTCCAGTTCTACAACCTCATGCCGAGCCTCACCGCCCGCGAGAACGTCGAACTCGTCACCGAGATCGCCGACGATCCGCTGGACCCGGCCGAGGCGCTCGCCCTCGTGGGCCTCGAAAGCCGCCTCGACCATTTCCCCGCTCAGCTCTCCGGCGGCGAGCAGCAGCGCGTGGCGATCGCCCGCGCCGTCGCCAAGCGGCCCGAGGTGCTGTTCTGCGACGAGCCCACCGGCGCGCTCGACAGCACCACCGGCCGCGCGGTGCTCCGGGTGCTGCAGGACGTGAACCGCGAGACCGGCGCCACGGTGATGATCGTCACCCATGCCGCCGCCACCGCCGCCATGGCGCACCGGGTGATCCATTTCGCCGACGGCCGCATCCGCGAGGTGGCCGTCAACGCCGCGCCCGCGCCGGCGGAGACGATCGAATGGTGAGCCCGCTCGACGCCAAGCTCGGCCGCGACCTCTGGCGCATGAAGGGCCAGGCGCTGGCGATCGCCGTCGTGGTCGGGCTCGGCGTGCTGATGCTGGTGATGATGGACGGGCTGGTGAATTCGCTGACCGAGACCCGCGACGCCTATTACGCGCGCTACCGCCTCGCCCAGGTCTTCGCGCCGCTCAAGCGCGCTCCGGACCGCGTGCTCGACGACCTCCGGGCGATCCCCGGCGTCGCCGCGGTCGAGGGACGGGTGACCGGCGGCGCGCTGATCGACCTGCCCGGGCTCGCCGTGCCGGCACGTGCCGAGGCGATCTCCCTGCCCCCCCATGGGCCGCCGCGGCTCAATGCCGTGCATCTCGCTCGCGGCCGCCTGCTCGACCCGACCAGGGCCGACGAAATCCTGCTGCTCAACGGCTTCGCGAAAGCCCACGGGCTCGAGCCCGGCGACCGGATCGCGGCGACCATGAACGGCGCCCGGCGCGACTTCCGCATCGCCGGCCTGGTGGAGGCGCCGGAATTCCTCTTCTCCGCCCCGCCGGGGGAGCTCATGCCCGACGACAGCCGCTTCGCGGTGATCTGGATGAACCATTCGGCGCTGGCCGCGGCCTACGACATGGACGGCGCCTTCAACGAGGCGCTCCTGTCGCTGACCCGCGGCGCGGAGACCCAGGCGGTGCTCGCCGCCGCCGACCGCATCCTCGAACCCTATGGCGGCCTCGGCGCCTACGGGCTCAAGGACCAGATCTCGAACCGCTTCATCACCGAGGAGATCGCCGGGCTGGTGGTGACCAGCCACGTGGTGCCGCCGGTCTTCCTCGCCGTGGCGGCCTTCCTGCTCAACATCGTCGTCTCGCGGATGATCCGCGCGGAACGCGAGCAGATCGGCCTGCTGAAGGCCTTCGGCTACACGAGCTTCGAGGTCGGCCTGCACTACTTCAAGTTCATCATGGCCATCGCCGTGGGCGGTGCCATGCTCGGCTGCCTCTTCGGCGTGATCGGCGGGCGCAGCCTCGCGACCGTCTACCAGATCTACTACAAGTTCCCCTTCCTGGTGTTCCGGGTCGATCCCGCGGCCTTCGTCACCGGGGTCGCGGCGAGCGTGCTCGCGGCGGCGGCGGGCGGTATCCTCGTGCTGCGCGGGGTCTTCACCCTGACGCCGGCGGTGGCGATGCGCGCCGCCGCCCCGGCCGACTACAGCCGCGCCGCGGCGATGGGCGGGATCCTCAGGACCCTGCTCGACCAGCCGAGCCGCATGGTGCTCCGCCGCATCGCCCGCGAGCCGCTCCGCACCCTGCTCGCGGTGATCGGCATCGCGGCGGGCATGGCGATCTCGGTGGCCATGGTCAATGTCACGGCCGCCTTCGATATCACGGTCGAGCGCAACTTCACCCTCGTCGACCGCAGCGACGTGACGCTGGCCTTCATCGAGCCCCTGCCCGACCGCGTCATCCACGACCTGCGCCGGATTGCCGGCGTGATCGAGGTCGAGCCCTTCCGCAGCGTGCCGGCGGTGCTGCGCAACGGCCCGCAAAGCTACCGCGGCGGCATCAGCGGCCTCGTCGCCGAGCCGCGGCTCAACCGCGCCGTCGGGGCGGATCTCGCGCCGCTCCCGATCCGCGAGGACGGCGTCCTGCTCGGCTCGGCGCTGGCGGAGCTGCTCGGCGTCGCACCGGGCGACCGGCTGGAAATCGAGGTGCGCGAGGGCCGCCGCCCGGTGATCGAGGTGACCGTCGCAGGCGTGGCGGAAACCCTGATCGGCTCGCCCGCCTATATGCGCATCGAGGCGCTCAACCGGGCGCTGAAGGAGCCGGGGCGCGTCTCCGGGGCCTGGCTGCGCATCGACGCGGCGCAATCGGGGGAGATCTTCCGCAAGCTCCGGGGCATGCCCGCCGTCGCCGGGGTGACCGTCGCCACCGAGGCCCGCGCGGCGCTGGAGAAGGTGATGGATTCCGGCGCCGGCGCCGTGCGCTACCTGATGACCGCGATCGCGGCGGTGATCACCTTCGGCATCGTCTACAATTCCGCCCGTATCGCCTTCGCCGAACGCGCCCGCGACCTCGCCAGCCTGCGCGCCATCGGCTTCACCCGCGCCGAGGCCGCCTTCGTGCTCCTGGGCGAGCTCGCGGTCATCATCCTGCTCGCCCTGCCCATCGGCGCGGTGCTCGGCTATTTCATGGGCGAGGCCGTCTCCGCGGGCTTCAGCACCGACCTCTACCGGGTGCCGGCGCTCTTCGTGCCCGAGGGCTACGGCGCGGCGGCGGCGGCGGTGCTCCTGGCGGGCATGGTCTCGGGCTGGCTCGTCAAGCGCGACGTGGACCGGCTCGACCTGGTCGCGACACTCAAGGCGAGGGAATGATCCGATGGCCCGCAGACGCTCGCGCCACTGGCTGACCCTCGCCGCCACCGCCCTGATCGCCGGGGCGCTCGCCTGGGCCTTCTGGCCGCGGCCGGTGCTCGTCGATCTCGGCCGGGCCCTGCGCGCGCCGATGATCGTGACCATCGACGCGGAGGCCAAGACCCGGGTGCGCGACGCCTACGTGGTCTCCGCCCCGATCGCCGGACGCCTGCAGCGGGTCGAGGTGGAGCCCGGCGATCCGGTCGAGGGCGGGGTCTCCGTCATCGCCCACATGCTGCCCACCAATCCCGCCGCCCTCGACATCCGCACCCGCGAGCAGGCGCTGGCGGCGGTGAACGCGGCGGAGGCCGCGCTGCGGGCCGCGCGCGCCGATCTCAGCAAGGCCATGGCCGACAACGACCTTGCGGAGGCGGATCTGGCGCGCACCGAGACCCTGCGCAAGAGCGGCACCGTCGCCCAGGCGGTGCTCGACCGCGCCGAGCGCGAAGCGCGCGCCGCCGCCGCCCAGCAGGACATGGCGGAGGCCGCGATCTCCATGCGCGAGGCCGACCTCGCCAATGCCCGGGCGCGGCTGATCGACTTCACCGACCGCACCGACCCCGGCTCCGGTCCGGCCCTGGGCCAGGAGGCGATCCCGCTCCGCGCCCCGATCACCGGCCGCGTCCTGCGGGTCATGCAGGTCAGCGAGACGACGCTTCCCGCGGGCGAGCCGATCCTCGAGATCGGCGACATCTCCAACGACCTCGAGATCGTCGCGGAGCTGCTCTCCGGCGACGCGGTTCGGGTCACCACCGGCGACCGGGTCATCGTCGACGACTGGGGCGGACCGCGGCCGCTCGACGGCATCGTCCAGCGCGTCGAGCCCTGGGGCTTCACCAAGTTCTCCGCCCTCGGGGTCGAGGAGCAGCGCGTCAACGTCATCATCGGCTTCACCGGCCCGCCCGAGGAGCGGCCGAGCCTCGGCCACGGCTTCCGCGTCGAGGTCGGCATCGTGATCTGGGAGAACCCCGACGCCCTGACGCTGCCCTCGAGCGCGCTCTTCCGTGATGCCGGCGGCTGGGCGGTCTTCGCGGTCGAGGACGGCCGCGCCCGCCTCACCCCGGTCGAGATCGGCCAGGACAACGGCCTGCAGGCCGAGGTGCTCGGCGGCATCGACCCCGACGCCAGCGTCATCCTCTACCCCGGCCCCGGCCTCGCGGACGGAACCCGCGTCGCGAAGCGCGAAATCGGCTAGCGACCCATCCCGCCCCTGCCCGCCGCCGGGCCCCGGGCGAAGCCTCGGGAAGGAGAACAGGCCGCGCCCCGCGCGGCCCGTGCCGCCTCCCGGCAGGGCCGGCGCGGGCCGATCGCCACGGGTCGATCGGGCTCGGGACACCCCGGCCGTGGTCCGCGCACACGGCCTTGACCGGCTCCCGAATTCGGCATACTCGACCCCATGGCGCGGGTGTAGCTCAGTTGGTAGAGCATCAGCTTCCCAAGCTGAGGGTCGCGGGT
>ERZ795053.744-NODE-744-length-41518-cov-6.240841_pt1 | contig 41518 bp, 36 predicted proteins | sample MGYA00375137_ERZ795053 | MGnify/ENA primary metagenome ERZ795053 (study PRJEB30182, sample SAMN05720284) | activated sludge metagenome | isolation source: Anaerobic digester | place: Hong Kong | collected 2014-12-17 ... | reverse complement strand
CGGACCATAGAGGCCGCTTCATCGATGATGTCAACGGCCTTGTCAGGAAGGAACCGGTCGGAAAGATAGCGGTCCGAAAGCCTGGCGGCGGCCACGATGGACTCATCGGTGATCTTGACCCCGTGATGAGCTTCATACCTGTCGCGCAGGCCTGAGATGATCTCGATGGTCTCCTCCACAGTGGGCGGTTCCACGATGATCTTCTGGAAACGGCGCTCCAGGGCGGCATCTTTTTCAATATATTTCCTGTATTCGTCCAGGGTGGTGGCTCCGATACACTGGATCTCTCCCCTGGCGAGAGAGGGTTTGAGGATATTGGAGGCATCGATGGCCCCTTCAGCGGCACCGGCCCCCACAAGGGTATGGATCTCATCGATAAAGACGATGATGTTTTCAGACTGCTCGATCTCCTTGAGGAGAGCTTTCAAACGCTCTTCGAACTGGCCGCGGTATTTCGTCCCGGCGATGACTGCCGCCAGGTCCAGGGAGAGAAGGCGTGTCCCGATGAGGATATCCGGAACTTCATTTGTGACGATCCGCTGGGCCAGCCCCTCTACAATAGCGGTCTTCCCCACCCCGGCTTCTCCGATGAGGACAGGGTTGTTCTTCTTCCGGCGGGCCAGGATCTGGATCACCCGTTCGATCTCGTGTTCACGTCCGATGACAGGATCGAGCTTGTCTTCGATGGCCAGGCGTGTGAGGTCACGGCTGAAATCATCGAGAGGGGAACTCTTCTGCCCTGTCTTCCCGCGTGTGCCGGAGAGATCTCCCTCCAGGTCTCCGCTGAGAAGGCGCACCACCTCACTGCGGACTCTGTCCGGAGTGACTCCGAAGTTTTTCAAAACCCGCGAGGCGATCCCTTCTCCCTCACGGAGAAGCCCGAGAAGGATATGTTCTGTCCCCACAAAATTGTGGCCCATGCGCCCGGCTTCGTCCATGGCCAGCTCCAGGACCCGTTTGGCCCGGGGAGTCAGCTGAATATCGTGCTCCACACGCGCCCGGTCCCCATCCTGTATGATAAATTTCTTGATCTCATCGCGAAGCAGGTTGATATCCACTTCCAGACGGCGCAGGACGATGACGCCGATACTGGCGCCCTCCCTGAGCAGCCCGAGGAGAAGATGCTCCGTCCCGATAAAATCATAGTTGAGACGGGCGGCTTCTTCGCGTGCGTAGAGGACCACTTTACGGGCCCGCTCGCTGAATCGGTCATACATGGCTTAATCCTCCTCCAAAGGATGAAGCTTTTTATGCTCCAACTGGTATATTTCGTCGCAACGCCCGGCCATGGCCCGGTTATGGGTCACCATGACAAAGGCGCAATTCCTCTTCTTCTGAAGGGCCAGGAGAAGATCCATGATCTCATCGGAATGGCGTTCATCCAGGTTTCCGGTGGGTTCATCGGCCAGGATAAGGACGGGGTCCTTGACCAGGGCCCGCCCGATAGCCGTCCGCTGTTTTTCTCCTCCTGAGAGAAGACTGACAATATGGCTTCTCCTGTGAGAAAGGCCCAGATCTTCGATGACGGCATCTGTGCGCTCCAGAGCTTCTTTCTCATTATAGGTCATCCGCGCGGCGATGTAAATGTTTTCCCTGAGGGTCAGGTCATTGAAAAGCTGGAAAAACTGGAAGACAAAAGCGATGTCGTTTTTGAGGATGCGCGCACGGGTGTTGTCGTCCAGGAGAGTGAGGTTCCGGCCGTTGAGAAAGACCTCCCCCTCTGTGGGAAGGGTGAGCTGCCCCAGGACATGGAGAAATGTGGATTTCCCCACCCCGGATTCTCCGATAACGGCGACGGTCTTCTCACCGGAAGCCTGCCAGTTCACATGGGAAAAGACTTCGATGTCCTCTCCCGGAGAACGGTAGACTTTGGATAAACCGCGGACCTCAACTGTAATGTCATTCATATTTTATCGCCTCGATCACATCCATCTTCGCTGCCTGCCTGGCCGGGAAAACCGCAGCCAGATACGTAATAAAAAAAGCCACGGCTCCCACAAAGAAGAAGTTCCAGAAGGAAAAACTCACTTTGAGTTCCGTGGAATAGTAGACTTCTGCAGGCAACGCGTTAATATGCGAAATCCTGATAATGAAACAGAGAAGAAGGCCTAAAAGTTCCCCCAGGGTGATTCCGGCCCCGCCGATGATGAGTCCGTTATAGAGGAAGATCCGTTTGACTTCAGCCGCTGTGAACCCCAGGGATTTCAGGATCCCGATCTCACGGGTCTTTTCGCGCACGAGGGTGATCAGGGTGGCGACGATATTGAAAGAGGCCACAAGAATGATCAGGGTGAGGATGATAAACATGGTCTTTTTTTCAAGCTCCATGGCTGAATAGAGGTTCCGGTTCATGCGAAACCAATCCCGGGCTGCATACTCTTCGGGAAGAAGAGAGGAGACCTCCCGGGCGATACTTTCGGCTTTATCGATATTGGCGATGCGCAGGCTGATCCCCGAAGCTCCCTGCCGCGAGAGAAAGGAGCGGGCATCGTCATAGACCATGTAGACGAGCGAGGTGTCATATTCATACATCCCGCTCTCAAAAAGGGCGGTGACCTGGTAATCCCTCACACGGGGAAAGATCCCCATGGGGGTGACTTTCCCGTCGGGAGAGAGAAGCCGGACAGTATCCCCGGTGGAGACATTCAGGAGCCGCGCCATCTCTGTTCCCATGGCGATGCCGCCCTTCTTCAGGGCGCCTTCCTTGATAAAACCGCCGAACTTGGTCACGGTCCCTTCCCGTTCAGGGTCGATCCCCCGGATCCCGGCGCTGTAGTTGCGCCCCCGGTACATCACCAGCCCTTCACCGTAGATGAAGGGCGCAGCAGCTTCCACACCCCGCACCCCGAGGGCCTTCTCCTCCAGGGGCTCCGGGTCGGGAATATCATAGCCGAACCTGTTCTGAATCAGGATGTGAGCGTTGACGCCGAGGACTTTGTCCTTCAGGTCGTTCTCAAACCCCTGCATGACGGCGAGGACCGTGGTCAGAGTCATGACACCCACGGCGATCCCCGCCATGGAGATCAGGGTGATCCCCGACAGGAGTTTATTGGTCTTGCGCCCTTTGAGATATTTTTTGGCGATCCAGAAGGAGAGCGACATTATTTCCCCTCATCCTTAAGCAGGGGAAACGGGATCACATCCTTGATCGTCTCGGCATCGGTGAGAAGCATCACCAGCCTGTCCACACCGATCCCCACACCTCCCGCGGGAGGCAGTCCGTATTGAAGGGCGCGGATAAAATCTTCATCAAGGCGCTGGGCCTCTTCGTCTCCGGCCTCAAAGTTGGCTTCCTGGCTCCGGAACCGTTCTTCCTGGTCCATGGGATCATTGAGCTCGGAAAAGGCGTTGGCCATCTCCCACCCGTTGATGAAGAGTTCGAACCGCTCCACGAACAGGCCTGTCTCATCCCCCCTCTTCTTTTTGGCCAGGGGAGAGATCTCCAGGGGATGATCGGTAATGAATGTGGGATCGACCAGGTGCTCCTCAACTGTCGCCTCAAAGATCTCCTGGATGAGTTTTCCCTGTCCCATCTTTTTTGTATCCAGGTCGGGGTTGAACTCTTTGAGTTTGCTGCGCAGGGCCTCTGTCTCCATGGAGAGGACATCCAGCCCCGTGTACTCTTTGATGGCATCCACCATGCTTATGGATTTCCAGGGAAGGTTGAAATCAATGGTCCTCTCTCCGTATGCGACCTTGCGGCTCTCATATCCCATCCCGTCTACGCAGGCCAGGATCAGCTCCCTGGTAAAGTCCATCATGTCATACAGGTCGTGATAAGCCGCGTAGAACTCCATGAGAGTGAACTCCGGATTATGACGTTTGGAAAGGCCTTCGTTCCGGAAGACACGCCCGATCTCAAAGACCTTTTCCAGGCCTCCCACCACAAGGCGTTTCAGGTAGGTCTCCAGGGAGATCCGAAGGTAGAGGTCACGGCTGAGTGCATTGTGATGCGTCATAAACGGGCGCGCATCGGCGCCCCCGTACATCTGGACGAGGACAGGAGTCTCCACCTCGATATACCCCGCCTTTTCCATGGTCCTGCGGATAAGAGAGATCAGACGGCTCCGGTTGCGGAACCGCTCGCGGACGTCATCGTTGACGATCATATCCACATAGCGCTGACGATAGCGGAGCTCTTTATCCTGAAGCCCGTGGAACTTCTCGGGAAGGGGGCGGAAGGATTTGGTCAGAAGTGAAAAATCCTTGACAAAAAGTGTCAGTTCCCCGCTGTGCGTGCGGAAGATCGTCCCGTGGACTCCGATAATATCCCCGATATCCAGTCTCTTAAAGATCTTGTAGGCCTCTTCTCCCACCACATCGCGGCGGAAGTAGAGCTGAATATGTCCCGAATCATCTTTCAGGTCGGCAAAACCGGTCTTCCCATGGACACGCTTGATCATCAGGCGCCCGGCGGTGCGGACATCTCCGGTCTCTTCCTCGGCGGCGTCCTCAAACGTTTTGAGGATCTCGGCCACAGTATGCTGTTTGTCATATTTGTACTGGAAGAGCTCCAGCCCTTCCTCTTTCATCTGCTGTGCCTTTTCCAGCCTCTGCTCCATTAAAATATTCATCTCTTCCATGGGTCGTTGCCTCCTTGATAAATTTCACATACGAATATAGAGAGTAATCCCTTAACTGTCAAGAAGTTTCATAATATAAAGAAGTTATGAAATTCTTCCCTTAAATCAGTGTTGTCAGTTCCCGTAAAGAAACGATCCTTTTCCCCTCAAAACCGGGATGGCGCTCCAAGGGATCGAAAAGCACCGCCTGCATGCCGAACGCCAGGGCTCCGCGGACATCTTTGTCCACATGGTCACCCACCATAAGGCAGGAGGAGGGTGTCAGCCCTTCTTTCCGGCAGATCTCGCTGAAAAACCGCTCATCAGGTTTTCCGAACCCCAGGTCTTTCTGCGCGTAGATCCCCTGGAAGAAGCGTTCCAGCCCCACCCGTCCCAGGGCGGCGGCGACTTCCGCAGCTCCGGAGGATTCCCCGTTGGTGGCCACAAAGAGCCTGTACCGCTTTGCCAAGACGTCCAGGACCTCTCCGGCCCCGTCCACGGCTTCCACCCGGGGCCAGTCACACATGGGGCCCTCCAGTCCGAAATCCACCATGAGCGTATTCCCCCAGTCGAAAAGGACTGCCCGGACTTTCTGAGGGAGGCTCACAGGATCCACCCGCTTCCCGCCACACGCATCCCCTCTTCCGACGCTTTGTAGAGGACAGCCAGCTGTCCCGGTGTCACCGCGCGGACCTCCTCTTCAAAGAGAAGCCGGAACTCCTCCTGAGATCTCTCAAGACGGCAGGGATGGAGTGAATCCCGCGACCTGACTTTGGCAAGCAGAGGGCCGGCAAGGTCTTCGGCAGAGGCCAGCGGGTGAAACCCGGTCCCCTTCAGCTCGCGTCCCCAGAGAGATCTGTCAGGGCCGATGATCAGGGTATTGTCCTCCGGCCGGCTTCCTGTCACATAGAGACGGTCTGATGTCCCCCCCAGCCTGAACCGCTGTCCCCGTGTATAATGAAAATAACCCTCATGCGCACCTATGGCCTTCCCCTCTTCATCCACGGCCTCCCCCGGACAGGGCGGAAGGCCCTCTTTCTCCAGGAAAGCGCGGTAATCCCCGTCCGGGATGAAACAGACATCCTGGCTGTCACCCTTTTCAGCCACAGAGAGGCCTGCCCGGGCCGCTTCAGCCCGCACCTCCTCTTTGGTCATCTCCCCCAGGGGAAGCAGAAGACGGCGGAGAAGGGATTCCGAAAGCCTCGCCAGAAAATAGGACTGGTCTTTGTCATGGGGCGAGGCATAAAGAGCCCCTTCTCTCATACGGGCATAATGGCCGCTGGCCACATAGCCCTCCCCGCCTGCGGCCTCCAGGCCCAGCCCGAATTTCAATGGATTGCAGAGGGGGCAGGGGCTGGGCGTCCTGCCGGAGCGGTATTCCCCGATAAAACGTATGATGATCTCTTTACGGAAAACGTCTTCGGCGGGGATCACGCGCAGGGGGATATCCAGGTGTGCAGCGACACTCTTCACATCTGCAAGCTCCCGGCCCCAGGGGCCGAAGACCAGGGTATACCCCGAGACATCATATCCCTCTTTTTTCAGCAGGAGGGCTGCAACGGCGCTGTCCACGCCGCCGCTCATCCCTACGGAGACTTTTTTTGTCATCTGATTTCCTCCCCCCTCGATTTTAGGGAGACGAAACTCCCTTGTAAAGGAGAAAGGCGCAAAAGCCCTTGAAAGAGAAGCTCTTCTTCCGTATAGTGTCACAGGAGGATCTTATGATCTATTTGGACAATGCGGCAACGACACCCCCCATGAAAGAAGCGCTCCTCTCTCTTCAGGAGACTCTCTTTGACTATTACGCCAACCCCTCGTCTCTCCACATGGCCGGATTCCGCACAGCAGCTCTCCGCGAAGAGGTGCGCCAGCGAGCGGCCGACCTTATCGGAGTCTCCCCGGGAGAAGTCATCTTCAATTCAGGAGCCACCGAGGGCAACAACACGGTCCTTCGGGGGATCGCCCCTCTCCTCAAGCGGGGAAAGAAAATCGCTTTGACCTCCACCGGCCATGCCTCTGTGGAAAACACGGCAAAGGCCCTGGAGCGCCAGGGGGCCTCTCTTGTGCGTCTTCCTCTGAAGAAGGGAGGCGCTATCGACCTGGAGCGCCTGGACGAGGGGGTCTCTCCCTCCTGTGCCCTTCTTTCTGTCACAGCGGTCAACAACGAGACCGGGCTGATCCAGCCCCTTGAGGACCTGATCCGGAGAGCCCGGGCCCTTCATCCCGGCATCCTCATCCATGTGGATGCTGTTCAGAGTTTCTGGAGCCCCCTGTGGGAGTCCTGGCCCGCCCTGGACTGGGATTTCCTGACATTAAGTGCCCACAAGATCCATGCCCTCAAAGGGACAGGCCTTCTTTTCATCCGAAAAGGGCGTCACCTTCATCCCCTTCTCACCGGCGGAGAGCAGGAGCACTCTTTCCGCCCCGGGACAGAAAACATACCGGGGATCATCGCCCTGGGACTCGTTCTCAGGCAGCTTCGCAAAAAAAGACCCGCCTTCCTCGAAACCCTGCGCCTTCTGGAAGAGGCTGTCATCACCGGAACCGATGCTCTGGAGGGGTACCGTCTGAACCGTGAGGAGGGACTCTCCTATTCGCCCCATATCCTCTCCCTGTCCCATGACTCTATCCCGGGAGCTGTCCTCCAGAACGCCTTGTCGGAAAAGGAGATCTGCGTCTCCACGGGCTCAGCCTGCAGCGACAGAGATAAAAAGAACCACCGTGTCCTCACGGCTTCGGGATATGACGAAAGGCGGGCCCTGAACACCATCCGCGTAAGCCTCTCCCCGTTCAACACGGATGAAGAGGCCGCAACACTCATCAGCGCCCTGGAGGAGGTCTCACAGACCATCGGGGCTCTCTACAGAAGGGTCAGGTGACATCATGGATTATCTCGTGAGCTATGGAGAGTTGGCGCTCAAAGGCAAAAACCGCCGGTTCTTTGAAAAAAAACTCCTTCAGTCCCTGAAGGACATCTTTAAAAGGGACAAGCTTTCCATGGAGGCCTCGTTTCTTTACGGAAAGATCCTGGTCAAAAGCCGCGAAGAGAAAGCTCTCTCCGAAGAGATCCTGAAAAATGTCTTCGGTGTCGCCGCTCTCAGGCCGGTCACCGTCTTTCCCTACGATTATGACAACCTCAAAGCCAATCTCATCCCCATCCTCCGGCCTGCCGTGGATGCGTCATCTCCACGGACATTCCGCATCACCGCCAAAAGGGCTTTCAAGCCCTTTCCCATGGACTCCATGGCCGTAGCCAGGGAACTCGGAAGCCTTGTCCTGGATCACTTTCCTGAGCTTCAGGTCAACCTCTCCCGCCCGGACATGGAGATCACCGTGGATATCAGAAGTGAAGGGTTTTTTGTCTCCCTTGAAAAGGTCAGGGGGATCGGAGGGTTCCCGGAAGGATCCCAGGGACGGGCCCTCCTTCTTCTCTCCGGGGGGATCGACAGCCCTGTGGCAGGATACCTGGCCATGAAAAGAGGGTTGGCGACAGATTTCATCTATTTTCATACACCTCCCTTTACGGGAGAAGGTGCACTGAACAAGGTCCGGGCCCTGGCGGAAGCTTTACGCCTGCGGGGAAGCCGAAGCCGGGGGTATCTCTATATCGCCGACATCGCCGGCCTGCAAAAAGAGATCATTGCCCGATGTCAAAGTGATTATGCCACCCTTCTTCTGAGAGTGGCCATGCTGAAGACCGCCGGGGCCTGGGCCCGGCAGCAGGGTTATGATGCCCTGATCACAGGGGACTCCCTGGGACAGGTGGCCAGTCAGACCATCCACTCGCTGGCCGCTGTGGATGCAGTGGCGGAAACCTTTACCCTCCGTCCTCTCATCGGCTACGACAAGACGGAGATCATGGACCTGGCCCGGGAACTGGGGACCATGGAGATCTCCAACCGCCCCTTCGAAGACTGCTGCTCTCTCTTCGTCCCTGAGCATCCGGCCACACGGCCGGGGGAAGCCCTGCTCCGCCGGGAGAGCGAAAAACTTCCCCTCGGGCCTTACGTGGAGACTCCAGACAGGTTCATCCGGTCCGAACGGGTCTAGGCCAGCTTCTCCATGATCTTCACCACGATCTCCTCATAACGCTGCGCTGCGGGCAGCTTATTGTAATCATAGATAAAAGGACGTCCTTCGTCCCCGGAAATGACCACAGCGGGATCCAGGGGGATCTTTCCCAGAAGATCCACGCTGAAATCGGCGGCAGCCTTCTCGCCGCCCCCTTCCCGGAACAGGGGGATCATTTCACCGCAATGGGGACAGACAAGCCCTGACATGTTCTCCACGATCCCCAGGACAGGGACATTCATCTGCCTTGAGAAATTGATGGTCTTCCGGGCATCGAGAAGCGCCACGTCCTGAGGGGTCGTCACGATGACAGACCCGTCCATCCCGCCCATGAGCTGGACCACGGTGAGGGGCTCGTCTCCTGTTCCCGGAGGGCAGTCCACAATGAGATAATCCAGTTCGGGCCACTCGATATCCTGCAGAAACTGTTTGATCGCCCCTGTCTTGAGAGGCCCGCGCCAGATCACCGGGGTATCCGGAGTCTCGATGAGAGAGGCCATGGTGAGAGCATAGACATTGTCGATGACTTTCACCGGTGTGGGACGGTGGTCCGACAAGGGGCCTCCCAGTTTCCGTCCTTCTATTCCCATCAGCTTTCCCACAGAGGGCCCGTGGACATCCACATCCAGGATCCCCACGCGTTTCCCCTGAAGAGCCAGTCCGAAGACCAGGTTGACAGCGACTGTACTTTTCCCCACGCCCCCCTTGCCACTCATGACAAGGATCTTTTTCCCAATGCGGGACAGGTTCTCTTTCTGATACAAGTCGCCCATTTCACGATTCATATCGCCATTCGACATAGTGCCTCCTTTAGCAGTTCTGTTATCTCTCCGCTCAAATGATAGCCCAGGCTTATTTCCTGTCAACTCTTTCCTTGAAAAGATCAGCGGAAACCCCTAAAATGAGGAAATGGAACCGCTGGCCAGAAAACTGAAAAAAGAAAAAAAGAGCCTGCTCATCCAGACACATGATTTTCCCGATTACGACGCCATCGCCTCCGCTTACGGGCTTAAAGTCTTTTTAAGCCATTTCGGCCTCTCAAGCGATATCTGTTACGCCGGAAAGATCCCCCTCTTTGTCCGCGACGGCTTTCTCAAGTCCCTGGAGCTGGACCTTTATCCCCTCAACGCCGTTCTGGACAAGACGCGCCCGGTGATGGTGGTGGACACCAATCCCTACACCGGAAACCTGACGCCTCTTGAGAATCCCTACTGGGGCTTTATCGACCACCACATCAACAATTACGACTCCGGACGGGACTACTGTTTCAGAGACGTCCGCGAGATCGGAGCCACCTCCTCCATCGTCGCCTCCTATTTCAGCCGCTCCCATGTCCCCCTGCCGGCTGCAGCCGCCACAGCACTGGCCGTGGGACTCTTTACAGACACCTTCAACCTGATCAGGGGTGTGTCTGAAGAGGATCTCAAAGCCTATACCTTTCTCTTTCCCCGGATGGATGCTGAACTGATGAAACTCTCTGTGATCAACAAACTCACCGTGGACGACCTGGATTATTATAAAAAAGCCATCGACTCCCTCGTGGTCCTCAACGGCATGGCCGTGGTCACGGTAACGGGAATCAGCGACAGAAACCTCCTGGGGATCATGGCCGATTTTTTTCTCTCTCTCATGGAAGTCACCGCCAACCTCATGATCAACATCACCGAAGAAGGCATCCACCTCTCCTGCCGCAGCCTGGACGATTCCGTCAATGCCGCTCAGCTGGTACGGTCTCTCACCGGAACGCGGGGGTCCGGCGGAGGGCACAGCTATATGGCAGGCGGATTTCTTCCCGGCCAGGTGGACATTAAAGAAATCCACGCTATACTTGAAGGCACAATGGAAACGATGAAAAAAGGAGGATAAGATGAAAAAACTTTACTTTGTCTTGCTGCTGACAGCCTTTGTGGCGGTCTCCTGCGCTGATTACAGGCTTCTCAAAGATTATTACGGAACCCCTGATGCTCCCAAGGAGGTCGTGGTCATCCCCACGTTCCCCTCGACTCTCCAGGAAGGGGCCGTGCCGGATATCCTGACGCTGAAAGTGGTCATCCGCAACGAGAGTACAGAGCCCGTCTCCCTGGATCCCGGAAAGATCTATATCTCCGTGGGAACAGCCATGCATGCGCCGCTCTCACCGGAAGTCCTGGCCGGACAGAACAAAAAGGCGGATATCACCGCCCTGGCCTTGAAAAAGGCGACTTTAAACCCCGGACAGTCCGCTCAGGGGACTCTCTATTTTCCCAAGGCTGTGGCCCGTGCTGTGGAAGCTCAGGGTTTCTTCAACCTGAATATCGATGCCGGCCTCGGCAAAAAGATCATCGTCGTCTATAAAAAATAGCGTTCAGGGGGAGGGTCACTCCTCCCCTCCTTTTTTCCGATAGACAGCCACCGAACAGAGAGAACATTCCAGACACTCTTCTGCACGGTAACGGTATCCTTGCCCCTTCACATCTCCGGGAACATATCCGGCTGGTTTCCACAGCCAGGCCTGTCCGTCCTCTTTCAGGAAAGGAGCCGCCTGCTCCAGGACAAACGCGGTCTCCCCCATTCCCCGGGAAACCACATGATCGAAAACATGCGCATAATCAGGGGCAAACCGTGAGGCTTCCCCTGTGAGAAGAAGCGGAAAGGGAATGTCCAGCTGCTGAAGGATCAAAGCCAGGATATTCATCTTTTTCCGGGATTTATCCAGAAAAGCCATCTGAAGGGCGGGATGGGACAAAAGAAGGGGCAACCCCGGAAGGCCTCCTCCGGTTCCCAGATCCAGGACATGGCCCTCTTCGGGAAAGGGGATGAGAGAGTCTTCGATGAGAGCCCGGATCTCCCCCTGGTCCCGGGTCCCGGTGAGATTGACCCTTTCGCGGTACCTGAGAAGAAGCCGAAGGTAGTGCTCAAGCTGATCGTTCACGCATCCTCTTTCCGTGAGAAATAGATGATGAGGACAGAGATGTCCGCCGGGGAGATCCCCGAGATCCGGGACGCCATCCCCACGGAGGAGGGGCGGTACCTGTTGAGTTTTTCCGCCGCTTCCGTCGTGAGCCCCCTGATGGCTGTGTAGTCAAAAGCCGAGGGCAGGCGCATCTCCTCCATCTTTTTGAATTTCCGGATATCTGCCAGAGCCCGGGCGATATAACCGTCATACTTGGCCTCGATGGCCACGCTTTCCAGGACATCCGGTTCCCACTCCCCCTGGATCCCGGCCAGCGGGAGAAGGGTCTCCATATCCATCTCGCTGACCTTCAGGAGGTCAAAGAGCTTGCGCCCGTTGTAGCGGTTCCACGGCTCCCGGCCGGTTTTCAGGGACTCTGCCCGGAGCATGGATTCCAGGGCCTCGCATCTCTCATACTTGGCCGACACAGCATCCAGAAACGCTTTGTCGGCAAGGCCGATCTCCGCCGCCCGGGGGACCAGGCGCCTGTCGGCGTTGTCCGAGCGCAGAAGAAGACGATACTCCGCACGGGAGGTGAACATCCGGTAAGGCTCGTCGGCCCCTTTGGTGATGAGGTCGTCGATGAGGACCCCGATATAGGCTTCGTCCCGCCTGAGGATAAAGGGCGGTTTCCCCAGAACACCCAATGCGGCGTTTGCTCCGGCCATGAGTCCCTGGGCCGCAGCTTCCTCGTATCCCGAGGTCCCGTTGATCTGCCCTGCAAGAAAGAGTCCCGGGATGTCCCGGGCTTCCAGGGTCTCCCGGAGGATATAGGGCGCCACATAATCGTACTCCACAGCATAAGCGTAACGGACGATCCGGGCCTTCTCCAGCCCTTCGATGGTATGGATGAACTCCTCCTGGACCTCCGCAGGCAGGCTGCTTGAGATCCCGTTGAGATACATCTCCGTGGTGTACCGGCCCTCGGGTTCCACAAAGATGAGATGGGAGTCCCTGTCAGGGAATTTTTTGATCTTGTCTTCGATGGAGGGGCAGTAACGGGGGCCGATCCCGGTGATATTGCCCGAAAAGAGGGCTGAAAGCTTCAAGTTCTTCCTGATGATGTCATGGGTCTTTTCCCCGGTATGGGTCTTGTAACAGGGCACCTGCTCCAGAGAGAGACGCTGCGTTTTGAACGAAAAGGGGCGGGGAGGGTCATCTCCCGCCTGGGGTTCCATCCGGCTGTAATCAAGGGTCTTCCCGTCCACCCTGGCCGGGGTCCCGGTCTTGAGACGTCCCATGGGCATCCCGAGGTCTTTCAGAGCCTCTCCCAGTCCGTCGGCGGGATGCTCTCCAAGCCGTCCCCCGGGGAAAATACGGTCACCCATATGAAGACGGCCTCTGAGAAAGGTCCCCGGTGTAATGACCACACTCCGGCCGCGGTAGGTCTCCTCATAACTCCCCCGGACGCCTGCGACACGCCCGTGGTCTGTGATAAGGCCCTTCACCGTCTCCATGGCCAGGGTGATGCGGGGGTCCTCCTCGATGATCCGGCGCATACGCGCTGCATAGGCCATTTTATCCGCCTGGGCCCGGGGGGACTGGACAGCCGGGCCTTTGGCGGTGTTCAGCATCCGGAACTGGATTCCCGTGGCATCGATATTCAGGCCCATGGCCCCGCCCAGACAATCGATCTCCCGGACGATCTGTCCCTTGGCCAGCCCTCCGATGGCCGGATTGCAGGACATCACCCCCAGGGTATCGGGATTCATGGTGAGCAGAAGGACTGAGCATCCCAGGCGGGATGCGGCCAGCGCGGCTTCGATCCCCGCATGTCCGCCGCCCACGACGATGACATCAAAAACCTGTGTCATATCTTCTCCGTTACTTTCCTATACAGAAGCGGTCGAATATCTGGTTGAGCATCTCTTCGACGATGCGTTTCCCGGTGAGCATCTCGAGTTCTTCGGCCGCCTGGCGGACAAAATCCGAGACCACCTCTTCATACGTCTTCTCTGCAGCGGCCCCGGCAGCCCTCTCCAGGGCTTCACGGGCCCGGAGAAGATGATCCAGCTGCCTCCGGTTCAACAACACCGCTCCGGTTCCCCCGGCCTGTGTGAGACGGCGGGCTTCTGCGGAAAGCTTCTGTTTCAGCGTGCCGACGTTGTGTCCCTCCAGAGCAGAAAGAGGGAGCCATGAGTCGGGTAGCGATGCCCCCTCACGGGCCCTGTCCCATTTGCTGGCCACAGGGATGAGAGGGATTCCGGCCTCACTCACAGAACCCGGGATCTCAAAAGAAGGGCTCCCGGCCTCTGACATATAGATGATGATATCGCTTTTCTCCACGAGGGAGAGTGATTTTGAGATCCCCAGCCTTTCCAGTTCACCCGCCTCTTCTCCCCGGATCCCGGCTGTGTCGATGAGGAGAAGCGTATGGCCGTCCAGAGTGAACGGCTCGGTGATATAATCCCGGGTTGTCCCGGGGGTGTCTGAGACGAGGACCCTCTCATGTCCCAGGAGAGTGTTCATCAGGGTGGATTTCCCCGCATTGGGCGGCCCCAGGATCAGGATATGCAAACCGTTCTTTTCCCGGATGGCATTGCGGGCCTTCTCGGCTTCCCCGGCGATATCGTCAAGGAGTTCAGCGATCTTTTTGCTGACAGCGTCCCAGTCTGTCTCGCTCAGAAACTCTTCTTCAAAATCCAGAGAGAGGTTCAGGGCGGCGAGGATCCCGGTCATCCGTTGGGTGAGTTCCCGGAGTTTACAGTCCAGTTCCCCTTTGAGGTTCGCCGCAGCTTTGGTGAGCAGCCCCGGGGTCTTTGCGCCGATGAGGTCGGCAACGGCTTCGGCTTCCACCAGAGTGAGTTTCCCGTTGACAAAAGCCCTCCGGGTGAACTCTCCCGGTTCGGCGAAACGCGCCCCGGCTTCCTGAAGGCGCTCCATGACAAGATCGGTGAGGAGAGGGCTTCCGTGAAGGCTCAGTTCGGCCACGTCTTCTCCTGTATAACTTGACGGAGCGCGGAAAAGGGTGAGGAGGGCCCGGTCGATGCAGTGCCCTTCCCCGTCCAGGACATCTCCGAGCAGAGCTCTGTGGGATGGGGCCCGGGCGAGGTCCCGTCCTGTTGAAAAAATCCGGGAGACGATGGAGACGGCCCGGGGCCCTGAAATACGAATAAGCGAGACAGCCGCTTCCCCCCTGGCTGTCAGGGGGGCGGCGATGGTATCAAACTCCCTTTTCATCACGGGCATAGGTTACGAGGATCTTCTTCAACTCTCCCTTACCCAGACTTTTGGTCTTGACATACTTGATCTTTTTCAATGTGGTATGGACGATCTTACGCTCATAAGGGTTCAGGGGTTTCAGCACAACGTCTTTCCCCGTTTTCAGGACTTCTTCTCCGGCTTTCAAAGCGATATCCTTTAAAAAGACATCTTTGTTCTTCCGGTACTGATTGACATCCAGCATGAGATGTGTCTCCAGAGAATAGCGGTTTTTCAGCATGATGTTGATGAGAAACTCCAGGGCCATGATGTTCTTGCCGTTCTTTCCCACAAGGACGTTCACATCATCAGCCGCATAGGTGAGATTGAGTCTCTTTCTGTTGTGATACTCATCAAACCCTTCGATCTTCACGTCAAAATCGATCTGCTTAAAGACACTTTTCACTGTTTTCTTGATTCTGGAGTCATCATCTGTTCCGATCAGTTTCTGTATCAGGCTCATATCAGGCCTCCTGTGCTTTGAGGTGGTTTCTGGTGTACTGCTGCTGTCCGATGGAGATCACATTGCTCAGAAGGAAGTAGAGGACAAGGCCGGACGGCAGGCTGTAAAAAATAATCAGCATGAAGACAGGCATAAAGACCTGCATCATGAACTTGTTGGCGCCCTGCATATTCCCCTGGGCGGGAGCCATCTTCTGCATCCAGATCATGGAGACGAACATGAGGATGGGAAGCACGTTGAAATTGGATCCCAGGAAGGGAAGCGCAAAGGGAAGTTTAAAGAGCGTGTCAGGCATGGAGAGGTCGTTGATCCAGAGGAAGAAGCTCTGCCCCTTGAGCTCTATGGCATTGCTGAAGACACGGAACAACGCCCACAGGACAGGAAACTGCAAAAGAAGGGGGAGACAGCCGCCCATGGGATTGACCTTGTTTTTCTGATAGATCTCCATGACGCGTTTATTCATCTCCTGGGGATTGTCTTTGTACTTCTTCTGGATCTTCTGCACTTCCGGCTGGATCTTCTGCATCTTGGCCATGGAGACGTAACTCTTGTGGGTCAGAGGGAAGAAGAGCAGCTTGACAAGGATGGTGAGGATGATAATGGCGATCCCGTAATTCCCGATCCATCCGTAGACACTTTTCAGGGCCCAGAGAAAGAGCATGGAGATGGGCCGGATAATGGAGCCGAACTGGATGGATTTTTCCAGTTCGGGATCGATCCTGCCGAGGATATCAGTCCGCTTGGGGCCGTAGAAAAAGGTCACCGGGTCGGCTCCGTTCCAGTCCAGGGCCATCTCCATACCGCTCTCGGCCTCTTTCTGGGAAAAGGTCAGGGAAAGAGGCGCTTGTTCAGTCAGAAAGACCCCTAAAAAATACTTGGTGTTGAACCCGCCCCAACGGCTTGAGAGGACCTGTTCGGGAGCCCCCTCCTTCACCTTGACATAGCGGAGTTTATCCGCGAAATAGAGGGGTTTCCCGTAAGCCCGTTCGGCCACGTCCTTATCCACTTCTTTACGGACCAGGATTTTGTCAAAAAGGATATTGCCTTTCCATTGAAAATGAAGGATATAGGGATTGTCCCTGTCAAAAGTAAAGATCTTTTCCGACTGCCACCGGCCGTCATCATAGACAAAGGCAAACCCGTTGTCGCGGGGTTCATACGTATAGGGAAGCCCGGCATCACTGCTCTCTCCCTGGACGAGGGTAAAACTTCCTCCTCCGAGGATGGAGACATCGTATTTATCAAAGACCCAGCTGTCGATGGTCCCTCCGCGGCTGGAGAGAGTCAGCGTGTATTTGTCTGTGGAGTAGGTCTTCATCTCCGTCTGTGCTTCAGCGAACTCCTCATTGAGAAGAGACCCGGCGGCCTCCCGCTCATCTTTCCGGCTGTCGGGCAGGGAGGCGGCTGCGGCAGCGGGGGCCGTATCTTGGGCAACCTGAGCCTGCTCCTGAACAGGGGCCTCCTGTGCAGGCTGTTTCGGGGCATAAAGATATTGGAACAGGACTAATAAGATCATTGTGATAAACAGAGCCAACATCGTTCTTTTTTCCATGACTGCTCCTCTCTTCTTGTTTGTGTCAATCCAGGGGGTCCCAGCCGCCCTTATGAAACGGGTGACAGCGCAGCAGGCGCCTGATCCCCTTCATCGTCCCTTTCACGGGGCCGTATTTGTCGACGGCCTGGTACATGTATGTGGAACAAGACGGTGTGTAGATACAGGTGTGCGGGGTATGGGGGGAGATATAAAATCTGTAAAAATTTATCAGGGCCAAAAGTCCACGTTTCAGCATAAGTTATTCAGCTTTCCCGCCGCCCGGAGCCAATCCTCCTGCAGGAGGCTGTAGGGGACGGAACGCCACTCTTTTTTGGCTGACGGAAGAATGATCATCTGTCCGTCGCAATGCAATGCTTCTTTGTTTGTCCTGTAGAGTTCCCGCACCAGCCGTTTGACCCGGTTACGGTAGACCGCATTGCCGTGTTTTTTTGTTACTATAATCCCGACCTGTCTCTGTTTTGCCCTTCGGAAAAATATTGTAAAATATTCAGTCCGTATTTTTTTGCCTTGCTCGAAAACCTGTTCGAATTGACTTTTTTTTTTAAGTGTTCAGCACGGGGAAAACGCATATCCGTCATCAGACGGCCAGTCTCTTTCTGCCTTTTTTCCTTCTGCTTTTTAAAACCAGGCGTCCGTTTTTCGTCGACATCCTTTTACGGAATCCGTGATCTCTCTTCATCTTGATATTACTGGGTTGAAATGTCCGTTTCATTGTTATGTCCTCCCTTCTTGTCTATGTGGAGAAAAACTAAACTAGAAAGCTCCTTCCGTCAAGTGAAAACTTAAGAGTGCCCTTTCAGGTGTTTCCACAACTCCTCTTCAAAGTGATGGGAGACATCTCCCCGGGGAGCCACTTCTCCCACGATCTGAAAAGGATGCCCCGCTCTCTCCAACAGCCGTTTCGTCTTCTCTGCTTTCCGACGGGGGATAAGCGCCAGTAAGGCCCCCGACGAGATGAGCCGCCCGGGGTCGATCCCCAGGTGACAGCAGAGTTTCTCCACCGGCGGCCGGAGCCGCAGGTGATCCGAGGCTTTGATCCCCTTTCCGTCAAGCAGCAGGTCGAACTCGGCCATCCCGCCCAGGACGCCTCCCTCTGTGGGGTCATGCATGAAGAGCGCCATGCGCTTGAGAAGCCGGGAGTAGGGATAGACAGAGAGCCTCTCTTTATAACCCAGGACCTCTTCTTCCTCCCGGGACGTCAACAACCCCTTGAGCTCGCTTCTCCTGGCTGTATAGATGAGATAGGCCCCCTCCAGAGCGGCCTCGCCCACGAGGAAAAGAAGATCGCCCACAGACGCTTTCTTCATGGAGAGGAGGCGGCGGCTCCGCCCGATGATTGTCGCTGAAAGAAGGGGCCTGTCAAGGTCAGGTGTGACCTCCGTATGCCCCCCGATCACAGCCATTCCGTATCCTTCACAGGCCCGGTGGATCTCAGCCATGGTCCGCTCGATGTAAGCGACTCCCAGCCTGGGGGGAACAAGAAGCGTCAGCATCAGATAGAGGGGATCCCCTCCTTTGGCGGCAATGTCATTGACATTGATCTCCACGAGAAACCGCCCTGCATCCTCCTCCCCGGCGCCCACAATGGGGTCTGTGGAGACCAGCAGGTACCTGCGCTTTCCCAGCCGCACCACAGCAGCATCCTCCCCAACGCCGGGCCCGGCCATGACGTCTTTGCGCTTTGCCCCCTGAAAACGCAGGACATGCTCTTTCAACAGTTCCGGGGGTAATTTTCCGGTCAGGCCCATAAGACTCCTTTAGGTTTCATTTTCCAGCTTCCCTTTGTAATCCCATTTAAAATCACCGTAGGCATTCAGACGGATATAGAACTTGTAATCGATGACACCCGTCTCCCTCTCCTGCCACGAGATCCCCATGTTCCAGCAATGGAGGTCCCGTAAAAACTCAAAGCTCTGCTCGCGGATCTTGCTCAAGTTGAAATCATACAGGATGCTTGTCCTGAATGTCCAGTTCCTGGTGAGCCGGATATCCCCCTGGATCCGTGACGTGAGGACATCCTCTTCTCCCAGAAACCCTTTCCGGTAGAAGACAGAAAGGTTGAAGCGGCTTTCATCCCAGTCCATGGTCCCGGTTCCGTAGACAGAGAAATAGCGGGTCGCCTTCCCGTAAAGATCATACTCATGCTGAAGGGTAAGGCGCGTGGAGATGATATCCGCCCAGTAGGGGCTGAAGACTGCTGAAGAGACGACATCGGAAAAGGGCGTCTCCACAGCCTCCAGGTCCTGTGAGACCTGTGAAGAGAGGGAGAGGAAAAGATGTTTTTTATTGTTTTTTACTTTTGTCAGAAAGGTGTTGTCCAGCCGGTAGGTCAATTGTTTTTTGGCTGTGATGACGCTCTCCCCCATGGCGGCGAACCGGTCCTGGTCCCTCTGAGGCGTCCAGTCAAAGATCACGGAAGGTTTGAGGGTATGCTTCACGGTATCTGTGGTCCCTATGCCGAGAAGGTCGAAGTATCCGTAGAGATTAAACGAGAGGTCGGTGGAAAAGGTGGGGACCCAGCGCTCAATGGCCCTGTCGTCATACCTGATGTGATCCAGCCGGTTGACCATCTTTTCCCCCATGGTGAGGGTGGAAAAGAGCTGATGACGGTAGGAGAGGGTCACGGTTCCCGTGGATGTCTGTTTCACAAAGGAGCGGTCCTCATACAAGTTGGAACTGTTCCCCGCCATGGACAGGTACATGTTGGGAAGAAGGGCGATATTGTACATGTTCACGGTCACCCCGGGGAGCAGCGTCCGCACATACTCTTCCGTGGTCCCGTCACCCATATCCTGCCAGCGGTTCTCCTGGGAAAAGAGAAGGCGCGTGTAGATCCGGCTTCCGAAGTTCTTTTCCAGCGTGACATAGGAGGAGAGGCTGTTCTCTGTCCGCTCGTCGATATTGGAGCTGAAATCGTCATAATAGGAGGTGTCGCTGAGAAGATCGGCCTTGAGAGTGAGTTTGGCCCCGAGCCCGGGGAACTCCTGCACGGCGCTCCCTTTGAGATACCAGCGTTTGAGCCGGGCGATCTTGTCGTGGGTATAGGCCCCGTCGATCTCCCCTTCTCCGGTATAAGTCTTCAGCCGGAACTCCCCCTCATGGGACAGCCCCCGTTCAGCCATGATCTTCAGCGTATAAGTCATGTCCGAATATTTGTTGATCACAAGAAAGAAAGGGATCTGGAAAGTCAGCCCGTCTACACTGTTGTTTGAAAACGTCGGGATGAGAAACCCGGTCTTCCGCCCTTCGGGAATGGGGAAAAAGAGAGCGGGAAACCAGAAGACGGGAACACGGTAGACATAAAAGACCACGGGAGAGACAAGGACTTTATCGTTCTTGACGATCTTCATCCGGCTGCTTCGGATCTGAAAGTGGGGATTGATATGTTCACAGGTGGTGAAGCTGGTGTTTTTCCCGTAGACCAATGACTCTCCCACGGTATTGATCACCTCGCCGCCTACATAGCCCTTTTCAACGGGGGCCCTTCCGTTGTCCAGGTAGGCTCTTTTCAGGGTCAGGTCATATTCGAGGACTTTTCCGGAAAAGTGCTGTCCTCCCCGTGTAAATTCGATGTTCCCTATGGCCAGCAGCCGCTTTTCCTCGATAAAATAGAAGACCGTATCGGCTTCCATCACAGCTCCGGCATAAGTCAGCCGGCAGTTCCCCTCCAGGGTGATCCTCTTCTCCTGAGGAAGGACAAGGACCTTGTCCGCTGTGTATTCCAGCGTCTCGCCCTGAAGAGCCGGGACGAGTCCTGCCCATAGGAGCCCCAGGAAAAAAAGCGCCCTTGTCATTGCGAAAAGAAACTCCTGATCAGACGGGTGATCCGCCGGACGTCACCCGGGGAGAGATCCTCATAAAAGGGAAGTGCCAGCGCTTTCCGGTGGTACTCAAGAGCCCCCGGGAAAGGAACCGCCGTCTCAAAAAGAGGAAAAGAGGGAATATACTGGGCGGGATCCACTGCAGAGACCCCGTTTTCAGCCAGGAATGTCTTCAAGGCCTCTTTCTTTTCAACACGGATGATCATCTGATGCCAGGCAGGCCTGAGCCCTTCAGAAAACCGGGGCAGCTCAACGGGAGGAAGATGAGAAAGCCCCTCTTCGTACCAGGAGGCGATGCGCTCCCGCAAGACCAGCCTCCGCGGGAGGCTGGAGAGCTGGCTCAGCCCCAGAACAGCATGCAGGTCACTCAGCCGGAGGTTCAGACCGGCCTCTTCATAGGTCTCTTTCTTCCCGTGGTTTTTCAGAGACTGAAACGGAGCGGGAGACCCTCCGCCCCACAGTGCTCCCCCCTCGTAGGCGGAGACGACCTTTTTGAAATGAAAACTGGTGAATCCGTAATCTCCCAGGGCAGCCAGCGGCTCTCCGGCCAGCGTCGACCCGAATGAAGCTGCGGCATCATGGATGAGAGGGACCTTTTTTTCGCGGCAGAAGGCCTGGATCTCCTCCAGGCCCCGGGCATGGCCGAACGATGAGACAAAAAGCACCGCTTTGACCCGCGGGGTCCATTTCCGGGCCACGTCCCGGGGATCCAGACAAGGGACGGATGGGGCGATATCCCCGAAGAGGGGTCGAGCCCCCAGAAAAAGGGGAATGTTGGCTGCTGAAATAAAGGTATAGGCCGGGATGAGGACCTGGTCACCGGGCCCCACCCCGAGCGCTTTCAAGATCATAAAGTAGGCCATGGTGGCATTGACCGTGGTCTCCACCCAGGGCTTGCCGAGATACCCGGCCAGCTCTTGTTCAAAAGCCCTGACATCTCCTCCGAATGGACGCCCCCCGCGGAGAAGAGCATCGACGGCGGCCCGGTCCTTTCTGTCAAACCGCGGACGGTTGACCATATCCGCCCCCGGCTTTATCCTTTTCATGGCCTTTTCCTGCCCGCCTTCTACTTATTCACCTGGAAGGTCGTCTCACCCTTTTCAAAAAAGGCGACGATCTGCCGGGCAGCAGCGACGCCGGCATTGATATTGGCTTCATTTGTCTGGGCCCCCATCTTCTTGGGAGTAAACCAGACGCGTCCGGGGTATTTGGAGAGAAGCGCTTCTGCGCAGTCAGGCGCGATATCGGAAAGATAGGACAGGTCCGGACGCTCTTCCAGGACTTTCTGAAGAGCCTCTTCATCCACCACTTCTTTACGCGCCGTGTTGACGAGGACCCCGTTCTTCTTCATCCTCTTCAGGAGGGCCTCATTGACAAAACCCAGGGTCTCTTTCATTTTCGGGAGATGCAGCGAGACATAGTCCGATTTTTCATACAGCTCTTCGGCAGAACCCACCGGGGTCACCCCTCCCTTCTCCATGACCTCTTTTTTCACAAAAGGATCATAGGCCAGGACAGTCATTCCGAACCCCTTGGCGATCTGGGCCACGTAATGGCCCACGTTTCCGTAGGCATGGATTCCGATACTCTTCATCCTGAGCTCACTCCCCGCTTTGGGGGTGAAGAAATTCCTGGCCCTGTAGAGCATCATGGCAAAGACCAGCTCGGCCACGGCATTGGAGTTCTGCCCGGGAGTATTCATGGCAACGACTCCTTTTTCCTTTGCAGCGGCGCAATCGATGTTGTCATAACCCGCTCCTGCGCGGACGACGATCTTCAGGCCCGGGGCTGCTGACAGGACCTCGGCATCCACTTTGTCGCTGCGGATGATCAGGGCGTCTGCAGAGGCCGCCGCATCAAGCAGTTCTTTTTTTTCTGTGTACTTTTCCAGGAGAGCCAGCTCGTATCCGCTCCCCTCGAAAATCTCACGGATCTGATCCACCGCTTCCGAAGCAAAGGGCTTTTCCGTGGCAACCAAAACTTTCCGGCTCATAGAAACCTCCTTTTATTTCAAAAATAATGTCTTGTCTTGATTTAACCTATCCTCTTCCCTTTTTTTTGTCAACCTTATTAGGATGAGGAGGCTCTTTCTTTCCCAGGAGCCCCGCCCTGGTGATGACTTTCCCGTGTTTCCGGGCCACTTCATCCATGGCTTTGTCCACTTTCCGGCTCTCTCCGTTCTCTTCGGCGAAAAGAGCGGGCTGGACATAGACTTCTCCCTCTTCCATCCCGGAGACCCCCACACCGATGAGACGGACTTTCTGAAGCCTGGGGATACTTCTGAAGAGGTCCCGGACATTGCGGTGAAGGGTCACGGTATCATCAAAATAGCGTTGAAGTGTCCTGCTCCTGGTGAGCGTGGTGAAATCGCTGAAACGGAGTTTCAACGTCACGGTCCTGGCTTTCATCTTCTTTCGCCTGAGTTCCGCAGCCACATCCTGAGAGAGAGAAAGAAGCATTTTTTCCAGGAGCTCGGTTTCTCCGGTATCAGCCGAAAAAGTCCTCTCCTCACTGATGGATTTCCGTTCACTCTCCGTTTCAAGACTCCGGTGGTCGATCCCCAGGGCCATCTGGCGGAGATGGGCTCCCCACCGGCCGAAGTGCCGGGTGAGTCCCTCCTCTGAAAAAGAGGCCAGTTCGCCGATGGTGGTGATCCCCATCTTTTCCAGTCTCTCCACAGTCCTGGGACCCGCCCCCCACAGCCTTTGCACCGGCAGAGGAGCCAGGAAAGCCGCCTCTTCTCCCGGCGGACAGATCACAAGGCCATCGGGCTTTTCCAGGTCTGATGCGATCTTCGCTACTGATTTATTGGAGGCGATCCCCACGCTTGCGGTGAGGCCGCACTCCTTCCGGATCTTCTCCTTGATGGCTGTTCCCAGAGCCCGGCTCTCCCCGAACAAGTGTTCTGTCCCCGAGCAGTCCAGAAACGCTTCATCAATGCTGATCTTTTCGATGACAGGGGAAAAGTCGGCTAAAAGCGACATGATCTTTTTTGATTCAGCAGAATATTGACTCATGTGGGGAGACAGATAGATCCCGTGAGGGCAGGCTCTCCAGGCCCTGGATATGGGCATGGCGGAATGGACGCCGAACTCTCTGGCTTCATAACTGCATGTGGAGACGACACCCCGTCCGGCCCCTTCACGGGGCGGGGCTCCGATGATGACCGGCTTCCCCCGAAGCGAAGGGTTGTCGCGCTGCTCCACTGCTGCGAAAAAAGCGTCCATATCCACATGAACGATCCGCTTCTCCATGGCGAACGCCTCCAGAAATAGAAACCCGTGCGGTTCAGATCAGATTCTTCGTATAGAGTTTATGATAAAAACCCTCTTTCTGCAACAGACTTTCATGAGTCCCCTCCTCCACAAGGCGCCCCTTGTTGAGCACAACGATCTTATCCACGTGACGCACAGTGGAGAGCCGGTGGGCGATGATGATGGTGGTCCTGTTTTTGCTGAGGGTGAACATCGCCTCCTGGATGAGGCTTTCCGACTCGGTATCCAGAGATGATGTGGCTTCATCAAAGATCAGAAGGGGGGGGTTTTTCAAAAAGACCCGGGCAATGGAGATCCGCTGCTTCTGACCTCCGGAGAGTTTCACGCCTCTCTCCCCCACGTAGGTATCAAACCCGTCGGGAAGAGACATGATAAAGTCATAGATATTGGCATATCTGGCCGCATCCACCATCTGTTCTTCCTCAGCCAGGGGCCTTCCGTACATGATGTTTTCCCGGATGGTCCCGTCAAAAAGAAAGACATTCTGCTGGACAAGGCCGATGTTCTCTCTCAAAAAACGCTGTTGAAGATCCATGATATCATAGCCGTCGATGGTGATCGCTCCGCGCTGAGGCTCATAGAACCTGGGGATCAGCGAGACGATGGTACTCTTCCCCGCGCCGGATTCTCCCACAATGGCCACGGATCGGCCTTCGGGGACGGAAAAGTGGATATCCTGAAGGATCCAGTCCGGTGAGGAGGAGTATTTGAACCAGACATGGTTCACATCGATCCGGCCTTTCACCGGGTGGAATGTCCTGGCATGGGCACGGTCCTCGATATCGGGTTCGATGTCCATGATCTCCGTGAACCGTTCAAAGGAGGCCGCTCCCTGGTTGAATTGTTCTGTAAAATTCATCAGCCTCTGGATGGGATTGAGGATAATATTGACATAGAGAATAAAAGCGACGATATCCGACGGGGTGATCCGTCCCTCGAGATAGAGCCAGGCGCCTCCGGCGATGACCAGGAGGTAATACATGTCCGAAAGAAAATGAAATCCGGAATAGAAGATACCCATGATGGTGTACATCTTCTCTTTGGCCATTTTAAAATGGATATTGACATGTTCGAATTTCTCGATCTCCAGGTCCTCGTTGGCATAGGACTTGACTTCCCGGATCCCCTGAACGGAGTTCTCCACTGTGCTGTTGATATCAGCGATCTTTCTGCGCACCCGCCTGAAGCCCTGGCGCATCTTCCCTCCGTATTTGATTCCCCAGAGAAGCATAAAGGGAAGGGGGATCACGGCGATGACAGCCAGAACCGCGTTGAATTTGAACATGAAGAAGAACGAACCGATGACAAGAAAGACGGAGAGGATCAGGTCTTCAGGGGCATGGTGGGCCACTTCAGCGATGGTGTTCAGGTCATTGGAGATCCGGGACATGATGTGGCCTGTCTTGGTGTTGTCGAAATAATTGAAGGAGAGCTTCTGAATATGGCGGAAGATATCTTCCCTCATGTCGTATTCCATACGGACGCCGAGGATATGCCCCCATTTCATCCGGATAAACTCGAAGACCATCTTGACCAGATAGATCAGGACCATGAGAAGGAATGACGTGATTATGGCCCGGATATTTTTTTCGGGAATGGAGGTATTGAGAAGAGTCCTCACCATGGACGGGATGAGAATAGCCAGGACCGACGCCAGGAGGGCGACTCCCATGTCGATGAAAAACAGAAGCCTGTGGGGTTTATAATACGCGATAAATCGTTTGATCATGATTACCTCCGCTTCTATAATATCTTCGTGTTCCGAAAAGTCAACGGGTTTTGGCCCCGTTCTCCTCCTCTTTCCACAGAGCTTCGGGCAGAGTGATCCGGATCCTCTTCCCCGTCACAGGATGTGTGAAGCGGTAGGAGATGCAGATGAGTCCCAGGGGACTCTGACGCGCCCGGCCGTAACGGCTGTCTCCCCACAAGGGAGCGATGTAACGGGCGAAATGCTGCCTGACCTGATGAGTCCGCCCGGTCCTGGGAAAGGCGAGGAAAAAATCCCGTCCCCCGCAGCGGCCGAGATAGCGCACCCGTGTTTCGGCCCTCCGGGCTTTTCCGTTCCATTCCAGGGTGTCTTCGATCCTTATGGAGGCCGGAGGCGATTCCAGGCTTTCGGTGGACGCAAGGTAGATCTTTGCGATCTCTTTTTCTCTGAAAAGTCTGTGGAGGGCTGCTTCACACTCCTTGTTCTTCGCCAAAAGCATGAGCCCCCGCGTGGGCCTGTCCAGCCGGTTGATCACGGAGACCTGGTACGCTCCGGAACGGCCGCTCTTCTCAAGGTAGTTTTGAACCCCGTATGTGAGACATTCCACCCGGGAATAGGGGGTGGGATGGCTGGCCAGCCCGGCCTCCTTATAGACGGCCAGAAGAGAAGAATCCTCATAGATCACGTACTCTTCGGGCAGGTAATAGGGACGGGCCGGGCGCAGGGGTTTATTGATCTTCAGGGTCTCTTCGGTGACAAGGAATTCGGGGTCGGTGATCCGCCTGTTGGTATCAGCGTTCCAGACACTTCCCCCGGTGATCAGTCCCAGGGCCTCCTCTTTCTCCATTTTCAGATATCTCATGACGACCCGGTGAAGAGGAGCCTGTTCCCCCGCCTTCAACTTGATAAAATAGCGTTTCATCGTTCTCTCTTTCGGAAGAGAAACCCGTTCATCCCTTTGTGGCTCATGCGGGACTCTTCACAAAGAGCATCCGGAAGGGATTCACAGATCAGGTCCGGAGCGGCCAGAAACCACCCGGCGTCTTCTCTCTTCTTTTTATAAAGATGGGTATAGGGGAGGAAGCCGCTCTTCTCCAATCCGAAAAGCGAGGGGTCGGTGGCTGACATGAGAAGAAGCCCTCCGGGCCTGATCCGACGGGACAGCCTGGAAAGGACACGCCCCACCTCTCTCTCCTCCCGGCAGAAGCCGATGGAATTGCCCATGAAGACCACGGTCTCAAAGAGTTCGTTCACTGTCTCAGGACCCAGCAGGTCATCGGTCCGGTAATCGGGACAGCCTCTTTGAGTGGCGATCATCTTCATGACCGGGCTCACATCTCCGCAGACCACCTCGTGGCCTTCTCCCAGGAGAGCAAGGCCCACACGGCCGGCGCCAGCAGCCGCATCATACACGCGTCCCCGGGCTGCTCCCAGAAGAGCCTTCTCCACAGGATGAAACGAGGGAAATCCCTGAAAATAGTGGGTGAGGTCCTCTCTTCTCCGTTTCCTGCCTATCTGGATGTAAAAGGGGCGGATCAGCCCTCTGTGGATATCGAGAAAAGCCTCTTCAACGAGAGTCATGTGATGCTGTCTGCGCCCGTGAAGCCAGCCGTTCTTTCAGGTTATCGATATTCTCTTTCTTGAGGACGGAGATAAAGAGCGTGTCATCACGGCCCTTGTACTGCTCTCTGACAGAGTCCAGAGCGTCCTGCTCCAGAAGGTCGCATTTGTTGAAGACGGTCATCCGGGGTTTGTCCCCCGCTCCCAGTTCAGTGAGGACTTGTGTGACCACGTCCATCTTCTGCCGATAGGAGGGGGAGGCGATGTCCACCACTTCCAGGATGAGGTCCGAATAGAGGAGCTCTTCCAGGGTGGACTTGAAGGAGGCCACAAGATGATGGGGGAGGTTCCTGATAAAACCCACCGTGTCAGAAAGAAGGACCTCGCCCGCCTGGGGGAAAAAGACTTTTTTCACCGTGGTGTCCAACGTGGCAAAGAGCTTGTCTTCCACGTAGAGTGGTTTTCCGGAAAGCAGGCTCAGAAGAGAAGACTTTCCCGCATTGGTATAGCCCACAATGGAGACTTTAAAGGCCGATGCCCGGCCCTTTCTCTGAGTCTGCCTGATCTTTTCAATATGGATCAGTTTCTTTTTCAGGGCGGCGATCCTCCTGGTGATGGCGCGTCTGTCTGTTTCGAGCTGTGTTTCCCCGGGGCCGCGGAAGTTAAAACCGCCCTGCTGGCCTGTGAGGTGCGGCCAGAGGTTTCTCAGCCGGGGCAGAAGATACTCCAGCTCCGCCAGCTCCACCTGAAGACGGGCTTCCCGTGTTCTGGCGTGGCGTGCAAAGATCTCGAGGATCAGCTCTTCCCGGTCCATGACAGTCCGGCCGAACTGCTCTTCGAGGTTCCGCTGCTGGACAGGGCTCAAATAGGCATCCACGATCACCGTCGTGATCTCATCGAAATTTTCCAGATAGCGCCTGATCTCTTCGATCTTTCCCTGGCCGAAATAGAGTCCGGGGTCGGGATGTTCCCGCTTTTGGGTAAAGAGTTCAGTCACTTGTCCGCCCCGTGTCTCAATGAGGGCCGTCATCTCATCTGTCCGTTCGACGGGATCCACCTCATCCCTGGGTGTATACAGGGAGAGAAGAAGACACGGTTCAAGCCTGCTCATGGAGCCCCTTTCCTTCAAGATAGTCGTAAAAACGCACATAGAAGAGTTTATACCCGTACTCCCCCGCAGACAGGATAAGGAGCAGAACAAGGAACAGGGCCGCGTTCCGGATCACCAGGGGAATAAAGACGACACTCAGCACCAGGCTGAATAGAAAGGCAAAAAGGGTCACCAGAAAACTCATGGGAAGGACATGCTTCCACGCAATGGATTTCCTTGTCCGGCTCAAAAGCGAGGCCTTCACCGGCTCTGTCATGGAAAGGATAAAGACAAAGGCAAAAAGAAGCAGAAGCGAGGTGCTCTTGATGCCCACCATGATCACCACCAGCAGCGGAATAAGGACAAGGGAAGCAAAATCCACAAACAGAAGGTGGAAAAAGGTGTAGGGTTCTTCCCCCTTTTTATAAAAGGAGAGGGAAAGCAGGCTCATCTTCAGAGCAAGAAGGCAAAAGGCCAGAAAGAGAAAACCCGCAGGAGGATGCTCTTTCAGCGAAAAGAGAAAAAGGGAGATGCTGTTCAGCCCGTAGGCCTCTCCGGTAAAGACTTTCAGCGGAGACGCCAGGGCCGTCAGGGAGAAGACGAGGGGCAGAACGAGAAGAGCATTGGCCCCGGCGTTCCACAAAAGCTTTTTTTTCATGAGCAGCCCCGAACCCAGAAGGAGAAGGGTGATCCCGCCATAGAGCAGGAGTGTCTTCCATCTCCCCGAAGGAGATGACACGACAAAATTATTCAGCGGGTTTTCATCCAGCTCCTCCAGATACGCATACCGGAACGGGCCCGGATCCCACGTCTCTCCCTGTCCGAGTGTCCTCTTTTCAGTCGTCTCCTCTTTGACCGCATACACGGTCAGGGGAAAGAGCTCCCGGGGAGAAGCTTCTGTGCTCAATCCCTTTTTGTGATCATATCGGAGGGAAAAGTCCGGGCGGGGGCCGCCCTCTGTCAGGGCTTTGAAAAAGGTAACCGCACGGGGAGAGAAGGAGCCCTCCATGAGCGCCATGACGTCCTCTGTCTGAGGATGTTCAAAAGCATACTCAGAGTAGAGGGACTGGAAAAAACGGTCCATCCCCGCTGTTCCCGTTACCCGCTCCACCAGCGTCAGATAGACAGGAAAGTTGAGATAGTAACGGGTCATCTCCTCGCGTGTCGGCCGGGACTCCGGAGGAGAAAAGAGAGCCCTTCCCGGAGACCGGTCCAGCCCCGTGGCGGTAAACTTGACATCATAGGGAGTATAGGTGATCCCCAGCACATTACGCGCCTCATTCTCACGGGCCAGGCGCATCTCATAATAAGAGGCGAATCCCTCGTCCAGCCAGGGTTCCTTCGTCTCATTGAACCCCAGGATCCCGTAAAACCATTGGTGGGCGATCTCATGGTCCACCACAGTCTCCAATTCGGCGTTACGGACTGTATTGATAAGGAGAGGATACTCCATCCCGCTTCCCACCGGGCCCAGGGTGGCCAGGTCCACAACAGTAAAAAGGGTGTAGGGGTAAGGGCCGACCCACTGTTCCATCTTTTCAAAATCACGGATGGAGCGCTCAATGATCCGCCTGCTCCTCACAGGATCGTCATCATAGAGAACGGCCCGGTAGAGGCGGCCGTCCTTCTCCTGTTCACGGATAAAGAACCGGGGGGCGACGCCGAAGACGATATCACTGCACCGGTCCCCTCTGTAGGCTGTCACGTTCTTCTCTCCCGTCTCTCCGGGGACCTCTTCAAGATTGGAGACCGCTTCGTATCCCGGGGGAAGTTCCACGGAGAGGGACCAGCGGCTGTAGTCGGCGAAAAACTCCCTGTAATAAGAGAAGGGTTCGCACTCCCAGTGTCCGGGCCCTGTGAGCACTCCCAGCTTGGGAAACCACTGAGAGAACCACCAGACCCCGTCCAGAGAGGAATATCCGTATCTGGCCATACGTTCCCCGGGGATCTTCAGAGTAAAGGAGACCGTGATGGTATTGGATGACCCGGCTTTAAGGGGCTTCTCCAGAAGAACGGTCATCACAGAGGGGTCTCTTCCCTCCTCCGGGGAGTAAACCCTGCCGTTGACCGCAAGGGACTCGACACTGATCCCCGACGCTCCCCGTCCCCCGGTGATGGCTTTTTGAACCTTTTCCGGGGCTTCAGTGAAAAAAAGGCTCCCCGGCTGCCCTCCGTTCCAGTAGAGGTGGAATTCAAGGGTCTCTGTCTCAAAAGGCGGAATAAACTGAATGACCTCTTCCCCTGAGGCGGTGAACTGTTCAGGGTCCACCCGGATGTCGATCTGATATTGGGAAACAGCGGCGGCTGCAGCCGCCGCTGCCCAGAGAAGACTAATCGAAACGATAGTTAGGAGCTTCTTTGGTAATGGACACATCATGGGGATGACTCTCCTTCAAGCCGGCAAATGTGATTTTGACGAATCGGGCTTTGTCATGAAGCTGGGGGATGGTCTCAGCACCGGCATATCCCATTCCGGCCCGTAGTCCGCCGAGAAGCTGATAGATCACATCCCGAAGGCGCCCTTTAAAAGGGACGCGCCCTTCGATGCCTTCGGGGACCAGCTTGGACTCCTCTTCGATGTCCCCCTGAAAATAACGGTCCTTGCTTCCCTTTTTCATGGCCCCCAGAGATCCCATCCCGCGATAGGACTTGTAGCTGCGTCCCTGATAGATGACCAGTTCTCCCGGGGCTTCTTCTGTTCCCGCAAGGAGGTTCCCCAGCATCACGGTATGAGCTCCCACACCCAGGGCTTTGACGATATCCCCGGAAAAGCGGATCCCTCCGTCGGCGATAATGGGAAGGCCGGCGTCCAGGGTATATTTGAGGACATCGCTGATGGCTGTGACCTGGGGGACCCCCACACCGGCCACGACCCTGGTGGTACAGATGGACCCGGGACCGATCCCCACCTTGACACTGTCCGCTCCGGCATCGATGAGGGCTTTAGCCGCCTCGTGAGTGGCGATATTCCCAGCGACAACGTCGATATCCACCTTTTTTTTCAATGCTTTGACTGTTTCAATGACATTTTTGGTGTGCCCGTGTGCTGTATCCACAACGATGACATCCACCCCGGCATCCAGAAGAAGCGGGACTCTCTTAAAGGCATCGCCCATAACCCCCACAGCCGCTCCCACTCTGAGACGGCCCTGACTGTCTTTACAGGCCAGGGGATGGTCGATGGTCTTCTGGATGTCCTTGACCGTGATCAATCCCTTGAGGTTGAACGCTTTGTCCACGATGAGGACTTTCTCGATCCGGTGCTCATGAAGCTTCTTTTTCGCTTCCTCCATACTCGTCCCTTCGGGGACGGTGATCAGCCTTGCATCCGGGGTCATCACCGATTCGATGGGCGCTTCCAGGTCACGTGCAAACCGCAGGTCACGGCTGGTGACGATTCCCTTGAGCCTGGGCCCCACAGTGATGGGGATCCCGGAGATCCGGTAACGCTCCATGTATTCCAGGGCGGTGCGGATCTTGTCCCCCGGTTCCAGGGTGATGGGGTTGGTGATCATTCCGCTTTCAAACCTCTTGACATTATCCACCTGGATAGCCTGGGCTTCGGGTGTCATATTTTTGTGCAGGATCCCGATCCCTCCCTCAGACGCAAGGGCAATGGCCAGGGCCGATTCGGTCACGGTATCCATGGCTGCGCTGACAATGGGAATATTCAGCTCGATCCTGCGCGAAAGGCGTGTCTTCATGTCGATCTTCGATAAGTTGACATTGGAGGCCCGGGGCACCAGAAGAATATCGTCAAACGTGATTCCATCGCCGATAATCTTTTCCGACATGCATCCTCCTTAAATAGAAATAAGCGGGTAACGAGACTCGAACTCGCGACATTCAGCTTGGGAAGCTGACGCTCTACCAACTGAGCTATACCCGCTTATGAGGAATAGTATAGGAAAGAGTCTGACATTGTCAAGACAATTTCTTGTTCCTTCCTCCCCCGCCCCCCGGGAGAAGACCCCTTTAAAAACCTTTCTGTGCGACGTATAATTGAGCATGGAAGAGGAAAAACAGGCCGCTCCCCTGGGACGACTGATCCGCCGCTGTACGGACGAGATCGCAGCCTATCTTGGCAAAGATGATGCTTTCACGGCTTTACGGGCTCTTTACGGATTGGAAAAAGAGATCTCTGATGGTTCGGAGAACCTCTTTTTCATCCCGCGCCCCTTTCTTCTGGGCGAGATGGAGCTCTGCCGTCTCCTTCGGAAAACCGGGAAGGCGGGCGTCCTCCCTCCCGGATTCCGTCAATATCTTGCAGACAGGGAAGAGTATCTCTCCCCGGGCCCGGCTTCATTATAACAGGGGTTCGATGGCGTCTCTGAAGACCTCTTTTTCCCGCAGGCCGACAAACTTGTTCACGACATTCCCCTCACGGTCGATGATGAACGTCGTGGGGATCCCCTTGATCCCTCCGAAGACATCGACGATCTTCCGCTCCTGATCCCTGTAAAGGATGGTGTAGTTGATCTGGTTTGTCTTGACAAAATCAGTGAGGTCGCTGAGAGAGTCATCCAGTGATATCCCGATGACTTCCAGGCCTTTCTCTCTGTACTCGTCCTGCAGGGCAATAAAATCAGGGATCTCCTTCCGGCAGGGAGCGCACCACGTGGCCCAGAAATCGATGATCAGGACTTTTCCTTTATAATCCTGCAGATTCTGTGCGGATCCGGAGAGGTCGTTCAGGACAAAACTCGGCAGTTCGGCCACACCGAAGGGACTTTCCTTTGCAGCAGGGGCCGCTTCCTTTTTTCCGCACCCGGCCAAAACGACAGCGATCATAAGAATAAAAAGAACTTTTTTCATAATCCTCCTTTAGTTTTTCTCAAATAAGACCATATAGACGTCATTTTTCCTGCAATAGCGCCAGGCTTTTTCATCCCACTGCTCCGGGTCGAGGGTCAGTTCCACCGGAAACCCCTCCCGGGAGACAGGAATACGTTTCATCTTTTCAAGGGTTCCTGATGAATTACAGAGGACGACTCTGATCATCTCATTATCCAGAGCCCTCTTGAGATATGTGGCCAGAAGCGCGTCATACGACGGGTCATCCCGGTCCAGGTAAAGATTCATATAGAGATGTCTTCCCCTGAGCAGATCCACAAGGTAAAAATATTCACTGTATTTTCTGTAAAACCGGTTCAGAGCCCCTGCCATACGGTCCATAAGCGCCAGCCTCTCCTCGAGGGGCCTTGCCATGCACAGGGGAAGGCTGATCTTCGCATTGTAACAGGAGGGATAGACGGGGAAACCGCTCTCATCAAGAGAAAAGAGCGAATAGTTCTCATGGGAGATAAAGGTAAAGGCCAGGATCCCCTCCTCCCAGGGGAGAAAACGTTCTCCGGAGAGAATACGCCGTGCATCCCTGTCCCCCGGCCCGTGACGGTAGAGAGCCTTGTTCTCTCCGGGAAAAGCATCATAACTGGCGCGGGAATAAAAAATATTCAACAGGGCCAGCTCCCTGGATTCCCGTGACTCCCGGTCCGGGACATCAAAAAGGTCAAGACGGTCCACCCGGAAGAAGGAGGGCTGCTGTCTGGCCAGGATCCCTTCGGATTCCAGGTCCCGGATCTCCTCATCCAGGAAAAAATGGTTGTAGAGATAGATGTTGACGATCTCGTTGAAATAGTCTCCCGCCTGGAAAGGGGAGAAGCGCGAATAGATGGCCAGGATCTCTTCCAGCGGGAAGACAAGGCGCTGAGACGAGGAGAACCCGAATCCCATGCTTCTCAGCTGCTCCTGGGAAAGCTGATCCAAAGTCTCCGGAAGGATCTCCCTGAGCCCGGCCTCCCGGAGATGACGCAGTGTTCCTGAAAGGCGTGCGGCCACTGTCTTTCTTACCGGTTCAGGCAGGCCCGGGGCCCGGCGGCCGAGATACTCCTCCAGCCATACCTTTCCCGCGGGAGCCGTCCCCACCAGAAGAGTCTCGCCTTCTGTCTCCGGAAGGAGTTTTTGAAGAAGACGGTCCACATCGTCTTCGCGGATCAGCTCTTTGTCATCACGGGACTGGATATAATAGGCCATGACCCGGACCAGATCTTCCAGGTCTTCCGGCCCGATGACACTCTTTTTGCTGAGAACCTTTTTCCGGAGGAATCCGGCGGTGAGTTCTTTGATCTCTCCGTCCGCCGCTTTATAAAAGATACTTCCCGCGAACATATTATCCCTTATTTTCAAGATACTCTTTCAACTCGGTGATAAAATCTTTGGGATCTTTAAACTCTCTGTAGACAGATGCAAAGCGGACATAGGCCACAATATCAAGCTGGCGCAGTTTTTCCATGACCAGCTCCCCGATATGGGACGAAGGGACTTCGCCTGCTTCCACACGGTAGAGGTCGCTTTCGATGGAGTCGATGAGTTCTTCCACACGAGCTTCGGAGATGGGACGCTTTTCCAGAGCTTTCCGGATCCCCCGTTCCAGCTTGGACCGGTCATAATCTTCCCGCCGTCCGTCTTTTTTTGTAATATGGGGAAGGATCTCCACGACAGTCTCGTAGGTGGTGAAGCGCTTGCCGCAGCGGAGACACTCTCTGCGCCGGCGGATCGCCTTGTCATTCTGGGCGGGGCGTGAATTGACGACGCGGCTGTCTGAAAAGCCGCAATGGGGACATTTCACAGGTCTCCTCTCCTCATCACCACACCGGCTTCTTTCAGCATAGACTTGGAGAGCTCGTCGGGATAGTCTTCAAGATAACAGATCTCGCGGATTCCGGCGTTGATAAGGAGCTTGGCACAGACGACGCAAGGGTGATGGGTCACATAGATCATGGCTCCCTCCACGGAAATCCCGAATTTCGCCGCCTGGATGAGGGCATTCTGCTCTGCATGGATCCCGCGGCAGATCTCCTGCCGTTCCCCTGAGGGGATCTTGAGTTCTTCTCTGAGGCATCCTGCGTCAAGACAATGGGGCAATCCCGAGGGAGCCCCGTTGTATCCTGTGGCCAGAATCCTCTTGTCCTTGACAATGACAGCACCCACATCCCTCCGGATGCAGGTGCTGCGTGTGGCGACAAGCTTGGTGATCTCAAAAAAATAGTGGTCCCAACTCGGCCGGGCCTTCATCATTTCTCCAGCTTATACTGATAGAGGGGGAAAGACTCGCACAAGGCACGGACTTCATTTCTGGCCCTGGTGAGCGCCTCCTCGTCCCCTCCTGACCGGAGGACATCGTCGATGAGTCCGGCAACGGCTTTCATCTCGGCCTCTTTCATCCCCCGTGTGGTGAGGGCGGGCGTCCCCAACCGGATCCCGCTTGTCACAAAGGGGCTCTTTTTATCAAAGGGAATGGTGTTTTTATTGACGGTGATCTCCGCCTGTCCCAGGAGGCTCTGAGCTTTTTTGCCGCTCATCTCCAGAGAAGCGAGGACATCCACAAGCATAAGGTGGTTGTCGGTTCCGCCTGACACCAGGCGATAACCCTTGTCCATGAGCGCTTCAGCCAGAGTCTTGGCATTTTTGATGACTTGTTTCTGGTACTCTTTAAACCCCTCTTCCATGGCCTCTTTGAAGGCCACAGCTTTTCCTGCGATGACATGCATCAGGGGGCCGCCCTGGATCCCCGGGAAGACTTTCATGTCGATCTCTTTGGCCCACTCTTTTGTACAGAGGATCATCCCACCACGGGGCCCCCGCAGGGTCTTATGAGTCGTCGTGGTGACAAAAGAAGCATGGGGGACGGGATTGGGATGAAGGCCTGCCGCGACGAGCCCGGCAATATGCGCCATGTCCACCATGACCTGAGCGCCTGTCTCATCGGCGATCTCACGGAAAGCCTGAAAGTCGATGATCCGGGGATAAGCGCTGGCTCCCACGACGATGAGCTTGGGTTGTGCTTTTTTTGCGATGGCCCGGACAGCATCATAGTCAAGGGTCTCTGTCTTTTCGTCCACACCGTAGGGAACGATGTTATAAAACAGGCCGCTGAAATTGACCGGACTGCCGTGGGTCAGATGTCCTCCGTGAGAAAGGTCCATCCCCATGACGGTCTCGCCGGGTTTCACCACCGAATAGTAGACGGCCATATTGGCCTGTGACCCCGAATGAGGCTGGACATTGGCATGCTCCGCTCCGAAGATCTCCATGGCCCGTTCGATCGCCAGCTTTTCGGCCTTGTCCACGATCTCACATCCGCCGTAGTAGCGGCCGTTCCGGCTGTAATCTGTGACTTCCGGGGCATCCTTGGAACGGAAATACGGGTACCCTTCGGCGTATTTGTTTGTCATCACAGATCCCACGGCCTGGAGAACGGCTTCGGAGACAAAATTCTCCGATGCGATGAGTTCCAGCCCGAAGGTCTGGCGTTTGGCCTCATCATCCATCAGCCCGCTGATCTCAGGATCCACTGATCTCAAATCCCTGTTCAACATAACTCCTCCTCATTTTTGTTTTGAGATGTCTCAATCTCCTGCTGTTCCAAATGACTCATTTTATCCACGCGTCTTTGATGGCGTCCGCCTTCAAAACCGGTTGTCACAAAATTCTTCAAGAGGACGGCAAGTGTCTTTTCATCGGTGTAATCAGCCGAAAGGACCAGCACATTGGCGTCATTGTGCTTTCTGGCCAGGAGAGCCACTTCGGGATTATAGCAGAGTGCCGCACGGATCCCTCTGACCTTATTGGCTGCCATGGACATCCCGATCCCCGTTCCGCAGATGAGGATCCCCATATCCGCACGGCCCCGGACGACCTCCCGGCAGGCCTTGAGGGCGAAGTCGGGATAATCGACACTCTCGCCGGTCTCAGGCCCCAGATCGGAAAGCGGCCAGCCGTTGGCTAGACAAACCTCTGTGATCTTCTTTTTCAGTGCGATCCCGCGATGATCACTGGCCATGACTGTCTTCATGATGCCTCCTTTTCTACAAGTCGTTGATGTCGATATTTTCCTCTTCGGGAGTCTCCGACGTGTAATCCACAGGCTCCGTCCCCCTGTAGAAATACATGACAACGCCGCCTTCCTGGCTGTCGGGGATCCTCTTCCCGCTCCAGGGGTCCACTCTGACTTCAACGATTCCCTCGGGCTTTTCCCAGTCTTTTGTCTCTGTGGATTCATTCAGGTCATTGATGATCGTTGTGAATCCCTCGCCGTGGGCCAGGCCGGCAAACTCTTTCATACCCAGGGTCTCTTTATAATCGAATCCCATCCAGCTTCCCAGGACATATTCAGGGGTATAGGCCATGAGCCACAGGTCCGAGGCATCATCGGTGGTCCCGGTCTTTCCGGCGACCACACCCTTGAGGTTGAACGGCGCCTGGCGCAGGAAGGCGACTGTCCCGCTGTCAAAGGGGGCTTTCATCATGTTGTTCATGATGAAGGCCGTCTGGGGCGAAAGCACACGGGTGAGCTGCGGGATATTCTCTTTGATGATGCTGCCGCCGGCATCAGTGATCCTTCTGATGAAGATGGGCTTCACCCGTTCTCCCATATTGGCAAAGGTGCAGAAGGTCCTTGTCAGCTCCAGGGGAGAGACCTCTGCGATCCCCACAGAAAGCGCCGGAACGGCGGAGATGGGGCTTTCGATGCCCAGACGGTGAAGATATTCCACAGCTGTCGTGGGGCCGATCTCCCGCATGAGTTTGGCACTCACCACATTGACCGAGAGGCTGATGGCGTTGCGTAATGTCATGGGGCCCCTGAACTCGGCATTGTAGTTCCGGACTTTCCACTCCGGAGGATTCTGGTCCGGCAGCGGCCAGACAAAGGGAGCATCGATGAAGACCGATGCCATGGTATACTTTTTCGTATCGATGGCTGCTGTATAGAAGAGGGGTTTGACCGTGGACCCGATCTGAAGCCTGGACTGTGTCGCCCGGTTATACTGGCTTTCCCTGAAATCGGCACCTCCGATGAGAGCGGTGACATATCCTGTCCGGGGGTCCATCCCCACAAAGGCCACCTGGGGAAAGGGACGCTGTTCCCATAAGACGCCCATGATCTTCTCATCAAAATTAGCCCAGCGGTACTTGACAAAGATCTCATCTCCCGGTTTAAAATGTTCTGCGGGGTCGAAATCCCACATCCAGTTCTCCCTGTCGATGGGGATGATCCCTGTAAACCCTTTCCCCAGGTCCACTTCCATAATAGAGCTCTTCACCTCTTTGACTTTCCCTTTGAGGATCATATTGGGATAAAGCTCCTGTTCAAGGTCTTTGAAGTTCTTGAGTTCAAGCGCTTTATAACGGTTCCTCGCTCCGATGTTTTTGAGGTTGAGGGCCATGGCCTCATTGGCCAGCTCCTGAACATGAGGATCCAGGGTGGTGTAGACATTCAATCCCCCGGTAAAGATGACATCGTCCCCGTACTCTCTCACCAGCATCCGGCGGACCTCTTCGATAAAATAGGGGGCCAGTTCGTTCAGATGGGATTTCCTGGGTTCCACTTCTATGGGGAGGGCTTCGTAAGTGCGGTACTCTTCCTCAGAGATGAGCCCCTCTTCCCACATCTTGAAAAGGACAAGGTTCCGCCGTGCAAGAGCACGCTCGGGGTAACTGTAGGGAGAATAGGTGGGTCCCTTGGCCAGAGCGCCCAGAAGGGCGATCTCGGGAACAGACAGCTCATCGACGGATTTGTTGAAATAACTCTGGGCCGCGGCCCCCACGCCGTAGGAGCCGTTCCCCAGGTAGATGATATTGAGGTACATGGCCAGGATATCCTCTTTGCTGAAATTGAACTCGATCTTGTAGGCCAGGACCATCTCCCGGATCTTCCGGGTCATGGTCCGCTCATGAGAGAGATACATGTTCCTGGCAAGCTGCTGGGTGATGGTGCTCCCTCCCTGGACGAGCTGCCCTTTGAAAATATTCTGTGAGATCGCTCTGAGGATCCCGAAGATATCAATGGCGGAATGGTGATAGAACGAGGCATCTTCAATGGCCAGGAACGCCCCCTTGACAAGAGGCGGGATCTCCTCAGGCTGAAGGATGACTCTCTTCTCCTTATAAAACTCATAGAGGAGAGTGTCATTGATATCGTAGATCTTTGTCCCCACATAGGGTTCAAAGGCATGGATGGAGGCTGATGAGGGCAGGCCTGCCGCCATGATCCCGACGATGCCCAGGATAAGGACCAAGGGCAGGATAAATGTCAGAGAAAAGAGAAACCAGACTTTCTTTTTGGATGTATACGCATAATTCATGATAAACGACCCCTTTTTTCGTGAAGTTATGGTTAACATTATATAACAGCTCTTCAGGCTGTCAACTTCTTTAACACGGGACGTTTCAATGAAAAAGGCGGCCCGCAGGGGCCGCCCGGGTCGTGTACAGGCTTCAGGCGAGAAGCCCTTCGATCTTTTCTTTCAGGCTCTTTTCGGGATATCCCCCCACGATCTCCTCTGTCTCGTTGATGACTGTCTTGGGGACCCCTTCCACTTTATATTTGTCTCCTATGGCGGGAAACTCGGTGACTTCATAGACTTCAGCCTTGATGTTTTTATTCAGTTTTGCCGCCATGAGCGCGGACAGGGCTGCGGAGGGACAATAGGGACAGCTGGGAGTCACAAAGACTTTGAAGTTGACCGGAGACGTGATCCCCCTGAGATACTCCTGCATCTCGGGAGAAAAGAGCGGGGCTTCCTCGGCGGAAACGGCACCCAGAGTCTCCAGAAGACTTGCAAACTCATATCCCGAGGGAATACCGTAAAAGATCAGCTGCCCCTCTTTCTTTCCGTTGAAGACGATGGCCGGGACATGGTCCACGCCCATCTGAGCGGCTTTCTTTTCATCGTCAGCCATGTCATGGACGGTGTGTTTCAGACGGGGATCGATCTCCTCCAGCTCCCGGAACATCTCCACGATGGCTTCACAGGCGGGGCACTCGGACGGGTCTTTCCCCGGGATGATGATCTTTGACCCTTTTTTGATAAACAGATCCACATGGACATCAGCTTTTATCTTCTCTTTGAGGATCTTTGCGATCTCCTGCCTGTCCTCTTCTTTGAAAATTCCCATAGAATCATCTCCTTTCGGTTTCGGGGCAGACCTCAAGGCGGGTCCTGGCATCCAGAAGCCTCTCATGAAACTGCTGCCACTCCTTGTCCCGGTAGACACGGGACAGGATGTCCTGGATCAGCTGTTTCATCTCTCCGGGAAGGTCAGGGTTCAGATAGTAACCGCTCCAGGTCTTGTAGCGCCGGCTTTTCAGGAGCCGGGCGTCCTTGAGGATCTTGATATGGCTGGACACTGTGGACTGGGACAGGTTGAGTGCCTGCACCAGCTGACAGGTATAAAACTCATTCTGGCTGCAGGACGCCAGGATATAGAGACGTGTCGTTTCAGACAGCGCCTTGAAGACAGAGACCAGCATCATGCCCTCCTTATATCGACATCTGTCGATATAATACACCGATTCTGTTTTTTTGTCAAGCCGGGGGCGTTTTCAGCTGAAGATCATGTCGTAAAGAGGCGACTGTTCAGCCAGCTCCGGATGCCAGGTGGTGAGCCACACACTCCCCTGGCGGACCACCACAGGATCGCCGCCTGACCTGGCCAGGATGCAGACGTCCCGCCCGGTGGAAGAGATCCGGGGGGCCCTGATGAAGAGCCCGTGGACGGGAGTCCCGTTCTCATAAAGGATCTCGCGGTATCCGCTCTCCCTGTGGCGGCCGTAGGCATTCCGCTCCAGAGAAGCATCCACCAGCCCCCGGGGATTTTCTCTCCCGTCCACTTCCCTGGCCAGGAGAAGAGCTCCGGCGCAGATCCCCCACACCGGGCGCCCCCTTTTTCTCCATGCAGACAAGGCCGTCTGAAAAGAGGGCCGGGTGAAAAACCGTCTCATCACCGTACTCTCCCCACCGGGGAAGATCAAGCCGTCCAGCCCCTCAAGGTCCTCTCCTGTCACCACAAGGCGTTCCCGCCACCCCCGTTGACGCAGGTGGGGGATATGCTCGCTGCAAGCGCCCTGAAAAGAGGCCACCCCGATGATCACGGATTTCCCCGTCCGCTGATCTTCTCCATGACGGTTCCCATCCCTTTCATGGGAGCTCCCAGATCCTTTGATGAGTCCAGGAGACGGACAGGGTCGCGGTGGTAGACCACGGCATGGACAATGGCTTCAGCTCTTTTCGCCGGGTCTTCGGATTTGAAGATCCCCGACCCCACAAAGACACCGTCGGCTCCCAGAAGCATCATCAAAGCCGCGTCCGCAGGTGTGGCAACACCCCCTGCGGCAAAATTGACCACGGGAAGCCGCTTGAGAAGAGCTGTCTCTTCCACCAGCTCCAAAGAGACCCCGTACTCCCTGGCCTTTTTCAGGCGCTCAGAATCATCGGCCC
>ERZ795053.743-NODE-743-length-41520-cov-10.189075_pt1 | contig 41520 bp, 35 predicted proteins | sample MGYA00375137_ERZ795053 | MGnify/ENA primary metagenome ERZ795053 (study PRJEB30182, sample SAMN05720284) | activated sludge metagenome | isolation source: Anaerobic digester | place: Hong Kong | collected 2014-12-17 ... | reverse complement strand
AACTATGGTTAACCATGTAAAACTTAAGCAGTACATAACTACCCTATTTGAACGCATGGGATGTTCCACAACCGATGCAGAATCGGTTGCCGAATTACTCGTAGCAGCGGAACTGCGAGGAATCCCATCGCATGGCGTAATGCGCGTTAAAGACTATTACCAAATGGTTGCTGCCAACCGTATAAATACAAAACCTACTGTTAAAGTAGTTCACGAAACGCCTTCCACCGCAACGGTTGACGGCGATAATGCCTTAGGTCCGATTGTAGGAAAATTTTCCATGAAGTTGGCTATCGAAAAAGCAAAGGTTGCAGGAACCGGATGGGTTGCGACCCGAAACAGCAACCATTACGGAATTGCAGGTTACTATTCCATGATGGCCTTGGAACACGATATGATAGGCATCAGCATGACAAATGCCAACCCCTTGGTTGTTCCGACTTTTTCCACCAGCAAATTTTTAGGAACCAACCCTATTGCCATTGCCATCCCCACCGAAAAGCATCCTCCTTTTGTAGCCGACTTTGCCACCGCACCAATTGCTCGTGGAAAATTGGCACTAATGGCAAAAAAAGGGCAGAAAGCACCAATTGGACTTGTACAGGACGAAAACGGACATCCGACTAACGATCCGGATACTTTAGTACACGGAGGAGGAATACTTACCCTTGGAGGCGATGTTGAACATGGCGGACACAAAGGCTACTGCCTAACATCCATTGTGGACATATTCTCATCGGTACTGGGTGGCGCTAACTTCGGTCCGTTTGTTCCACCTCAGGTTCCATACCTGCCAATCCCCGACAAAAAGGTAGGCGATGGACTTGGCCATTTTTTTGGAGCCATACGAATTGATGCATTCCGCCCTGCCAAGGAATTTAAACTTATTATGGACAAATGGATAGAAACGTTCCGAAATGCCTCCAGCATTGAAGGACAGCCTAACGTTATGATACCCGGCGACCCTGAAAGAAAAAACGAGGAGAAATTCTCTAAAGAAGGTATTTCTATAATTCCACAGGTGCTAACCGATTTAAACGAAGTTGCCCAAAAGTTAGGCGTTGAACCTTTAAACCAATAGCAAAAACCTGCTTATTATGAAATTTCGATATAAACCTGTGTTTTTGATTTCTAATACTGAAAAATGCTTTCATTGAATGCAAAACAAAAGTTAACTTGTTTAGCAATTTTCTTATCTAAGGAAACAAAAAAAGGGACTTCACAGTCCCTTTTCTTTTCTTAACCCTTTAACCTAAAACCAAACCTAAACCTAAACCTAACTTAAAAACCAAAAGTCTATGAGAAAACGTTTTTGTTTCACAATCACAGTGCAAATATAAAACCCGCTTTAGCTAAAGCGGGTTAAAGGGCAGTTAATTAGCGTTAAAGTTTGATTTCAGTGTCATCCACCAAAATCATCGTACGCAATCATCTCGCTGGGAACTCCCAAATCGTACAACATTTTATTTACCGCTGCATTCATTGCAGGAGGGCCACAGAGGTAATACTCAATATCTTCGGGAGCATCGTGCTTGGACAGGTACTGGTTAAATATTACCTGATGAATAAATCCAACATACCCCGTCCAGTTATCCTCCGGCTTCGGGTCGGAAAGGGCTATTGTAAATTTAAAATTAGGAAATTCCTTTTCGATATCACGAAAATGATCCTCGTAGAATATTTCACGCTTCGAACGAGCACCATACCAAAATGTTGTCTTTCGAGTTGTTCGTTTTGTTAGGAACTGGTCGAAAATATGCGAACGCATTGGAGCCATACCGGCACCTCCGCCAATAAACATCATTTCGTTTTGAGTATCCTTAATGAAAAACTCTCCGTAAGGGCCCGATATGGTAACCTTATCGCCGGGCTTTCTCGAGAAAATATAACTGGAGCATACTCCCGGGTTAACCTTCATAAAAGCACCCTTTTCCCTTTCCCAAGGCGGCGTAGCAATACGCACATTTAACATGATGATGTTGTTCTCTGCAGGATGGTTTGCCATGGAGTAGGCCCTAAACGTTTCCTCGGTATTCTTCATTTTCAAACTCCACATGTTGAACTTATCCCACTCATCGCGAAATTCCGGTTCAACAGCAATATCCTTCGAAAAATCGACTTCAAGTTTAGGAACATCAATTTGAATATAGCCCCCAGAACGGAAATGCAACTTTTCACCCTCAGGCAACTTCACCTTAAACTCCTTAATAAATGTGGCCACATTACGATTCGATACAACCTCGCATTCCCACTTCTTAATTCCAAGCACCTCTTCGGGAACTTCAATTTTTATATTCTCCCTAACCTTTACCTGACAACCCAACCGCCAATGATCTGCCTGCTGTTTTCGGTTGAAAAATCCCACTTCGGTAGGTAAAATAGAGCCGCCTCCCTCGATTACCCGACACTTACACATGCCGCATGTACCTCCGCCACCACATGCCGAAGGCAAAAATATTCCATTGTTCGATAGCGTTGATAAAATAGACGATCCGGGGCTTACTTCAAGCGTTTTTTCGTCGTTAATTACAAGTTTAACAGTTCCCTGCGGGGTTAACTTCTTTTTGGCGTATAGCAATAACGAAACCAGCAATAGTATTACCAGCAGAAATACAACAACGGCAACTATTATTACGGAACTGTTACTGGAAAGTAATATCATAGTATGATTATTTTATTCGAGTTTTACAACTTGATTCCCATGAATGTCATAAATGCAATGCCCATTAAACCCGTAAGTATGAATGCAATACCAAGACCACGTAATGGGCGAGGAATATCGGAATATTTAAGTTTTTCGCGAATAGCAGCAATGCTAATAATTGCTAAAAACCAACCAATTCCCGAACCTAATCCAAATGTCGTTGCTTCGCCTAAGGTGCTATACTCCCGTTCCTGCATAAACAAGGAACCACCCAAAATAGCACAGTTTACAGCAATTAACGGAAGAAATATTCCCAACGAACTATAAAGCGATGGCGAATACTTTTCCACAATCATTTCCACCAACTGCACCATTGAAGCAATAACTGCAATGAACATTATAAAGGAAAGAAAACTTAAATCGAGAGTAGCAAAACTCGGATCGAGCCAACTAAGCGCACCCGGTAAGAGTACGTATTTGTTTAACAGAAAATTCACGGGAACAGTAATTCCCATCACAAAAATTACGGCAATGCCCAATCCTGTGGAAGTTTTAACTGTTTTTGATACCGCCAAGTACGAACACATACCCAGGAAGTATGCAAAAACCATGTTGTCAACAAAAATCGATCGTATAAATATGTTAATCAGGTTTTCCATGTCAAAATTTATTTAGGGCATTATTCCTCAAGTAATTTTTTATTGCGCGAACGCTGTATCCAAATAATTATTCCAAGGGTAATCAGCGCCATGGGAGGCAAAATCATAAGTCCGTTGTTTTCGTAAAAACCGCCATTCTTCACAAAGAAATCGGCAGGAATTACTTGATACCCAAGCAGCGTTCCCGAACCTAATAGTTCACGGAAAAAAGCTACAATAATAAGAATAAGTCCATATCCCAGACCATTTCCTATACCATCTAAAAACGAAGGCCACGGCCTATTTCCCAATGCAAAAGCTTCCAACCTACCCATAATTATACAGTTTGTAATAATTAGCCCTACAAACACCGAAAGCTGCTTACTTACATCCGGGACGTACGCTTTTAGTATTAAATCGACTAAAATTACCAGCGTTGCGATAACTACAAGCTGAACAATAATTCGTATGCGGGTAGGAATACTTTTCCGCATCATCGAAATTATTAAGTTTGAAAAGGCAGTTACCACCGTAACCGAAATTGCCATAACTATAGCCGGTTTTAACTTTGCTGTAACTGCAAGAGCCGAACATATACCCAACACCAAAACGGTTATTGGATTTTTTGAGTCGAGAGGCTCGGTAATCAGCTTAAGATTTTTTGCCGAAAATAACGGCTCTTTCTCACTACTCTTGCCCATTGCTTAATTTCTTTAATTTATTAAAATATGCCTGATAACTCGATAAACAATCGTATAACATTTTTTCCAAACCTTTGCTGGTTATTGTTCCACCAGAGATCGCATCCACCGCATGAATATCGGACCTATCGGCACCTCCCTTAACTACCTTTATGGATGTAAACTGGTTGGCTTCGTTGTAAATGGTTTTTCCTACAAATTGTTTTTGAAATGTAGGCGTTGCAATTTCGGCACCTAACCCGGGAGTTTCTCCTTTATGTCCAAATGTAGCACCGTAAATTGTACTTAAATCATTATTTAACGCAATGTATCCCCAAATAGGACCCCATAACCCTTTACCACGAACAGGAATAATGTATTTAACGCTACCATTATCCAATTTGGCAACAAACATCGGCAAGTTTTGCTGCTCTATGGGTTTAGACAACTCATTATGCAACTCAATGTTAAAAGCATCAACACCCTTAATGGTGTCGCCCAAACTATTTACTACCAACTGATCGACAATGTACTTAGAGTAAAGGCCAGCAACAAAATCGTACTTATCTTTTGCCTGATCGACTCCATTCGCCTCTCCAATCGATTTTAAAATATCAACCCTCTTCTCGGTTTCAACGTTTCTTTGCTGTGCAGGTTTTAACGCAGTAGCCGCAAAGGCTAATAGCAACGCTACTATTATTACCATGCCCGAGGCATACGCAAATATATATGCGTTACTGTTTTTGTCCACCTTTCTTATTTTTTCTAGTATGCTCATAATTCAAAGTGTATTAAACATTAGCAACCTGTTTAGCCCGTTTTAACCTACGACGAATATTTGCCTGTACTACATAGTAGTCTATTAACGGAGCAAACGCATTCATAAGTAATATGGATAGCATCATTCCCTCGGGGTAAGCGGGATTGAACACCCTAACAAGAATTGCCATAAACCCGATAAGAAACCCATAAATCCATTTACCCTTTTCGGTTTGCGAAGATGAAACCGGATCGGTTGCCATAAATACTGCACCAAAAGCAAATCCGCCCATTACCATGTGCTCCCAAAAAGGAATTTGCATGTAAGGGTTAACTGCAAAAATGTTGAAAAGCAACCCGGCAGCCATACCTCCGCCAAAAACGGATACCATTATTTTCCAACTGCCTATGCCGGTTATAATAAGAATTACAGCACCAATAAGGATTGCCAACGTTGACGTTTCGCCAATTGACCCCGGAATAAATCCCATAAACATATCGTGTACCGAAGGAATTTTATCTATTTGATAAGCAGCGGCTTTAGCCAACGGCGTTGCTCCCGAAAAACCATCGATAATACCCTGTCCGCCCGAAAGACCTGCAACCCAAACCTTGTCGCCCGAAATGTGAGCCGGGTATGCAAAGAATATAAAAGCCCTTGCCAGAAGTGCAGGGTTAAATACATTCATTCCGGTTCCTCCAAACACTTCCTTGCCAATTACTACAGCAAAAGCCGTTGCTACGGCAACCATCCACAGGGGAACATCTACAGGCATAATTAACGGAATAAGCAAACCTGTTACTAAAAAACCCTCGTTTACCTCGTGTCCGCGAGACTGAGCAAAAGCAAATTCGATAGACAATCCTACAACATAACTCACAATAATTATTGGCAATACTTTTAGAAATCCAAACCAGAAATTTTGCCAAAATGTCCAACTTTGCCCAATCGACAACGTGTATTCGTAGCCAACATTCCACATTCCAAACAGCATGGCCGGCATAAGAGCAAAAATCATAATAACCATAGTTCGCTTCATATCGATATAATCGCGAATATGACTTCCTTTCACGGTAACTTTGTTTGGAACAAACAGGAAGGTTTCGAAAGCATCAAATGTTGAATGGAACATTCCCAACTTTCCACCTTTCTCAAAGGTAGGTTTAATTTTATCGATAAACCGTCGAAATGACTTCATTTTAATACGTTTTAATTTCTAGCTTAACTCCTTAATCATCAAATTTATTCCCCGTCGAAGAATATCCTGAACTTCGGTTTTGGAAGTGCAAACATACTCGCAAAGCGCCATGTCCTCTTCTATCACCTCATAAATTCCAAGTTGCTCCATTTTATCAATATCCTCAGCCAAAATCGCTTTTATCAGATAAACGGGATAAATGTCCATTGGCATTACTTTTTCGTACTGTCCGGTCATTACGTAAGAACGCTTACCTCCATTTAGGTTTGTATCCAAACGATACTTTTTCCCCGGAATTAACTTAGAAAGAAATGTACGACTGGCGCTATATTTGCTTGCTCCGGGAGACAGCCATCCCATAAACTCGTAATGATTTCCTTCGGGAATAACGCTAACCATGCTATCGTAAAAACCCAAAAATCCTATATACTCAACTTTTTGTCCTGTTAGCACATTTCCGCTAATGTACCTAACGTCAACATCACGATTTACCTTATCCTTAACAATGCTATCGATACGAGCCCCTGATATCAACCTAAAATAACGAGGGTTAATTACCTCGGAACCTGCTAAGGCAACAACCTTTGTAGCATCGTATATTCCATTTAAAAACAGTCGTCCAATTATAATTACTTCCAAAGGGTTTACCGTCCAAACAACCTCTCCTTTATTAATAGGATCGATATGATGTATTTGAATGCCAACATTTCCAGCAGGATGTGGACCTTTAAAAAAATGATGCTCAACTCCCTGCGCTTGGGCAAATGCTTTGGCTGCAGGGTAATCGCTGCTTAACCCCAAATGAATTTTGCCCGAAGTTAACTTACGTAACGCATCGATACCAGCCTGAAAGGCCTCCTCCTCGCCTTGCGCAGCAAAATCCAAATAAGGCGCCAAAGGAGATGTGTCGAAACACGAAATGAAAATAGCCTTTGGAACATCAGTCGGATTGGCCACAATGCCAAAAGGTCTTTGCTTAATGCTAGGCCAGTTTCCCGAAGATAATAACTTCTGTATTACCTGTTCCCGGCTTAAATCGTTTGGGCTAGCAGTTTCGAACTGCGCATACTCGATAGAAGTATCCGCCTTTACAACTACCTCTAAAATTACTCTTCGCTCGCCTCTGCGAACCTCAACAACCTCGCCGCTAACAGGCGATGCAAAAAGTACATCGGGCCGGTACTTGTCATGAAATAAAGGGCTTCCTGCTAAAACCCTATCGCCAACCTGAACATTAAGTTTTGGAGTAAGCCCCGGAAAATCAGTTGGTTTAACAGCGTAAGTTTCCGCCATTTCGTTTTTAACAAGAATGTTTTCCGCTTTCCCCCTCAAAGGAATATCCAGGCCCCTTCGAATTTTAATTACCTTTGACATGAAGTAATATTTACTGTTTTTTCGTTAAAACAAATTTAAGTATTTGTACTATCGAAATAAATATAATTGGCTAATTAATTAAACCACTTACTCATAAAAATTTTGCAAAAATACTATCTTTATAGTTCTAAACATAAAAAAATATTTATGCATATCAAAATTTCTAGATATAATCATATAAGAATATTTACATTATTTATTACAACATTCACTTTGTGTTATTTACATAACAATCTACTAAGTCAAAATGTTTATGAATTGGCAAAAGTAAACGGGATTTTTTTCGCGCCAAGCATAAAATCTGTTAAAATATACCGTACAGGAAACGAAACAAGCAATCCAGTTATTGAATTTGACAATTCCGACGAAACTGTAACAGCTGAATTTGACGATTTATCGGACGAATCCAACGCGTTTGACTATACTATTGTACACTGCGACTACAACTGGCAAACATCGGATATTACATTTCAGGAATTTGCCGACGGTTTCGAATACAACCAGATAAACGATTATAGCAGTTCATCCGGAACCGTAAAGCAATTCACACACTACAAACTTACCCTGCCAAATAGCAACACTAATTTTAAACTTCCCGGGAATTACCTTTTAAAAATAGTTGACCACTACAATAAGGAAAATGTTTTTTTGCAACTACGCTTCATTGTAATAAATCCTATGGTAAACATTAAAGCCATCGCCGTTCAACCTTTAAATCCCGAATATCGCTATACCCAACAGCAACTTGAAACAAGCCTGAATTACAGCATACTTGGTAACGTTGACCCGCTAAACGACATTGTTCTGCTCGTTGGGCAAAATGCCGTACTGTCGGAAATGAATGTTTGCAAACCCGTTCATGTTACATCGCAAGAAATTGACTACACATCGCCTGACAAGTTGCTGTTTAACGGCGGAAATGAATATAGACACCTCGATTTAAAATCGCTTTACGCCCAAACTTCCGCTATTCAAAATATTCAGTTCTACGGAGGAGAACAGCATGTACTTTTAGCCCCCGACGAAGTTCTTGCTGATAAGAAGTACACCGAAAATACCGACTTAGACGGAAAGTATATAATTAAACGCGACGATAGCAACGATAGTAATATCGAAGCCGATTATCTCTGGGTTTACTTCACATTGCGCTCGGAGTTTATTCCCGACTACGAAATATACATTTACGGTGAATTAACAGGTTGGAACACGTTACCCTCTTTTAAAATGGAGTACAACCCACAAAGCAACGCTTACGAATGCCGAGTTTTACTAAAGCAAGGTTACTACAACTACAAATACGTTGCCGTTAACAGCAAAACCAAGGAAATTGACAAGGGTTTAATTGACGGAAACTACTTCGATACCGAAAATATTTACAACTTTGTTTGTTACTACAAAAAACCGGGATTACGGTATTGGACTCCGGTCGGAATAAAAAGCGTTAATAGCCGCTACTCACAGAAGTAAACATATTAACTAAAGCAGCTGAGCATTCATATAACCATTGCCCAAATCGGTTAACCTTACATTCAGGATTTTTCCGATGAAATCCTTGTTATACGGAATTCCAACTTTAATGTAATTATCGGTAAAACCAAACATCAAGCCATTTCGTTTGGTTGCCTCAAAAAGTACCCTGTGTTCTTCTCCTATTGCCTTGCTGTAAAACTCACGGGTAAATCTATCCGAAAGTTCTTCCAGCCGTTTAACCCTTTGATGTGCAATTTTAGGGTCAACTTTATTAGGCATTACAGCAGCCGGGGTATTGGGTCGCTCGGAATACGGGAAAATATGCAAAAAGGTAGGATTTACCTGATTTAAGAAATCGTAAGCATCCTGAAAATCCTCGTCGGTTTCGCCAGGAAAACCTACAATTACATCCACGCCAAAAAATGCCTTCGGCATTAAATTCCTAAGCATCGATATTTTCTGTGCAAAAACTTCACGTTTATACCTACGTCTCATTAAACCTAAAATTCGATTCGATCCCGATTGTAAAGGAATATGAAAGTGCGGTAAAAATTTTGAAGATTTAGAAACAAACTCCGCTATTTCGTCGGTTATTAAGTTTGGTTCGATGGACGAAATCCGATAACGCTCTATTCCCTCAACCGCATCCAACGCACGAACCAAATCGAAAAACGTTTCTCCTGTGGTTCTTCCGAAATCGCCAATATTCACACCCGTGAGAATAATCTCCTTAATACCCTTGCCGGCAATTATATTAGCCTGATCTACTATTTCGGATATTGGAATATTCCGACTTTTCCCCCTAGCCAGTGGAATTGTGCAGTAACTACAATGGTAATCGCAACCATCCTGCACCTTTAAAAACGAGCGGGTTCTGTCACCCGAAGAATATGCGGGAAAGAAACTATTTACACTATCGATATCGCAACTGTAAACCTGAACGTTACTCTTGTTCATTTTGGAAACCAACTCGGGCAGTTGCGATTTCACGGAAGTTCCCAAAACCAAATCAACGCCTTCTATCGCGGCTATCTCCTCCGGTTTAAGCTGTGCATAACATCCCACTACCGCCACCAACGCTTCGGGCGATTTTGCAATAAACTTTCGTATTGCCTGACGGCACTTCTTATCGGCATGTTCGGTAACCGAACAGGTATTAACCACGTAAACATCGGCCACACTGTCGGGCGATACACGCTCAAAACCTAAGTCGGTAAATTCCCTTGCTAAAGTTGATGTTTCGGAAAAGTTTAACTTACATCCTAACGTGTAAAAGGCAACTTTCTTTTTCCCCTCCTTCATTTTCCCAAATTTTGCGCAAAGATAATAATCTTAAAGAAACATGAATTTCAATCGAATGTGCACCGCTCAGGCAACAGCTAGGCAACTTCAACTGTCTTTTTCTTGTTTACAACGGCAAATACAGCCATTAAAACAGCAGCAATTAATGCCATAACAGATCCAAAATAGAACGGAGCATCTGAATTTACTTTATCGTAGAGTATTCCGGCAATTAAACTCGCAGGAAGTAAAGTAATTCCCAATATTGCATGGTATAATCCGTATCCTGTTCCCTTTAAATCGCTACTGACAACATCGGAAATCATTGCCTTTTGGCTACTATCGGTCATAGCACTGTACAAGCCGTATAGCATAAACAGGAATAAAAAAATACTTATATTATTAAATCGTCCAAACAGGTAATACACCAACGAATAAACAAGATACCCCAGAACGATTAATTTCTCCCTTCCAACTTTATCCGATATTTTCCCGATTGGAATAGCTAAAAGAACCGATACGGTACTAAAAATCATATATACAAAAGGAACATAAGATTCGTCAATTCCTGTTTCGGCAGTTTTTACAAGCAGCAAGGCATCGGCGGAGTTGCCCAGCGTAAAAACAAAAATAATGGAAAGGAAAAAGTAAAACTTTTTGGGTAATTGCTTAAAATGGAAACTACCATCATTTTTCTTTTTTTTAGTTTTTACCTCTTTGATGAACGCAATAATTGAAATAACGCCAAAAATAGCAGGGATAGTAGCTACCAGAAAAATATTTTTATAGTTAAAAGGGAAAAAATACAATAGCAAAAACGCCGTTAACGGCCCCACTATCGCACCACTATTATCCATTGCCTTATGAAACCCAAAATTTTTACCTGCTTCGTTCTTAGGAACAGAACCGCTAATAAGACTATCTCTGGGTGCTGCCCTTAACCCTTTTCCAATTCTTTCAAAAAAACGGAGGAATAAGACTTGAATGGGAATTCGAACTAACGCATACAACGGAGTTATCAAGGCTGTAACCCCATAACCAATTATCATAAATGGTTTGTTTTTACCAATCCTATCGCTCCAATAACCCGAAAAAGCCTTAAACAGCGACGCTGTACTTTCTGCAATTCCCTCTATTAACGATATTGATGTTTTTGATGCTCCAATCGATAATAAAAAAAGAGGCATCACGCTGTAAATCATTTTTGTTGAAGTGTCGGTAAAAAAACTGGTCAATCCCGTGAAAAACACATTTCTCTGTAATCCAAATATCTTCTTACTATCCATAGTAATATTTCAACATCTTTTTAATAAAATTCAACATTTCCATCAATCGACCAAGCGGGTTTCACCTTTATAATCGTTATACAGCATCCGAATAATACCATCGGAAACGCCAATGGTGGGAACAATTACCTCGTTAGCTCCGCTCCATTTCATTATTTTCAGAAAGATTTTCGATGCAGGAATAACAACATCAGCCCTATCGGGATTCATTTTAAGAATCTTAATACGATCCTCGTACGAGTACCCCTTTATTTGTCTGTAAATGCTTTTTAGCTCGTTCCGCAAAAGGGTTGGGCTATCCTTTTTCTTCGAAAACTTATACAACTTATTGATGTTTCCGCCGGAACCAATAATCTTGGGATTTAAACTATCAATATCCAACGCTTTAATCCAATGCTTCAATTCCTTAAAGTTATCCTTCGTAACCTTTCCCTTTAACATTCGGATAGTTCCTATATTAAAAGAGTGAGACGTTTCTATATTGAAATTTCTAAAAAGAGTAACCTCGGTACTACCACCACCAACATCAACGTACATAAAAACGCCATGCTCGTGCTTAATCTCGTCTATTCCATTTAAATAGATAATTTCCGCTTCCCGCTGACCATTGATAATTTCGATATCAACTCCTGTTTTTTGTTTAACCAATTCCACTACTTCCGCAGCATTACTGGCCTCCCTCATTGCCGATGTAGCACAGGCTTTATACGAAACCACATCCTCCACCTCTATTAAATTTCGATAAGCACCTATTATCTTCACCAACTTATCGATTCGTCTTGTGCTTATAGAACCTATGGAAAAGGCATCCTCACCTAACCTCAGAGGCATACGTACCAACGACGATTTACTAAACGACACATCGTTGCCGTCCTCAACAACATTCGAAAGAAGTAAACGAACAGCATTGGAACCAATGTCTATTGCAGCAAACTTAAGTATTTTCACCTTTCTAACCTTTTCAATATTTACTTAACATTTTTCTAATCACCTATTCAGCCTTCTGCCGATAGTACGAGTATAATTCGAGTTGAGACCTAAACGGGGCCTTTCCCTCTCTAGGTTTAAAAACGTTGTTCTGCGTTTGATTAATAATCCTCGATTTTACATTATCGGTTAACGCAAACTCAACTACCATTTTTAACTCCTCCACCAACTTCTTATCCAGAATAGGAACAGCAACCTCAACCCGATGGTCTAAATTTCGGGTCATCCAATCGGCCGAAGAGATATAGCACAACTCGTTCCCGTTGTTGCCAAAAATAAATATTCTGGAATGCTCAAGGAAACGATCCACAATGCTATATATTTCGATATTCTCGCTAATACCGGGAATTCCCGGAACCAGCGAGCAAATGCTCCGTACAATAAGTTTTATTTTAACACCTGCCTGACTGGCCTGGTAAAGTTTTGAAATTACACCCTCGTCAACAAGATTGTTGATTTTACAAAGAAGATATGCTTTTTTCCCCGCACGGGCATTCCGAATTTCGTTATCGATAAGCGCGTAAAGCTTCTTACGCATGTTTACAGGCGAAACCAATAGGTGCTTAAAGGTAAACGACTTGTAATTTTGCTCCAAAAAAGTGAATAGGTTTTGTACCTCGTTTGTAATTTTTGAGTTAACGGTAAACAGGTTCACATCTGTGTATAGGTTTGCATTTCCCTCATGAAAATTTCCCGTACTAATTGTTGCATACTTAACCAACCGCTTCCCTTCCTTACGCGTTATAAGCGTCATTTTGCTATGAACCTTTAAACCCGGAATACCAAAAATTACATTCACTCCAGCATCCTGCATTTGCCTTGACCAATGAATATTAGCCTGCTCGTCGAATCGTGCCCTAAGTTCAATGAGCGCAGTTACTTTTTTCCCGTTTTGTGCTGCATTAATTAGCGCATGTATAACCCTCGATTCTGTTCCAACCCGGTACAGCGTAATGAAAATCGACTTAACATTCGGGTCAAGCGCAGCCTCCCTTAGCAAGCGTAGGTAATAATGAAAACTGTGGTAAGGGTAATGAAGTATAAAATCGCGCTGAGCCATTACCTCCATTAGCGTTCTGGAATTATCGAGAAATGGAACCGGAACTGGACTTAATGGCTCATTAACCAATACTTTACGGTTAAAACATGGAAAACTCATAAAATCCTTGAAATTATGGTAACGGCTACCGGGATAAACATAGTCCTTTTCGTCCAACTCCAAACCATTTACAATAAACGACAGTAAATCGGCTGGAATAGTTGAATCGTAAACAAACCTAACGGCTTCGGCCTTTTTACGGTTCTGAACACCCTTTGCAATTTTTTCTATTAAACTTTCCGAAATATCGTTATCTACATCGAGTTCCGCATCGCGGGTAATTTTTATGGTGTAAGCCTCGAAAGCATCGTAGTCGAAAAGTGCAAATATATCGTCTAAACAAAACCTAATAACATCGTCGAGAAGTATAATTGCCTGCTTACCCTTTGCACTAACCGGTAATTCTATAAAACGGGGGAAATACCTAGTTGGAATTTCCACAATTGCAAATTCCTTATTTTCCGGATTATCGCTATTATATAATTTAACGGCAAGGTAAATAGATTGGTCGGTTAACTGCGGGAAAATTTTGATTCTGCTAAGCATAATCGGCGCAGTGTAAAGAGCTATATTGTCGTTATAGTATTTCCGTAGATACTGCTTTTGCGACTCGCTAAGCTGAGTTTCGTTTAAAATGCTAATACCCTCAACTTCTAACTCTTTACGAATTTGAGAATAAATCTGGTCGAACTGATTTTGATACGCTATAACTATTCGTTGAATCTTCTCCAAAACCTTACGAGGATTTTCTCCCAAGATTTTTTTAACACCTTTCCCAACATTTATTAAACGCCGGAGAGTTGCCACCCGAACACGAAAAAATTCGTCGAGATTATTGGAGAATATCCCAAGAAATTTCAGCCTTTCAACTATAGGAACTTCAGGATCGGCTGCTTCCTGTAAAACCCTGTGGTTAAACGACAACCAGCTTATTTCCCTGTTTACTAAAAGCAAATCCTTTTTAGGCATACAACTATATTAAAATCTATATCATCAATTATAGTAAACATCTAACCGCTGCAATTTTATAATACGGATAAACTGTAACAAATATATACCGTTTTTCCAATCATTTTTATATAAATTGATGCAGAAAAGTCTCGAAAATACGCAACTCCCGTTTCCCGGCTATTTTAACTACGGTTTAATAAAATCGGAATTTACAAGCGTTTCGGATGCTATTGCACTCCAATGTTTCGCTTTGAATTTGAAGTAAACAAGCCCCGATGTTGGAAGTTCAATTATTTGATTGTTCAGAAACAAATTTACGAAATACGTAAGTGTAGGATTATGCCCGACTATTAAGGCTTTTGTTAAATCGTCAGGAAATTCGTCTATAATATTTCTTAAACTGTAATCGTCGGCAGTATAAATTCTATCGTCGATACAAATGTTACTTAAAGGTAAACTTATACGCGAACTAAATAAAATTGCTGTGTGAACAGCCCTTATTGCATGGCTTGTAACCACCTTCTGTATTCCGGAGGAAATTTCCATTGACTTGGAAGCAATAAACGAAATATCGCTAATGCCCTTGTGCTTTAATGGCCTATCAACATCTGCCTTGTCGTCTTCACCCCACGAAGACTTGGCATGGCGAAGTATCAAAAGTTCCCGTTCCATATTACATCCTCCATGTTTATTGAACAACGCACCAATTCACACAGCAATTTTCAAATCTATAGCAAGTTGCTTGCTAACTCTGCCAAATAACTTCTTTCGCCCTTAACCAGATTGATATGTGCAAAAAGTTCCTGCCCGTGCATTTTATCCGACAGGTATGTTAATCCATTCGACTTAATATCCAAATACGGATGGTCTATCTGGTAAATGTCACCGGTAAATACAAACTTTGTTCCTTCGCCGGCACGGGTTATTATAGTTTTAATTTCGTGAGGGGTTAAATTTTGTGCCTCATCAATAATAAAGTAAACATTGGAAAGACTACGACCACGAATATATGCCAAAGGGGTAATCAACAGTTTTTCGGAACGCAACATTTCGTCAATGTGCATGTAATCCTTACTGGTTGGCTTAAACTTATTTTTAATAACCGAAAGGTTATCGAAAAGCGGCTGCATATACGGGCCAATTTTTTCGTTGATATTGCCCGGTAAAAATCCAATGTCCTTATTCGATAGTGCTACAATTGGTCGAGCCAACAGTATTTGATCGAAACGCTCTTCCTGTTGCAAGGCCGCAGCTAATGCAAGCAGCGTCTTACCCGTTCCCGCTTTGCCCGTTAAGGCTACTAACGGCACATCCTGCCTTAGCAAGGCATCAAGAGCAAATGCCTGCTCCGAATTACGAGGTTCTATGCCGTAAGCCCTGGCTTTCTCCACTCTATCTAGCCGCTCGGTAGCCTTGTCGTAATGAGCCAACGCACTCGACTTTGTTCCCTTTAGTATGTAATACTGATTTGCGTAGGGTTTTAGTTTTAATTCCTGTGCAGAAAGTTCAGCACGATTATCGTAAAGCTTTTGTATCTGGCTGTCCTCTACCTTGTCAATTACCTCTACTTCCTTTTTAAGAGAATCGATATCCTGAACTTTATCGTTCATATAATCCTGAGCAACAATACTTAACGATTTAGCCTTCATCCTCAGGTTTATATCCTTGGTAACAAGAATGACAGGTCTGTCAGGATTTTTCTTTGCCAAATAGTAGGTAATTGCCAATATTCTGTGGTCAGGGGTATTTTCCATGAAAGATTCCTGCATTTCCTTTGGAATAGGTTTCCCTGTTTCAATCTGAAGTTTTCCCAAGCCTTTTCCCAACGAAATACCACCATTAAAAAGGTTATCGCCCGAAATCTTATCTAACTCCCTAACAAACTCCCTAGCATGGTAATTCACAATTTCGTTTCCCTTTTTAAAATGATCGAGTTCCTCCAAAGCTACAATGGGAATCACAATATCGTTTTCCTGGAAATTATAAATACATTTAAAATCGTGCAGAATAACATTGGTATCCAGCACAAATAATTTTTTTACCTTTTTTGCCATAACCAAAAAGTTTAAAATTCATTTTTCTTTAAATATAAGTAAAAACAAGGATGATTCGCTTTAAAGGATGAAAAGTTTAGATTGCTTTAACACTTTTTCAACCCATCTAAAACTGGGGCAACGGCAATGTTTCAAAATATTTAGCATCAGATACAAAACAAAAAAATAACTAATTAAATTTTTCGCTAAACTTGCAGCCGTTTTTACTACTATAATGAACTATCAAGAGACCATAGAATACTTGTATTCGAGTTTACCCATATTTCAACGGGTAGGGAAAGCGGCATATAAAGCTGATTTAGGCAATACGTTAGCCTTGGACGAACACTTCAACCATCCGCATCGGAAATTTAAATCGATACATATTGCGGGAACCAATGGAAAAGGAAGCACGTCGCACATGACGGCAGCAATACTCCAAAAAGCCGGATATAAAGTGGGTTTATATACATCGCCCCATTTACGCGACTTTCGCGAACGTATCCGAATTAATGGAGAAATGATTCCTAAGGATGAAGTAACTGAATTTGTCAACTTGAATAAAGATTTCTTCGACAAATTAAAACCTTCGTTTTTTGAAATGACGGTTGCACTTGCCTTTAACTACTTTGCAAAGGAAAATATTGATATTGCCGTAGTAGAAGTTGGTTTAGGTGGACGTCTGGATTCTACCAACATTATCAATCCTATGATATCCATAATTACTAACATAGGACTTGATCATACCGACTTATTGGGCGATACGCTCGAGAAAATTGCCGTGGAAAAAGCAGGTATCATAAAACCAAATGTTCCCGTTATTATTGGCTCTACACAACCCGAAACCACCAACGTTTTCAAAAATAAGGCAAAAGAAAACAATGCTTCAATTACCTTCGCAGATCAGGTGGTAACTGTAAAAAACTACATACCAATAAGCGATAACTTGCAGCGTTTCGAAATGGAGTATAAAGGAAATAACCTGAACATTGAAACCGACTTGCTTGGCCACTACCAGCGTTTTAACATTCCTCCCGTACTGGTGTGCGTCGATTTGCTGAAAGAAATGGGCATGAACATTCCCGATTCGAGTATTTACGAAGGTCTTAAAACGGTTAAGTCCACAACCGGCTTAATGGGACGGTGGCAAATTTTAGGCAAAAACCCAACCATTGTTTGCGATACAGGCCACAATACCGATGGCATTAAACTGGTAACCGAACAAATACAAAAAGCAACGTTTAAAAATTTGCACATGGTAATAGGAATGGTTGCCGACAAGAATATTGATGGAATTTTAGCATTGCTTCCCAAAAACGCCATATACTACTTTACTCAAGCAAAAATACCCCGCGCACTAAATAGCCTTAAGTTAAAAGAAAAAGCCGAAACGTTTGACTTAAAAGGCAAAGCATACTCTTCGGTAAGCGATGCCTTTGCAGCAGCAAAAAAGGCCGCTAGCAATTCGGATCTAATTTTTGTTGGAGGTAGTACATTCATTGTAGCCGAAGTAGTTTAAGGGTTCTTATAAATTATTTGATTCACAAGGAATTTCAATTTAGCCGAAATTTTTCTTAAATATTTTTGAAGAAAATATTTGGAGGTATTAAAATTTCAACTACTTTTGCATCGCAATTCCAACGGGGATGCAACGAAATTGAAAGATTGGGAGCTTAGCTCAGTTGGTTTAGAGCACCTGCCTTACAAGCAGGGGGTCACAGGTTCGACTCCTGTAGCTCCCACAAAAAAAGGTCATCTTGTTAAGATGACCTTTTTTATTTTACCCCCTCCGATGTTTCGGAGAATGCCTAAATGTTTTTCTAAAAGAAAAGATTTATCAGCAACACAACATTTAGCACTGTTACCACTCCCGCAATTGAATACAAAAGTATTTTATTCAGCAAAGAGTTTTTGTACTTTCCCATTACCTTTTCCGACGAAGTCAGGTAAATCTGTAAAAAAATGGTAATAGGTAACTGCATACTCAAAATCATCTGGCTAATAATCAATCCCTTTAAAGGATTCTTTATTAAGAAAATAATTATTGATGCAATAACCAACGAAATTAATACACCGGTACGGGAATGGTTATCCTTTATATCGAAAGGCTCATTGTAAATACCCGCAAAAATAGTCCCAGCTGCCATTGCCGAAGTTATTGTGGACGAAATTCCGGCAAAGAGAAGTGCAACTGCAAAAATGGTGGAAGCATTACTCCCCAACAATGGAGCCAGCAACTTCTCGGCTTGAGGTAATTCGGTCACCGCTGTTCCCGACTTAAAGAAAGTAGAGGCTGCCAGCAAAATCATCGCACTGTTTATAGCCCATCCTATAATCATGGAAAAAAACGTATCGAAAAACTCGTATTTCAACTGTTTCTGTATTACCTTATCACTTTCCAAATTCCACTTTCTACTCTGTATTATTTCGGAATGAAGGAAAAGATTATGCGGCATAACAACAGCCCCCAGTACGCTCATTATTACTACTATTGAATTTTTCGGAAAAGAAGGAACAACCCATCCCGTTATTGCCTCGTTCCAAGAAATATCGACTAACGAAAGTTCATAAATAAACGATAATCCTATTATCGAAACAAAACCTATTATCCATTTCTCTATTTTATTATACGAATTGGTAAACAGCATTATAAGCACAAATATGGTGGTTAGTATAACCCCGACAGCAATAGGAACTCCAAACAGCATATCAAGCGCAATGGCGCTTCCTAGAATTTCGGCCAACGATGTTGATATGGAAGCTAGCATTGCAGAACCAAGCATCACGCCGGAGTATGGTTTCTTTACATACTTAGCAGTTGCCTCGGATAAGCACAAACCTGTTGCAATTCCCAAATGTGCAGCATTGTGTTGAAGCACAATAAGCATAACTGTCGATAGTGTTACCATCCATAGCAAACTATATCCAAAATCGGCACCTGCGGCCAAATTCGAAGCCCAGTTCCCCGGGTCGATAAAACCAACGGTAACCAACATTCCCGGGCCAAGATACTTTAGTATGTCCAGCACACCATGTCTTGGATTATGCCCCCTAGGATTATAAAAGGATTTTATGCGATTGAATAATTTCATGACCTATTAAACTTCTACTAAATCAAACTCTACTACCAACAATAATAAAGTATAAATAGTTTACCGCTTATTTATAACAATGGCATTAACTTCTCAAGCTTTACCCCTCGTGAACCCTTAAGTAAAATCAAGGAATTGCGCATCGGACTTTTACTAAGATACTTAAAGCACTCGTCAACATTAATAAAGAACATGAACCTGTTTTGCAAACCGCTAAAACTTTTACCTATTAGTATTGCATTTGAAATACCCATATCCTCCAAAAATTGAACCACTCGGCTATGCTCCTTTTCCGAATATTCACCCAATTCGAGCATTTCGCCAAGTATCGCAACCTTGTTTACCCCATCAACGTTGGCAAAGTTCCGAATGGAAAATTCCATACTCGACGGGTTTGCATTGTAAGCATCAACAATAACTGTGTTATGAGCAGTTTTTAAGAACTGAGAACGGCTATTTGTTGGAACATACTTCTCCACTGCATTCTTTATATCATTAACGTCAACATCAAAGTATCGCCCTATAGTTACTGCGGCTAAAACATTTTCCTTATTATAGTCGCCAACCAACGATGTATTTATTTCAATCTCCTTTTTTGTATCTATACTAAGCTTCAAGTTAAGAAAAGGAGACTGACTTTTTTTAACAATCTCCACATTGCTACAAATAGAATCATACCTTATTGCATTTTCCCCAAATTCAAACTTCTCAGAAAGTTGACTTAACACCGGATTTTCCTGATTAAAAAAAACAACACCTCCCTTTTCTGATAAATACTTATATAGTTCAGATTTTGTACTCACAACACCTTCAAACGAGCCAAAACCACCAAGGTGCGCTCGACCAATATTTGTGATAATGCCGTAATCGGGCTCGGCTATACTTACTAATTCCCAAATATCGCCAAGATGACTGGCTCCCATTTCTACTATGGCAAACTGAATATCCGATTTTAATGAAAGCAACGTCAAAGGAACTCCAATGTGATTGTTTAAATTTCCCTTTGTTGCAAATACCTTATACTTTTTCGACAAAACCGCATTAATCAACTCCTTGGTAGTTGTCTTGCCATTAGTTCCGGTAATTCCTATAACCTTTGTGTTCACCAACTGTCTGCGATGGTAATTGGCAAATTCCTGCAATGATTTTAAGACATCCTTAACCACAACGCAGCCTTCGGCATAATAATCGGGATTATCTATCACAGCAGCAATAGCCCCTTTTTCCAGAGCACTCTTGGCAAAAACATTGCCATTGAAATTTTCACCTTTTAATGCAAAGAAAATAGAACCTTTTTCAATAGTTCTACTATCAGTCGTTACTTTCCCGTTTTGCATGAAAAGTCTGTATAGATTACTTAATTCTTTATCCATTTTGCACTCCCTATTTAAAAGAAAAACCTCATAAATTTATGAGGTTTTTCTTTTATTCATAATATGTTTAGGCTTTTATTCACCTCTTTTTCTAGCCGATTGTGGTCCAACTGCTTCCATTGCACAACGGAATCCTAAATCGTTAGTAGATGATGCTTCATCAAGAAAACGACGGGTACCTGGACTTAACCAATAAGCCCTATCTTTCCATGAACCACCCTTATAAACACGAACATGATCGTTAACCAAAGTTGTCATACCATTACCCTTAGCATTTGCATCGCCTTGGTAATACATTCCATCAGAATTACTAGCCTTAGCAGTTTCACCTTCGCGATAATTCAATGTTGAGGCTATATCGCCATCCTTATAGTTAACATAATATGACTTATTGTAATTTCTTCTGTTAGCGGCTTCCTCCTCGGTTACTGGTCTATAAGGAATTTTTCCTAAAGAATCCTTTTTAGCATAGGTTCCATCTGTATTATATGGAGTTTCAAATACATTACCACGGAACGGACGAATTTCATCAACATCCTCAAAACTCAACGGACGATAAACATCTAACACCCATTCGTTAACATTGCCTGCCATACAGTACAATCCGTAATCGTTTGGCCAATAAGACTTAACCGGACCTGGGAACGTATTTTCGTCGTTTAGGTTTCCAGCCAAACCCATGTAATCACCACGGCCACGAACAAAGTTAGCCATCATCTCACCACGATTCTTAGCATCTGCATTACGAACGTTGTGCCCATTCCAAGGATAAACTCTACGTTCAACCATACGTTCATCGTAAGTATTACCCACTAGTCCGGATGCTGCAAATTCCCATTCAGCCTCGGTCGGGAGTCGATATTTTGGTAACAAAATTCCATCTTCAAATCGTACAGGCCTACCTTCTGTTTGATCAGGGTTCATACTGGGAAGATTTTTCTTTACAGCCCCTTGATACTGACCTGCAAGGTATGCATCGGTATTAAATACATCCGATCCATTTTGGCCTAATTCCATATCAAGAATTCCCTTATCTACTAAAAGCATTTCGTTAACCCTATCGGAACGCCACTGGCAGTAATCATTTGCCTGCAACCAACTAATTCCAACAACAGGGTAATCGTTATATGCAGGATGACGGAAATAATCGGTAACAAATGGTTCGTTGTATTGCAAAGGTGAGCGCCAAACCAACGTATCGGGGAGGGCGTTTTTAATTACCTGAGGATATTCTTTGTAAACACGTTTTAACCAAAAAATGTACTCACGCCAATCTACATTACTAACTTCGGTTTCGTCCATGTAGAAAGAGGTAACAGTAACCCTTCTGGGCGTGGCATTCCAATCGTACATTAAATCTGGTTCCACTCTACCCATAATGAAGGTACCACCTTCGATAAACACCAAACCAGGACCTGCTTCCGGACGCCAATCGGTTACCACTTCAAATCCCCCATTGTCAGGTGTATTGTATCGCCATCCGGTTTTAGAGGAAGTGTCGGAACCTCCGCCGCCACCAAGCATTCCACACGAAGATAGCCCTGCTATTCCAAAAAGGGCTAATACTAACGATTTATACTTTAAGCTCATAGCTAAATGGTTTTTCACTTATAATCAAATTCAAATATACTAAGAAAATAATTGCATACATAATGAGTAACGTAAAAATTTAAAATTTCGGACATTTTATGTACCTAAATTTTCTACGATACTTGTTTTTATACTCAAAATTCCACCCTAAGGTTACCTCATGCGACGAAGATGGTAACCCTCTAAGCCCATAATCCATTATACTAAAATCGTAACTATAACCTATTCGAAAGACATCATCCTGATAACCAACAGTTATAATAAAAGTATGGCTATTTAAACTCAAGTTATCCCTAAACCATAAACCTGCAACTAACCTGTATCGGGAAAGGTAAGCTCCTAAATTTAACTGGTTAAACTCGCCCTGCTGAATGTAAATTACATTTGGAGAAAATAACAGCACCTCCTTAAAACGATACCACTTAAATAAGTTGAAATCGGCTCCGAGGTGAACCGTATATTTTCTAGGAATATAAGCCTTGGTTCCTGCATAGCGTGCCTCTACCGGTTCCAGTATATGATGAACAGCAACACCTCCATAAAAATTTTCGTAATCACCGGCAACGCCAACGCTAAAATCATAATTCCACGATGTAACGCCATTAAAATCAGGAGAGCCTGAAGTATTTCCTCCTACATCTATCATATCGGGAAAAACTAATCCTGAATAGTTTCGCGATCGCATAATTGCGCTGGTTTGAAGACCAAATCTCAAGTGCGAGTTATAGGTTGGCTGAATTCCGTATGCGTAAACAATATCCATGGTTGTTCGGGTAAATACCCCAAGCGCTTCTACATCGGAAACAATATTTACTCCTACCCCACTACGAATTTTCTGCACAGTTCTATCGTAACTCACGCCAAACGTAGAATAGGGCATATTCATGGCTGTCCATTGATTCCTGTATATGAGACCTAAACGTATGTATTTACTGGCTCCCGCGTATGCAGGGTTAAGATATAGTGGATTAAAAAAAAGTTGGGAGAAAATTGGATCCTGTCCCATTCCTTTTACAGAGAGCAATGCAAACAATATGAATACTATAAATTTCTTATGGTACATTTCAATGCAAATAACAATACGCCGTAAAATATAAACAACTTATTGCCGTTTTTATTGTTACACATTTAATTTGTAAAGGTAAAATAAAGTTTTGTTTATTTGCAAGAGCAACTCGAATATTGATATGCACAATCAAAAACAGATATTAACTTTTTTCTTTATACTGATAATAGCCCATTTGGGTTATGGTCAGGACACACTTTCCCGAACAATTAAATGGAATATTCCATCGGAAATTTCAAGTAAAAAAACACCTTCGTTTAATGGAGCCGTATTTCAAGATGCAACAGATAATGTGCCATGCTATTTTGAATTAATTCCCATAACTGGCCCTGAAAATCAAATTAAAATTGTCGATAAGGTTTGGCAAACCTATACTGAAACTGACGAAAAAGTTCAAAAAGATACAACAGCCTTAATAAGTATATCAAAATCCAGAGGAAAAAACTTTGCACAAGTTACCATTCCCGCTCTAAGAGTAAAAAATAACAAAGTTCAACTACTACGGAAATTCAACATTCTGGTTTATACAAACACCGAAAGTAAAGGAATAAGTAACTTGAAAGAAAATAAAAAGAATTCGGTGCTCAGTTCAGGAACCTGGGTAAAAGTATCGGTTACAAAAAGCGGCATTTATAAAATTAACTATAATGAACTGGAAACATACGGACTAACCAACCTAAGTAATGTTAGCATTTGGGGAAATGGTGGAAAAACGTTGCCATACTATAATTACGAACTTTCGCCTGACGACTTAAATCCTATTCCAACATATATATATAAAGGTACCGATGGCATTTTCAACAGCAACGACTACATCCTTTTTTACGCCGAGGGACCCGACACCTACACATATAATGCAACTAACGATATATGGGAATACAAACATCACAACTATTCTAATACTATTTCATACTTTATTACTACCGATTACCCACAAACATTAATACAGGAAAAAAGCTACCTTAATTCTACTCCAACTTACACAACTAACCAATACGACGCTTTTTATACCTACGAGCCTAACGATACCAATCTAATAGAATCCGGGAGGGAATGGTTTGGCGATATTTTCGACCTTACTACGCAGCGTACATATTCCACTAACTTTAGCAATCCTGTTTCTGGAACCACCGGTAAAGTTTTAGTTCGGGCGGCTGCCCGTGCCGATGTATCGAGCAACTTTTCCATACAAGTTAATGGAACACAAGTTGGCACAATTTCGTTGAACGCCGTTTCGATTGGCGATGAACTTGCCGATGTTGTATCGGTAAAGGAGCAACTTTTTACCTTTACACAAAATAGTTCGCCCACAGAAGTTAAGTTAACATACAGCAAACCGAACTCCGCTGCCATTGGATTTTTGGACTATGTTACCGTAAACTCCCGACAACAACTTAAGTATAACAACAATCAACTTATTTTCCGAGACCTCCAAAGCGAGGAAGTAGGAAAAATATCGAACTTCACCATCGATAATGCTACCAGTAACCTTCAAGTTTGGGATATAAGTAACATTAACAACTCCATGCTGATTAAATCGCAATATTCCGACAGCAAGTTAACGTTTAACGTTCCAACCGACTCTATTCGCCACTTTATTGCTTTCGATCCCGACAAAGCGCTTTCGGTTACGTTTGAAGAACAAGTCGCAAACCAGAATATACATGGAATAACCAACCCCGAGTTCATTATCGTTACACATCCAAATTTTACTGCACAAGCCGAGGAAATTGCAAATCTTCATGCCGAATACGACGGACTAAATGCCACTGTTGTTACTACCAATCAGGTTTACAACGAATTTTCGTCGGGAAATAGAGATGTGTCTGCCATTCGAAACATGATGAGATATTTCTATAATATTTCGGCAACTACAAGCAACAGCCCAAAATACCTGCTTCTTATTGGCGATGGCTCGTACAACAACCTTTCGCAGGATGCCACAAATTCCAACTTTGTTCCAACCTATCAATCGGCTCGTTCCATAAACAACACCGGCTCGTTTGTGTCGGACGATTACTTTGGTCTCTTGGACGAAAACGAAGGAGAAGCCAGCGGTTTGCTCGACATTGGAATCGGACGTTTCCCTGTTAACACAACCGAACAAGCTGAAACAGTTGTTTCTAAGGTTAGAAAGTACCTGTCATACACCGACCCCGGCGACTGGCAAAGCAAGCTATGCTTTATTGGCGACGATGAAGACGCAAATGTACATATGGAAGACGCAAACACGTTAGCCGAATACATCAGCACCAACCACAACGAATACAACATCTCCAAAATATTTTTCGATGCCTACACTCAAGTAGCAACTGCCGGAGGCGAAAGTTACCCCGATGTTACAAAGGCCATTAACTCTGCAATAAACAATGGATTGCTTTTGGTAAACTACACCGGCCATGGTAACGAACGCTGGCTTGCCCACGAAAAGGTTGTTATGCTCGATGATATTCTTTCCTGGGAAAACAGCCCTATGCTCCCTCTATTTATAACTGCCACCTGCGAATTCAGCCGGTTCGACAACTATCATATGACATCTTCGGGCGAATGGGTTCTTCTATCGCCCAAAGGCGGAGCAATTGCCCTGCTTTCTACAACCCGATTAGTTTATTCCAGTCCAAATTTTGTTCTCAACTACAATTTCATTCAAAACGCTTTTAATAAAGATTCTACCGGTAAACACTACCGTTTAGGCGATTTAATACGAATTAGCAAGAATCTATCCGGTTCCGGAAATAACAAACGAAATTTTTCGTTGCTTGGAGACCCTGCCCTTATGCTTCGATATCCAAGTTATAATGCCGTACTACAAACGGTAAACGACAAACCCGTAACGAACAACGACACCATTAGCGCGCTGGATAAAGTGACCCTAACGGGGAATATCGAAGACGAAAACAATCAGTTGGTTTCAAATTACAACGGAGTAGCCACCGTTACCGTTTACGATAAAAAATCGGAAATAACTACGTTGGCCAACAATGGCGGAACGCCAATGACCTTTTACTGCCGCGATAATATTATTTATAAAGGAGAAGCCAATGTTACTAACGGTGAGTTTAGCCTTGAATTTGTTGTACCTAAAGATATCAATATGGCCTTTGGCGAAGGCCGAGTAAGTATTTTTGCAACAAACAGTTCAACTTCGGCACTAGGATCGAACGAAAGTGTTATTGTTGGTGGAGTATCGGACAATCCAACTACCGACAACACTGGTCCCGAAATATCCATTTACTTTAACGACACGCTATTTACCGGAAATGGCATTACCGATTCCAACCCTATGCTGCTTGTTAAACTATTCGATGAAAATGGAATAAATACCACAGGAATAGGAATCGGACACGATATTACTGCCACACTAACTTCCCCAGACGGAGAAACCAACTACTTTGTCCTAAACCCCTATTACAAAGCCAATACAAATGACTTTAAAGTAGGCTTTGCCGACTATCAACTAACCAACCTCACTCCGGGAACATATCAACTCTATTTAAAAGCATGGGATGTTTACAATAACAGTAGCGAAAAAACTATTAGGTTTAATGTAACCGGAAATAACTTTGTTATTAAAAACTTTTACAACTACCCTAATCCATTTACCAATGGAACTTCAATATACTTTGAACACAACCGTCCCGACAAAGAACTCACCGCAAAAGTTCAGGTTTATGATATTTCGGGAAGACTTGTTAAAGATTTTACTCCTACCACTGTGAATAACGGAGGCTACAGGGTTGGCCCAATATTCTGGAACGGAACAGGAAATAACGGCAGTAAACTTTCCCGAGGAATATACATCGGATTGCTTAAAGTTACCACTGGCGACGGGGAATCTGCACAATGCAGACAAAAATTTGTACTATCCAAGTAATATTAATCATTTATATACGTTAACGAAGAGTTTATTTTCAATTAATTAAATTTGCACAAAACAATTTTTCAGAAAATGCGCATCAAGTATTTATTTATCAACATCTTACTCGGGTTATTAATTATTCCGTTTATTTCAAGAGCACAATTCGACAGTACCGTTTCGATTACTGGAGGTTTAAACGCATTAAGAGTTGCCGTTCCTTTTTTAACCATCTCACCGGACTCTAGGGCTGGAGCAATGGGTGATGTGGGGGCTGCTTCGAGTCCCGATGTTAATTCCCAACATTGGAATCCTGCCAAATTCCCATTTATCGAGGGGAAAGAATGGGGTGTATCGCTGTCATACACACCATGGTTAAGAAATTTGGTAAACGACATAAACCTGACAAACCTCACAGGGTATTATAAATTAGATAATATGCAGGTTATTAGCGGATCGCTGCTATACTTTTCCATGGGTGAAGTTACTTTTACCAACAGCATTGGCGAACAAGTTAAAATGTTTAATCCCAACGAGTTTGCATTAGACTTTGGTTATTCTCGTAAATTTTCGGATCATATTGGCGGCGCCATGGTATTCCGTTACATTCGTTCCGACCTTACCGGAGGATATTCCACTGAAGGAACCGCCAAAGCAGGAACATCGTTTGCCGCCGATGTGGCAATGTACTACCAAAGCCCAATTCAACTTAACGGTAAAAATGGCGAAATGGCTTTTGGTTTAAACATATCGAATATTGGAGCCAAACTTTCGTATAACGACGATCCTAACAAGGATTTTATCCCAATAAACATGCGACTCGGGGGTAGAATATCGATGGATATTGACAACTACAACAACGTTTCGTTTATGCTCGATGCTAATAAGTTACTTGTTCCAACTCCTCCTATTTATGACCAAAACAACGAAATTGTTAAGGGTATGGATCCCAACGTAGCTGTAGTTCAGGGTATGGTTCAATCCTTTTACGATGCTCCCGGAGGTTTAAAGGAAGAGTTGCAGGAAATATACTACTCCACAGGAGTTGAATACTGGTATGCCAAGCAATTTGCTTTAAGAGCCGGCTATTTTTACGAAAATAAAAATAAAGGAAACCGAAAGTATCTAACGCTTGGTGCAGGATTACGCTACAACGTCTTTAATATCGATTTTGCATACCTTATTCCCGCAGCCGGGTTCAATAGTCCTATGGCTAACACGGTTAGATTCTCTTTATCGTTCGATTTTGATTCAGCCACTACAAAACGTAAAAAATAATCAAATTCCATATCGGTGAAATATAAAATAGGACTGGGCTACGATGTTCATCAATTAACCGAAGGAATCCCGCTTTGGCTGGGAGGAATTAAAGTTGAACACAGTAAGGGTTCCTTAGGACATTCCGATGGCGATGCTCTTATACACGCAATTTGCGATGCAATGCTTGGCGCCGCAAATTTGCGTGATATTGGCTACCAGTTCCCCGATACCGATCCAACCTTAAAGGGCATCGACAGTAAAATTCTTTTAAAGAAGACACTGGAATTAATCTCTCAGAAAGGTTTTAAAATTGGTAATATAGACTCTACCATCTGCTTACAACGCCCAAAAGTTAAAGACCTGATACCTGTAATGCAGGAAACTCTTGCCAATGTATTACAAATAGACACAGAAGATATCGGAATAAAAGCAACAACAACAGAAAAATTAGGCTTTACAGGACGCGAAGAAGGTGTTTCGGCTTACGCGGTTGTTCTTCTTTATAAAGAAAAATAAATGTCGGAAGGACAACAAAACTTCAAAACACTTGTTATAGGTGCAAGCACAAACGAAAGCCGATTCTCGTATTTGGCAATAAAAAGTTTGGTTAAAAATAATGTAGAAGTTGTTGCTATTGGCAAACGAACAGGTGTTGTAGAAGGCATTAAAATTGAAACAGAACCTAAACATTTCGATAATATTCATACGGTTTCGCTATACCTTAATCCTTCAAATCAAGAGCCGTACATCCACTACATTATTGGGTTAAAACCTAAACGTATAATTTTTAACCCGGGAACCGAAAATCCAAAACTTGTTGAATTGGCCCGAACAAATAATATTGAATATATTTTTGGATGCACGCTGGTTATGCTCAGTACAAAAAATTACTTTGAATGATACAGGAAATTAAGACTCTTGAAGATTTAAACGATGCAAAATCGAAACCGGCATCGGTAGTTTACTTTCACACTGAAGATTGTGGCGTTTGCCATGTTATTCTTCCGGAACTGGAACAAATAGTTACCTCAGAGTTCCCTAAAATGGATATTTATGTGGTTAATGCAAATTCGGCACTGGAAATTTGTGCAAGCCAAAGCGTATTTACGTTCCCAACCGTTTTAATATTTTTCGAAGGAAAAGAAACCTTAAGGATTGCACGCAACATTAACCTTGGACAATTCAGGCAAAGTGTAGGAAGACTTTATAACCTAATGTTTAACTAAGGTTTTTCGAACAGAGTAGATACAACCGGATCGCTAATTCCGGAACCGGAAACGCTATAAGTCCAATCGATAGTATAACTGACAGGATCAAAAGTTCCCTTCCCTGAAATTGCAAAACTTACATCGCTCGAACCAAGTATGGTAAAAACATCATTTTTTCGCTGCACTATTGTTTCAAAATCATAACCTAGATTGTACATATTCAGGATAACAAAGGAATTTGTATCAATCTGACTATAACTTTCTACGCTTACATAATAGGAACGATACCCTTCGCCTCCTTGATAATATTCTTTACAACGCCACACGCCTGTAATCGTTTTTGTGCTTTCGAATTTATCGCAACTAACAACTGACAACAAGAGGAATAGAAACCCTCCAAGTAATCCTATTTTTTTTACCATAATATTTATTTACTATAAAAATGGTAAAGGGATTAACCCTTTACCACTTTATTAATTAAATCGTCGTCGGCAAAATTAGGTAACGTTACCTTTAACAACGGGGTACGTTCCATTTCACGTTTAATAGCAAAGTAAGCAGGTTTATTTCTGGCCCAACTTCTACGGGCTATCCCATTATTTACATCCCAATGAAGCATCATTTTTATCCTTCTGTCAACAGCATCGGTTCCATCCAACACCATTCCAAAACCTCCGTTAATAACCTCACCCCAGCCAACTCCGCCTCCGTTATGGATAGATACCCAAGTTGCACCACGGAACGAATCACCAATAACATTTTGAATGGCCATATCGGCAGTAAAGCGAGAACCATCGTAAATGTTAGACGTTTCACGGAAAGGCGAATCGGTTCCCGATACATCGTGATGATCGCGTCCCAACACTACCGGAGCCGATAATTTTCCTTCCTTAACAGCTTTGTTGAACGCTTCGGCAATTTTTATTCTACCTTCGGCATCGGCATACAAAATTCGAGCCTGTGACCCAACAACTAATTTATTTGGACCAGCTTCCTTAATCCAATGAATATTATCGTGTAGTTGTCCAAGAATTTCTTTAGGTGCAGTCTTTGCAATCTTCTCCAAAACATCTATTGCAATTTTATCGGTTGTTTCCAAATCCTTAGGATCGGACGAAGTGCAAACCCAACGGAACGGGCCAAATCCATAATCGAAGAACATTGGCCCCATAATATCCTGAACATACGAAGGATACCTAAAATCGCCATTGGGTTTCAAGATATCGGCACCGGCACGACTGCTTTCCAGCAGAAAAGCATTACCGTAATCGAAGAAGTACATACCGTTGCTGGTAAGCCTGTTAATTGCCTTTACCTGTCTGCGAAGACTTTCGTAAACCTTTTCCTTAAACAATTCAGGTTCTTCGGCCATCAACCTATTCGATTCTTCGAACGAAATACCTGCAGGATAGTAGCCTCCTGCAAACGGGTTATGCAGTGACGTTTGATCGCTTCCTAAATCAACCTCTACATTCTCGTCGGCTAAGCGTTCCCACAAATCAACAATATTCCCCTGATATGCAAGCGAAACAGCCTCCTTATTGACTCTTGCCTCACGAATACGAGAAATTAACTCGTCAAGATTTGTGTGTACCTCGTTTACCCAACCTTGTTCAAAACGGGTTTTAACAGCTTTAGGATTGATTTCGGCAATTACACCAACTACACCGGCTATAACGGCTGCTTTCGGTTGAGCCCCCGACATTCCTCCTAATCCTGAGGTAACAAACAACTTGCCCCGTATATCCTTTTCGCCGGGTTTAAGGTGCATACGACCCGCGTTCATAACAGTAATGGTTGTTCCATGAACAATTCCCTGCGGACCAATATACATGAACGATCCGGCAGTCATTTGTCCGTATTGGGTTACACCCATTGCATTATACCGTTCCCAGTTATCCTTACTCGAGTAATTCGGAATCATCATTCCGTTGGTTACTACCACGCGCGGAGCTTCGGGATGCGAAGGAAATAGTCCCATCGGATGTCCGGAATAAAGCACAAGAGTCTGCTCATCGGTCATTTCGGCAAGGTATTTCATAGTGAGTCGATACTGTGCCCAGTTTTGAAAAACAGCACCATTTCCGCCGTAAGTAATAAGTTCCTGAGGATGCTGAGCTACTGCATAATCGAGGTTGTTGCTTAACATTAACATTATTGCTCCTGCCTGAACCGACTTATGGGGATAATCGTCAATTGTACGAGCGTATATTTTATAGTCAGGACGAAAGCGGTACATGTAAATTCGTCCGTATTCCTCCAACTCTTTGGCAAACTCTTCTGCCAAAACGGCATGATGCTTAACGGGAAAGTAACGTAAAGCATTTTTTAACGCTAACTTTTTTTCTTCTAGCGATAAAATTTTCTTACGTTTAGGAGCATGATTTATACTGGAATCCCAAGGTTTTGGAGCCGGTAACTCGTCGGGAATTCCCATTAAAATGTCTTTTTGAAATTCTTCGCGTGTCATTTTATAATTCAATTAAATTCAACTAACTGTTACAAAATTACAATATTTAAATCGATTTCGGACGATAATATTTCCCCATTGATTTTTATGCACGATATTTGTAAAGTGTTCCATGCAAAGGAAAAACTCTGCATAAATTTGATGTAAATAGTAAAAACTTAAAACTCTAAAACTATGCACAACAGTAAGAAATGGATTGTAATTGCTATCATTGCCGTAGTCTTAATAATAATTTATTCGTCGATTAAAGGCTCCTATAATAACATGGTTCAGAAAGAGGAGGCTGTTACGGCACAATGGGGCAATGTGGAGAATGTTTACCAACGAAGAATGGATTTAATTCCCAACCTCGTAAATACGGTAAAAGGCTACGCCGATTTCGAAAAACAAACATTAACTCAGGTTATCGAAGCAAGGGCAAAGGCCACTCAGGTAAAAATTTCGCCCGATAACTTGAATGCCGAATCGCTAAAACAATTCCAAAGTGCCCAAGGCGATTTAAGCAGTGCACTATCCAGGCTTATGGTTGTTGTTGAAAAATATCCCGATTTAAAAGCCAACCAAAACTTTTTGGATTTACAAGCACAACTGGAAGGAACCGAAAACAGAATTGCTGTAGAACGTAGAAAGTTTAACGAAATGGCTCAAGATTACAACACCTACATTCGAAAATTCCCTAAGAATATTTGGGCTAGCATGTTTGGATTTGAAAAGAAGGCATACTTCGAGGCTGAAAAGGGGGCTGAAAAAGCACCAACCGTTCAGTTCTAAACATCTACTCGAATCATAAAAATTCACAAAAATGAAGGCAAAGAATTTCTTTTCGGACAACGATAAGGAAAGAATTGTTGAAGCAATAGCGGAAGCCGAAAAAAATACATCGGGTGAAGTTAGGGTGCATGTGGAATGGAAATGTAACGGGGAACCTCTCGACAGAGCTGCTAACCTATTTGCATTACTAAAAATGCACAAAACCAAATTACGCAATGGCGTTCTGATTTACTTATCGATAAACGACCGAAAATTTGCAATAATTGGCGATGCCGGAATCAATGCAAAAGTTTCCGAAGATTTCTGGGAAAGCACCAAGGATAAAATGTTGGAGCATTTCAAAGAAAATAGACTTACCGACGGACTTGTTGCAGGTATTTTGAGTACTGGAGAGCAACTTAAAAGTCATTTCCCTTACCAAAGCGATGATGTAAACGAATTACCCAACGATATTTCGTTTGGGTAGTAATGTAACCTCAAAATTTAAAAAAATGAAAGTATTAAAACGGTTAGCATGGAGTGTTTTAATGTTTTTGGGAGTTTCGGCTTACGCCCAAAATATTCCAAATCCTATGCAGCCGCCCCGTTTAGTAAACGATTTTGCAGGAATTTTAAATTCAGAAGAGCAAAATACTTTGGAGCATAATCTTCGGAATTACTATGACACAACATCAACACAAATATATGTTGTTACCGTAAAGGATTTGGAAGGATACGACGTTTCGGACTACGCCTTTAGGCTGGGCGAAAAATGGGGTGTTGGACAAAAAGGGAAAAACAACGGTGTAGTTATCCTTATAAAGCCGAAATACGGAAACGAGAAAGGGCAAGCATTTATCGCTACGGGATATGGCATGGAATCGATTATTCCCGATGCCACCGCCCGAAGGATTGTGGACAACGAAATGATTCCCTACTTCAAAAATGGTGATTACTACAAGGGCATAAATGCAGCAGCCAAAATTATTATGGATTTGGCATCGGGAGTTTTTACTGCCGACGAATACTACAAAGGCGATTCGCCCATTGCCGCATTAATATTCCTGATTTTCTTTTTTGGGATAATATTCCTATCGGCCAGAAAACGTTCGAGAATTAGCCAAGGTTCCATTGGCAAATCTGTCCCATTTTGGTTACTTATGGGAATGATGGGAGGAGGTGGAAACCGAGGAGGCGGATTCGGAAACTTTTCGTCGGGAAGCGGAGGCTTTGGCGGATTCAGCGGCGGTGGCGGCGGAAGTTTTGGCGGAGGCGGAGCCGGCGGCAGTTGGTAACACTACAATTTCCTATAATAAAAAAGGCTGCACTTTGCAGCCTTTTCTTACTTACAATATATTACTACTTAGATTGCAATTTTTCAGCAGCTTCATCGGCAATGGTGTCATCAACTAAAACTCGACCGCAGTACTCGCAAACAATAATTTTCTTTCTCATCTTAATATCGAGCTGACGCTGAGGGGGAATCTTATTAAAGCAACCTCCGCAAGCATCGCGTTGAACGGTAACTACAGCAAGTCCATTTCGGGCGTTTCCCCTAATACGCTTGTAAGCAGTGTAAAGTCTTGGTTCTATTAACGTTCCCAAATCTTCGGATCTGGCAATTAAAGCTTTCTCCTCTTTTTCGGTTTCTTTGGTAATATTATTCAACTCCGTTTTTTTATTGGTCAAGTCAACTTTACGTTCTTCAATCTTCTTTTCGGCTTGCTCAATGGCAACTCCCTTTTCCTTTGCCTGCTGAGTATATTCCTTTATGCGTTTCTCGCAAAGTTCAATTTCCAAAGTCTGGTATTCAATTTCCTTCGAAAGCGAATCAAACTCCCTGTTGTTTCTTACGTTCTTCTGTTGCTCTTCGTACTTTTTAATTAAAGCATGAGCATCTTTTATTTCAATCTTCTTAGCATTAACCTGCTCTTCCAGCGTCTTGATATCTTCCTTAAAGTTAGCTACACGTGTTTCAAGCCCTTCAATCTCATCTTCTAAATCCTGTACCTCAAGGGGTAACTCTCCCCTTAACATTTTTATTCTATCTAACTTAGAATCTACCAACTGAATTTGATAAAGAATAGTAAGCCTATCCTCAATAGAAAGGTCGGTTGTTTGATCGGCGGGTTTGCTTTTTTCTGCTGCCATACCTATAAATAATTTATTGGATTAGTTGTTACTTTCGATTTTTGAACCGCAAATTTAGGGAATTTTTTTGAGAGATAATCATATATTAAATCAATTGTAAATTGTTCGCTCTCAAAATGTCCAATATCAACCAGTGTAATTTTACCATCGGCATCGAAGAATTGATGATACTTTACATCAGCTGTAATAAAAACATCGGCTTGCCTGCTAATAGCTTCATTTAACAGTTCTACTCCGCTTCCCCCACATACTGCAATTCGCTTAATAACTCTTTTATGAGGTTTAGTATAACGAATACAACCTGTATTAAATTCCTTTTTAACCATCTCTAAAAAATCCAAAATATCTACAGGTTCAGGCAAATCGCCAACCATTCCCAAACCTACCTGGTTAAAGGTAATATCTAAAGGATAAACATCGTAAGCCACTTCCTCGTATGGATGTGCACTAAGCATAGCCTTAATAACCCCATTGAGATTTATCCTAGGAACAACTGTTTCGATTCTAACTTCGGCTTCCCTATGCAACTCTCCTATATCGCCTACAAAGGGGTGGGTATTTTCGCCCGCCCTAAAAGTTCCAAAACCGGTTGTATTGTACGAACACGAGTCGTAATTACCTATTTTTCCAGCACCTGCATCAAACATGGCCTTACGCAAATTATCGGCATGGCTGTCGGGAACAAATGTTACCAACTTCACCAGTTGATTTTCCACTGGCCTTAATATGCTCAGATTTTCAATTCCTAATTTCTGCGAAATTTTATAGTTTACCCCGTGAAAAACACTATCAAAATTGGTGTGCATGGCATATATAGCCACGTCGTTTTTTAATGCCAACATTACCGACTTTTCAACATAGTTCCGGCCGGTAATTTTTTTTAATCCCTTAAAAATTATTGGATGATGCGCTACTATAAGGTTATACCCTAAATTTATTGCCTCTTCAACTACTTTTGGGGTTACATCAAGAGTTACCACTACACCTGTAACATTTGAACTTGAACTGCCTACCAGCAAACCCGCGTTATCGTAACTTTCCTGATAACTATTGGGTGCAACAATATCTAAAAAAGAGGTAATATCGTTTACTGTCATAACTAATCCTTATCGAGCTGATCGCGAATTTCTATAAGCATCTCGCGAATGTTTGTCAAACACTCAACTATCTGATAGTTATCGGTTACTTCCTGTTTATTTTCGGATAAACGTTTCCGTGCTCCTTCTAATGTCAAGCGTTGATCTTTTACCAAATGATAAATCAACTTTAAGTTTTCAATATCATCCTTAGTAAAAAAACGGTTGCCCTTTTTATTCTTATGAGGTTTTATTACATCAAAATTTTTCTCCCAAAATCGGATTAAAGATGTGTTTACGCCTAACATTTCGGCAACTTCACCAATAGAATAATAAAATTTCTCTATTTTTTTTTCTTTGTAGGGCATGGCTTGAGTAAAGTATTATATCAACAAAGTCTTAATCGAAACTTTGTGTTGGTTGCGAAGCAATTTTTATAAGTTTATCGTACTCCTCAGGAGTTAAATCGTTAAAGTAGTAATTAATTGGGTTAACCGGTTGATCGTTTCTACGAACTTCATAGTGCAAGTGAGGCGCTACAGATGTTCCTGTATTTCCAACTAATCCAATTACTGTACCTCTTTTCACTTTCTGACCGGGACGTACCAATATTTTGGAGAGGTGCGCGTACAACGTTTGATAACCAAACCCATGATCAATTACAAGATGATACCCATATCCCCGCTGAGCGTATTGTATTTTGCTTACTACTCCATCGCCAGTTGCATAAACCTCGGTACCGGTAGGCGCTGTAAAATCCATTCCTGTGTGCATTTTAAGTACCTTATAAAAAGGATGTATCCGCATTCCAAAAGACGATGCTACACGGGTTAAATCTTTATTACTTATAGGCATAATAGCCGGAATACCTTTTACCAACTCGTCCTTCCGTTTGGCTAAAACAGTTATCTCATCAAAGGATCGACTCTGAACATACGCCTTACGGGTTAAAAAATCCAACTTCTTCTGTGTCCTAGCAATTAACTGCTTATTCTCCTGATTCACTAAATATTCATATCGATCAACTCCGCCGCTACCCGCTTCACGAATGTAAGGGCTAATTGGCTCTGCTTCGAAAATTATTCGGTAAATATTTTCGTCACGCTTTTGTAAATCCTCAATAACTGCTTTAAGCTGGTCCAAGCGTTTGTTTATTATATCGAAATTTTGAACCAGTTCTCCGTTTTCGCGCTTCAACTTTCTAACTTCAGGGGTATCGATAAAAAGAGGAAATACCAAATAGGATATAAAACCCACTATAAGAATAGCCAAAAAGTATTTAATAATAAGTAGAATTTTCTCTCTTAAGGTTGCCCTAACCTTAACAAAGATTAATTGATCGGCATGAAACTTATATTTATGCTTGAGCATAATTTATTGAAGAAAAACATAATTTAATCCAAAAATTCACTTGAGGCATTCTTTAGCATAGCTTCGTAATCCTCCTCGGTCATATTGTTAAAGTAGTTGATTGGATTAACGGGGATGTTCTTATGAATGACCTCGTAATGTAAATGCGGGCCAGTACTTTTGCCAGTATTACCCAACAAACCTATTAATTCGGCTCGTTTAACTTTCTGCCCAACTTTAACTTCAATTTTTTTCAGGTGAGCGTAACGTGTTTTATACCCAAAACCATGATCAACAATTATTTCGTTGCCATAACCATGAAATGAATAGTCGGCTTCCACCACCACTCCGTCTCCCGTAGCATAAATTGGAGTGCCTTCCGGACCGGCAAAGTCAATTCCACAATGCATAGATGGCCTATGAAAAACAGGATCGATACGCATTCCATAGAAATCCGATATTCGCACTAAATTCTTAACCGAAATAGGCTGAATGGCAGGAATACACTCTATCAATCGCTCTTTATTTTTCGCTAATTCTACAACCTCGTCGAATGAGCGCGATTGAATGTACGCACGCCAGGTAAGTTCATCAAGTTTTGTAAGGGTATTTACAATAACATTTCCATTTTCCAATCCGCGAAGATCCGCATAACGCTCCGCACCTCCTCGACCTCCCTGACGAATTGAATAAGGAATAGGATCGCTTTCGAAAATTGAGCGGTAAATATTGTTATCGCGCTTTTCCATATCTCCTAGCTGGTCAGAAAGATCTCCAATTTGCCGATAAGCCATTTCGTATTTAAGCTTATAGTCAGCATTCGATCTTTTTAAGCCTTGAGCAATAGGAGTATCATAGAATAACGAAAATAAATAACCTAACCCAATAAAAACTCCAGCATAAAATCCGAGATGAATCACTATCTTTGCTAGTCGTTTATACCAAGGTATAGTTACAACATCAAATGTAAGAGTATGTGGATTAAAGCGATATTTAAGTCTCGCCATACTAGTTAAAACATTGATTATTACTAAAATCTTTGACTAACGGCAACAAAACTAAGGTAAAATTACAATTTTGCAAAATAAAAGAACTATTTTTTTTATCAAATTAATTAAATAATTTAAACTAACTACATATAATCAAGTTGTTTATGAATTCTTTTGAACTTCGAAAATCATTTTTGGATTTTTTTAGCAGCAAATCGCACCAAATAGTACCTTCGGCTCCAATGGTGGTAAAGGATGACCCAACATTGATGTTTACAAATGCCGGAATGAATCAGTTTAAAGACATCTTTTTAGGAAATTCCTCCGCAAAATATCCTCGCGTTGCCGACTCCCAAAAATGCTTGCGCGTTTCGGGAAAACACAACGATTTGGAAGAAGTGGGACACGACACATACCATCACACCATGTTCGAAATGTTGGGAAACTGGTCGTTTGGCGATTATTTTAAAAAAGAAGCAATCGACTGGGCATGGGAATACTTAGTTGATGTTTTAAAGATTGATGAAAACAGACTTTACGCAACTATATTCGAAGGAAGCCCCGACGAAAGAATAGACAAGGATTTTGAAGCTCTCGAATGCTGGAAAAAACACCTTCCCGAAACCAGAATCATTCTCGGCAACAAAAAGGATAACTTTTGGGAAATGGGCGATACAGGGCCATGCGGTCCCTGTACCGAAATTCACATAGACCTCAGGGACGAAGGCGAACGCGAAAAAATTTCCGGCGAAAAAATGGTTAACACAGGACATCCGCTGGTGATTGAAATTTGGAACCTAGTGTTTATCCAATTCAACCGGAAAGCCAACGGACAGTTGGAACCACTTCCCGCCAAAAATGTTGACACAGGTATGGGATTTGAACGTTTGGCAATGGTTGTTCAAGGGAAAAAGAGCAACTACGATACCGATATTTTTCAGCCGTTAATCGGGCATATCTCTAAAATGTGCTCCATTCCTTATGGTGCTGACTCCAAAAGCGACGTGGCAATGCGTGTAATTGCCGACCATGTAAGAACTATAAGCTTTTCGATTGCCGACGGCCAACTGCCTTCGAATGTAAAGGCTGGTTACGTTATTCGACGCATATTAAGGCGCGCTGTAAGGTACGGCTACACGTTTCTTAACTTTCATGAACCATTCCTATTCAACATAGTTCCCGTACTAGTTGCGCAAATGGGCGAACAGTACCCCGAAATTAAGACCCAGCAACAGCTAATTATGAATGTTATTAATAACGAAGAAGCCGCTTTTTTACATACCCTTGAAACAGGAATGCGGTTGCTGGAGCAGGTAATTGAAAAGACAAAAAAGGAAAGGCAAAAGGAAATTTCGGGAAAAGATGCTTTTGTGCTATACGACACCTTTGGGTTCCCGTTAGACTTAACCGAACTTATTGTTAAAGAAAACGGATTAGGCGTAAACCGAAAGGAATTCGAAGAGGAAATGGCTCAGCAAAAAGAACGTTCCCGTTCCGATGCAGCAGTAGAAACCCTCGACTGGATTGAAGTTAACCCTACCGATAAGGTTGAATTTGTTGGTTACGATACGTTAAAAACCGACGCACAGGTTGTGAAAATGCGTGAGGTTAAGGTAAAAGGTGCAAATCAGTATCAACTTGTACTTGATAAAACTCCTTTTTATGCAGAATCGGGAGGACAAACCGGAGATTCCGGAATACTCGAAGGTTCCAACGAAACTATTAACGTTTTAAATACGGTAAAGGAGAATAACCTGACAATTCACATTGTAGATAAGTTACCGACAAATCCTAACGAAAGGTTATTTGCAACAGTTAACGCCGAAAAACGAACCAGCACTGCCAATAACCACTCGGCTACCCACCTATTGCACAATGCACTCCGTAAAGTTTTGGGGCTCCATGTTGAGCAAAAAGGTTCGCTTGTTAATGATGAATACCTACGATTCGACTTTTCGCACTTCCAGAAACTTTCCGATGAGGAAATTAGAACCGTGGAACAGCTGGTTAATAAGGCTATTCGTCAAAACATTGCGTTAGACGAACGTAGAAATGTTCCCATTGCCGACGCACAACAAATGGGTGCAATGGCTCTTTTTGGCGAAAAATACGGCGATAAGGTCAGGGTAATTCGTTTTGGCGATTCTACCGAACTATGTGGAGGAACCCATGTTCCAGCCACGGGACAAATAGGATTCTTCAAAATTATTTCGGAAGGAGCAATTGCTGCCGGAGTTCGAAGAATTGAGGCTATTACCGGAATCAAGGCCGAAGAGTATGTTTACGGTTTAGTCGATACAATTGGCAATATTAAGCAAGCCTTAGGAAACCCTTCTAATATTCTACAGTCCGTTGAAAAACTTCATAACGAAAACGAAGCGCTGAAAAAGGATATTGCAACATTCCAACAGGAACAGCTGAAAAACCTTAAACAGGAACTAAAAGGGAAAGCACAGCAGCAAAGCGGAATAAACATTATTGGTGAGGTTGTAAGTGTAGGTAGTGCCGATGCTTTAAAAGATTTGGCATATCAACTGCGTAACGAGGTTCAGGATTTATTCCTTGTTCTCGGTGCTGAAGTTAACGGAAAAGCGCTACTTACCGTAATGCTGAGCGATTCGTTAATCGAGAAACACCAACTAAACGCATCGAATATTGTACGCGACGCCGCCAAGGAAATTCAAGGTGGTGGCGGAGGTCAACCATTTTATGCAACCGCCGGAGGCAAAAAGCCTGAAGGCTTAAAATCGGCTGTTGAAAAGGCACTCGGGAATATTAAACTGTAAAGTTTAAACTAACAGAGAGAGTGCTTAGTTACGTCTAAACTTATAGGGAAATTGTCATGTTGAGCGAAGTCGAAACATCTTGGCATTGTTAGGTATGATTCT
>ERZ795053.741-NODE-741-length-41555-cov-18.069108_pt1 | contig 41555 bp, 38 predicted proteins | sample MGYA00375137_ERZ795053 | MGnify/ENA primary metagenome ERZ795053 (study PRJEB30182, sample SAMN05720284) | activated sludge metagenome | isolation source: Anaerobic digester | place: Hong Kong | collected 2014-12-17 ... | reverse complement strand
ACGTGTTGGGTTCGATTCCCTTCAGTTACTGGATCCCGTTGAAGTTCGCGGGGGTGGACGTGCGAAAGGAGGGTTCCGGAAACGTGGGGGCTTCCAACGTGGTGTATGCCACGTCGATGAAACTGGGCCTTTTGTGTTTCCTGCTGGACCTGGGAAAGGGTTTCGCGGTGGGGCTTGTTACGTTGTTGCTGTTTTGGAGCCACCCGTTGTTCTTTTTACCTGCTTTTGCCGTGGTGCTGGGGCACGACTTCAGCTTGTTCTTGCGGGGAAAAGCGGGAAAGGGGGTTGCCACCTCTTTGGGCGTGTTGTTGGGCTTCCAGCCCCTGTTGGGATTGCTGATGATCGGTTGTGCTGTGTTGCTCGGTGTTTCCACCAAGTACATGTCCGTTGCCACTCTGGGTGGGTTTACGATTACCTCCATGGCTTCGTTGCTGTTTTTTCCCCTTCGTTTTTTCTGGCTGGTGGGGGGGCTAACCGCGCTGATGCTTTTCACGCACCGGGATAACTTCGTGCGGTTGGTGCAGGGCAAGGAGTTCAAGATCACGGATCGGGCGGAAAAACCCCAAAACAGCCGCGCTGGGGTGCGGCGTACCCAGAAATGACAATGGTGATAACTTCCTGGAGGTGCTTTTCATGGCGGGTCGGTTCATAGGGTTCATTGTTTTTGTTTTCCTTCTTTTTTCCATTACCGCGGTGGTTTTCGCGGTTCCCAATGCGCTGTTGGTGGTCCGAGATGTGCCGGGGAATTCCGGGGAAACGCGGCTGGAACTTTTCTACCCCGACCAGGGTCTTTCCATCCCCCTGACGGAGGGCTTTTTCCAAATCTCTTTTCCCGTGGTTTGCGAAGCTACAGGGTTGATAGGGTTCACGCACCACGACCAGTCCATGAAGGCCTCGGTTTGGGTTTTCGACCCGGGAGCCACGCAACCCCGCAAAGCAGTGGACAACGCTATCTTGGAGGATATTTCTCCCGATGGCAAAACACTGCTGGTTTCGAGTGCTTCTTCTTCCCCTTCGTTGTACCTGGTTGAGCTGCAAACAAGGCACGTACAGCAGATCAGCGAAAACCTCCTGGTCACCTCCGCTTCCTTCTCCCCAACGGGGGACAAGGTTGCCTTTGCGGCCATGGGTTCAGGGGGGATGCTGGACCTGTACCTTTTGCCATTGCCAGGTGGAGAGCCCGTTCGCCTGACGCAAAGTGCCCAGGTCAACGAGTATTTTCCTTCCTTCAGTTCCGATGGCAAGTACTTGATGTTCATGACCGACCGCACGGGAAGCTGGGGAGTGGATTACTTCAACATGGAGACCATGGACCGCTTCCAGGCCAACTTGTGGGGGATGTTTCCTTCGCTGAGCGCGGATGATTCTTGGACCGCGCTGGAGGATGGAAGCAACATCGCGGTGAGTTTGACAAACGGGAACGATCGGAGCGTCTTGACCGCGGGCAAGAACCCTGCCTGGATCTCCACGTCCAACGCCAGCCGGTTCCGCTCCTCGGCAAGCACTCCCCCCGTGCAACCTCCTGTTTCTTCTCCGGGTACGACAACGGGTGCCCTTCTCGCCTCCATGCGCGTGGGGCCAGAAGGCGGGGAGGTCGAAGCCCGAGGTAAGATTCGCGTGGTCGTTCCCGCAGGCACGGTGGAAACGACCGGGGAGCTGCAAGTGCACCAGGTTTCGGTGCCTGCTCTCCCGGGCAGCTTGTTCGAGCTGGACTGGCAGAATGCACCCGGGCTTTTTTCCAAGATGGTGACGATAGAGGTTCCTGTTCCCGCTTCCATGGACCCCGAAAGCGTCGTGGCGGTGGAGGAGCTTGCGGAAAACACCTGGTTGGTGGTTCCATCGCAGTACGATTCGCGCACGAACACGGTTTCGTTCCAAACTGCCCACTTTTCCAAGAAGGGCATTGTAAGCGAGATTGCCCCCAGCCATATCCGCAAGATCTTCAGCGGCGCGGTGGGGGCTTTTGCCACGGCGGGGGCCATCATCTTCCTCACCGGTTCCACCGCGATTACCGTTCCCGTACTGGGAACCGTGGCGGCCGGGGCACTTCTCTTCGGGGGTACCGAAATTGCCAATCCCCTCCTGGACCGGGCATACGAGCTTGCCCACGGGTTGAACCGCACCGTTGCGGTGGGGGATGGCGTGTTCGTTTCGTGGGTGGATGACCCGAAAAACGCCTCGCACCTTGCCGGGGACAGGTACTTCGTGTGCGTGGAGAAATCAACGCGCAAGATCATGCTTTTCATGGACGATCCCAAGATTACCTCCGAGCAGCGCGCGGCCGCGATGACATCGTTGTTCCCCGGTTCCAGGTACGAGTTGCTGCATATTCCCAAAGTCGTTCTGCAACTTGGTGCAGAGATGACCTGGGTCAAGAATTTTTACAGTGAGAAAGGCTATTCCCTGCCCCCCACCACGGATATCTGGATTTACAAGATGAACACTTCCGGCGGATGGAACGGGACCCGCCTGGAGATCGACCTGGAGTACTTCGCGGATGATAGCGAGTCGACGAAAGCCAGTCGCATGGTTACCCTTGCCCACGAGTACTGGCATAGCGTGTTCCAACACGGGGAATTTTCCCCGGAGTTCAAGTGGTTGGACGAGTGCATGGCCACAACGTTCGAGAGCCAGGTCTTGCCGGAAGCGAAGAAGTGGTACGACCAAACCATCATTCCCAAGTACGAGCATTTCTACGACATGTACCCCGCGGACAAATTCGCCATTAGCCTTCGAACGGGCTTCGTGATGGATGGTACCTCGGGAACGGATGCGGATCGCATCAAAAGGGGATACCAGCTTTGGCCGTGGGGGAAATTTATCCTGGATGGCCAGGACAACGACGCGGTGCGCCAGCTGCTGACCAACTCCATGGACGAAGCCTACCTTTCCGCCCTCTTTGGCCAGTTTTCCCGTAGTCTTTTGATCCAGGAGCTGGAAATTCCTGCGGACATGGAAGAGAGCGTGGAACTGGATGGCAAGATGGTGAACTACTTCACCAAGTCGGGATGGCCCGCGCTAACGGTTCCCGGGCTTACCGCAGCTTCCATCCTCGTTCCGGGGAATTCTGCCGCACACTTTTCGAGTGGGGTGTACCACAAACCCGTTCCCCTTTCCATGTTGTTGATGACCTTCAAGTCCCCGAAAACTTCCACCCCCTCCCCGCTTGTAATTCGCAGGTCCACCCCCGATCCGCGCGAAACATTCTTAGCGCTGCACCCGGATCGCAAGGACCCCGCAACCGGGCGACGTGCCCTGGCGGACACGGAGTCGGGCGATGGAGTGCTGGTGCTGCCAAAAGACTGGGGCCCGTTGCGCCAAGGTTCGCAGGTACAGTTCCCCCTGGCGTTGATAAACGCAGCGGTTGAGGAAAACTGGTCGGAGTACTTGGGGTACGGGGAGAACCCCATTTATGCCTACTACTTGCTGCCGCCACGTGATCTGTCGGTGAAAAGCTCCGGGGAAGGGTTCCTGTTGCAGTGGAATGAGCCTTCCCTCGGGGAGGGGCTTGACGGGGCCCGTTGCCTGAAGGCGTACCACGTTTTCTTCCAGAAATCCGGGCAAAAAGCTGTGTTTCATACCACCGTGGGCATCGACAAGTTGCAGCTTTCGCTCACCGCCTTGCAGACCCGCGGGTACGATCGCGTGGGTGTGGCGTGCGAGGATAAGGTGGCGAAGGATGGTGCGGGCAATGGCCTGCTTTCGGAGATCGCCTGGGTGGATCTGGCCTCGGGTCAGGGGGCTTGGGTGAAGAGGGGAGAAAGTTTCGCGTATGGCTTTGGCGAGGGGTTCACGAACAACCAGAGCGGTGGAGGTGCGAGCGCGCAGTATTCGGACGATTGCTACGATTACAGCGTGCAAATGGGAAGTACCAGCGCGCGTACCTCGCTTTTGCTCACCGCAAAAGGCTGGAACTGCCCGAGCTGGACCAACAAGGGTGAGCTGGCGAGCTTCAGCCATTCTTGGAGCCAGTTGCCAGACCGACTTGTTCCTGGCCAATCACTGAACATCACGGTGTCGGTGAGTGACGCGGGCTGCGAGGGTAAGTATGCTCCCCTGCTGTACGGAAGCACGGAGTTCCGCGCGAATGGGATGGATGCGGTGGAAGTGGAAGCCGGAGGGATGATGGGTAGTTCCACGATTTCCGCGAGCTGGGAGGCCAGCAAGCAGAAGACGTTCCAATGGAAAGTCCCCGAACCGGACGCGATCAGCCTTCACAGTCCTTCCCAGTACCCCTTGCGCGTGAGTGTCACGGTGAAAGCCAGGGGAAGCAATGCTTCCACGGGGTATTACACCTGCGAGTACGTGTATTCCCCCACCGGCAAGTAACGCATGGAAAACCAAGGAGGTGATACCATGCAGCATTTCCCGGCTCTTCGGGCAGGGTGGATCTTGGTAGTATTATGCGCATTCGTCGCGCTTGCGTGGGCGGATTCGGTTCCCTTGCTCTACGTCAACGAGTTGTTGGACCAAAGCCGACTGGAAATCTTTTTCCCAGATACCAACACCATCGTACCGATCACCGAGGGTTTCTCGCACATCTCTTTCCCCGTGGTGTGCCAGGAAACTGGGTTGATCGGCTTTACCCATCACGCTCCATCCGGAGAGGTGGAGGTGTACCTCATTCAACCGGATAGTGTGGAACCAAAAAAGGCTCTGGACAAGGCCATTTTACAGGATATTTCCAGTGACGGTCGCTACTTCCTGGTCACCGGGGATTCTTCGAGGCCATCGCTGTACCGGGTGGATATGCAGCAGGGCAAGGTGATCCCGCTCGTGCAAGAGAAGGGGGTTACTTCCGCGTGCTTTTCTCCGGATGGCCAGATGATCGTTTTCTCCGTGCTGGAAGCTTCCGGCAAACAGGACTTGTACCGTTACTCTCCCGGACCGGATGTGCTGGAACGTTTGACCCAGACGGACAGCTGGGATGAGTTCTTCCCCTTTTACACGCTGGATGGCAAAACGCTGCTGTTCATGACGGACCGAACGGGGAAGTGGGGTGTTGACTTTTTCAAGTTGGACACCGCCAAACGCTACCAATCGCGCATGTGGGGGATGTTTCCCCGCCTCTCCCCCGACAATGCCCTTGTGGCGTTGGAGGAGGACGGTTCGATCGTGGTGAGTGACACGGATGGAGAAAACCAGTGGGAACCCATTCGCGGAAGCAATCCGGCCTGGATCCCTTCGAAAGCGGCGGCGCGCTTCTTGCAAAAAGAAGGGGAGTCAGATTCTCCGACCAATTGCTGGGTGTGGACGGGGGAAAGCTACTCCACGCTTTTGGGGGATTTCCTCGACCCGGTCAAAGGGACTGCTCCTTCTGCAAGTTTTTCCGATGGGTGTTTCGTGTACGCCGTGGAACTGGGTTCAAACAATGCGCGAACGGATGTGTCGTTCGACCCCAGTGGGGGCGATTGCCCTGACTACGTCCAATCGTCGGGGGTGGCGCGTTTCGTGTACTCCTGGGATACGCTGCCGCGTGTTCTGGTACCCGGGGAAACGCTGGAGGTTTTCGTTTCCATGAAGGATGATGGTTGCAGCGCTCGGGCTGGCTCGCGGTTCCTCTGCAACCTGGAATTTGCCGTTTCCCTGCAAGACCGCCAGCAGGGTGGCTACTCGGATGAAGAATGGTTCAGCTTCGAGGCTGGGGGATTCTTGGGGACTTCCTCTTGGAAAGCAGAGCTTGCCGAGACGGTGGTGTTCACGGTTCCGTACCCCGATGGCCCCACTCGCCTAACCCCGGAACGCTACCCCTTGCTCTTGCGGGTGGACGTGCGCACCAACCTTGGGTCCGGCACACTGGGAAGCGTGGTGAACTTCTACGAGTTCGTCCCGGAGGAGGAGTAGAGACCTACCCAGGATGACCAAGGTGCCCCCTCGCGCTGGCTACGGTTTTCCCCGTTGGGGAATCCCGGAGATATGCATTTGACGTAATGGAGGGAGAGGTATGAACGAAAAGAAGCTGGAAACGGGGTGGAACCTCGTGGTCCATCCCTTTGAAGTGGCGGGGGAGGTTTTGACAGCCGCACCTGGCACCGAACAAAGCAAGCCCTGGCCCTACCACCAAGTTCCCGTGGATATTCCGGGGACAGTGGTGGGGGGGCTTGCGCAGAACGGCCTTGTGGAGGATCCCTATTTTGACCAGAACATGGCCCGGATGAAAGGATTCAAGGATGCACGTCGGGGGGTGTATTCCAACCTGCCAAAGCCCATCGATAGCCCCTATCGCAAATCCTGGTGGTTTTCGCGCGCACTGTTCCTTGCGGAAAAAACCCCCGAAAAGCACTTCTGGTTGCAATTCCACGGCATCATGGATCGGGCAAACGTGTGGCTCAATGGCAAGCGCATTGCGGGAGAAAACGTGCTGCGGGGCGCCTACCGGCGGTACGAGGTAGAGGTAACAGCTGCTTTGCGCGAGGGAGAAAACCGACTGGGAGTGGAGGTTTTTTCGCCCGGGGTAGACGATTTCGCGGTTACGTTCATCGACTGGAACCCCGTTCCGCCGGATGATTGCATGGGAATCTGGCAACCCGTTGTTTTGGCCGAATCGGGCCAGGTTCGCATGCGCCATCCGTTCGTGCGAACCCTCCTGGACGATGCTTGCACCAGCGCACAAATCTTGATGGAAGTGGAATTGGAGAATTCCGCGCGCGAGGGGGTGCAAGTGGCGTTGAAAGGAGAGATTTCCCCCCTTTCTAGTCCCGGTGCGGGCGTTTCTTTTTCCTTCCCCGTGGATCTGGGTGCTGGAGAGAAGCGATTCGTGCGGATCGGCCCGGACCAATTCCCGGAGCTTCGCCTGGAAAACCCCAAACTGTGGTGGCCCTACGATTGGGGGAACCCCGAGCTTTACGAGCTTTCGGTGGATCTTCTGCAAGATGGAAAACGCTGCGACCATCTTTGCCGGCCCTTTGGCATACGCCAGGTTTCTTCTTTCCTAAACGACGAGGGTTCCCTGGTGCTTCGTGTGAACGGGAAGGAGCTGCTTGTTCGTGGAGCAGCCTGGACCCCCGACCTATTGCTGCGCCATGATCCGTTGCAAGACGAGATCGACGTGCAGATGGCCAAGAACATGCATTTCAACGCTATCCGCATGGAAGGAAAGTTGGGGTCCGATACCATTTGGGAGATATGCGACCGCGAAGGGATGCTCGTTCTCGCTGGTTGGGATTGCTGCGGGTTTTGGGAGAAGTGGAACGATTGGAAACCCGGTGACCTCGAAATCGCCTCCCAATCCCTTCGGAGCCAGCTGCTGCGCCTTCGCAGCCATCCATCCCTGGCTTTGTGGTTCTACGGCAGCGATTTTCCGCCCCCCGCGCGGGTGGAAAGGGAGTACCTGCGCGTGCTCGACGAAGTTGCCCCTGGGCTTGTGCGGGTTTCTTCCGCGGCACACAAGGCCGCAGAACTCACCGGCATGCCCGGGGTGAAGATGACCGGGCCCTACAGCTACGTGCCGCCCAACTACTGGTACGACCCGCAAATGGAGGGGCACGCGAGCGGTTTCAACACCGAAACGGGCCCGGACGTTTGCCTTCCCGTGCTGGAATCGGTGAAAAAGATGCTACAGCCCCATTCCGCGCGAGTGGGAAGCGTAGCCTGGGATTTCCATGCGGGGCTCAACGATTTTGCCAACACCCACCAGGTGGAGAAGGCCATCGAAGAGCGTTACGGCGCTCCCCAGGGATTGGAAGATACGCTGATGAGCTCCCACTTGCTGGGATACGAGTGCTGGCGCGCGATGTACGAGGCGCACCTGCGGAACTGGCCCAAGGCAACCGGGGTGATCGGCTGGATGATGAACAGCTCCTGGCCCTCGCTGATCTGGCAGCTGTACGACGTGTACAACATGCCGAACGGGGCGTTTTTCGGTTCCCAGAAAGGGTGCACACCCGTTCACGCCTTTTTTGCCTACGACGATACCGGCATATACCTTTCCAATACAACGCGCAAACCGGCAAGGGATTTGCATTTGCGCCTGCGGTTTTTCGCGCCGAGCGGGGAGAAGAAATGGGACCTGAACATGGAGCAACTGGCCGTGGCGGAATTCGGGGTGCTGGCCGTTTCCTCGCTACCAGAATCGTTGCGCAACCAAAAAGGCTTCTTGTTCCTTGATCTTTCCTCCAAGGGGCAATTGCTGGACCGCAACGTGTACTGGTTGTCCTTTCCCCAAGATTCTTTCGCCGATTTCGATCCCAAGGAATGGTACCACCGTCCCGTGAAAAAACCCGCGGACCTCAGGTGGTTGCGTACCCTTCCACCTGCCGCGATCAAGGGGGTTTCTTCGTTGGAAACCAAGGGTTCCGATGCTGTTTTGAAGGCAACGCTGCACAACGACTCGGAGAACATCGCCTTTTTCCTTCTGGCGCAACTGCAACTCGGTGATGGTTCTCCCGTTGCACCGGTTTTCTGGCAAAACAACGGGTTGAGCGTGTTACCGGGCGAGAAAATGCCCCTGCACGCTTGCATCCCCGGCCGTTTCCTGGAAGAATGCGGCAAGCAGCCCTTGTTCTTGCAGGTTCGCGGATGGAACGCAACGACTCGCCTTCCACTCGGGCCATGAAGCTTGTTCGCTGGACAGCGCTGGTGGTGATGCTGTTGCTTGTTTCTTCCGCTTTTTCGGCACCGCGAAGCCCGTACTCTGCTGGTTCCATCCTTCCTTCGCTCTGGAGCCAGCAGCAACTGGACGAGCAGCTGGAACACATGTATTCCCGGTGGAAGGGCCGCTACCTCAAGTGCGTGAAAGGTTCTGACCCCGTGCAGAAGTTCGTGCACTGGAACGTACTGGAACGCGAATGGGTGGATGCGGATGCGATTACGGTTTCCGAGGCGCATGGCTACGGGATGTTGATCCTGGCATGGATGGCAGGGTTCGACCCCCGGGCAAGAGAAGATTTCGACGCGATGTTTCGCTTCTTCAAAGCACATCCCGCCTACCTAACCCCTGAGTTGATGTGCTGGAAGGTGCTGGGGCAAACCGACGAAAACCTGGACGCGCTGCAAACCAGTGTGCTTCGAGGGGGGGACAGCGCAACCGATGGAGACCTGGACATCGCTTTTTCCCTGTTACTTGCGCACCAGTTGTGGGGCAGTGAAGGGTCCATCGATTACCAGGCCGAAGCGCTGCAGCTTTTGGATGCCATTGCGGAACGTGAAATCCATCCACTCTTTCGTTTTGTACAATTGGGGGATTGGGTACAAGTGCACACGGCGTATGCCAACCTTACCCGTAGTTCGGATTTTTTGCTGGATCATTTTCGTTGGTTCGCGGGGGCCCAACCCGAACGTTCCGATTTGTGGATGGGGGTGTGGGAAAGCTGCGTACGAGCGTGCGAACAAACCTTTGCAGGCTGGACACCGCAAACGGGGTTGATGCCCGATTTCCTGGTGATCGACCGCCAGGGAGGCTTCCAACCCGCGAAGGGAATGGTTCTCGAGACGCGCCAAGATGGGGATTTCAACTGGAACGCATGCCGGGTACCCTGGAGGCTTTCGATGGATTTCTTGCTGTTTGGGGATCGCACGATGCTTGGGCAACTACAGCATCTGAATCGCTGGATCCAGGAGGAGACCAAGGGGAACCCGTTGCACATCCACCCCGGCTACTTCATCCGCTCTGGCCCCGAAGGAACCGAAATCCCCCGGGACTGGGAAGGAAGCCACATGAGTTTCCTCGCCCCATTTGCCGTGGCGGCGATGGTGGATGCTTCCAACCAGCAATGGCTGAATCGGTTGTGGCAAGCCATGGTTTCCGATTCGTGGAGTGGGGGAATCCCTTTCGACGAAGTGGAGTACTTCCCCAATACCCTGCGCCTTCTATGCATGATCGTGGTTTCGGGCCACGCCATCACGCCAAACATGGTATACTGTGAATGAAGCCAATTTTGGGGGGGTTCCATGCAGATGTTGCCCATCCAAGTCCATCCCTTGGACGACACGATGCTCGGTGCCATGGAAGAGGTTCGATCGGAGCAATGGAACCTCCTTCTTCCGCGATTGAAAAGCGTTCCCGGCTCGTGGAGGTCCGATGCAAAAGTGTTTCCCCCGTTCTTTTCCCGTTTCCTGCAGCATAATTGGGGGCTTGGGGCGTTCCTGGAAGGACGGTTCGTGGGGTACCTCGTGTACGACATGTGCGATTTCCAGGGAGACTATTGCGCTTTGTGTCCGGTTTTCGGCCACGGGGCGGTGGGGAAAAACCGGGTAGCCGTGTACCAGGCGTTGTTGCAGCGCGCCTCGGAAAACTGGGTACGGGGGGGAAGTGTCAACCACCTCATGAGCTTTTTTTGGAGTGATCCGCAACTCCAGGAAGTGCTGTACGGTCTTGGATTTGGGTTGTACATGATCGACGCCTTTCGGGGAGATTGCTTGCTTGAGGGGGAAACCTTCTCCACGGAAGTGGAGATCATCCCGGGGACGTTCGAACACCTGCAAGTGCTCAAAGCGCTTGGAGATGCCGCACTTGAGTATTCCGTGCAGTCCCCCCTTTTCTTGCTGCACCACGAGGAAAACGAGGGGTACTACCGGCGCGTACTCCAGGATCCGGAAGTGGGGGTTTTCCTGGCCCGCATGGAGGGGAAAATGGTTGGTTTCATGATGGTTTGCCACGTGAGCTGCCCCGAACCCGCAACTCTTTGCGATACCAAAACCGCTGCGCTTGAACCCCTGGGTCCTTTTATCCTTCCGAAGTTCCGCAATCGAGGTGCGGGAACGTTGCTTTTGCAGGCATGCATCAGATGGGCCCGAAAAAAGGGGTTGCGCAGTATCCACGTGGATTTCGAATCCGCCAACACCCTGTGCCGTCCGTTTTGGGAACGTTTCTTCCAACCTGCACTTCTTACGGTGCGCAGGCACGTGAATTCCGACGTGCTCGATGTTTTTTCCGAACCACGTGAGGCTTAGCCGCCGGCGTTTTGCCAGCTAAATGTAATAAAAGATTCTACCATATTTCTCATTGCAGCTTTCCCCAATTTTGTGCTTGCGTTATCTCGTTTTTATGGTACAATGTGTACAAACGATCACCCGCCGCTCCTGGTTATGCTTAGGCTGAAGGGGCAGCAAAGGGTGGCATACAGAGCTGGGTCCAAAACCAGCCACAGAATGAGTTGCGAGTTTTCGTTGATAGCAGGAGGTTGCGTTGTTGAAATCCCCCATACTCGAGGTGAAAAACCTCAGGACGTACTTTGAGCAGGCTGAAGGGACTGTCAAGGCTGTCGATGACGTCTCTTTTTCCGTTCACGATGACGAGGTCATCGGTATCGTGGGCGAGACCGGATCGGGAAAGAGCGTGACGGTGAAATCCGTGACTGGGCTGATCAAGCCTCCCGGTTTCATCGCGGGAGGGCAGATCCTCTTCAAAACCCGCGAGTTCCCGGAGAAGCAGCAAAATGGCTTCCTGGACCTCACCACGCTGAAGGGGGACGAGTATACCCGCATCCGGGGGAAACACATCAGCATCATCTTCCAGGACCCCATGACTTCCCTCAACCCCATCTTCACGATCAAGAAACAGCTCACAGAAACCATCATGTTCCACCAGAAGGTGACCGAGAACGAGGCCATTGAGATCGCTGTTGCCATGCTGGACAAGGTGGGATTGCCCAATCCACGCGAACGGTTGGACAACTACCCCTTCGAGCTTTCGGGAGGGCAGCGGCAACGCGTGATCATCGCCATCGCCATTTCGTGTAACCCTGAGATCCTCATCGCCGATGAGCCCACAACCGCCCTGGATGTTACCGTGCAGGCACAGATCCTCGAGTTGATGAAGGATTTGCAGAAGGAGTTCCACTCGGGGTTGATCTTCATCACCCACGACCTGGCGGTGATTGCGGAAATGGCGGACAAGGTCATGATCATGTACGGTGGGAAGACCATGGAATACGCCGACGTGTACACCATCTTCGAAGAACCCATGCACCCCTACTCCAAGTTGCTCCTGGATTGCATCCCCCGTTTGGATATCCGCCAGGAGGAGTTGCTTCCGATTCCCGGGCAACCCCCCACGATGTTGAATGCCCCCGCGCTCTGCCCCTTTCTTCCACGTTGCCCGCGAAAAACAACCGAATGCTTGCGCGAGGTGCCCCCACTGGTGGAAATCAAACCCGATCACTTCGTGCGCTGCTTCCACCCCTTTACTCAGGGTGCCACGGTTTCCAGCGGTACGGGAAGTGGTCAGAATGCATAACAACGAGTTCCTGGAGGTCAAGAACCTCAAGAAGTTTTTTCCCATAAAAGCGGGATTCCTTTTCCGGCACGTGGTGGCGCATGTCATGGCGGTGGACGACGTGTCGTTTTCCATCGGGAAAAACCGTACCTTTGGTCTCGTTGGGGAGTCGGGGTGTGGCAAGAGCACGGTGGGGCGCTGCGTTCTGAAGTTGATCGAACCCACAGATGGGCAGATTGTTCTGAATGGCGAAGACATCGCAAAGCGCAAAGACCGGCAATTGCTCCGGGTGCGTCGGGAAATGCAAATCGTTTTCCAGGATCCCACTTCCTCGTTGAATCCCCGTATGACTGTTGGACAGACGCTTTCCGAACCACTGCTCTTCCATGGCATCGTGAAGAACAAGAGCGAGGCGCGGGACGTGCTGGGGGAGCTGTTGCTGTCGGTGGGTATGAAGCCCTACCACCTGGATCGGTACCCCCACCAGTTTTCCGGGGGGCAACGCCAGAGGATCGCCATCGCCCGGGCCATCACCGTGGACCCATCTTTCATCGTGCTGGACGAACCCACCTCCGCGTTGGACGTTTCCGTGCAGGCGCAGATCATAGCCCTACTCAAAAAGATCCAGCAACGGTTGAATGCGGGGTACCTGTTCATCAGCCACGACCTTTCGGTGGTGCGCTTCATCAGTGACGAGGTGGGGATCATGTACCTGGGCAAGATCGTGGAAACGGGCGATTCGGACGAATTGTTTGATCACCCGTTGCATCCGTATTCCCAGGCGCTACTGGAAGCGGCGCCGGTTCCCAACCCGAGGGTAAGGCGCGACCGAAAGCGCTTGATCGGTGGGCAGGTTCCAAGCCCCATCAATCGGCCTTCCGGGTGTTTTTTCCGAACGCGCTGTCCACGGGTCATGAAGATCTGCGAATCGGATTTTCCCGCGTTACGGGAGGTTGCCCCGGGACACAAGGTAGCCTGTCACTTGTATTAACGTGTATTTACGGAAAACATCAAGAAAATAGAGAAACGGGCTCAAAAAAGGGTCTGAAATTTTCCAAAAGGAGGAAATTTTTATGCGGAAAAGTTTGTTGTTCGTTCTGGTACTCTTGCTTTCGTTCGGTTTCATGGCTTTCGCTGATGTAGGAACCGAAGGAGTTGAAGGAGAAGCCGATTACATTATCGAAGACGTGCAAGGAATTCCTGGAGGAACGTACTACGTGGGAGCACTTGGTGGTCCCAAGACGTTCAACCCCTGTGAAGCCCAGGAAACTTCTTCCACGGACATTATCGACCGCATGTTCGCCACTTTGGTGGACTACGGTAAGGATTCCGAGTTCCGCGGTGGGGACATCGCCAAGAGCTGGGAAGTCACCGAAGACAACACCGGATGGTACTTCCACATTCGCAAGGGCCTGAAGTGGTCCGATGGCCAGCCCCTCACCGCTGAAGACGTTGTTTGGTCGTTCAACGAGGTGTACAAGGTGGAAGGGCTCATCACCGGCAACACAATCGACGTCATTCGCGATGGGGATGGCAACCTTCCCGAGGTGAAACTGATCGACGAGGATACCGTTCTGATCAAGTATCCCCAACCTTTCGCACCCGGGCTGCGCACGCTGGGCGCTGTGACCATTCTTCCCAAGCACGTTATGCAAGAAGCCGTGGAAAACAAAACCATCAGCGAAATTTGGACCGTTTCCGACGTGGACGACCTCGTTGCCAGTGGACCGTACATCGTGACCGAGCACATCCCTGAAGTGCGCGTGGTCATGGAAAAGAACCCCTACTACCATCGCTTCGACACCGCTGGAAACCGCCTTCCCTACTTTGATAAGCTGGTATGGGTCATCTGCCAAGACCAGAACACCATGCGGCTGAAGTTCGAAGCCGGCGAAACGGATTTCCTCGCCGTTCCCGCGGATGATTATCCAGCCATCAAGGGTCAAGAACAAGAAAAGGGTTGGGTTGTAGGCCCCTACGGTCCGACAACCAGTACGCTGTTCCTCGCTCTGAACTTCAACACCACCAACCAAACCATGAACGAGTGGTTCCGCAACGTGCACTTCCGCCGCGCGCTCTCTTACGCCATGGACCGCGACGCCATGATTGACGTCATTTACAACGGCCTGGCGCAACCCCAATGGGGTCCCATCAGCCCCGCTTCTCCCTTCTACGATCCGTTGGTGGAAGATTACTCCTACCCCTTCTCCCTGGAAGATGCCCGGGCATCCCTGGAAAAGGGTGGATTCAGCTGGAACGATGATGGAAAACTCGTTGACAAGTACGGAAACATCGTGAAGTTTGACCTCACCACCAACGCTGGGAACCAGGTGCGCGAAAAGGCCTGTAACCTCATCGTGGATACCTTTGGCCAACTGGGTATCGAAGCCGTATTCAACCCCATTGAGTTCAACACCCTGGTGCAGAAGTTGATGAACACAGGTGACTGGGAAACCATGATCATGGGTTTGACCGGTGGCGTGGATCCCCACAGCGGCTCCAATGTTTCCAAGATCGACGGCGGGCTGCACTTCTGGAACTACTCCCCTGCCGTGGCGGATTTCGTGGATCCTGAATTCTACGAGATCACGTACTCCGAGTTCCGCATCGACGAGATTTTCAAGGCGCAAACCAAGGAAATGGATCCCGACAAGCGATTTGCCCTGTTCTCCGAGTACCAGGTGCTTTCTGCACAGAACCTTCCCTTGATCTACACCGTGCAGCAACTCCGCCTGTACGCCTATCCCCAGAACCTGAAGAACATCCAAATCGGTGGATTTTCCTCCTGGGTCTGGAACCTTTGGGGCCTGTACAAGGACTAAGATTTATGTTTTTTCCCCGGTGGAGGTTTGCCCCTCCACCGGGTTTTCCTATTTGGTCACTTTTCGCTTGAAACGGGAGGTACCCTTTCTTGTTTAAATACATCGTTAGGCGGTTGATTCTTTCCATCCCTGTTCTTCTTGGGGTTTCGTTCCTTTCCTTCATCATCATTCAGGCAGCTCCGGGGGATTTTCTTGACCAGTTTCGGATGAATCCAACGTTTTCCCAGGAGTCGATTCGGTTACTGGAAGAAAAATTCGGGCTCAACGATAACTTCTTCGTGCAGTACGGCAAGTGGTTGTTCCAGATGGTGCAGGGCAACTGGGGGCATTCGTTCCAATACCACCAGCCTGTTTTCTCCATTATTTGGACACGCGTGGGGGCGACGTTGCTCCTGAGTATCACCACGTTGATTCTCAGCTGGTCCATCGGGATCTCGGTGGGGATCTTCGCCGCGTTGCGCCAGTATCGTCCCGGTGACCAGATCGCTTCGGTCGTAGCCTTCCTTGGGCTGTCCATCCCCAACTTCTTCTTCGCATTGCTTTTCCTGTACTTCGCCGCGAAAACGGGGTGGTTCCCCATTGGGGGGATCATGTCGATCAACAGTGCGGAGTTCGGGTTCTGGCAGACGATAGGAGATTACCTGTGGCACGTGGTGGGACCAGCCATTACCCTTGGTTTCTCGGGGCTGGCGGGCGTGATGCGCCAGATGCGGGGGCAGTTCTTGGACCAAATGTCCATGGACTACGTGGAATTTGCCCGCGCGAAGGGAATGCCCCGGCGAACGGTGGTCTTTGGCCATGCGTTGCGCAACGCGATCAACCCGTTGATCACCATGTTTGGCTACGCCCTTTCGAGCCTACTGGGTGGGGCCGTGCTCACCGAGACGGTGTTCAGCTGGCCCGGGATGGGACGGTTGACCATCGAAGCGCTCAACGCGCAGGACCTATACCTGGTGATGGCTACGTTGCTGCTGAGTTCGTTGATGCTGATCATTGGGAACTTGATCGCCGACATCTTCCTCGCGGGGGTTGATCCGCGGGTAAGAAAGAGATTCCAGTAAGGGTGTGAATGGTGATGGCACAAGAAAATCAAACTCCCCAACAGGTGGAACCTTCCTTTGAAGTAGAATACATGAGCCGGTGGAAGCTCATTGTCCGGGCTTTCAAGAAGCACAAAACCGGTCGCATTGCGCTCGTGATCCTGGTGATTTTTTACGCGTTGAGTATCTTCGCGGATTTCTTTTCGCCGGTGAACCCCTACGTGCAGAACACCGACCGGACGTATGCACCACCCTCTGAGGTCTTGTGGAGGGTCGACGGCAAGTTCGTGGGTCCTTACATCTACGACGTGGCGTCCTACCGTGATCCTGTGACCTACCAGCGCTACTACGAACCCGCTTCGGTCATTCAAGAAATCACCGGCGAGGATACCGACGGAAATGCGTTCTCCTTTTCGCTGGACGACCCCAAAATCCAGAACATTTTCACGCGATTCGAGTCGGAAATCATCGCGGTGGGCACCGAAGGGGAACGTACGTTAACCAAATCCAGCAAGGAAATGAAGCTCGTCCCCATTTCGAAGAAAGAGATTCTCCGGCAAGGCGGGATCGATACTGTCTACAACTCCCCCGAAGACCTTGAGGTTTACCTCAACAATCCCATCTACTCCTACAAGATGAACCGCATCGGGCAGCTCACGGAGATCCACGTGGACGAGGGAATCCGCGCCCTGAATATCGAGTTCACCGACGGGAGCAAGAAAACGGTTGAAGTCGGCAGCATCGACGATTTCTCGTTCAAGATCTTCAAGATCAAGCTGTTCAACCGTGGCTGGGAATACAAGTTGTTTGGCTTGATCCCCACCAACCTGCACCTTTTCGGAGTAGATTCACCCGCGCAGTACTACCTTTTTGGCGCGGATGCCTACGGACGTGACGTGTGGACCCGCATCCTCTTCGGTTCGCGGATTTCCCTTTCCGTAGGTTTCGCAGGAATCCTGATCACCTTCACCCTCGGGTTGCTTCTGGGAGGCGTGGCGGGTTACTACGGTGGCTGGACGGACGAAACCCTGATGCGCATCACCGAGATCCTGATGTCCATTCCCGGGTTGTACCTGTTGATTTCGCTGCGTGCCATCTTGCCGCAAGACTTGCCCTCACACATCACCTACTTGATGATCATCGTGATCTTGTCGTTCATCGGCTGGCCGGGAATGTCACGGGTGATTCGTGGTATGGTCCTTTCCATCAAGCAGACGGAGTACGTGGAAGCCGCTCGTGCCATGGGATACCCCACACGGCGCATCATCTGGCGGCACATCATCCCAAATACCAGCACCTACGTGATTGTTTCGGCGACGTTGGCCATCCCAGGCTACATCCTGGGTGAAGCGGGGTTGTCGTTCCTGGGATTTGGTATCCGGGAACCCCAGTCCAGCTGGGGGTTGATGCTCACGCAAGCGCAAAAACTGTCTGTGCTGGAGCAGTACCCGTGGTTGTTACTACCCGGGGTGTTCTTGTTCTTTGCCATCCTGGCGTTCAACCTATTCGGGGATGCAGTGCGAGACGCCTTCGACCCAAAGGGCTTGGGGAACTGATCGGGGCGACTCCCGAAAAACTCCTGCATGGCTTTTTCTGACCCACGTTCCGTAATGAAGCGTTCCCGCAATACCTGGCTCTTCACGTTTTTCGTGATCGGCGTGTTGCTTGTTTTGACGCTGGTGCTTACGATGCGAAGCGGCGTGGCGTATTCGCGGGAACAGCGGGTTATCGGGGGTGTGGAAGTCGTAGTGGTTCTCGAGCAAGCCCCCGGCACTCCTGAGCTTTTTTCTTCCCTATTTGACACTTTCGCAGACAACTTGACCCGTTACGATTCCCCGGAATTCTTTCCCGCCACCGCTCCCCGACCCGATCAGGTTTTTCCACTGGACCCGGTGGACAGGGAGGTTTTCCAGCAATTGCATTTGCTCTCCCAGAGAACCGAGGGGCTGTACGATGTTTCGCTGGGAAGCCTTGTGGAGCTGTACCAGAGCAACCCTTCTCCCAGCGTGGAACAACTCGACGCGGCATTTGAACGCGTGGGGTACGCGCAACTGGAGTGGGTGGATGAGGGAGTGCGCTTTTCCAGCGGGGGACAACTTTTCTTCCGGCCCATGGCGCGTGCCATTGCGATGGATCGAGCTTGGCAGCTCGTGCGGGAATTGGCGCCCCAGCAAACGGGGTACATCATGGTGGAGCGGGATATCGTGGTTTTTGGTCCCCGAAACGGAAGAGTGCCCTGGATGTATTCGCTGGAAGCCGATTCGGAGCCCATCTTCTACTTGTATGGAGGGGCTTTGGTAAAGGGACCTTTATGGACGCTCAACCCCATCAATGGACGTTACGAAGCATCGCGTTTTTCGCGGGGTTTCGTGCTCGGGCCTTCTGCGACGTTTTCCCAAGCGATGTTGATCGCGGTATCGTTCCTTTCCCGGGACCAAGCACAAGAATTTTTGGACAAAAGGGGTATCGTGGCGGGGTTGGAATACGAAGGGGACGTTGTGTATACGGGGGGAGCCAGGGAACTGCAGCTTAATGACAACAAGGTCTTTCGGAAGTAGGGTGTGAAGGGGTTCGGGAGAAAAAAAACGGAATCGCCTCGATTCGAAACGATTCCGGTTTAGGAAGAACCAGTGCTACACATACCGTGTGGCCGGCCTTAGAAAATCCTGAAGTCTGACTGGGAATACAGGTTGTTCTTCCAACTTGCCTTGTCGAGTTCTTTTCCCTCTCGCATGCCAATGAGGGCCTTCTCTGCAAGTTCCTTGCGGTTCGCTTTCTTTCCAAACATTCTCATCACTCCTTTTCTTGGTTTGATATCCCATTCTACCGTGACGACTGGACTCCATGTCAAGCGCCAAATCTACTCCGGGAAAGTAACGATTTGGAAAAAAGTGGAGGTTACCCCATTTCTGGTACTGGCTATTGCCGTGAAGGCAAACCCTGTGCTATACTTGCAAAGAGCCATTTGTTTCAAAACCAGGGGGTGCAATCGTGCCGAAGAACAACATGCAGTTCTGGACCATTCTCAGCCTTTGCTTCGTGATCGGGGGAGTGGTGCTTCTCGCGATCGGAATCGGGTTGAACGACATGGACACCATGTGGATGATTTTCCTGGGTTTCTTCCTTTTCCTCTCCTTTTCGATCTGCACCGTTCTTTTTTGGCGGCAAGCGGTGCGCCTGCGAAGGATGTTCGAGGGGAAAAACCTTCTTGCCCACTGGGTGTACTCCAAGGAAAAAGCGGTGAAGCATGCCCGGGAAGAGGAACGATTTCGAAAACGGGCTGCGCTCGTGCTTTGGTTGACGATCTTGGCCTTCGTGGTGGTCTTTTCGCTTCTTTTCGTGCTGCTTGGTGACATGGACACCGAGGAAAGTATTTTCTTCCTGGCAATCATGGGAGCGGTCCTTGGGGTAACCGGCCTTGCGGCACTCACAGGCCCCCGGTACTCTGCCCGAAAAATCTCCCGTTCCCTTCCGGAAGCCTTCGTGGGAGAAACTGCCAGCTGGGTGATGGGGGAGTACGATTGCTGGAAGTCCGGGCTCACGCAGTTGAAAAGCGTGGATATTCAACCCTGGAAGGCGGACGAGGCCACTTTCCCCGTGAAAGGGGCGGCATGGCAAATCGAAATCGTGTACCGCCAACTCCAGCGTTTCGGCTACCAGGAGAGAACGGTGCATATTCCCATTCCGGTGGGAGACGAGGAAAAAGCACGGGGTGTCGTGGAACAGATTGCCCGTGTGAATGGATTGGCAAAGCGTGAGCGCTGAATCTTGGGTAACGAGGGAGGATTCGAGCCGTGAAACTATTTGGTGTCGACTCGGAAGAGAGTTTTCACGAATTCTCTGAGGTGGATTTTTCCGTGGATTTCCAAGAAGCTCTTTTGGAGGAGTGGTTGAACAAGAACCCGGAGGGGATTTTGGAAGACGGGAAAGTGTTTGTTTTTGGGAGGCAAGTCCGGACGAGTTTCGATACCTTCATCGATTTGTTGGGGATGGACCGAGAAGGGAATCTCATAGTGATTGAACTGAAGAGGAGCCGGACGCCCAGGGATACCATTGCACAAGCCCTTGAGTATGCCTCTTTTGCCAAAACATTGGATTACGAGCAGTTGGAAGGGATTTTTCAAACTTACCAAAGTGATCCCTCCGTAAGCTTGAAACAATGGCACAAAGGATTTTTCGATCTCTCGGAGGAAGAAGGGGTCTCGTTTAACAAGGAGCAACGGCTTGTGATTGTCGGGCAGAAAATCACTTCTCCGATTCGCCAGACGGCGATCTTTTTGAATGATCATGGAGTAATGGTGACGTGCGTGGAATTCACCTTTTTTCAGACCCAAAATGGGGAGCGATTGTTTTCCATTGATACCCTCATTGCTTCCCAGAGTGAAAAAGGGCTTCCCATCCAAGCTGGTAGGAGAGAACCAATGGATTGTTCTCGATTTTTTGATCGCCTGGACGAGTCCATAAAGCCCGTTGCCCAAAACATCCTTGCGTTGGCGGAATTGCCCTCGTTTGGGGTTCGATGGACAGCTACCGGTTTCACATTGTTCGTCGATATCGATGGCATGAGCGTACCATTTTGTTCGGCAACGACCCACTTCAATGGTGAGCAAGTTTCATCCGTGGTTTTGTCCACCTATTTTTCGGGTTCGGGAAGCGTTCACGTGAAAACGAATATCCTGGAAGAAGAAATCCAAGAGAGAAGGAAAAAAGCCTTAAACATCCCCCTTTTTGAAAAATCCGGGAAGAGAGACGTCTGTTGTTCCATAGAAAAGGGTTTCAACCAAGAAGAAGTGAATCAGGTTGTATCCTTTTTTCGGGAAACTGGAGAATGGCTCTTGCGAGAAGGGGCAGAGAAAGAATAGAGGCGTTTTGGACCCTGCAGCTTTTTCGTGTATAATAGCCCGGAGTTTTCGACACCAAACAATTTAAATAGAAAGGATGAGGTACAATGGCAGTTACCATGGAGATGGTAAAGGAGCTTCGTGCCAAAACGGGTGCTGGTGTTTTGGATTGCAAGAAGGCGTTGCAGCAAAGTGATGGAGACATGCAGCAGGCCGTGGATTTCTTGCGCAAGAAAGGCCTCGCAGCAGCGGCAAAAAAAAGTGGTCGTGCCACCACGGAGGGGCTTGTTTGCATCGTGGATTCCGCGGAAAAAGGGCAAATTACCATGCTCTCGTTGCTCTGTGAAACCGACTTTGTGGCGCGCACCGATGAGTTCAAGGCCCTGGCAAATGAAATGGTGCAGGTGTTTGACCAGGAGGTGCCCCCTTCCGCTGGAGAGGCCGTAGGCCCCGAGATGGTAGAGAAGTATACGCCCAAACTTACGGAAGAAATCGCGCGAATCGGGGAGAACATCCAGCTGGGTGACTACTGCAAACTGGTGCGCAAGGAGAACGGGCATTTCTTCCACTACATCCACCACACTGGCAAGATCGGAGTTGTGTTGGAAATGGTTTCCGAAGCGGATGTTTCGGAGCTGGCAGAGCTGGGAAAGAACCTGTGCTTGCATATTGCGGCTTTCTCTCCCGAATTCGTGGATCGCGATCGTGTCCCCGGTGAAACCATCGAGAAGGAGAAAGAAATCTACCGCGACCAGATGAAGGAATCGGGCAAGCCGGAGAACGTGGTGGAAAAGATCATCGAGGGAAAGGTGAGCAAGTTCTTCGAGGAGCGCTGCCTGATGGAACAGAAGTACGCCTTGGACCAGGGGCAAAACACTACCATTTCCCAGATGGTGAAGGAAACCGAGAAAAACACCGGGAAACCTTTGCACCTTTCCCATTTTTGCCGGATCGAAATTTCATAGAGAGCTTTTCCAGCGCCCTTCGGGGCGCTTTTTCTTGGGTGAGCCCGGGGAAAAGCGAAGGAAGGATGGGTTCCATGCTCCAGCGAATCTTGTTGAAGTTGAGTGGTGAAGCGTTATCCGGAAAGGAAAGAAAGGGATTCGACGAGGAAAGGGTTCAGTACTTGGTGGAAGAAGTACTCAAAATCCACAAGATGGGCATATGTATTGGCTTGGTAGTAGGGGCTGGCAACATTTTCCGTGGAAAAGAATCACAGAAAATGGCCATTATCCATGCAGACCAAATCGGGATGTTGGGAACGATGATCAACGCCATTTACCTCAAGCAGGCATTGGAGAAGCAAGGGCTCGCGGCAAGCGTTTTTTCGCGGGGAATCGACATCCCATCGGTTCGGCCCTTCCAGTACGATTCCGTACGAAGTTCCCTGGATGCGGGTGAAATCGTCCTATTTGGAGGAGGGACCTCGAATCCCCTCTTCACTACCGATACCGCGGCAGCCTTACGGGCAGTGGAGATGGGTGCCCAGCGTTTGATCAAGGCAACGAAGGTGGATGGCATTTACTCCGATGATCCCCGGACGAACCCCCATGCGACCCGGTTCTCCCAGGTGACCTTCCAGGAGGCTTTGGAAAAGCGGTTGGGTGTGATGGATGCGGAGGCTTTTTCCATTTGCCACCGTTTTTCCCTTCCGATCCAGGTCATCGATTTCTTTCGACCCGACGAGTTGCAAAAAGCGGTTCTCGGGGAGCCCGTTGGCACGCTCGTAGAGTAAGCCCCTGGAAGGAGGAGACACAGGTTGCCAGGAAGTTTGGTATCTTTTGAAGGCATTGACGGGTGTGGAAAAAGCACGCAGGTTGCGCTTCTGGAAACATACCTTCGGAGCATCGAGGTCCCCGTAGCGGTTTTCCGAGAACCGGGAGGAACGGAAGTGGGGGAGAAAATCCGGGAAGTGTTGTTACACCCCGGTTCCATCATTTCCAAACACGCGGAAGTATTGCTGTACCTCTCCTCGCGTGCCCAACTCACTGCGCAAAAAATCCTTCCCTACCTGGAGCATGATTATGTGGTGCTTTTGGATCGCTTCGCGGATTCTTCGGTTGCCTACCAGGGGTATGGCCGTGGATTACCCGTGGAGACCATTATCCAGATGAACAGTTTTGCGATTCAAAACCGGTATCCGGATCTCACCTTCCTGCTGAAAATTTCCGTGGATGCTTCCGGTGAGCGTCTTTCGGGGCGCGTTCCGGACCGATTGGAAGGGGAAGGGAATGATTTCAAGGGCAAAGTGGGGGAAGGCTACGAGATGTTGGCCCGAAGGTTTTCCGGGCGCTTCGTGACGATTGATGGGGAAAAACCTCCTCAGCAGGTACACCAAAAAATCCTAAAGGAGTTGCGGGATCGCAAACTCTTCTCTATTCCCGGTGTTCGTGGTTAGTTGGAATTGGTGATGTATTCGATCAGGGGATACTCCCTCTCATCGATCGAAAATGCCTGGCGAAGCACTTCTGGGCCTGGGTCGAAGTCCAACTCAAGGATTTCCAGTTTGAGGCTTTCGTTCGTGCGTGGATTCACCATTTCCATGGATTGAATGTAGAAGTCTTCGTCGAGGTTGATACGCAGATCCGGGTATTCCCTTGGGAAAAGCGAGAGGCTGAGAGCAAAACCTGCCATTTCGGTGAGTGTGATGTCGAAGGAAAAGGTACCCGTAGATTCGTGAAAGGTGTCTTCGATTTTCACCAGGGGGTTTGGTTTTTCCACCAGGACAAGTAAGTACTCTCCGATGTCCTCCAGGATTTCCTTTGGGGAGAGTCCATCGAATAGCAAAGCGGGTGTTGAGCCCGGTGTAGTTCCAAAGAGGCCTTGCGAGCTATTGACCCGCTGCTCCGCCCGAAGTTTCTCGGTGGTATCCAACACGGTAAAATGGTCGGATTCGAACAGGTAGAAAAGGGTGATTCCCTGCAGGAACGATGGGGCAGTGAAACCCAACCGGTAATCCCGAAGGTTCCGACACCAGGCTTCGAATCCAATCGTACTTTGGATCCATTCTCCCGAATCTTCTTTCAGGTGGGTTTTGACGAGCAACGAGACGTAGAAGTTGTTGGCACCGGAAAATTTCTGGATCGTTTTCCGCCATGCAGAAAAGCCTTGGGGGCTCATTCCCCAAAAAAGGCTGGAAAAAAGGAGAAAAGCAACCAGCACGCCGGTTATTCTTTTTGTCATCCCAGTTTCCGTATCCGATCGTTCGGATTGAGGATCTCGGTGACTTTCACGCCAAAGCTTTCTTCCACCACCACTACTTCGCCCTTGGCAACCATTTTTCCGTTTACCAGGATGTCCACGTGTTCCCCGGTGAGTTTGTCCAATTCCACGATGGACCCAATGTTGAGGTCCAACACTTCCCGCAAGGTTAGCCTGCTCCTCCCCAGCTCGACGGTCACTTCCAAAGGAACATCATACAGGAGTTCCAGCTGTTTCGGTAAAGCAGTTCCTTCCCCGGAATCAAAGTCTTCGAACTCCACGGGCTTCACGGAGACGGGTGGCTGGGTTGGTGGAGGGGGCGGCATCCGGGCGCCGGCAGAAGGTTTTTGGGCTTGCTGGCGCGAGGGAGCGGCTTTGGATGGCGGGGGAGCAGCTGCGGCAGGTTGGGAAGGAGCGCTGGAAATATCCCCGGTGACTTTCGCATACAGGTTTTTCACGAAAGGGATGGGCAGCACCTGGAAGATATCCGTTTGCGCCAATCCCTTGATGGACAAATCGAAGGAAACCATAACAACTTCTGCGGAGTTGTTTTCGGCGATGGGGGGGAATTCCACTTCGGCATGGGAGAAATCCACCATATCGACCTTGGGAGGAGAAATGTTGATCGATGTGCTCAGGAATTCGGACATCGCGGTGGACGCTGCGCCCATCATTTGGTTCACGGCTTCTCCCACGGCACTCATCTTGATTTCATCCAGTTCGCCGGATACTTCCTGACCCGTTCCGCCCATCATTAGGTCGGCGATGATGTTCGCCGTTTTCGCATCCACCACCAGGACGTTGAGGCCGGAAATTCCTTGCTGGAATTCCAACGTGGTGACCAGCCGCGAATCGTTGAACATCTTTTTCAAGTCCCCGAGCTGGATGATACTCACTTTGGGGGTTGTGATGTCGACGTCTTTCCCCAGAATGGTAAAAAGGGCCGTGGAAGCGGCTCCCATGATCATGTTCCCCACTTCGCCGATCATGTCAAGCTCTGCTTCTCCAAGTGCACCTCCCCCGGTTGTGGCCGCGGCTCCGGAATCGGCGGGTTCGTTTCCACTGTTGATCGCCCCGAGCAAGGCGTCCAGCTCATCTTGGGAGAGGAAATCATTGCTATCTCCCATTGGTCTCACTCCCTTCTTCGCCCTCTTCTTCCATTGTTTTACGGGATAGCCCGGTTATTTTCACGGCTTTTTTTCCCCGGAATTTGCCGGGACGACCCGTGAACTTGGCTTCGTTCCCGATGAAAAGGTCCATTTCCTGGTCGCTGTACTTGTCCAGCCGGATCACGTCACCTTCCTGCAGGTAAAGCAGTTGGGCCAACGTGAGGTGTGTTTCTCCCAGTACCGCCCGCATGGTAAGGGGGGCTTTCTTGAGTCCCCTGGAAATTTGGTCACGGATCTCCGGCGATTCTTTTTTCTCGGTGCTGGAAAACCAGAACTGGTTGGAGATCTTTTCCGTAAAAGGTTCGATGACGGAGCTGGGAAGGCAGATGTTCATGAAGCCTTCCACGTTTCCGATCATGATTTCCATTGTCACCAGCAATGTCATTTCGTTTGGGGGAGCAATCTGCACGAACTGGGGGTTGGACTCGATGTTTTCAATTTCCGGAACGAAGTCCATGATGTTGGACCAGGCATCCCGCAACAGGGTTAAAAAACGCATGCTCTCCCGGCGGATGATGTTGAGTTCGATTTCGGTAAGGGGGCGGGATTTGGAAAGGGTATCACCCGTGCCCCCGAGTATGCGGTCGATGATGCCAAAGATAATGGACTGGTTGATTTCCATGATCGCGCTTCCCGACCAGGAACTCCCGGAAAAAATGGTGATGAATGTGGGATTTGGCAACGACTTGAGGAATTCCCCGTACGTGATCTGGTCGATGGGACCCAGGCCCACATCCACGAAAAAGCGTAACCGACCCGAAAGGTACGTGGAAAGTGCACGTGTGAAATTCTCGTGGATCATCTGGAAGGTGCGCACTTGGTCCTTGGAGAATTTCATGGGGCGTCGGAAATCGTATTGCTTAACCTTTGCCTCTGCCCCTTCTTTCTTGATTTCTTCGACGTCTACTTCCCCGCGGGTTACAGCCGACAATAGAGAATCAATCTCTTCCTGACTGAGGGAATCTGCCACTTCACCACCTCCTTTCCTGCCCGGGAAACGGGCTTACTGGACCGATGTGATTGCCTTGATGTACATGAACACTTCGATCACGCCGTACTTGGCGCGATCACCCACGTAATTGGTGACGCGGTTCACCAGATCTCGAATTTGGCGTTTGAGCAGGTCGAGCCCAGCAGCGGTTGCCAGCTCTGCCTCTTCTTTTTGGATAAAAAGGTCTTGGAGTGCGGACAGGATTTGATCGTTCCGGTTTGCAATTTCTGCCCGGCAGCCATCCGATCCTACGTTGAAACTCAGCATATCGATCACGATGACGGTGCGGCCACCTTTCAACATGAAGGTCTTGTTGGAACCTTCCACCACGAATCGAACCCTGATCTCGACGGGAATCGTCGGTTGGGTGGTTTCGCTCGAAGAGCTGGGTGTGTTGGTTCCCAGAACGAACTTCACGAGAACGAAGGAAACCCCTCCCGCCACGACTGCCGCGATTACCACGGAAATCAACAGGCCCATGATGTTCAGCCCGCCTTTTTTTTGTTTCTCTTCCCCGCCTTGGGCGAGTTCGTCCTGTTCCGGCATGCAATCACCTCGCCTTTTCCCGTTTGATCAGGATTTCGATTTTTTGGTATCCCGCACGCAACGCGGAAAGTTCATTGCTATAAGTATCTTTCAGAGCACGTAACTCGCTTTCCCGTTGGGCTTCTGTGATCTCTCCGTCCCGGAGCTTGTAATCCAGCAATTCGATCTCGGAGCGATACCGGGCGTCAAGCTGGCTGATTTCCCTGTTGATCGCCACATCCGCCTTTCCGATTGGAGCGAAACGAGAAGGGTCGTAGTAGGTATCCGGGTCAAATTTCCCGCTCCGGATGTCCACGATGCGCTCCGCAATGCGCTTGTTTTTGAGGTCTTCGGAGAAGTACCGGGCAACGCTGGACGCCCGCGCACTGCTCAAGTGCCAATTCGAAGGGTACACGGATTGGGCGGAAGGGTTGCGATCATCGGTGAAACCATGGATGTCGATGGCATTGGTGGTATGTTCCACGATGATGGACCCCAGTTTCTCCAGTAAGTTCTTGGCGTCCACTGTCAGCCTGGCCGAATCCGGTTCGAAGAACTCCATGTTTCCCAGGGTGATCAATGTTCCCTGGTCGGTTTGCTGTACGGTTATCTTTCCTTTGAAGGTTTCATCTTGTTGGATCTTGAGCAGGTCTTCTTGGATGCCAGGGTTGGAGGTGATAATGGGTTCGGTGACTGTGCTTCTTCCCCCCATCAAAACGCTCGGGGGATTCCCCGAAAAAATGCGGGCCAAACCGCTTGCCACTTCTTGGAATTTCCCAGGGCTGATACTGGAAAAGGCGAGCAAAGCAACGAAGAAGGTGAGCATCAGGGTGATCATGTCCCCGTAGGTCACCATCCAGTTGGGAGCCCCTTTCTTGCAATCGGATTTTTTGGCCTTCTTCAAGTGGGCTCTCCTCCTTATTCCGGGGTAGCGGTGGACGCATCGTATGCCTTCTTGTCCGCATCGGAAAGGAACGTTTTGAGCTTCTCTTCCAGTAACCGGGGGTTATCTCCCGCTTGGATCGACAAGATTCCCTCCAGTATCATCCGTTTGTGCATGAGCAAGATTTCTTTCCGGAGGGCGAGTTTTTCTCCCATGGGGAGTAGGAAACCGTTTGCAATGATCGCCCCGTACAACGTGGTAATCAGGGCCTTTGCCATGGCGGGACCCAGTGCGTCGGGGTTGTTCAAAGCCCCCAACATGGCGATCAGCCCAAGAACTGTCCCGATCATGCCAAACGCCGGAGCGTACGCGCCAGCCGCCTCCATCATCTTTTGATCTTGGCTCAAGTCCCCGTCAATCAGGTCAATTTCGATTTCCATCATGTCGCGCAAAAGGTCGGGATCGGTGCCATCCACGATGAGTTGGACCCCTTTTTTCATGAACTGGTCGGGGAGATCAGCAGCGTCCTCTTCAAGGGACAAAAGACCTTCTCGCCGGGCTTTCTCTGAAAAGGAAACCAGCGTTCGAATGGTATCCACGGAATTGAGCTCCGGGGTCTTGATGGTGCTCATCATGACTTTCATCAGCTTGAAGGATTTTTCCTTGGGGTAGCCAACCATCACGGCTCCCACGGCACCGCCAAGCACGATGACCAACGAAACCGCGGAATCGACACCGAGGTACGCGCTTAAGTCCCCGCCCGAAACAAGGCCAACGCCAACGACCAGCAAACCAACTACGACTCCAAGAAGCGTGGAAATATCCAAAAAAATCCCCCCAACCGCCTTCCGATTATTCTGGTTCGCGGTTCCTTTCTTTGTTATCTCTTTCGAGCCATTGTGCCTCCGCTCCAAGACGGTAGGCTTTCTGCTTGAATTCCAAAACCTTGGAAACGACCTCTTGCGGTGTTTCCAAAACGATGTACCGTTTGCCGTTGAAAAGGGTGATCACCGTATCGGGTTTGGCTTCCACCGTTTCGAACATTTCGGCGTTTATCCAGAATTCGCTCTTGTCAATCCGCTTCAGTAGGATCATACACATCCCCCCTGGAAATTCCCTTTCATCTTTCTCCCTTTCAGGGGGTTGTTCCTTTCTTTTCACCAGCGTCTTTGCCCCCTTCCAGCAAAGAACTTTCGAGTTCCCGCAGCGATTCCAGGAGCAGGTGCAAGAAGGAAGGGTTGGAAAGTGCGTCCGAAGCTGGGATTCCGGAGAAAAGTTGGTCGGTGTGGATCTCGTAGCTTTCCGGCCCGAAAGAGCGTTGGATATTCCAAGAGACATTGTCCGAGGAAGTGATCAGGGTGAAAAGGGTTTGGGCAAGGTCTCCCAACGGCTGGCAATCGATGTGGGAAATGCCAAAAAGGGCATGGAAACGCGTTCCCACACCTTCCTCCGATTGGATTTCCACCTTTCCGCCCGTGGCATGTGCAGCCTCTTTGATGAAGGGAAGTCCAAGGCCAACCCGGCGGATCTTGTGGTCTCGGGTGGTGTAAAAGGGGTCGAAAATTTTCCCCAGGGTTTCTTGCGGTATGCCCTTGCCGTTGTCTTCCAAGTCGAAGGAAAACCAGTCTTCGTCTTGGTGGATGGATAGGGTCACACGGGTGGCGCCCGCAGTGACGCAGTTTTGGGCGATGTCAGAAATGTGGTCCGAAAGTGTTCTCAATGACACAACTCGATTCCCCTTCCTTCTTGTTTCCGCAAGGCCTTTTGGAACTCCTCGAACGAGCGGTTCATTGCGCAGACCTTCATTCGAGCTGGACGCAGTGCATCCGGGTGATGTGCATCGGATGAGCACAAAATGGTTCGCGCACCTTTCCAAGGAAATGGACCCGCCAGCTGGTCTTCCCGGTACACTTCGCAGGGCACATCGGGAAGGGTTTCTGGAAGCAAACCCAGTTGCGTGATCACGCCGAAATGCCGAAAAACGTGGGCGAAAACCACTTCCCCGTTCCGTTGCCGGGTGGCTTGCACCGCTTGCTCCAGGGTAAGGTCGGTGGAGAACCCCAACGCTTTTTCACACATTCCAGTAAACTGGTCCGAGGCGTCCACTTCGAGTTGGTACCCGTTGCGTTCTGGGTCCACCTCCAGCACGGGAAGATGGCTCTCTACAAGCTTCCCCATCGAACGGGCCTGTTCGAAGTCCGGGAAGTAGGCAAGCAGGTGCACGTCTTCTTGTGTCTGGATTTCCATGCCCAAAAGCAGGGCAATACCCGCTTGTGTGAACGCTTGCGAAAAGGGTTCAAGGTTGCGGGTGGAATTGTGGTCGGTGATTGCGACCCAGTCGATGCCCAACTCGGATAGCCTCCGCGCGAGATAGCGAGGAGTCATGGAGAGATCGGCGCACGGTGACAGGCAGCTGTGGATATGGAAATCAGCGTTGAAACATTTCATAGATGCGGCCACTCAGTTCGAAAGCCCCGCTATTGCATTTGAGCAGGACGATCTTCTCTTGCTTGGCCTTTTCAATGGTATCGCCGTTATAGTCGCGGCCGTTGGCCAACAGGATGCACTTGATCCCCACGATCACCGAAACTGCAACAATGTTGGAATGGGATTGCACGGTAATCCACAGATCGGCTTTTCCCGCGGCAGCCATGACTTCGCTTAACAGGTCGCAGCTCAAACCCTGCCGCACGTCTACCGCGGAGGGATCCCCGCAGACTACCTCACAGTTCAATGCTTCGACAACGTGTTGGAGATTCATAGGGTTTACCCCTGGCGAATGGCGATGGCTTCCATTTCCACGTCAACGCCCTTGGGAAGTGCCCGAACTTCTACCACCGCACGGGCGGGAGGGGCATTCGTGAAAAAGGTGGCATACACTTCGTTGAGTTCGGAAAACTTGGTCATGTCGGTCAAGAAAACCGTGACCTTCACCACGTGTTCCAGCGAGCTGCCGCATTCCTCCGTAATAACCTTGAGGTTTTCCAACACCTGACGTGCCTGCTCGGCAATCGAACCTTCCACGATTTGCCCGGTCTTGGGGTTGATCGGCATTTGCCCGGAAATGAAAAGGAGTTCTCCTGCGGAGACCGCGATGGAATACGGACCCACCGCTTTTGGGGCGGATGGGGGTTCAAACGTTTGCTTTTGCATTTTGCCTCCTCCTTGGAATAAGACTCGATAGTGCTTTCCACATTATATCACACGGACCGAACCGCGGACACCCCCATCTGCGCAAGTGTTTATGCTGGGTTTGCCTTTTTTTCCCGGAAAATGGTACAATGCAAAGTATCGAAAAACCCTTCGAGGAGGCGATCGTATGGCAGATTGTGACAAAAAAACGGTGATGTGTCGAGGCGACGCTTCCGGATTCTTCTCCGCCTGATCCCCTTTTTCCATCCGGTCCCGCGTCGCCCTTTTTGCTGTAGCACGTAAATAGAGGAGGAATACCGTGAACATATCCGATCTCGGATGGAACTCGTATTGGGATGAGGTTGTGGAAAAGTGGGAAGGACCCCACAAGCCGGGAAGCTGCCTGGGGCGAGTTTTCCGCGTTGACAAAGGGTTTTGGATGGTCGCGACACACAGGGGACCACTTACGGCGACCTGTAGCGGGACCCTTTTGTATCGTGCGCAACAAACCGTTGACCTTCCAGCCGTGGGAGATTGGGTTCAAGTGGCTCCCATCCCCGGGGAGGAAAAAGGAGTCATCCAGGGAATCCTTCCCCGCAAAACGGTGATTTCCCGAAGTGCCGCCATCTCCAGTGGTAAGAAATTCATCCATTTTGCGGGAAAAAGTCACCTGGGAAGTTACCAGACACGGGAACAGGTGGTCGTGGCAAACGTAGACGTGGTTTGGATCTTGACTTCTTTGGACGGGGATTTCAACCTCCGCAGGCTGGAGCGTTACTTCTTGCAGCTCCGGGGCTCGGGTGCCCAACTTGTTGTGGTTTTGAACAAGGCAGACCTTTGCGCGGATGCCGCGGAGAAAGCGATGGACGTGCGTACGCTAGAACCGGCCTTGCCCATCGTTGCGGTAAGTGCCACCCGCAAGGAGGGCCTGGAAAACCTAAGACCCTTTTGCCAGCTGGGGCAATCCATCGTTTTGATGGGTTCTTCCGGAGTGGGGAAGTCCACCCTGATCAATGCGCTGTTGGCGGAAGAGAGACTCTCCACCGGGGAGGTTCGCCCTTCTGATAAAAAGGGCAGACACACCACGACTTGGAGGGAAATGACCACACTGCCCTGGGGGGCGGTGGTGATCGATACACCGGGGATTCGCGAATTGCAAATTTGGGCCCAGCAGACCGACCTTTCCCACACATTCGAGGACATCCTGCAACTGGCAAAAAATTGCCGGTTTCGCAACTGCACACACCGTGACGAGCCCGGCTGTTCCGTTCAAGACGCCATAAGGGAAGGGGAACTCGATCCGGGACGCCTGGAGAATTTCCGGGAACTCCAAGGGGAGTTACGGTTCCTGGACTTTCGAAGGAAGAAGAAGGAATCCGCCCCTTCTCCCGGCAAGCGGAAGCGATCGGTGCGGCAGAAAAAGGTACGGGTATACCAGGAATAGAAAAAGCCCCGCTAAGGGGCTTTTTCTATAAGGGTTCAAACCAACCATTAGTCGTACTGTTGTAGAACCTTCTCCAGCTTTTCCAGGTTGAATCCCATCTGTTCCACCTTTTGAACGAGATGGGCGTATAACTCCTCGTCCATCTGTGGGGTCCGGCTGAGTATCCATAAAAACGTGCGGTCGGGTTGCCCCACGATCGCCCAGGAATACCCTTGCTGGTCAAGGTCGAGCACCCAGTAATCACTGGAAAAAGCGCTAAAGAATTGCACTTTCAGTTTTCCCGTCTCGGACGAGTCCGGCACCCATGCCAAACCTTTCACCGAGCTATTCAAGCCACTGGGGGAAAGAACTTTTCCCGCGTTCAAAACCGTGATTTTTCCGTCTTCCCGAAGGGTGTACGTGGCCGTAACGTTGACCAAGGTACGTTCCCAGAACAAGGGTAAACGTGCAATTTCGTACCACGTACCCTGGTACCGCTCGAGGTCTACCTGCACCGTGGTCAGTGGTGCATTGGCCAAGGAAACAGAGGCTACTACCAAAGTTATCAGGAACAAAACCAACATTCTCTTCTTTTCGTAACGCATTTTCCACCACTCTCCTTTCTTTCGATGCACATAGGACGCAAAGGAAATCGAAATTATTCCAAGCTAACAATTTTTGTTCCTTGCTCACCGCGGAGGGAGGAGAGAATTTCCGCCGTGGAACACCTGTTGCAAGCGGAAGTTTTCGTCCGCCAGGATGAAATCGGCCCTTCCGCCGGGCTTGAGCGTTCCCACTCCTTCGGACAGCAACCCGAAGCATTCCGCAACGTTCCAGCAGAAGGGTAGCAAAGCGGTTTCTACGGGTACCCCGTGTTCTCGGACCAGTTGGCAAAAGGATTTCCAGAGGCCATCCACCGGAGAAGAGGTGAGGGAAAGAAGATTTCCCGCATCGTCGAACACGGGCAAGCTTCCCAAGCCGTCGGAAGAAACCATCAAGCCGTGGGGGTTTACTCCCCGGTCGAGGAGTGCGCAAAGGTTTTGTGCAGTTTGATCGTCGGCAGTGAAATCGATTTTCCCCTGGTGCTTTTGCACCCATTCAACCCCTTCTTCCAGAAGGGTAGGGGTTCGGTCAATATGCGTGGGAACGAGCATTGCCGGAGGGAGCGTCGCGTCTTCGAGGGCTTGGCGCAACGGTTCGAGCCCTGATGGTGCTCCTCCCATGTGAAGCACAACCCGGGTGGTTTTGCCGCTGAGCATTCCGCCCAGTCGACAATCCATGGCAAGGCGTTGCAGTTCCGTGGCCGTGATATGCGAACCCCGGTGGTCGGATACCGCCAGTTCACCGAAACCGATGATTTCGGGGATCCAGACGATGTCGCGGAGAAGGTCACCGGTCATGGTTTTGGGAGGGTAGCGGTAGTTCCCGGTGAGCATGTAGGCATGCAATCCTTCCTCGCGTAGCCCGCGAACCTTCGCCAGCAACGAGGAAAGGTCGCGGGTGATACCATCGGTTCCCAGTAAGCCAATGACCGTGGTAGTGCCTGCTTGCAGGAATTGCGGTGCATTTCCTTCGGGGGTTCGGGTGGAAAAGCCACCCTCCCCGCCTCCACCAATGAGGTGGACATGTCCGTCGACGAAACCGGGAAAAGCCATCATCCCCGTAGCCTCGACTTGTTGGACCGAGAATCCCGGAGGGGAAAAGGGGTCTCCGGGCTCCAGGAGTGCAAGGATCTTTCCCGCGCCGAGCAGCAGGTCTTTGAAACCCAGGGAACGAGGCGCGAAAACCCGGGTGCCGTGTACACGGATAAAGGGTACGTTGTTCATATGTTCCATCCTTCTTTCTTCAAAGGGGCTTCTTGTCAGGGATAAGGTGGGTGATATCGGTGGAAATGTTTACAAGTTTTTCCAGGTGGCCCTCTTGGTCGAAGAACGGGATGGCCCTGGCAAGCCAAACGGTTTTCCCGTCACTGGAAAGCATCTGCCGGGATTGGGGTTTTTTTGTGGCTTTCGCTTCCGGCAAAGGGCAACCTTCACAGGGTTTTTCCCTATCAAAGCGAACGCGGAAGCACTGTTTTCCCAGGAAGGTTGGCGAGGCAAGGCCCGATCTGGATTCCCAGGCAGGATTAATCCATTCCACGTGAAAATCGGGGTCCACCTGCACGATCAAGTCGGGCATGCCGGACAGCAGGGTTTGCTTGTTGGCCCATTCTTTTCGGAGCTCGTCCTGCACTTTCTCCAATAGACTCGTATCCCGTCCGATCGAAACAACCGTGGCGGGTTTTCCGCTGGAATCGAAGGTCAGGGCGTTGTCCCACTCGAAGGTGAGAGTTTTGCCTTCCCTGGGGTGGGCCTTGTGGCGGATGTGTAAAGAGGTACCTCCACAAATGATCTTGGCCATCTTTTGTACATCGGGAACTTCCTTCTGCGCCACGAGCAGATGGATCCAGTCTTTCCCCACGGCTTCCTTCCGAGACCATCCGAATGCCCTTTCGCAGGCCTGGTTCCATTCCTTGATCAAATGGTTGCAATCCCAAAGGAAAATGGGCAGGCTGGATTGTAAAAAAGCGTTCTCGAATTTCTCGGTTTCCTGGCGCAGAACCTGGTTGTACGCATGCAATTGCTGCTCGCTCTCTTCCAACTGCTGGTTGGAGGCCTCGATCTGTTCGTAACTGGCTTCCAATTCTTCGTTTGTCGAGTGCGCTTCCTCCAGGGCTTCTTTTTCGCGGAGCAAAGCCTTTTCCAGTTCCTCTTCCTTTTCGAGTAGCTTTTGCTTTTCGCGTTGCAGGCGGTGGAGGGAATCACGGTTGAAGAGCCAAAAGAGGAGGAAAATCCCCAAGATCATAAGGCGGATGTACCATTCGTGCGGTCCGGGGTCCAGAAGTAGCGAGTCCAGGAAGGGCTTTCCAAAGAAAAGTAACGAATCGAGGGCCGCATCCACGATCCAGATGAGCAGCGAGAAGAAAATGGCCAGGAACAGGTTTCGTTTCACGGTATCCATGGGAACCTCCTGGGAAGATGGGGTGTTAGGCTATTCTACCAAAAAAGGTGATCGAAAAACAGTGTATGGTACAATGTTGCATCACGAAAAAGGGAGGAAGAGAATGAATCATTTACCCGTTGCGCGCATTACCGAAGCACTTTTTCGAGCCTTGGTGAAGGGTCAGGTTGTTTTGTCGGCACGCGAACCTTCCGGAAGGACCAATGGAATGACGGTGGGCTGGGGTTTCGTGGGCAACATGTGGAACGAACCCTATTTCGTCTGTGCTGCCCGCCCGGAACGGTACACATGGAAAGGGATCAAGAGTGGCAAAAGGTTTACGGTCAATGTGCTGGATGGCAAGTACTCCGAGGGGTTGGCGTACTTCGGGTCCGCATCGGGGTACCAGGAAGACAAGTTTGCGAAGGGGTTTTTCCACCTCGATGAAAGCCTTTCCGACTTCTGCGCACCCATCCGCGAAGCCCATATCCTCCTGGACTGCGAGGTGACAACGGCCAACAGCATCCAACCTTTCTACTTCCCGGAGGAGGAAATCAACAAGTTCTATACTTCGAGCGGGGGTTACCACACGATGGCCTATGGAAAAATCATCCGTGTGATTCAGCGGTAACCCAGGGAGGACAAAACCACCGAAACGATCTCTTGGACGCGTGATGATTCGAAGAGTTTGAAATACTTGGCCTTGTACGTATCTTCCAACAGGGTGCCAAGTGTTTCTGCCAGTTTCCGGGCGGAAGCGAGATCGGATTGCCTTTGGAACTGCTGGAGAATCTGCTGCGTATCCCGGGCCATTTCCCGCGCGAACGTCTCCGGGGAGTGTATGGAAAGGTAGCCCTTGGGGTTTTGCTTGAGCATACCGGGTTTGCGCAGCACCTCCAAGATCGTTTCGGTTAGGTATTGCACTTGTTCGTCTTCGCGAAGAGCCTGGAATTCGAACCTCATGTCTCCTCCACTCCTTTTCCGTTCTTTTCCATTATACACAACCTTTTGGGGCAAAATCAAACCACCCGGTTCCGCGAAAGTTCTTGCAGGTAAATGGCCTTGACGATCTCTTCGATACCCGGTTCTTCCACGCGCAGGTCTTCCACCGGAAGATGGTGCATCAGGATGCGCGTGATTTCCGCGACCCCTTTCTCGTGGCCCGCGGGAATTGCCACGATGCCTTGTTCCCGATCGTATTCGCCGGATAGAGCCCTTATTTGCTCCATTCCTTCCGGGGTCGGGTTTTCAAAGAGCTGCACTTTCACCATCACGGGCAATTCCGTCATTTTCTTGAGGTTGGGGATGGTGCCGTGGAAGATGATCTTGCCTTGGTTGATCACCATCGCGCGCGTGCAGAGGGTTTCGATTTCCTTGAGGTTGTGGGTGGTGAGGAAAATGGTTTTTCCAGATTGGTTGAGCTGTTTCAAAAAGTTTTGCAAGTTGTGCTGGGAGACCACGTCCAACCCGATGGAAGGCTCGTCCAAGAAAAGCAGGTCCGGATCGTGCACGAGGGCAGCTCCCACTTCCGCGCGCATTCTTTGCCCGAGGCTTAATTGGCGAACGGGTTGGTGGAAGATTTCCGAAAGTTGCAGGGCGTCGACGAGGAAGTCGATCTGCTTGCGCGCCTTGCGGGGTTCCACTCGGTACAATGAGCCGAGAAGAGCGTAGCTGTCTGCTACCGGCAGATCCCACCACATCTGCGTTTTTTGGCCGAACACCACTCCGATGTTTTTGACGTAGCGTTTCCGTTCCTTCCAGGGGCAGTATCCGTTCGAAATCACCTCTCCACTGTCGGGCACCATTATCCCCGTGAGGATCTTCACCGTGGTGGATTTGCCCGCCCCGTTGGGGCCAATGTATCCCAGGCATTCCCCACGGGTTACCTGGAAATCCATGTTTTCCAGGGCGTGGATTTCTTTCTTCCTGCGTTTCCACCCTTTTCCCTGGTACACGTGGTACGTTTTGAAAATGCCTTTCACCGTGATCATGCTGTCTCCTTTCTCTACGTTCCGGTACTGGAGTAGTGGTGCATGCCCATTTTCCAGATCACGAAGCTGATGGGAAAAAGTCCCCCTGCCGCCAAGAAGGGCGAGAGAAGGGCAACGGGGTTTTGCATTTTCCCCAGCAAGTACCCCAGGGGGAAATACCCAATCGTGGCCAGGGGTATCGCGAAAGTCAGCAAGTTTTTCAGGAACGGGCCGAAGATGTGGGCGGGGTATTCCGATGCTGTGCGCGTTGCGTAGAAAGCAAGTACCACGATTTCTTCGTTGCGGATGGTCCAAAACGCGATTGCTGCCAAGATGATGTTGATTTCCAGCGTAATGATGGCCCCCAGCAAACAGAGCAGTAAGAACCAGGGCCACAATTGTCCCAGTAGTCCCATGCTCGTGAGCGCCACGAAGCCAATTCCGAGCCCTTGCACCACACCTCCCAGGCTTTTTAGGTCAAAGCGATGGAGCAACAACTGCAGAACGGTGGATGCAGGACGAACAAGAAGCACGTCAAATCGACCCGAAAGCATGAACTCCTGGAAGTTTTTCAGACCCACTCCGATTACCCGGAACAACCCCCAGCTGCAATTCACGATGCCGAAAATGCATGCCACTTCTTCCAGCTTCCATCCCCCCAAGGAGGGGAAGTTCATCAAAAGCCACCAGATCAAAAGGAAATCGGAAAACATCGCCAACCCGCTGGAAACTGTTGTGAAAAAGAAGTTGAAGCGGTAGTGGGTCTGTGCTCTCCAGGAAGCACGGACGAGCGTGAGAAAAACACCCATGGTTTACCCTCCTTGAATGGGAATTCGTTGTACCAGTCGGCGGGTCAACAGCCAGCAGGTTACCCACAAGATCCCGATCCAACTCCACTGGATCCAAAGGGCTTGGAAAAGGGGAACCCTTCCGAGGTAAATGGCGGAAGGCCAAAAATGGGTACAACCAAAGGGAGAAAATTCCACCAGGGTGCGCACGAAACCCGGAAAGAATTCGGGAGGCATCATGTACCCGCTGAAAGTGGCCGTGGTGAAGTAGTACAGGTTTTGGGCCCCGGTGAAGTCCACGAAGTGCATGGACCACAGCCCCACCAGGTAGTTGAGGAAGAAGGCGATGACGAAGCCGTTTGCCAAGGCAAGAAAGAAAGGGAAAAGTTGGGATAACCTCGGGAAATCTACCCCCAAAACCAGGAATCCCAACAGGAAAATGGGGAGGGAGCGAAAGACGAAATTGTACGCCACGTGCCCGGAGACCTCGAAGAAAGCCAGGGAAAGAATGTTTTGCGGACGCACCAGGTCGAACACGATGGTTCCTTCCCGGATCTTTTGCGGGATGAAGCATCCACGGGGTAGAAACATCACGAGTCCGACCATCGCCTGGTTGACCATCACGTACGTGACCATTTCGCGGCCTTCGGGGGTATTTCCCAGAAGGCTCAGCCAAACCATGGCAATGATGTAGCCAAAGAGGAAACTCCCCAGGTTGTTCAGCATGTGGTTCAATACATACACCCGGTTTCGCTGGAACGAAGTTTTCATCAAGGCAAGAGCAGGCATGTACACCTCCGATTCTTGAGCCGTGAGAAGAAAACCGCCGAAAAAAAAGCCTTTCCAAGAAAGGCCATGCGATGGGATGGAATACAGGAGAAAAAAAGGAAAAAACAAAAAGAAACGAAAATGGACGGGTATTATACCACAAATCCCCTCCAAAAAAAGCGGGAGGAATTTGTTACATCTTTTCCCCGGGGAGAATGGGTACCGTGGTGGAAGCCTCCTCGCTTGCTGGCTCTATGCTTTGGTCAGACGAAGGTAGGATTTTGCCTTGTGGAGTTGGTGTTTTTCCTCCCCCACGAAAACCGTGGGAAGGGGGTTATTTCCCGACAAGAGTTGCAGGAAAAGGAATTCGTGGTCGAAGGAAACCCTGTACTGGTTTCCGCGGATGTCCAAGTAAAAGGAGACGGCCTTCCATTCCTTGGGCAAACGCGGGGAAAAGAATAGGCTTCCGTCTTCTTGTACCCGGAATCCGGCAAAACCCATGACCACCATTTGCCAGGCAACGCCGGCGGCAGCCGTGTGGATTCCCCCGATGAATGTCCCCCCGCTGACGGGTTCGTTGGTGTTTCGCAAATCGATGAACAGGGATTGCGTGCATTTCTGGTACGCTTCGGGAATGTATCCCAAGCGGGCAGCCACGATGGCGTACGCCGATGGGCTCAAGGAGGAAAAGTGCAACGTCCGTGGTTCGTAGAAATCGTAATTGGCCTGCACGATCTTTTCGGAGAACAGGTCTGGATGGAGCATCAGAAGTTGCACCACGTCTGCCTGCTTGGAAACCCTTGTAAAAACCGTAACTCCTACGGGCCACCCATAGTACTCGTCTTCCCGGATCAGGCGATCCTTGATTTTGTGCGCGGGCACAACATCTTCCAACGCAAAAAAACCGTCGAATTGTTCCACCACTCCATTCGCTTGCGGCTTGGGCAGGTACATTTTTTGGAGCATATCCTCCCAGAGCGTGATTTCCCAAGGTTGGAGCTTGCATCTTTGGACAAGCTCCGCCCATTCCCGGGGATTCTTTCGCTGCAATTGCGGGATGAGATCTTGAATAATTTTAAGCGTGTAGTATGCCTGGTAGTTGGTAAACGCATTGTTCTCCACGTTTTCATGGTACTCGTCGGGGCCCTGTAGCTTCCAGAATTCGTACCGGTCTTTGCGGGGATTGAACAACGCACGTGCGGACAGGAATCGTGCCACTTCCAAGATGACCTCTGCCCCGTATTCCACGATAAAATCCCAATCCCCGCTCACTTCATAGTACTGCCAAAAGGTGTAGGCGATATCCGGGGAGATATGGATTTGCCATGCATTGAAATGGTTTCGGATGGGCCTGCCCGTGTTCACATCTTGGAAGAAGAAGTCTGGGCAAAGTTCCTTTCCCGTTTTGCCACTTATCCAAGCGTAGAAGGCACCTTCAAACCCCAAACGTGCAGCCTTCTCCCGGGCGCCGTCAAGGGTTGCAAAACGGTAGAAAAGGATGTTTCGGCAAATCTGTGGATCGGTGAACAGGTACATGGGAAGGTTGTAGATTTCTTGATCCCAGAAAGCGGCGCCTTGGTACGCCTGGCAAGAGAGCCCCCGGGCTCCAATGGGTAAAGGAGCGTGGGTAGGAGTGGCGATTACACTCTGGTACGTGTTGAAGCGCAGCGCGACCTGGTCGAGGACGTTGCCCTCTACTCGAATGTCGTACTTGTTCCACCGGGAAAGCCAAAGGCGCTTGTTTTCCTGGAACAGGGAAACGTAGTCCAGGTTCTTGGCAACTTGTAGGGCTTCTTTCAAGGGGTCGGGCGTATCGTTGGAATGCACCACCACCATGAACTTGGTGAGCGTAACTTGCTGGCCTGCGGCCAAATCGAAGCACAGTTGGTGGTAGGCGGTCTTTCCCCGGATATGCAGGCTTTGCTCGAAGGAAGCTCCTTCCAGGGATTGTTTCTCCAGCACGACGATGCGTTGGCCCTTTTCCCGCGTGTCCGATTCCATGATCAAAAAGCCCTCCTGCGCAAAGGAGTTGAATCGTTCCAGGTGTTCCCCGTTTAGGTTCCAGGTATCCCCATCGATTCCGGTTTCCACGCGCACTTGGGCTGGGGTATCCAGTTGGAAGGAGAACTTCATGGCAACAACGTGCCGGTTGGAAAGGCTGGCAAATTTCTCCTCCCAAACCGCGATGTTCTTTTCCCCCGGGAGTGTCTGGGAAAACCGTGCCTTGAAAAGGCCGTTCTGCAGGTCCAAGGAGCGTTGGAAGCTTTCCAGTGCACCCGTTTTGTGAGAAACCAGGGTTCCATCCACGAAAAGCCTTGTCCGCAAAGCATCGGGAACGTTGCACAGTTCCTCCCATTTTCCATCGGCTTTGTCCCAAGTGTCGGTCACAAAACATCCCGAATCGTCTTGCTTTCCATCTCCCGCCAAGTTGCCGCGATATCCCAAGTAGCCATTTCCCAGCAGGAAGAGAGTGGCCGAATTTACTGCTTGCTTTGGGTCAAAATGGGATTCCACGATATCCCATCCCGATTGGGTGAACAAGCCTTCGCGTATCTGGTGCACGTTTACCCCTCCTTTTTTGGTTCTCCTTCGAATTAAGTGGGTAGGAACAAAATCAGCGTAAACGAAGAGCATTGAAATGGAGCTTACCGAAGTTCAAAAGGATCATGATTCGTAGATACCGGAACGTCTTAAATCCATTGCACCGTTTGGTATTCGCCCGGAGCTTGGAAAGCACAAAACCTCGGGCAACCACGGGGGGTTGCCCCTACAGAAGCCCTCGCGCTCTGGCCCGCAAGCGAAACGGTTCCCGTAGGGGCAGGCCGGGAGTGCCTGCCCTTGCTCCAAGGAACCCTGCCCAAGAGGAGCG